>Ga0070671_100000132_pt1 | contig 47901 bp, 58 predicted proteins | sample KBSS73metaG_FD_65341 | JGI IMG/M metagenome (GOLD analysis project Ga0070671, IMG submission 65341) | Switchgrass rhizosphere microbial communities from Kellogg Biological Station, Michigan, USA - KBS S7-3 metaG | ecosystem: Host-associated > Plants > Roots > Rhizosphere > Soil ...
GCAGCAGGCGGCGCGCGGTACTTACGATCCGGCCTACCTCAACTACACGATGGGCAAGCTGATGATCCGCAAGCTGCGCGAGGACTGGACCGCTTCGCGTGGCGGCAGGGCGGCGTGGAAGCAGTTCCACGACACCTTCCTCGACTACGGCGGCGCACCGATCCCGCTGATCCGCCAGGCGATGATGAACGAACCGACCGCGCGCGCCGTCTTCTGACGGACGCCTGGATTTTCGGGCCAAACCACTGGACCGGCGCCCCTTCCCTCAGGTAAGGGGCGCCGCATCCGCCACTGCGGGCCGGCTTAGCTCAGTTGGTAGAGCACCTGATTTGTAATCAGGGGGCCACGGGTTCGAATCCTGTAGCCGGCACCAAAACCCTTTCTCACCGATTCCCACCCATTCCTTCACCCCTTGCGAATCAAGGGGTATTCGCGCATCTGCCTTCCTAACGTTTCCTGTTTGTTCTCACCTATTCCCAAGCATCATGGGGGTAGCTCGGGGGCAGCAGCTCTCGAAAGTGGGGGCAGCCTATGCTAACAGATCGCGAGTGCAAAGCGGCTGCACCAGAGCCGAAAGACCGCAAGCTTTTCGACGGGGAAGGTCTCTTCCTTCTCGTCACCAAAGCGGGCTTCAAGGGCTGGCGGCTGAAGTATCGGTTCGGAGGGAAAGAGAAGCAGCTCACCTTTGGCCCGTACCCTACGGTGTCGCTGAAGGAGGCGCGACAGCACAAGGATGCGGCGAGAGCGGAGTTGTTGGCAGGTCGGGATCCGGCCGAAGCGTTGAAGAAGGCTCGCGCGCGCCGGCTTGGCAGAGAGGAGGAGACCGGTACCTTCCGGATCGCAGCGTTGGAGTGGCTGCGGCTGCAACAGGACGGTTGGAAGCCCAAGCATCATGCGTCGGTCAAACGCAGCCTGGAGCGGGACGTCTTCCCGACTATTGGTGCTCTGCAGCTGACCAGCATACGGCCCAGGGACATCCGGCCGCTGATCGATGCGGTCCAGAGCCGGGGCGCGGTGGATACAGCTCACCGACTGCTGTGGCGGATTCAAGCGATCTTCGACTTGGCAATCGCCGCTGGCGACGCGGAGATGAATCCTGCCGCTTCTATCGGAGCCATTCTGCAGCCACAGGTGCAGGGGCGCTATCCAGCTATCCTTCAGATCAAGCGGGCCAGGCAGTTCTTGTTGGACTTCGAGGCCATGGCCGGACAGCCCGCAACGAAGCTGGCGTCTCGGTTGCTCGCGCTCACTGCCGCCCGGCCGGGACCGCTACGCCTCGCCCAATCGGCAGAGTTTTTGGATTTGGATGGTCCGGATGCCCGGTGGCACATCCCCGCCGAGAAAATGAAGCTGGACCTCGCGGAGAGCGAGCAGAAGGCATTCGACTTCGTCATCCCCCTATCCCGGCAGGCCGTGCAGACGGTGAAAGCCGCGATGGAACACGCCGGAAATCGGCACTATCTCTTCCCCTCCCCCCGCTTCTCTCATCGAGCGATCTCGGACAACGCGCTGAATGTCGCCTATCGGCGGATGGTCGACTACGAGGGGGAGCACGTTCCCCATGGTTGGCGCAGCACCTTCAGCACGATCATGAACGAACGGTCGGCCGACCTGGAGCGGCCTGGCGACCGGGCTGTCATAGATCTCATGCTCGCGCACAAGCCGGCGGGAACCGAGGCGCACTACAACCGAGCCGCGTACATGAGACAGCGGCGTATCTTGAACCAGGAATGGGCCGACTTGCTGTGCGAGGGTCTTCCTTCGCCGGCAACACTTTTGAACTGTCGGCGCCGCACCTAAGCCCCGAGACCAGGGAGGCCGCACGATGAGCGCGGCTTCAATCGGCAAGCTGCTGGCAGGCGCTGTCAGCGTCCCCAGTACCGAGGCGCAAGTCAGGTTGTGGCGGCGAACCTACAACGTCGACGATCGTCGGGCCGACGTCGGCCGGAAGCTCGGAGATGGAAGCGCACGCCAGGGCAAGATCGTCCTCGCGACAATCGTGGAGGCGGCGAAGACGTGGTTTGACACCGAAAACAAGGAAGCACGGGCTGCTTATGCCGACGCACAACGCGCTCATGCTGATGCCCAGCCTGGTGCGCCGACGCCGAAGAAGCGGCGCGTTCTCAAGTGGAACCTGCTGAACACGCTCGGCGCCGTGCTCAACTTCGTCGACTTCAAGACGGGCGAGTGCATCGCCACCTACGAAATGATCGCTGCAGCGGCCAACATCTGCCGCGACACGGTCTACAAGCACCTCAACATCCTGCGCGACCTCGGACTGATCGACTGGGTGCGGCGCTGCGAACCCACCGGCAACAAGGTCGGCCAGAAGGTCAAGGCAGCACCGAACTCGTACTTCTTCGAGATCACGCGCCTGCCCTCACGCGTGCAAATGCTCATCCGCCAGATCCTCTCACGGCGCGGAGTAAAGCTCGAAGCTCACCCCGATCGCGTGGGCTCAGGCGCCGTACCGAACCGAGCCCAGCGCATCGCCTCTCGCCTAGGCAAGGGTCTCTCGCAGGCCAAGCAGTTGTTCACGGGCCGCAAGCACCGTGACGCCCAACTCTCAGAGGCCGCGTTCATAAACGCGGAGACGGCGCTTATGGGCGATGTCCCAACGTCACAGTGGGCCGCTATCCGCCATCCTGACGATGTCACAGCCCAGCACGCCTACAACGCCCGCCTCGGCATCCACTCTTTCCCTCATGAAAGTCTGGAAAAGCCGCTTCAATCCCCCCCTACAGAACGAAGGGAAAAGGACTGAGGGCGCTAGGGCGCCCTCAGGCGTCAGTTTTGTATTGTCCCCCATGCCTAGATGCCTGTCCCGCCTTTAGCGGAGCGCCAGCGGAGCCGGCGTGCGAGGGCGGCTGCGCCGCCCAGGGGTATCCAGGGGGCCTGGAGCAAGGGGTGTGCCACCAGCTAGGAGCGCGTAAACCGCTTCGTAGTTATCAGCGAGCTTCCTCATGTCGGTTGGAGAAAAAGCTTGAGGCTAACGGCTAGGCGGGTGTTCTGTTGAGCTGAAGGCTAGCACAGCCTAGAAAGTGGCGATGGACGGTCATACGCTTCTTCCGGTCACTGTCATCGCTGCGATCGGCATCTTTTTTGCCCGCGAAATCCTAGAGGCAATCCGCCGCAGGATGGCGAACGGACGGAAACGTCATGCTCTCAGATTGCTACTGGCCGCTGAATGCGAACGAAACCAATGGTTCATCAAGTGGATGCGGAGGAATATAGAAAAGGCCCTCGAGTGCGAAGCCGACATGGTCATCGAGGTAAGAAAGAAGCCCGCTGGTTACGACGTTCTCACAATATCTGGCGAGAAGATGCTCTCATCATCAGCTATGCCAAACGTAACTATTCACTCTACTGATAAATACCTTTTCGAGGCCGCGAGTGTTGACCCAAAATTGTTCAATGCCCTTGAGGCTGTAGCCGCTCACCTACCGGTTCTTTCGCATCTTCGACAAGGTTTGATCGAGCATGTTGCCGATGACAGGGAGTGGTTGTCCGCTTGGGGAGAGTATGCACGCGAGGAGCTAGATGACGTCGAGTCATCTTTGAAAGCGCTCTATCTCGTGTGCACAGGAAAGGCCGAAGTACCTCACCGCGTCAGATGATGACCTACGGGACGACGAAACCGAAGGTAGGTGCATCAATCCGCATCAGCGGAACACGCAGTCTATGCGCCAATCGGCCTAGGAACTCAGCCGCCGGAGCCGATCCCCGACAATGCATCAAACGAGACACGAAAAGTGCGCGGGCGAGGCGGGGGGAAAAGCGCGCGCCGAGGGGTCGCCGCGGGGAGGGTCAGCGACGCAACAATGTTGCGCGACCCTATCGTTCCCTATATGTTCCACTCTGATGAGTCGCCGTAGCACCCCGCAATCGAAGACCGATGACCTGGCCTTCCCCGTCCGCCTCAAGATCGCAGTGCCGGACTATGGCCTGGGTCACGAGGGTGATCGCATCGAGATCTGGCTGCGAGAAAATTTGGGCGCCGGCAACTTCGCTCGCGCCAGTGCCACGATGATAGGCGGCTCGGCGCACGCGATTTACTTTCTTGAGCCCGCCGATGCGCTTCGCTTCCGTGAGGCCTTCCCTCACGTGGCGTTGGCTGACGGCACACGATCGCCGGCTTACACGTCACCGGCACGTCGGGCCGGTCGTTGAGCTACATCATCGCGCCGGCTCCGCCTACGTAATCGTCCGAGAGGAGCCGCAGCGCTACCGCAGTTCAACTTGCTGCTTGTGGGGTGATTTAGCGATCGGTGCGGCGTTCTTTCGCCGCCTTGAAGGTTCGCGATCTCTCTGCATCTTCAGGAGTCGGAATATCGAAAAAATACGGCGGCCCGACGTCAACATCGCTAACATCATCGAAGCGCACTTCGCAGCCATACCTCCCGAGATGACCGAAGGGCCCTGACTCGCGCGATCGGCTTCCCGTTCCTGTGATCCAGTATGCCCCGAAGATCCCATCTTTGTCGCTTCGCACGATAGGGAATTGCTTGAACGCTCGGACACCATCCTCGCTGAAAGTCAGATTGCAATAGCGCCTTTCGATCTCTTCCTGCGTATTGGGCATATCACACGTGCTTCTTTTGCCATCACAAAGCATGATGGAAATGCTTTCTTGGGAAAAAAGCACCTTGCCTAGAAGAGGCCCTGTGCTCTTATCTTCAGTCTTCGTAACAACGTTCGTTGAGGCCTGCCCGCAAGCAGAGGTTGTAAGAACAAACGTCGCGAATATGAGGCTAAGCCACTTTTCGATCATGTGAGCATAGTAACCGGTCCCACACTCGCCGCAACCGAGGAAGCGCTCCGCAGCAACCGATCTCTAGATTGATCGCGCAACTCTCGGGCTTCAGCGAAGCCGGTCCAAAGGGCAATATGGCCGCGGTTTCAGCACCTCAGGCGGAAGCTTTTGCCCTCTCTCGAAAGCGGATTGCTTCCATGCCGAGCACGTCGTTCAACTCCAGAAACACCGACTGCAACGGCTCGATCTCCAGCTCGAAGAACGCATCAGTGGCCTTGGTCACATCGCCGAAGCCGCCGGCGTTCGCCGGCACTATGCCGAGCAGCTGCGGCGGCACGCGGTGCGCCGCCAAGACATCGTCGCGCGTGGTATTCTTGATACCGAGGAACTCGTCCTTGGCGCCTACCTCGGCGATCGGCAGAATCTTAATCCCGTTCTCCTTGCCCTCGGGCGAGTGGACGAACATGTTGCGGAAGTTGCCCGGGCCCTTCGATTTCTTGAGCGCCTCGCGCATCTTGTCGATGTCACCGTCGCCGAATTGCCCGGTCGCGTAGAGGATGTAGCCTGCATGGCTCCCGTTCTCGAAATAGCGCCGGCGGAATAGCGTCGCGTTTTCGTTCAGCAATGCCGACTGCAGCGCCGACAGGTACTCGGGAAGGCCATAGATCTCCTGGTTCACGTCGGGCGCCATGAGCTGATGCACGGTGCCGCGATCGAACTCGACCTCGTTCTTGTATCCAGGCACCCACCAGAACTGGCCCGGCTCGATGCCGCGCCGGGTATACTTGGCCAGCGAGTGCTCGAGGCGCATCAGTCCGCCCAGGCGATTGCGCACCTCGCGCACATAGCCGTTCCCCATGACGAGGAAGTCCTGCACGAGCCCGGCAAACTGGCCGCGCGAGATCAGCGACGCCGGGTCGAGGCTCGCGGCCAGCATGTTGCGCTTCAGGATGATCGCGCTCGAATGATGCGGAGAGGCGCGGAACGCGCGCGCGAGCCCGTCGAGCGAGATCGGCGGCTCATACCAGCGGCTGTTGTGCCAGCACTCCAGCATGTCGAGCATCGTCGCCCGGCTGAGCACTGGCTCGGGATCGCCGAATGTGAAAGCCTGGACGGAGCTGCGATTGTCGTTCGAGGCGACGATCGCGCCCTTGCTCGCGGCGGCAGCCTCTCGTCGACTCATGCGGCGCGCGCGCTTGCTGGTGCTGCTCATTCGAGGATCTCCATCGTGCCCTTCGGCTTCTCTTTGCCGTCGAGCGGCTCGTTCATGAGGATATGCATGGTCGCCCACGCCAGATCGGCGTGCCCGTCCTCACCGCCGCGCCCGGCCTTGAAGGTGACGTTGCGCCCGCTGGTGGTCAGCGTCTTCTTGATCGAGACGAATGCCGAGACCAGGTCGAGCAGCATGCTGTCGAAGGCCAGGCGACCGCGGCGGATCACATTCTGCGCCTTCATGATCATCTGCGCCTTCAGCTCGAGCGAGTACTCGATCTTGGCCACCGAGCAGCCCGGCAGCGCGCCGGGCTTGGCGAGCAGCTGGTAGACGCCGGCGCCGACGCCCTTCGCGTCAATGCCCAGGTACGTGCAGGTGTAGCGGCTGAGCACCGCCTTGATGAACTCGGCCTGTTGCTCGAAGTCGAGGCCGCGCAGCTGGTGACGCTCGAGGATGCGAAACGGCCCGCCCTCGAATAACGGGGGCGCTGCGATCACCAGCGCGGCGTTGTCGCCGGTCTCGCTCTCCTGTGGATCGTAACCAGCCCAAACCGACCGGTAGCCGTACGGCCGGGCCGCCTCCGCATTGAAGTCCGTCCACTCAACCAGGCTGTCGCACCCGCAGGCGACCATGTCATTGAACTTGAAGGCCGAGAGCGTGTCGTCGACGAAATCGCACAGGAACAGGTTGGCGAACTCGTCGGGCGCGTACTCGTCCTGCAGCTCCTCGATGTCGAAGAGATCGCAGCCGCCCGCCTCGGCGTCGCGGATGTTGACGATGTGGCGCCAGATCCGGTCGGGCCCGACGCTGCCGATCGCAAGCGCGTCATGGCTGACGTCGATCTCGATCCGGTCTTCCTTCTTGCGCCGGCGATTCCGGCGCTCGCCCGTCCAGTACGGATAGGCGGGGTGCGCGATGGTCGACGGCGTCGAGAAGTAGGTTTTGCGCCACTTCTTGTGCGTCGCCATGCCCGAGGCGACTTTGTTCAACTCCTCGAAGCTGTGGACCCAGAAGAACTCGTCGAAGTAGAAGTTGCCGTGCCGGCCCTGCGCGGTTCGGAAGTTGGTGCCCAGGAAGTGCAGCTCGGCCGCCGCTTCCTCCGCCGGCCGCAGGTCCGACGTGATCAGCATCGGATCGCCGGTCAGCGCGACGCCGACCAGCTTGGCGAAACTGACGATGTAGGACTTGAACTGGTGGGCCTGCGCCTTGGAGGCCGACAGGAAGATCTGGTTGCGGCCGGTCTCGATCGCGTCGATCAGCGCTTCGAAGGCGAAGTAGTACGTCGCGCCAATCTGGCGCGACTTCAGGATCATGCGCGTGCGCTGGCTCAGCGCCTGCCACCAGCGGTGCTGGTAATCGTACAGGCCGTCGAGGAAGATGCGCTTCAGCTCGGCCGCCTGCTCGGCCGTGAAGTGGTTCTTCCTCGCCTTCTTGCGCCCGCCGGCGTTCCGGTTGGCGACCTTGTCGTTGAGATCACCGGCATGGCCGCCGGGCGCCTCGTAGCGGCGGACCTTAGCGAGGCTCTCGATCTGCCGGCTCAGCGCCTCCATTTCGACCAGGTCGCCGCTGGTCTTCTTCTCCTTTGCGATCAGCGTGAGGAGCCGAATCTCCAGGCCGTCTTCCAACTTCTGGATCGAGGGCGCATCATCCCAGCGGTCGCGCTGCTTCCAGGCCTCGATCGTCGCGCGGGGAATCGGCCCGCCCTTGTCGTTGACGACACCGTGCAGCGCGAACTCGCCGGCGATCTGCGTGATGCCCCACCCGCGCCAGTACAGGCTGCGCGCATGACGCCGCGGGTCGAACTGCCAGGATGGTGGCGGCGCGCCCGGCTGCGGAAGGAAGGGACCGGTCATCGCCGGCGACCATGCCGCGCGTCTCAAGCTCCAAGCACCGCCCTCCATTTGGCCGGGCGGCTGTCCAAATGCATGCCCTTGAGAGTGAGCGTCCGAGCGTCCCTTCTGCGGCCATCAACACCGCCGAACCGCAGCTGCACCCAGGGGAACCGGACCGATCATGGCCAAGAGCAAGTTTTTCCGCGTCGCCGTCGAGGGCGCCACCGTCGACGGTCGCACGATCGAGCGCGACTGGCTCGAGCAGATGGCGGCGAGCTACAACCCGGCGACTTACACGGCGCGCATCAACTGCGAACACATTGCCGGCTACAGCCCCGACAAACCCTTCAACGCTTACGGCTCGGTGCTCTCGCTCAACACCGAGGAAATCGAGCTCGAAGTCAACGGCGCCAAGAAGAAGTTGCTGGCGCTGAACGCCGAGATCGACGCGAACGATCAGCTGGTCGCGATCAACAAGGCGGGGCAGAAGCTGTTCACCAGCTGCGAGATCCACCCTAACTTCGCCGGGGAAGGCAAAGCCTACTTGGTCGGCCTTGCCGTCACGGACATGCCCGCCTCGCTCGGGACCGAGCCGCTGAAGTTCGCGGCGATGGCACGCCCCAACGTCTTCTCACCCGCGTACGAGACCGAGATCGAGATCCCGACATCGACGGATGGAGCGTCGATCGAGGAAGCGACGAAGAAGGGCTTCATCGCTGCGTTCGCGACGCTGTTCAAGACGGAGAAGCCGAAGGAGGAGCCCAAGGCACCGCCGGCCCCGGCAAACGACAACAGCTTCGACGTCGAGGCTTTCGCCACCGTCATGGGGCAGCAAGTCGCAGCTGCGGTGAAGCCTTCGAATGACGCCGTTGCCGCCCTCGGGCAGCGCTTCGACGCGCTCGAGGCGAAGCTCAACAAGACCGAGCAGCCGCAGGGCTTTTCGCGCCAGCTGGCGACCGGCGGCGGCGCCAATGCCGCGCACCTGACCGACTGCTGATCGCGCCCGTCGCCCCGCCATCCACCGGAGACTTCCTACATGCGCACGTCCACCCGCCTGCTCGTCCACGCTTTCGTCTCGCAGATCGCGCGGCTCAACAACCTGCCCGAAGAGCTGACCGCAACGCCCGGCCAGCTGTCGCAGTTCAACGTCTCCCCCGCGATCGAGCAGCGCCTGCAGGCGAAGCTTCGCGAAGTGAGCGACTTCATGTCGCGCGTGAACGTCGTACCGGTCGTCAACCAGCAGGGCAGCCGCGTCGGTGTCGGCGTCAACCGCTCGCTGGCGAGCCGCACAAACCGCGGCGCTGGCCACAAGCGCACGCCCGGTGATGTCACCGGCTCCGACCAGATCGACCAGTACTTCTGCAAGAAGACCGACTACGATTACGCCTGGTCGTACGAGCTGCTCGACGCCTGGGCACACCAGCCTGAATTTCAGCAGCTCATGCGCGACGCGGTCCTGGCGCAGAAGGCCGAGGACGTGATGTGCATCGGCTTCAACGGCGTCGATGCCGCGGTCGAGACCGATCGCGAGGACTTCCCGCTGCTCCAGGACGTCAACTACGGTTGGCTGCACAAGATCCGCCAGTACGCATCCGCGCGGCGCATGGCGCACGGCGCGCTCGACAACAACAAGATCTACGTCTCGGAAGCCGGCTCCGCCGATTACAAGAACCTCGATGCGCTGGTCTTCGATGCGATCCACAATCTCATGCACGAGCGCTTCCGCACCGCGACCGACCTGGTCGTGATCGTCGGCAGCGACCTGGTCCACGAGAAGTACTTCAAGATCGTCGAGAAGGCCGGCGACACCGCGACCGAACAGGTAGCGCGCGACGTGATCATGTCGAGCCGTCAACTCGGCGGCAAGCCCACCGCGCAAGTGCCGTTCTTCCCGGCCGGCTCGATCCTGATCACCAGCTTCAAGAACCTGTCCTATTACTGGCAGATCGGCAGCGCCCGCCGCGCCATCCAGGACAACCCTTCGCTCGATCAGATCGACAACTTCGAAAGCATCAACGACGCCTTCATGGTCGAAGAGTACGGCAAGTGTGCCCTGCTCGAGAACATCCAGCTTGGGGCCAAGGCGTAAGCCTGAAGCCTCCTCCCGCCTTCATCGCGCAGGAACGACAACATGACGCCCGCACGTCTCCACCGGGAGCGCATGGCCGCACGCGCCGCCACTGCCGCCGACCCGAAACCGGTCGCTTCCTCCGATGAGGGCGGGAGCACTCCCGCTCCCGTCGAGCACACCCCCGCGATGATCTACCGCGAGCGCGCCGCAGCGACGATCGTCGCCTCGGCGCCCGAGCAGGTGACGTCGGCCGAAGACCGCGTCGCCGCTCAGATCGTCCTGCGCCTCACGCATGACCTGCGGCGCCTCAAGGAAATCCGCTCGATCGACAAGAAGATCGAGGCCAAGCGCGAGATGCTGCCCGAGTACAAGGCCTGGATCGAAGGCGTGATCGCCGCCGATGCCGGCGTCGGCGAAGGCATCCAGGCCGAAGTGCTGCCCACCGTCATGGTCTGGCTGATCGACACCGGCGACTATGCCGGCGCGCTGGATCTCGTGCCGTTCGTCCTGCGCCACAATGTGCCGATGCCTTCACGCTATCAGCGCGACGCGGCGACGATCGTCGTGGAAGAGATCGCCGATGCCGCGCTCAAGGCGCAGAATGCCGGCGATGCCTTCCCGGTCGACGTGCTCCTGCAGGTGGAAGAGCTAACCGCCGATCTCGACTTGCACGACGAAGTGCGTGCCAAGCTCCTGAAGGCCATCGGTGTCGAGCAGCTCCGCGCGGCCGAGGAACTCCCGGCCGGCGACTGCAAGGTAGCCTTGGAAGCCACGCTCACCATGCTGCGCAACGCGCAGCGCCTGAATGATCGCGTCGGCGTGAAGGATCGCATCAAGCGCGCCGACAAGCTCCTGGCAGCCGCGATCGCGGCCGAGACGAACACCGAACAAGGCGGTACAGCCCCCGATCAGGGCGCCGCCTGACAAGCTCGCCCCCGGCGCTCAGGGGCGGATCGCGCAGCGCGGGAGGCCTTCGGGCCGCAGGGCCGCGCCTGACCCGATCCCCACCCCTGTTAGCCGGGGGGCGCAAACACAAGGCAGCATGCTCATGATCCGTGGCGTCCTCAATCTTGTCTGTATCGCCCTCCTCACGTCGGCGCTCCTCCGCGGGTTCTCGCCCGACAGCGACGCCGCGACCGCTGCCCTTCTCATGCCCTGGCTCATCTTCAAGACGTTGCTGTTGGCCTTCGCCACGCTCGCCTTCACGGCGATACTCGTCTGCAGCTTGCTCGGCGTTGCCATAACGGAGCGGACCGAACGCCGGGCGCAGGTCGTCTGCCTGACCCTTGCCGTGCCCGCTTTCGGTGGCTGCATCGCCTGCATGCAGCTGCTCGCCCGTCTGATCGTCGCATGAGTAGCTTCGTCCCACTGCCCCCGAAGACTGCACCTCAGGAGCCGCCAGCGAGCGAAGCGACCATCGGCAACGATGGCTTCTTCCCCGATATCGAGCCGGCGGCGGTGCGCGAGGCGGCACGCGTTCCCACGAACATCACGGCGCCGCGGCTCCGCGCCGCCATCCTCGGCGCGATCATGACCGCCGAGATCGACCTGCGCGCCTTCGCCGCCGCGTCGATCGCAGCCGGTTACGCGACGCTTGCAGCCGTGCCCGCGCCGCAGCTGGGCGGCGAGAGCGTGCAGATCATCCGCTACCAGCGTGCCGTCGCCCTCTACACCAAGGCCGAGCTGATCGAGCGCCACCGCGACTTCGATATGACCGGCGCCGGCAACGCCCAGGCCGACGATCTCACGCCCTCGATCGGCGAACTGCGCCGCGATGCCCTTCACGCAATCCGCGACATCCTGGGCAAGTCGCGCACCACGGTCGACCTCATCTGATGCCGGCGGAACAGCGCCTCACGGCTAAGGCCGGCGACAAGCTCGATCAGCTGCTGTGGCGCGAGGCCGGGCTCGGCCCAAACGACCTCACGCGCGTGCTCGAGGCGAACCCTGGCCTCGCCGACCTGGGAACCATCCTCCCACTCGGCACCGTCGTCATCGTGCCCTCATCGACCGAAACCAGCACCGCGCGCGTGCTGCCCCTCGTCCAACTTTGGAGCTGACCTATGGACTCGCGCCACTTTCTCGAATCCGTGGCCGAGCTGCTCGGCTCCCTTGCCCCGTCTCTGATCGGCTCGGCCGTCGCACAGGCCTGGAAGACCGGCCTGACCTGGCGCCAGCGCTTCCTGCAATGGATCGTCGGCTCGACGGTCAGCTACTACGCCACGCTCGCAATCGTCGCACTGACCGACTGGAACGGGTTCGTCGCGCAATCGATCGCGTTCGCCATCGCCCTGCTCGCCTTCGACGCCACGCCGCTGCTCGCCAAGTCCGCGACTGACATCCTGGTGAGCCTTCCCGATCGCTTCGCCAACCGCTTCCTGCCCGGCAAGGATTGACCATGGCTAACACCATCCCTCGGGCGCTCGCTACCCCCACTGCCTTCTTCTCCGCCTGCCGCTCGATCACCGGCGGCTTGTCACCAGCGCAGGTCGCCACGATCAATGCGCTGCTCACCGCCGCCGGCGCCGCCGCTTGGCCCGTCGGGTGGCTGGCTTATGGCCTTGCTACCGCCTGGCACGAAGCGGAGCTCACGCCTATCCGCGAGTGGGGTCTCGGGCGGGGCAAGGCCTACGGCAAGCCCGGGCGATACGGTCAGCCGCAGTACGGGCGCGGCCTCGTCCAGCTCACGTGGGACTTCAACTACGAATGGGCGGACCAGGCTCTCGGTCTTGGCGGCTCTCTCCTGCGCAACTTCGATCGCGCGCTAGAACCCGACATCGCCACGCGTATCCTGATCAAAGGCATGCAGGACGGCGCCTTCACCGGGCGCAAGCTCGGGCAGTACATCACCAACCAAGGCACGCCCGAGACCTTCGTCAGCGCGCGGCGTATCATCAACGGCACCGATCGCGCCGAGGACATCGCCGGCTATGCCATGCGCTTCCAGGACGCGCTACGTGCCGGTGGGTGGGGCTGATGCGCAAGGCAGACAGCCTGCGGACCTGGCTCACCGCCTGCATCGAGGATTTCGCAAAGCAGCCCGAGCGACTGCAGATTTTCATCGAGAGCGGCCAGATTCTCGCGCGCAAGTCGCGCACCCTGTCGTTCGTGTACCAGTACACCGCCAAGGTGCTGGTCACTGATTTTGCCGGGGACGCCGACCGGCTGTTCATTCCCGTCCTGGCCTGGATCGAGAAGGAGCAGCCCGAGCTGCTGCAGCGCCAGGACAGCCAGCCCTTCGGCTTCGAGGCCGAGCTGCTCGACAGCGACGTGTCGGATGTCGAGATCTCGATCGACCTGACCGAGTCAGTCCTGGTCATGCCCCGCCCTGACGGCAGCGGCTACGATACCGAGCACCCGCCCGCGCCCGATTTCACCAACGCGTTCACGGGTGCCGAAGGCGTCACCTTCCTGCAGGGCTTCGCGCACGTCGAACCGGTGATCGCCAGCGGCGATCCCGGTGCCGTGCTGACACCAGGCATCCCGCCCACGCCATGAGCGACGATCTAGCCGAGCTGGAGCGCATAGCCGGCGCACTCCTGCGTGGCCTGTCGTCAGGGCAGCGCCGCACCATCATGCGGCGCATGGCCCGCGAACTCGCCATCGGACAGCGCGAGCGCATCACCGCGCAGCGCCAACCGGACGGCTCGGCGTTCGCGCCACGCAAGAAGAAGGCAGCGCCGGTCACCGGGCGCGGCGCCGCATGCTTCCTCTATCCTTCGGGCGGCAGCGGTGAACCGCGCCGTGTCATCATGAAGAGCTTCGCTTGGGGCACGGGGCGCGTGATGACCGGCTACGACATCGAGGCCGGCGCGATCCGCTCCTTTGAGTTCGACAAGGTGGTCAAGTGGCTCCCGGTGCCAGAGCAATACCGCAATGCCGGCGGCAAGCTGCGCCGGCGCGGCAGCTTGCGCAGGCGCGCCATGTTCCGCCGCCTCGCCACCTCGCGCTTCCTGAAGACCGGCACCGATGACGCCAGCTTTTGGGTGGGCTTTTCCGGCAAGGTCTCGCAGATCGCCAATGTCCACCAGCACGGCCTGCGCGACCGGCCTTCGCTGCGCGCTAAAGCCGTGCCCTACCCCAAACGCGAACTACTCGGCGCCACGCCGGCCGACCGCGAGCGTATGCTCGACCTGCTCTACGACCACGTCGCCTCTCAACTGATTTAACGGTGGTAGCCGCAATCTAATCTGGAGACGGGTGCATGACATCAGAAGTCGCCCTCAAAGCCATACTGTAAATTTTCCGCCTTCGTAGGTGCTATCGCCAAAGTCTTGGTCAACCCTCAGCCTGGCTTTCCCAGTAACCTTATCGAAACTCAGCACAGTGACCCTTGCCTCACCGAACTCAAGAACTCTAGGATAACTGATACCACCGACTCCGCGAACGACGTTCCAAGACGCCCTACGCCCGTTAGTTCGAGTGAATATTGTCTGGGCATATTCAAAACGGCCGAATATCGTCACCTGCGCCACAATTTGGCGGCCATTCACATTGTACTTGGGAGGCTGCACATACTTGAGGGAAATGTACGAGTTAGGCAAGCGGACGTCGCGACGGTACCGGTAAGGGATATGGTCGATTGGGCTCAAAGCTGCAGCTTCAGCATTGGTTGACCCCGCCAAGAAACCGTGATCCAACCGTCCATCGTTATCAAGATCGGTAAAACAGAACTTGATTTCATGGCGCCCGTCTTTTGTTCCCCCTGATGTTGGCGCGCCTTCGCTACAAAAGGTGCGCTCTTCGCTGACGCGCGACCCGATCGGACCACCTGTAGCATTCACGGCTGCAAGATATTTGCCGGCAGATGCGGCCCAACTTTCGCCGCCGATATTGGCCTGGCCAGGTCCTAACAGCTCGGCACCTGCGACGCCGAAATACGCACGCATGACTTCGTCGCCAGGTAGAAAATCCTTCTCAACACCTATCTGGCTACGATCAAGTGGAGTTATCACTAAGCTACTTGGCTTTATCTTCCAGTAATACTGAGCGGCAGCACCATAGGACTTCGAGGATAGTGACAAAATCGCGAGCACGGCCGTTAGCGTCGTACATAAAATCCTGTTACAACGATATAACACTTTCAGATTCGCCCCTATTTAGTTGGAATATCAGAGTGACACCGAAATTTTCATAAGCGTCGCATCGTACGGTCCCAGAGATTTGGCCGCCCTGCCTTGAGGCGAATTCCGCCTTGGCCCCATTTCTACAGCACGCTTCCTTAGCGGCCTTCCCTATCACGACAAGCTGCCATGAGCCGCTATGTCAATCAGCTCAGCCTCTGCCTGCGTGACGCGCCTGAAGACGAACCGATTGACCTAACCCCTCGTCCTTGGCCCACGTTCACCAGCTGAGGCCGCTCCATTTGGCCGGCTGCCTGTCCAAATGCCGGGGCATGGCGCTCGCCCGCGTGCTGACCAGAGATGGCCGGCATGGCCGATGTCACCTTCACCGCTGTCGATCTGTCGCGCCTGCCCTCGCCCGACATCGTCGAGATGCTCGACTTCGAGACGATCTACGCCGACGCGGTCACCCGCTTCAAAGCCGAGCTGGCGGCACGCGGCATCACCTACGAGGAACGCGATAGCGATCCCGTCGCCAAGCTGCTGCAGACCTTCGCCTACTTCGCCCAGCTCCTGCGCCAGCGCGTGAACGACGCGACCCGCGCCGTCATGCCCGCCTACGCGGTCGGCGCCGACCTCGACAACATCGCCGCGCTCTTCGGCATCATGCGCCTGGTCATCACCCCGGCGGACCCGCAGCTTGGCACGCCTGCTGTGATGGAGAGCGACACCGAATTCCGGCGCCGCATGGTGCTCGCGCCCGAAGGCTACTCGGTCGCCGGCCCGATCGGCGCCTACGTCTTCCACGCCCTCACCTCGCACCCCGACGTGCTCGACGCCAGCGCCGAGAGCCCGGCGCCAGGCCACGTCGTGGTGACGATCCTCTCGCGCAGCGGCAACGGTGCCGCGCCGCAGCCCGTGGTCGACGCCGCAACCGCATATCTTAATGCCGACACCCGCCGCCCGCTGACCGATTACGTTACGGTGCAGCCGGCGCAGATCATCACCTACGCCGTGGACTACGACCTGCGCACCTTCACCGGCCCCGATGCCGGCGTGGTGCGCGCCGCATCGCTGGCAAGGGTCAACGCCTACGTCGAGAAAAGCCACCGCCTCGGCCGCGACGTCACCCGCTCGGCGCTGTTCGCCGCCGCGCACGTCGACGGCGCCCAGAACATCGTCCTCAACTCGCCGCCTGAGGACATCCCGATCAGCCGTGCCCAGGCGCCTTACTGCACCGGCGTGACCGCACGAACGCTGGGGACGGGCGAGTGAGCTACCCGACCGTCCTGCCTCCCGCGTCCACGCCGCTCGAGCGCGCGCTCGAGCAGGCCGCCGCCGGCGTCCTCGATATGCCCACGCCCGTGCGAGATGTCTGGTCGGCCTGGGACTGTCCCGAAGGCCATCTGCCTTGGCTCGCTTGGGGCCTTGCGATCACGCACTGGCAAACCTCGTGGACTCTGCAGCGCAAGCGCGAGGCGGTCGCCGACGCGATCCCCTACCATCGCCGCAAGGGCACGCGCGCCGCTGTCGAGGAAGTCCTTGGCTGGCATCATCCCGCCTTCCAGGTGGTCGAGTGGTGGGAGGCCAAGCCGCCTCGCGAGCCCCACACCTTCGAGGTGCGTGCGCCGGCCGACGTGATCACGCCCGACTTCCTGACGATCGAGAAGGCCAGCGCGATCATCGCCGATGTAGCCGCGGCCAAGCCGCTTCGAAGCCACTTCGACTTCGTCCAAGTGCTCGAGGCAAAGGCCCGGCTCTTCCTAGCCGCTGGTGGCATGACCGGATCGCTATCCCGCCACGACTACACCACCGTGCACGACACAAGCCGCGACTGGTCGGCAGTCCTTCAAACCGAAGACGGCGAGCCGATCTACTTGCCGGACGGCTCCGATGTACTGGAAACCGCCTAATGACCGCCCTCGTCTTGAAGCTCACCGATGCGGGATTGGCCGCCGTTCAGTCTGCCGCTGGCTCGGACCTGCAGGTCATTGCCGAACTCGGCATCACCTCCGCACCGTTCGACTATGCTCCGACCCTCACCGCCCTGCCTGGCGAATTCAAGCGGATTGGATCTGTGTCGGGCGAGTCCGCCGCTGCCAACATTGCTCACCTGACGGCTTACGACACGTCCCAGGATGTGTGGAGCGCGACCGGGCTCGGCCTCTATCTGGCCGATGGCACCCTTTTCGCCATCCACTCGTCGCCCGAACCGGTGCTCAACAAGGCTGGCCCCGCGTTTGCGATGATCTCACTTGACATCATCTTCGAAGCGGACCTTGCTGCCAATATTGCCTTCGGCAGCGCCATCTTCACCAGCCCGCCGGCCACCACCGAGGTGCGTGGCATCGTCGAGTTGGCGACGATCGCCGAGGCGCAAGCCGGCCTCGATACCCTGCGCGCACTCACGCCCGAGGCGGCTGCAGCCGCGGTGTTCAGTTGGCTGCGCTGGAGGAACCTCGAGCTTGGCCAGGTTGATGTGCGCACCCCAAATGTGGGCACCACCGGTGGATTGCGCGTGCGCGCCAATCAGGAGACCGGGATTGGCCTCCTGCAGTTCGTCACTCCGGATGGAACCGTTGAGATCGGGCACTTGGCCGCGCACCCCGGTGGCGGCCTCGAGTACTCCGGCCTCCTCGCCGTCCATACGCCCAATGACGGCAGCACGGGTGGCTTGCGCCTCCATGCCAATCCCGAGACCGGCATCGCTTACTTTCAGGTCCTCGGCCCGGGTAATGACGAAGAGTTGGGATTCTTCCGCTTCGATGCCGACGGCACGGCGAACTGGTCGGGCGTCGGCGGCATGAAGGCAGGCGGGCAGAAGGTCTGGACCGAGGGCAACGACGGCGCCGGCTCCGGCCTCGACGCCGATCTCCTCGACGGCAAGGATTGGTTCGGCGGCCAGGATGTTGGTTTCAGCATCGTCAATTGTCGCACGCCCAACATCGGCAGCACCGGCGGTCTGCGCCTCCAGGCCAACCCGGACAGCGACAATGCATTCCTGCAAGTCCTCAATCCGGATGGCACCGAACGCGGCTTCCTCGTAATCGGCCCTGACCGGATCATGAGCTGGAACGGACCTGAGTTCCGGGTAGCCGGCCAGAAGGTTTGGACCGTCGGCAACGATGGCGCTGGCTCGGGCCTCGATGCCGACCTGCTCGATGGCCAGCACGGCGGCTTCTATACCGACATCGTCGGACGGCTCGGCTACACGCCGATGAACGCGGCGAGCTACAACGACTTCCTGCGCGATGTCGGGTCGAGCCTCTCGGAGAACGGATACACCAGGCTCTCCAATGGGCTGATGCTGTGCTGGGGACGGTTCAACAGCCTGCCTAACATGGCCACTGCGGTGACTTTCCCCATGGCATTTCCCAACGCTTGCTTCTCGGTACTCGCAGGCGGCGTTACCGGTGGCGCCCCCGGCTCACAGGATAACTGGCCGGCGGTGCGCCCCTCCACGATCACGGCTGCCGGGTTCAGCGTCTACAGCGCCAATGACGACGCCGCTGACTGCACGTTCATCGCGGTGGGGTTCTGACCATGGGCTTGCGCTTCTCCCCATCGACCGGCGGGTTCTACGACACCGGCCTGCACACCACGATCCCGGATGATGCCGTGCCGATCACGCCCGCCAGGCATGCCGAGCTGATCAAGGCACAAGCGAATGGCGCGGCGATCGTCCCCTCACCATCGACCGGGCGGCCCACGCTTCAGCACGCGCGGCGCGACATCGCCACGGTGCGCGCGGGGAGCACGCGTGCGGTGAGGCGGGAAGCGGCTCGGCGGATCGCAGCGATCAGTCCCGATTGGCGCCAACTCAACGATCTGCGCAATCCCACGCCTGCGGGCGCGGTTCGCTTTACCCGCATCGACGCCGTACGCGCCGCCTCCGACGCCATCGAGGCGCAGCTGGGCAGCGCCACCGTTGCCACGCTTGCGGCCTTCCCGGTGCGCGACAACCCGCTCTGGCCCGAGTTCGAGGACATCTGATGGCCAGGATCACCGCACTCCCCGACGCGGGCGCGATTGCCGGCACCGAGCAGCTACCGCTCGTCCAGGACGGCCAGATGCGCAATGCCAGTGTACTGGAGATCCTGGGCGCGCTGGGCGCAGCCGATGCGATCAAGATCGGCACTCGCACGCTCGCCCAGGTGATCGCCTCGATCGAGTACCCGGGCATGAAGATCACGAGCCTGACCGTTGCACCCTCGCAGGCGGAGATCGGCGCGACCGTGACCGCAAACCTTGCCGTGGTCCTCACGAAAGACCCGACCGGGCAGACGGTGAACGGCACGCCCGTGCCCAACCCCGCGACGGCCCGCGCCTTCGCTGTCCCGAATGTGACGATGACGACACAGTTCCAGTGGGCTGTGACCGACGCCGCTGCGCCCGGCGGACCGGCGTCGGACAACAAGACGGTGACGATCACCTTTCTCAACAAGGGCCACGCCGGCTTCATCGACAAGTCCGATGCGGCGACCCTCACAGCGGCCGACGTGAACGGCATGGCCGCGAACTGGTTTGCCAGCGGGGTGGCCCGCACGCTCAACCTGGTGGCGGGGGCCGACGGCTATCTCTGGTACTCGCAGCCCGCCAGCCTACCCGACCCCTCGACCTTCAAGGCCAACGGCCTGCCGGTCGCCCCGGTGAAGACCACCCGGGATCACGCCAACGCCTTCGGTGTGGTCGCATCCTACAACCACTTCCGCCTCGGCGCCCGCCTCGCGGCCGGTGCCTCGGTCACTCTCGAGGTTCTCCCATGACGATCGGTGCCGTCGACAAGATCAAGCCTCTGGGTACCTTTGCCGTCATCGACGCCGCCGACGTGGAAACGGACGCTCTGCGCCGGTTTGTCACCGATGCTGAGCGCAGTGCCCTCGCCGATTTGCAGGAGACGATCGAACCGCGAGGGGAGGATGATCGGCTTCGGCTGAAGGACGACAAGGGGTGCATCTTCCTGGAAGTCACTCCACAGGAACTGAGGCATGTCCTCATTGATCTGCTCTCCGCGCGCAGTGACGCCATGGAAGGTGCGGTCGCGCCCGCTGCCGCCACTGATCGGTTCCGCCTCAAGGATCCTAACAACCTCATCTTCCTCGACGTCACACCAAGCACAATCCGTCACGTCGACTTCGACGCGGTCAAGGCGATCGCGAACGCGCTCTCGGGTGTCTTCAAGCCACTCCAGCTCGATGGCCGCCTGCGGCTGATGGACAGCATGCGGCGCAACTTCTTCGAGGTGACGCCGAGCCGGCTCAAGCATGTCGAGATCGATGCATTGAAAGCCGCGGATAAGAATGCGGCCGATGCGATCGCCAGCACCAGGACGAAGGTCACGCGACTGCAGCGCTCCGGCGCGTCGAGCCCGGCCCAAGCGGCCTACATGCTGCGCGCGCAGCTTGCGCACCTGGTCCTCTACGGCCAGTCGCTCTCGGTCGGCGTCAACGGCCGCCCCGCCATTTCGACCGCCGCCAACTTGCCTTGGGCCAAGATGTTCGAAGGCGGCTTGCGCTCCCGTGATGCCCAGGCGACCAGCGGCGCGTACAACGCGAACTTCTACGCATCGCTGGTCGGGCTCAAGGAAGCCGATCAAGCCAACAATGACGGCTACGGCGAAACGGGCGCTTACGGCACCGCCGAGATGATCGCGCAGCTTCTGCTCGCGGAAGACGGCATCGATATCACCGCAACCGGGCAGCAGTTCCTGTTCTCGGCGCCTGGTGAGGGTTCGCAGCCGATCTCGGCGCTACAATCCGGCGGCACCTATTGGCCCCGTGTGCAGGCCGACGTGACCAACGGTCAGGCCCGCAGCTCGGCGCTCGTTGTGCCGTACCTGGTCCATGGCCTCACCTGGCGTCAGGGCGAGCGCGACACGGCGCTGGGCACGGCACCCGCCGCCTACAAAGCGACGCTCAAGGATCAGGTTCTTGGTGCCCTGCGGACGTACGCAGCCAGCGTCACCGGCGTCGATCAACCGATCCCATGCGTCGTCTACCAGATGGCGAGCCACCGTCGTTACAACGCCGACCCGTTCATCGCGATGGCCTTGGTCGAGTTGGCCGAAAGCGAAGACAACTTCGCGCTCTCGGCGCCGCTGTACTTCATGCCGCACTCCGACACGGCGCATCTCACCCCGGCGAGCTACCGCCGCCTTGGCGCATACGAGGGGATCGCCTGGAAGCGGTGGCTGTTCGACGGTGTAAAGCCGCGCTGGCTGCGCCCGCTTGCGCCGACATGGTTGAACGGCGCGGTGATCGTGCCCTTCGACGTGCCCGAGGGGCCGCTGGTGTTTGACACGACCAGCGTCGTGGACCCGGGCAACTATGGCTTCTCGCTTGTCGACAACACGGGGGCGGCCGTGGCGATCACCAGTGTCACCCTGGTCGGCACCGATCGAGTGCTCATCAAGCACTCAGGCGGCGTTCTGCCGAGCGGGGCCGAGCTTCGCTATGCCTGGGGAACAGGGCTGGGCGACGTGGCCGGGCCGAGCAATGGTCCGCGCGGCAACCTGCGCGACAGCCAGGGTAACAGCATCACGTTCAAGGGTCTCCGGATGGACAACTGGAGCCCGATCTTCCGCAAGATCAAAGGATAACCCCCATGCCGGACATCATCTGCAAGGACGCCGACGCGTCGGTCTACAACATCGGCTACGATCAGCCCTGGCTACCCGCACTCGATGGCACGCTCTTCGGCTTCTACATGCTCGGCACGTCCGCGCCTCTGGACGTGCTGAAGGACTATTCCGGACACAATCGCGATCTGACCCGGACAGGCGCGCCGGTCGAGAGCGCAGCCTCGAGTGCTGTGGGGGCATTCCCTGACGGCTACCTGGCGCCGTTTACTGGCGACGACTTGTTCACGGCAAGCGGTGGGACCGGCTTCAGCATCTTTGCCGTCATCAGGACCACGGCCGATGCCCGAGCGACGGTAACGGGCTGTTCGGATGGATTGGTGACGAAGCACGTCGGCTTCTTCTGCGACGAAGGGCAGGATGTCAGTCTTGCGGTCCGGAACGGCGGCGCCGGTTCTATCTTCACCGGCGTGGCAGAGACCCCCTATCGCGGCACGGGCTTTGTATTCGTCGGCGGACTGTGGGAGCCCGGCCGGATACGCGCTTTCCGCAAGGTGCCCGGGGGTGCGTTGACCGCTAATCAGCTCATCTCGACCGTTCCAGCTATCGTTGGCGGTACGCTTCAATTCGGGATCGGTCGGTTCGGAGCGGGAGCCACGAGCGACGGTAGCTATGCCGATGCCGTCGATATCGCGGCCATCGCCTACTACTCGAAGTCTCCGAGCGATTCCGAAGTTCTCAGCATCCACGCTGGCATGCAGGCCGCCGTGCACAACTGCGGCGGGCTGACCATTTGAGCGTCACTGTGACGGCGGGCTCTTCTCGCCGTCGCTTACCCCCTGTAGGAACGGGGAGTGTGCGTAGGATATTCAGCCGCTTCAACATTGAAGCTATCAGAACAACATACACGGTCGGTTCGACTGCTCGTTCTGCGAATGAAGTTCTCATCAGCAGCTGCCGGCTTCCCGACAAGGACAGCTAACGGACTCTGCTAACATGATTCGAAGATGCAACACCATTTGGGCCACGACTCTTTTGATCACCTGAGGTTACTCTTTCGCTGATCGGCGAATCGCCAAAGCCCGGCGCAGCAAATCGTCGAGACATCGTTGATCTCATTTATCCCAAGGATAGGCATGTCATCGCTTAAGCGCATTCCAGAAGCGAGTTTTTTCATCTTTCTGTCGGAGGCCGACAAAGACTATCTCCTAGCGAGGCATATCAATTTTCTCGGAAGCTCATTTGCTTCACGTGCTGGCTTTTTCGGCCAAGCGGCAGTTGAAAAGTACATGAAGGCTCTGATGGTTCAGCGCGAGGGCTCCTACCTTGCGCATCACTCACTCGTGGGGCTTGCGAAAGAATGCCTGCCATTCAGCGAATATTTTGCGCTCGCTGAAACCCTAGAGGGCTTGGAAACCTTCGAGCATTTTGAACAAATTGGGCGATACGGCGCGGCGGCCAAGAAGGACAAGAACCGAGTAGACACACCCGAATTGCAAATCCGAGGGGCGTACGTTTGGGCGGATACCTACATTCATGTCCTCGACGCGTTAGTGGCGGAAATCAGAGGTATGATTGTAATAGAGCCTACTTATGTCGATGCGCTACGAAAGATTATAGATGGAGGGGAAGGTCTAAGTTTGGTCGACCTGTGGCGTGGTACTGAGCAGATTCGTGACGTACTTTTGCGAGATAACTACTCGTTCGGGCAGGTATGAAGCCGTTGCTGAGCACACCCTTGGTCGTTCCCAGCCATCCCCACTAAGATGCGGACTTGGGACACTGCCCCGTGATGGCATCTATAAGTCAGGGGTGAATTTGAGGAACTCAAAGGCCTGAGATTTGACGCATGCTCCGTCACGCTTCCTAGTTCGGGTTGAAAAGCCTGCCGGTGATTATAGAGCAAACCATCGCGTCGACTGCCCCAAGTCCCGCATTTGGATAGCTGCCCGTCCAAATGCGGGGCCGCGCATGCTGGCGCCTCTCGCGTCATGGTCGCCGCATGGCGAAGACCGACCCCGAACAGATCACCGGCGAAGTGCTCCAACTCGGCACGATCGCATCGGTCGACTATGGCGAGGGCACTTGCACCGTCGAGATCGGCGATCTGGTCACCGGCGACCTGCACTGGCTCGCCCCCCGCGCCGGCGGCGTCCGCATCTGGTCGCCGCCGAGCGTCGACGAACAGTGCTTGGTCGCATGTCCCGAAGGTGACCTCGCCAACGGCCTGGTCCTGCCCGGCATCTGGTCCGACGCCAACCCGCCGCCCTCGACCGACCCCGATGTCGTGCACCTCGAGTTCCCCGATGGCGCGATCATCGCCTACAACCATGGCACCCACGCGCTCACGCTGAGCCTGCCCGCCGGCGGCACCCTGGCGGTGGACGCGCCCGGCGGCACTGCCTGGAAGGGCGACATCGCCGTGACTGGAAAACTCACCGCGTCCGATGACGTGCTCGCCGGCGGCATCAGCCTCAAGGATCATAAGCATTCCGGCGTCCAGGACGGCGCTGCGCAGACCGGAAAGCCGGTCTGATGCCCGGCATGTCCCGCACCAGCGGCGCCGCGCTCGATGGCCTGGAGCACATCACGCAATCGGTGCGCGATATCCTCGGCACCATGATCGGCACGCGCGTCGGCCGGCGCGAGTATGGCTCGCTCCTGCCCGAGCTGATCGACCAGCCCATGACGCGCGCCAACATCCTGCGCGTCTACGCCGCCACCGCACTCGCGCTCTCCCGCTGGGAGAACCGCATTCGCCTGCGCCGCGTCGGCATCGCCGCCGGCGATCGGCCCGGGTCCGCCATGCTCTTGATCGATGCCGTTCGCACCGACGTCGCGCCGGTGAACGCCCGCACGCGCCTCGCCCTTCCTTTGCCTCTCTGACCTCAGGAGCCGCCCATGGCCTTCAAGCACGGAATCACCATCACCGAGATCACCGAGGGCGCGCGCACCCTGACGGCCGTCTCCACGGCCATCATCGGCCTGGTCGCCACCGCCGCCGATGCCGATGCCACCGCGTTCCCGCTCGATCGCCCCGCTCTGGTGACCGACGTGGAAGCGGCGATCGGCAAGGCCGGCGTCGAGGGCACCTTGGCCCGCTCGCTGCGCGCCATCGCCGACAAGACACGGCCGATCATCGTCGTGGTCCGCGTCGACGAAGGTGACGATGCGGCCGAGCTTGCCGCCAACGTCATCGGCACCACCGGCGCGGACGGCATGAAGACCGGCATGCAGGCCCTGCTCGCCGCCCAGGCGCAGCTCGGCGTCAAGCCGAAGATCCTCGGCACCCCCGGTCTCGAAACGCAGGCGGTCACCACCGCGCTCGCCGTCGTCGCGGCCAAGCTGCGCGCCTTCGCCTACGCTCGCGCGATCGGCGACACCGCCGCCACGGCACAGGCCTACCGCGCCAACTTCGCGCAGCGCGAGCTGATGCTGCTCATGCCCGACTTCGTCGCCTTCGACATCGCGACGAAGGCGAACGTCACCAGCTACGCCGCGGCGCACGCCATGGGACTTCGCGCCTTGATCGACACGCAAACCGGCCCGCACAAGACGCTGTCCAACATCCCGGTCGCCGGCGTCGTCGGTCTGACCAAGGACATCCACTGGGATCTCGAGGACCAGTCGAGCGAAGCCGCCGTGCTCAACGCGCATGAGATCACGGCGCTGGTCCGCACCGACAGCGGCTTCCGCTTCTGGGGCAACCGCACTTGCGCCGAGGCGGAGAGCGAGTTCGCCTTTGAAAGCACCGTGCGTGTGGGCCAGCTGATCGCCGACACCGTCGCGCAGGGCATGCTTTGGGCGATCGACAAGCCGCTGACGCCCGGCCTCGCCAAGGACATCATCGAGACCATCAACGGCCTGTTCCGCCAGCTCAAGGCCGGCGGCGTGATCCTGGGCGCCAACTGCTGGTTCGACGAAGCGAACAACAGCACCGCCAGCCTCAAGGCCGGCAAGCTGCGCATCGACTACGATTACACCGTGCCGCCGCCGCTCGAAGACCTCGGCTTCAACCAGCGCATCACGGACAGCTACTTCGCGGACTTCGCGAGCCAGCTAACCGAAACGGTCTGACGCAACCGAACGGCGCTGGCCGCGCACCCTTTCTCTCGATCCTAGGAGCCCGCCATGGGAATGCCCCGCACCCTCAAGGACATGATGCTGTTCAACGAAGGCTTCGCCTACCTCGGCGATGCCAAGAAGGTCACCCTGCCCACTCTCTCGCGCAAGATGGAGGGCTATCGCGGCGCCGGCATGAGCGGCGAGGTGCAGATGGACATGGGCATGGAAGCCATGGAGCTTTCGGTCACTTGCGGCGGCCCGATGCGCGATGTGATCCGTCAATGGGGCGAACCCACGATCGACGGCGTGTACGTTCGGTTCGCCGGCAATTACCAGGCGGATGACTTCGCCCTGCCCGAGCATGTCGAAGTGATCGTGCGTGGCCGGCACTCCGAGATCGAGATGGGTGACCAGGAAACGGGTTCGCCATCCGAGTTCAACTTCAAGATGGCGCTCGCGTACTACAAGCTCGTCTGGAACGGTCGGACCGAAATCGAGATCGACCCGCTCAACATGATCGAGATCGTCAATGGTGTCGACCGCCTGGCCCTGCGCCGCGCCGCCCTCGGCCTTTCCTGACAACCCGCTGACAACCCTGGGCGCCGGTTTGACCACCCGGCCGGCGCCGATCGTCAACCCACTGACCGGAGATCACAGCCATGTCCGCCGCGCTCGCTTCTACCTCTGCCCTCGCAGCAGCTCTCGCCCTCGTTACGCTCGATACGCCGCTGGTACGCGGCGATGAGACGATCGAGCAAGTCCGCGTCCGCAAGCCCAAGTCGGGCGAGCTGCGCGGCCTCTCGCTCTCCGATCTGCTGAAACTCGAATATGCGGCCCTCGAAACTCTGCTGCCCCGCATCACTGTGCCCACTCTCAGCAAGCAGGACGTCGCCTCCCTCGATCCGTCCGACCTGACCCAGCTCGGCAGTGAGGTGATGGATTTTTTGCTGCCGAAGGAGGCGAAGGCGGCGCTCTCCCCGAGCGAGTAGAGGAAGCCATGGCGGACCTGGCGACCGTGTTCCATTGGCCGCCCGCCGCCATGGACTGCATGTCCGTCGCCGAACTCATGGGCTGGCGCGCCAGGGCCGAGGCTCGCCACCGCTCCCCAGACAACCGCTAAGTTTCAGGAGCCGCCATGTCCGACCGAAACTTGCGCATCCGCGTGCTGCTCGAAGGCGCCGACCGGCTGACCAAGCCGATGCGGGAGGCGGCTATGGGATCCACCCGCCTGGCGCAGACACTCAAAGTCACGCGGGACCGGCTCAAGGATCTGGAGAGGGCGCAACAGTCGCTCGGTGAGTTCCGCCAGCTCAAAAGCGGCCTGCGCGATGCCGAGCAGGGCATGGAGAAGGCGAAGGCGCGCGCCGAGCAGCTCGGCCGCGAACTCGCCAAGACGGAAAACCCGAGCAAGAAGATACGCGCCGAGTTCGACCGCGCGCGCCGCGAGTCCGAAGGGCTCACCGCCGAACATCAAAAGCACCTCGCCCGGCTTCAGGAGTTGCGCGGCAAGTTGGGTGCCGCCGGCATTTCGACGCGCGAACTCGCCTCCGAGGAGCGCCGCCTGCGCAGTGAGATCGAGCGCACAAACGGCAGCTTGCGCGATCAGGAGCGGCGACTGGCCCAAGTGGGGGATCGCTCCGCCCGCATCTCCGCAGCACGGGATCGCTTCTCGCGCATCCAGGGCACAGCTACCGGACTTGCCGCCGGAGGTGCCGCTGCGATCGGGACCGGCATGGTCGTGGCACGTCCGCTCGAGGGTGCCGCCCAGGACGCCATGGAATTCGAGTCGGCTATGACCGACATCAACCAGAAGGTGAATCAGGCGCGGTCTGCTGGCGCGGCCATGGGCCTGGATCTGCGTAGGACCGCGCTCAAGGTCAACCAGATGCCGGCGGATCTGCAAAAAGGCGTCGACACGCTGACCGGCTTCGGCCTGGGCGCGCGCCAGGCTGTCGACATGATGAAGCCGATCGGCCGCGCAGCTACGGCGTACAAGGCCGAGATTGACGATCTCGGCAAGGCGACCTTCGCCGCGCACGACAACTTGAAGGTGTCCATCCAGGAAACCGGCAAGGCTCTCGATGTGATGGCGCAGGCGGGTAAGAGCGGTGCCTTCGAAGTGAAGGACATGGCGCAGTACTTCCCCGAATTGACCGCCAGCATGCAAAGCCTCGGCGGCAAGGGCGTGCCTGCCGTCGCCGATCTGGCCGCTGCCCTTCAGATCACCCGCAAGGGCGCGGGCGATTCCGCGTCGGCCGCGAACAACCTCCAGAACCTGCTCTCCAAGATCAACTCCGGCGACACGATCAAGAACTTCCAGAAGTTCGGGATCGATGTGCCGGCGGCGATGAAGAAGGCCGCGCAGGAAAGCCGTAGCCCGATCGAGGAGATCGTGCGGCTGACTCAACAGGCGACCGGAGGCGACCAGGCCAAGCTTTCAGCCCTCTTTGGCGACATGCAGGTGCAGCAGGCGCTGCGCCCCCTCATGTCGGCTTTCAAGGAGTATCGGGCGATCCGCAGCGATGCGCTCGCAGCCGATGGTACGGTGAACACCGATTTCGCCGAACGCATGAACGACAGCGCTGAGAAGGTTAAGCGGCTGAAGATCCAGGCGAAGGATTTGTCGATCACGGTCGGCACCCAGCTCCTACCGGTAATCGCATCCGGGGCGGACTACTTCGCGCGGGGAGCCACCGCGTTGAAGGCCTTCGCCGATCGCCATCCGGCGCTGATCAGGGCCGCAGCCGTGGCTACCGGCGTGATCGCCGCCCTGTTCCTGGTACTCGGCGCAGGCAGCCTTGTTCTTGCTGCGATCGTCGCGCCCATCGCCGTGCTCGGCGCGGCTGCTACGGCCCTGGGCATCGGCTTGCTCCCGCTGATCGGCATCGCCGCCGCGGTGGTCGCCGGCATCGCTGCCCTCGCCGCGGTCTCGTACTGGCTCTACGAGAACTGGGGCAATTGGCCCAAGATCATGCAGGGTATCTTCACGGCGCTGAAGCTTACGTTCCTCGCCTTCAATCCCTTGGGCTTGCTCATCCGGGTTTTCACGCCCGCCATCAACTACCTGCGATCACTCGACTGGTCGAGCATCGGCCGCTTCCTGGTGCAGGGCCTCATCAACGGCATCATCTCGTCCATCCCAGGCTTGCGCGCCGCGATGTTCCTGATTGGCAAGCTGATGCCGCACAGCCTGAATAAGAAGCTCGAAATCCATTCTCCATCGCGGGTGTTCGCGCGGATCGGCGGGCACGTCATGGCGGGGCTCGATCGGGGGTTGGCGGCGAATACGTCGGGTCCTGTGGCTAGGATCGCAAGCCTCTCGGGACAGATGACACAGGCCTTGGCGGTTGGTGCGGGTGCAGGGGCCATAGCCTTTGCAGCACCGGCGTCGGCCATTTCGCCCGCCGGTTCGTCCTCGATAGCAGCCCTTGGTAGCGGCGCGACGTACAACATCACCATCAACGCCGCCTCGGGCGCTGCTGCCAGCGACATCGCGGAGGAAGTGCGCAAGGCACTCGAGCAGATCGAGCGCGAGAAGCGTGGGCGCGGATTTGGCGATGGCGAGGACTGACCGATGCACCTGATGGCCCTCGGCATGTTCCTCTTCGAGATCGGCACGCTTCCGTTCGACGAGCTGCAGCGCAAGACCGACTGGCAGCACGCCCGGTCCGCGCGCGTCGGCGCCCGCGACGCGACGCAGTTTGTCGGCCCCGGCGACGAGACCGTCAGCCTCTCGGGCGCGGTCTATACCGAACTGACCGATGGCCGCGTCTCGATCGACGATCTGCGCGCCCTCGCCGATGCCGGCGAAGCGCTGCCGCTGGTCGATGGCTCGGGCACGGTCTACGGCAACTTCGTCATCACAGCGCTCGACGAACGCCACGCCTACCTCATGGCGGACGGCACGCCGCGCCGGATCGACTTTGGCTTGGATCTGCTGCGCGTCGACGACACCGCCGCCGCGAACACCCCGCAGATCTCCGCATGAGCGAGGCGATCAGCAACGTCCCCAACTGGCGAGTCACCCTCGACGGCCGGGATCTGACCGATCGCCTTCGTCCTCTCCTGATCTCGCTCTCCATCTCGGAGAAGCGCGGCGACGAAGCCGACCAGCTCGACATCGTCCTGGACGACAGCAAGGGCAACGTCGCCATTCCTCCCGAGGGCGCGGTGCTGCACGTCCAGCTGGGCTGGCTGCAGGGCCGCGATGTCACCGTGGGCCTGATCGACAAGGGCAGCTTCAAGGTCGACGATGTCTCGCACAGCGGCCCGCCCGATCAGATCACCATTCGCGCCCGGGCCGCCGACTTCACCAGCGAGATCCGCAACCGCAAGTCGCACAGCTGGAAGAACACCACGCTCGGCGCCGTGCTGACCGAGGTCGCCGGCCGCAACGGCCTGACCGCGCGGATCGCGCCGCCGCTGGCATCCATCGCGCTCGCCTCGATCGCGCAGAGCCGCGAAAGCGACATCGCCTTCATCCGCCGCCTTGGCCGCGAGCACGACGCCGTTGCCACGATCAAGGACAAGCACCTGGTCTTCGCGCCCAAGGGCGCCGGCCGGACCAGCACGGGCCAGCCTCTGCCCACGCTGGAGATACGCCGGCGCGATGGTGATGGGCACCGATGGGACCGCCAGAAGCGCGACGGTCAGGAAGGTGTCACCGCCACCTGGCACGACAAGAAGGCGGCGAAGCGCAAGACCGTGACGGTGGGCAAGGCGGACGGCTCGAAGAAGCTACGCAAAGTGCACCCCGACGAAGCCTCGGCCAAGCGCGCCGCCACTGCGGAGCGCGACCGCCTCAAGCGCGCACCGGCCACCTTCGACATGAAGTTGGCGCTGGGCCGCGCCGAGCTCATCCCCGAAGCGCGTGCCAAGGTCGTCGGCTTCAAGGATGTGATCGACGGCACCACTTGGCTCGTGTCGGAGGTGACGCACCGGCTCGACAAGGGTGGCGGCTTTACAACGGACATCAAGATGGAAACCGCACCCTGACCTCAAAGAGCGTTGCCCCCACCCCCCTCTATGATTCAAGGGGATCAGCGCGTAACGGCGCGCCTTTGCGGGGATATGCGATGGCCGAGAACTCACCGATCGAATGGACAGATGCGACCTGGAACCCCGTAGCGGGCTGCAGCCTCGCGTCTGCAGGATGCACGAACTGCTACGCCATGCGCATGGCGGCGCGGCTCGATGCGATGGGCGTACCGAAGAACAAGGGGCTTACGCGAAAGAGCGGTGGTCGCGCGAAGTGGACCGGCACCGTCCGCTGCGATGAGAGCGTGCTGGCCGTGCCGCATCGTTGGCGGCGTCCGAGGAAGGTCTTCGTCAACTCGATGTCGGATCTGTTCCATGCGGATGTTCCGACCGAGTTCATCCGCAAGGTGTGGGACGTAATGGAGGCGACGCCCCGGCACGACTATCAGTTGCTGACGAAGCGTCCCGATCGCATGCGCGAAGTGCTATTGAGCGGTGGCTTCAAGGTGCTCCCCAACGCATGGCTTGGCACGAGCGTCGAAGGACCGGATGTGACCGACCGAATCGATCAACTCCGCGGCACGCCCGCGGCCATCCGGTATCTGTCCAGAGTAACTTTCTTGAGGCTGCTCGTCAGTGCCAGCGCCGTGCCAACCCCGCCCGATCAAGCACGCGCCCGCATCGCGCCCGTTGACGCTCAGCCTCCCCAGGGTGCGCCTGTAGTCGTCGGTGCCAGCGCGCGTGATTGTCACCGGTCCGTCGTCGAGGAACCCGGCCAGAGCGTCGCTACTCGCCTCGCCGGCCGAGTAGTCGCATCAGTGCGGATTGCGCGCGCCCGCAAGTCGGCGGCGAGGTGAGGCCGAGCAGCGCGGCGAGCCGGCCACTCCTGGCACGTCGATACCAAGCGCGCGAACGCACTACTCCACAAATATTCAGTGGCTGAAAAGAAAGGTGCTACAGCCGAACCAGCAGCACCTTTTAAGGTGCAAAACAAATCGTGCGGCTAACTCACCAGTCTGATCTGTAGCAATTATGAGTCACCTGGCAAGGATACTGCTCCGGGGAACCAGGCGGTGGATTCGGGTTTGGCGGTGCACCGTCAGGATTCATACATGCCTCTACAGCGACCGACCAAGCGATGCCGTAATCCCCCCCGTTAGCTGCAGCCTGCTGTCCAGCCGCGACGCCTTCAGCGATACAGTACGCAGTGATCGGAGTATCGCTCGCTTGAGCTGGCGCGACCATTGCTGGCATGAGTCCCGTACACGACACCAGTGCACCGCCAAGGACCGCAACTGACTTTCTAATCATGTTAAACACTCCTCGCTAGAAGTGAGATAGAGTAACCCCGGATCGCGTGTGCGCAAGCATTCCCGCAAGGCATTTTGGAGCTACTTTGCTAAATTTATGTTTAAACGTAAGTAACATTACCAACATCTCCATGGTCAAGGCCTTCGATGAAGATTGATCCGGTTTACTCCCACCGACGCGCCAACCCGTGACCGATTAGATAATTTCCCGCATCGCGGCCCTTGACTCGCAGCCGAGCAAGGGTCCGGCCGTAGTCGTCGGTTCCGCTCCGCTCGATGGTCACCTTGCCGGTCCGCAGATAGCGCACCAGTGCGTAGCGGCTCGCCTCGCCGGCGGCATAGTCGCACCAGGGCGGATTGCGTGAGCTGGCGAGTCGCCGGCGAGATCGGACGGAGCAACGCGGTGAGTCTGCCACTTCCGGCGCGTCGATCCCTTGGAGCCGCACGCGCTCGCCGCTGCATAGCCTGATCGTGTCACCATCGTGGACGTTGGCAATGCAAAGAGCGGCAGCGGCGGCGATCATGATCGGGAGGGGCATGGGCCACGCGTAGCGAGCGGCAGCGCTCCACCCAAGCCCCGAAGCAGCCACTCCTGCTGCATCGCACAGCCTATGGGGGCATCGTTTGTCCACAGCCTGATCCACAGCGCTGCCCACATCGCAGGCGTCAGGGACGTGCGAAACCGTTTTCCTACAGCGTCCTTACCGCTGCATATGAGAACGAACAAAGAACACGGTAGAGTGCTGAGTGAGACAATCCACGACACGGTTAACGCCCGGCTGCGAGTTCGCTTGTCCCTCCTGCAGCGTCAGGTGTGCGACGATGGTGCGGATGCGGGACGATCTCTGGCGGGAGCTGGAGGAGCTTCACCGGCTGCAGGCGATGCAGCCCAGCCTGGATCAAGCGCGAGAGGTCCGATCGATGCAAGGCCAGCTGGAAGCCGCCGAGCGAGAATGTCGACGGCTTCGTCCTTCGATGCACCTTCGGGAACAAGTACCAGGATGGAGCCGAACATATCGCGCAGCGCGGCTTCACTGAGCTGCGCGGGGCGGCCTATCGTATGAGGGCCTGAAGCTTTTCGCCGAATGTGATCAGCGCAGCAATCAGCGCCAGCAGAGCCAAAAGCCGCGTGTCGATGTAGCTCTTTGAAGGCAGGTGTCCGACGCGCTCATTAAGCGTCGCTAGACGCTCCGCAACTTCACCCACACGGTCGCTAAGTCTGTCGACTTGATTTTCAAGGCGGGCCACGCGCGTTTCCATGCCGCCTGATGTGCCACCTCCACCGCCGGGGCGCAAGTTGTCATACATAGAAGATTCGAGTTCTTCGACCTTCAACTGAAGAGCGCGAATGTGCAGGAAGTCGCGATCAACTTCACCCATCGCGTCCCTCCTGATCGCTGGTGACAGTACTATCCTTGTCGCCCCAAACTTCTTGAACAACATCGTCAGTTGAAAACGTGAAGAGTACCTTCTGCGCGGTCTCCATGACTTCCATCAGCTCTTTAAGTTTCTCGATGGATTCGAGCTTCAAGCCATCCATCGTGACCACCACGGCGATTAGCTTCTCAACAGCCCTTAAGATTGTTATCGAGGACATCGCGACATCAAGCTGGTTCGCAGGCTTGTTCGCGAACTTCTCACGCAACGCTTCAAGCTCTTCAGGTGTTCGTTCGACATACCACTGGGGATCTATGATCGACACGCGTCAATTCTCCCGGCGCAGGATCACGGGCTGAACTTTGAAGACCAAGCATGGCACGATCAACCGTCCCCTAACTCAATCTGATTTCCTTGCCCGTAATTCCTTCCTTGAGCTGGAGGAGCTTCACCGGTTGCAGGCGATGCAGCCGCGCCTGGATCGAGCGCGAGAGGTCCGATCGATGCAAGACCAGCTGGAAGCCGCCGAGCGAGAATGTCGGCGGCTTCGTCCTTCGACGCACCTTCGGGAACAAGTACCAGGATGGAGCGAAACATATCGCGCAGCGCGGCTTCACTAGGGAGCGCGACGGGCAGGGAGATGTGCACCACCTGAGGGCGTGCAGCTTCTATTTCGCGGGCTTCGGGCTCGGCCTCCTCGTCGGTCAGCCCCGCGAGCAGCATCACTTCGGCAGGATCAACCTTATGCTCGGCCAACACCGCGGCAATTCGCCGCGTCAGATCAAGCGGCAGTGAGGCTTTTTTATACCGAGCCGATTCGTAGTTAGAGTAGGTACCAAATGGCATCGCCAGCGCAGCGGCCATTGCCCGCCCGGTCAAGCTTGGCTGCGCTTGCTGCCTCAATTCTCGTAATCTGGCGCCCACGTTCCGCATACAGGCCTTGTACGAGATTTTCGTACACTTGCCGGTTTCATTTTGAGATTGACTCCTGTCCGATAATTTAGGACAGGGTGCACATGACGCAGCGAGCATCACTCTTCGACCTGTTTGGTGGCATCCGCCCGATGGCCCGCGCGGTTGCACGGCCCTCTTCCACAATCATGACGTGGAAGAGCGAGGGCCGCATCCCCTCCGCCGAACAACCCCACGTTCTGGCGGTAGGCCAGGCCAAGGGCCTGCCGATCACTGCTGAAGATGTCGTGTTCCCCCTCGGCCGTCCTGCCGAAGTCCTACCCGCCCACGCAGCCTCCGTCGCTTGCGATCAGAAGGACGGAACGCAAGCGTGGGACGGCGCCTGATGGCATGCGAGCGCGTCACTCTGCCGAACGGCGCCAGTGCCATCGTCTGCGGCCCACGGCGCCCGCACCAAAGATGCCGGTGCGGCCGGCGCGCGACACTGCTCTGCGACTGGAAGATGGTGGAAGGCACCGTGCATTCTTCGGGCACCTGCTCCGAACCGATTTGCGATCGGTGCACGGCGTCGCCCGCACCCAACAAGGATCTGTGCCCGGCGCATGCCGAGGCCTTCACCGAGTGGAAGGCGCAGCGGGCATGACGAAGCCGCGCGAACCCATGACCTTCTCCACCGCGATCAAGGTCATCGCCGACCTGATCGGCATCGAGCAGGTGCGCCAAATCACCGGCGTAAGTGTGCGAGAGGCGCGCTACTACACCGAGAGCGACAAGAGCCCGATCCCAACGATCGAGAAGTGCTTCGCGCTCGACATGGCCTTTCTGCGGGCCAGCGGCGGCTATGCGCCGATCTTCGAAAGCTACGAGCGGCAAATCCAGGCGGCGTGTTCCGAACCCGTCGCGTGCCGCGTCGAGCTGCTGAACCATCTGGCCACCATCGTGCGCGAATGCGGCGATGCCTGGGCCCACGTCTTACAAGCGGCACAGGCCGGCGCCACTCCGGCGCAGATCTACCGCGCCATGGTCGAGATAGAGGAGGCGGACGTCCTGTTCCCGCGCTTGCTCGGTCTCCTGAAAGCACTTCTGCCCGGTAATGGGATCAGGGCCGAAGCCACGGGGGATCACAACTGATGTCGGGCCGTCCGAACCAGCTGCCACACGTTACCTGCCCGGCCTGCGGGGGCCGCGCATTCTGCCGCTCGAACGGGAAGAGCAGCCCGCTCTTCCGCGAGCTCTACTACCACTGCCGCAATCCCGATGCGTGCGGACACACTTTCGTCATCGAAATGGTGGCCGTGCGCGCGATCAAGCCAAGCCGCTTCCCCAAGCCGCTCCACGTCCTGCCGCTCACCCAGTGGCACGGCGCGGCGGCGAACGACGATCCGGCGAACGACAACGGCCCGGCTCCCGAGCCGGCCGCCAGCACCGTGCCGACCTGACCTGACGGCCTGAAAGGGCCGACCGCTCACACCCCCGACTGACCCCAACCCGGCCCGCTTCCGGGAACGCCCGAACTTTGCCTTCTTCCGAGGAGCCTTTTCCATGCGTCACGACAAGATCAGCACCGCCGGCAGCATGCGGCTGCAGCCCTGCGTCTTCATCTGCACCTGCTGCGAGATCCACGAGCACAGCTTGACCGAACAGCTGCCGCAGGGCTGGTCGATCGAGTTCATCGACGGCACCGGCTACGCCTTCTGCGAAGACTGCGCGATCGATCTGCCCGGCCACCACAACGCCGCCGGAACCTTCGCCACCCGCATCGGCGTCGCCTCCCAGCTGGACGCGGCCGAGATGCTGGACATGGACGAGGAAGACCGCCGGCACGCGCAGCGCGTGGCCGGTATCGCCAGGGCCGAGCGCGTTGGGCGGCATGTGTTTCCCATGCTGATGGCAGCGATCGTGCTGCTCGGCGCGGCCAGCCTGGTCTCGCAAGCCAGGCATCTGATCGCACTCTGAGCCGTGCCGCTCCTGCCCACTCTCGATGCCCACGAGGAACTTGTCCGCCTCGCCGAGCGCCGCGTGCGTCGCGCCGCTGAGCGCCTGCGCGCCATCGAGGCCGAGCACACCGAAGCGGTGCAGGCCCTCGATGCAGCCAGGATGGAGCGTGCCGAGTGGATCACGTCGAACCCCGACCCGCAAATCATGATGTTCTGAAGGGACCCCCCATGGCCACCACAACAGACGATCGCCTCCGCCTGCTGATCGAGCGCGTCGAACGCCTCGAGGAAGAGAAGAAGGGCATCAGCGACGATATTCGAGACGTGTACCTCGAAGGCAAAGCCGTTGGGTACGACATCAAGATGATGCGCCAGATCGTGCGCCTCCGGAAGATGAATCCGGACGATCGCAAGGAGATGGAAGCGCTCCTCGAAGTCTACAAAGCTGCGCTGGGGCTAAGCTGACCATGCGCCGCGTCAACACCCGCTCCGTCCACTCGATCGCCTGCAGCTGCCGCCGCTGCACGCCGAATGCCGTGGGCAATCGCCGGCTCGACATCACAGTCAAGGCCGCGACGCGCGTCCTGCTGCTGATCGCCGCCCTGATCGCCATCCCCTTCATCGTCGCCCACGCGCTCGCCAGCGCGAAAAGCGACCGTCGCTAGGAGCCTCCCCATGGAAGACGCCTACCACTTCCACGAGATCGGCTTTCGCTCGGTCAGCCTGTCCGGCGCCGCCGCGCTGATCTTGCTGCCGCACCTCTACTTCCTCGCCAATCGGGTGCTCGGCGCATGAAGGCGCTCACCGTCCTACAGCCGTGGGCCTCGCTGATCGTCGCCGGCGCCAAGCCGTACGAGTTCCGCAGCTGGCTCCCGCCCACGGCCATGATCGGCCAGCGCATCGTGATCCATGCCGCCAAGCGCAAGATCGACCAGTCCGAGGCAGTCGACCTCTTCTGCCTGCTGCGCGACGGCCCGGAGAAACGCAACCAGCCCCCCGCCGTTGTCGAAACATGCCTGGACGCGGGCAAGGCACTCCCGATCCTCGATCGCGCCTGGTTGCCCAGCGAAGAGCCGCTGCACCTCGGCGCCGGCGTCGGCACCGTCGTGCTCGGCGCACCGCGCGCCGCAGAGGAGATCGCCGAAGAGTTGGGCGTGCCCCGCGTGAACGACAGCAGCCGCGACAAGCACGCGGTCTGGGCTTGGCCGATGCTCGACCCCGAACTGTGGCTCGCCCCCGTGCCCATGCCCGGTTCGCAGCAGTTTTGGAACTGGCCCGAGCCGCAGCTGGCGGGAGCACTTTGATGCGGGTTGGCGTGACCGAGAAGCAAGCCGCAGCGCTCGCCTTTATCGAGGACGAGATCGCCGCCGGCCGCGCGAGCCCGAACACGGTCGAACTCGCCGAGGCGGTAGGTTGTGGCACTGGCGAGATCGCGCGCATCATCAGCGCTCTCGAAGGTTTCGGCTACATCACCCGCATCGCGGGGCGGAAGCGCAACATCCGCCTTTGTCACCCGGCGGTGAGGCAAGCCTCGGATGAGGCGCTCGCCGCCGAGCTGACGGCACGCGGGTACCTTGTCCGGAAGGTACCGGTCCATCCGGTCAGCCGCCCCGCCAAATGCAGCCCGCTGCCCTCCGCCGCCCACTCCCGCCAATCCTCCGCAGGCAGCGCCTCCCGCGCGCCCGCCGCCCCACGCAGGTAGACCCATGCCCGATTGGAAGCTCACTGACGATTGGCGGCGCGATGTCATCACCCGAGCACGAAAGCTGTTCCCGAACCAAGGCCTGCACCCGCAAGCGGAGTTCATCGCCAAGCTGCACCCGCTCGCGATCGACTACCTGACCCAAGCGCCGGTACTGGCGTGCGCGCTCGGCGCCGCTCAGTCGACAAGGTCCGATCACCTCTACGTCGCGATGCGTGTTGGCGGACCGATCGAGCGCGGCGAACGCCTGCGCAACGTCATGGCCGCTGTGCAATTGCCAACCCCGCTGCGGCGCCTGCAGGGCTTCGCCCTTTCTCCAAACTGCCGTCCGACCATCTACCGCCTTGCGCAGATGGACCCGTCGCCGCTCGCGCTCGCGATCCCCGGCAAGCCTGGCGCGCAACGCACCTGGCTGTCGCGGCTAGGCACCTGGCACGAAGTCCAGAACCGCCGCGTGCAGGTCGCCTCGCTCCCGTTCGCGTGGGCCGCGCGAGAGATCAGCCGGCATCTGCCCGAAGCAAGCGAAGTGGCTGCCGTGGTCGACTTCCTCGTCTCCAACCCCGGCAATGAGCGCTGGTCGTGGGACAAGGCCATGTCCGAAACCCAGCTCTGGCACGATCGCCTCGCGACCGAAAAGCAGATGCTCGTACTCGGCGGCGGCATCCAAGCGTCCACCGTCGTGGATTTCTCCGACCTGCCCGAAGAGTGGCGCCAGGAAGGCCTGCAGTTCGTCAAGCTGAGCACGCCCGCTGCCGTGATCGAGGAAGGACGCATGATGCGCCACTGCGTGGCGAGCTACCTGCGCGACATCATCGATGGCCGCTGCTCCATCTACTCGATCCGCAACCAGGAACGCCGACTGGCCACGCTGGAGTTTAGCAAGGTCACCGGGATCCGCCAGCTCGCAGGCTTCGCCAACGGCAAGCCCGCTGCCTTCGTCTACAAAGCCGCCCAACGCTTCCAGGCAGCAGCTCGGGAGGCGGCGCATGCCTGAGTTCGGCAGCCTTTTCGGAACACCCGGCATCTTCATCGACGGCTTTGCCGGCGGCGGCGGTGCCAGCACCGGCGTCGCCGCGATCGGCGCCGGCCGCGTGTTCAAAGAACCCGAAGCACTTTGCGACAGCCGTCGCCCGCATCACCGCTGCCTATCGGGCGGCACAAGTTGAGAGCCCCCGACATGTCTGACACCCTAGGCCAAACACCGGCCGCGCAACCTATTGGTCGCCTCCTGCCCCGGCCTGAAGTCGAACGCGAGACTGGCCTAAGCCGGTCCACGATCTACCGGCTCATGGGCCAGGGCAAGTTCCCACGCCCTCTTCGGACCAGTCACCAACGTGTCGGCTGGCCCCTAACGGTGATTGAGGCGTGGAAAAACTCACGCCCCGTCGCGGACTCGTCGGACATCTAATCCGCAATCCCGGGGGGCATCCGTGGGGGCATCTTCATCAAATTGCATTCGACAAACGGCAGAAAAGCTATGCGCGCGCTTTATAAATCAGAACCCTGTAGCCGGCACCAATTTCAATGACTTAGCTTGAGCGCGTTGAGCTCGTTTACAAGGCGCCTTGCCCGGCCGGCCAAGGGTCTGGAGACGAGATGAAAACGCGCGCAGCCGGCAGCCTCACCGCTTGCGGGTCGGCGCCTCCTTCGCCATCGCGGATGAGCGCGATCACCCGCGTCAGCAAGCATCACGATCGATCCTGCCATGCGTCCCGGCATTGCGCTCGCTTCGCTCACCCTGCCGCGAACGACGCGGCGAGGAAGTCGATGAAGGTTCGGACCTTGGCAGACAGGTGGCGGCGACTGGGATAGACAGCGTACAGCATCGTGCTGTAATCGAGCTCATCCGGCAAAAGGCGTACCAACCTGCCCGCGGCAACGTCGTCGGAGGCGAGGTGATCGGGCAGAAACGCGATACCCGTCCCCTCACGCGCCGCAAGTAGGAGCATCGTCTCGCTTTCGCTGCGCATCCGGATGTTAGTTGCGCCCCTTCTGGTTGTCCGCCCCCCTTCCGGCGCGAACAGCCGCTCGGCGTTGTTCATACCGCTGTACAGAAGCAGCGCGTGGTCCACGAGCGCGGCGCGGCTGTCCGGTGTTCCCGCCTTGGCAATATAGGATGGCGCGGCAAACAGGTGGAAGGCGATATCAAGAAGTGGGCGGGCAAACAGCCCAGGATCAAGCCGATCGCTCTGTGTCGCGCGCAGCGCGAGGTCGAAGCCGTCATCGACCAAGTTCACCATGCGCCCGCTGAGATGTAGGTCCAGGCATACGTCCGGATACCGCGCTTGATAGGCGGCAAAGGCGCGGGCCATGACGCCGCTCGCCGCCCACACGGGTGCGGTCACACGCAGGGTGCCGCGCGGCGAGACCGCGACGTTGCCGATCTGCGCCTCGACCTCGTCAAGCGCTTCGATCATCGGTCTGATCCGCGCCAAGTAGAGCGCGCCGGTTTCGGTGAGGCTGACGCGTCGGCTGGTGCGATTGAGCAACCGCGTGCCGACGCGGCGTTCGAGGTGCGCCACATGCTTGCTCACCATTGCCGCCGATAGACCGGTGCGCTCGGCAGCTCCTGAGAAGCTCCGTAAATCCGCGACGAGGCAGAAGGCGCGTAGACTGGTCAGCGTGTCCATAATCATCAACTAACAGGAAAGTGATCGGCAACGAACGTGCGATTGTTCCTCTTTGGTGGGCTGCCTACATTCCCATCCAAAGGTCGAACCGATCGCGCTGACTGAGGACACCGTCCATGACCACCAGAACTCTGCCGACATACTTCCTGAGCCATGGCGGCGGGCCCTGGCCTTGGTTGGATGGCCCGTTCCGCCGCAGCTTCGACGTGCTCGAGGCCTCGCTGAAGGACATGCGCCGCGAGCTCGCCGACGTGCCCCGGGCGGTGCTGATGGTCTCGGGCCATTGGGAGGAGCGCCGTTTCACGCTCTCGTCGGGTGATCGCCCCGGGATGATTTACGATTACGGCGGCTTCCCTCCGGAAACCTATCGCATCCGCTATGCAGCGCCGGGCTCGCCGGCGCTTGCCGAGACGGCAGCCGACCTGCTTCGCACGGCGGGGCTCGATGCCGGGACCGATGCGACCCGAGGTTACGACCACGGTACGTTCAGCGTCATGAAGATCCTCTATCCCGAAGAGACGATGCCGTTGGTGCAGCTGTCTCTGCGCGCGGATATGGACCCGGCCGCGCATCTGGCCGCCGGCCGCGCGCTCGCGCCATTGCGGGACCAGGGCGTCCTGATCCTCGGCAGCGGCCTCAGCTATCACAACCTGGCGCAGCTACGCGGCACCCAAGGCCACGAGCCATCACGCCGTTTCGATGCCTGGCTGCAGGAGACATTGATCGCCACATCGCCCTCGGAACGCGAGGCCAGGCTGATCGAGTGGGCGCACGCACCGGCGGCGCGCGCCGCTCACCCGCACGAAGATCACCTTATCCCGTTGCTGGTCGCCGTCGGTGCTGCCGGGTCTTCACCCGCCGCCCTGACCTATCATCAAAAGGATTTCGCGGGCGGGATCACCGCATCGAGCTTTCGCTTCGGCGAGGCACCCATCGTCCGACAAGACGAGGAGGCATTCGCGTGAACAACCCCGCGTTTACCGCCATCCTGTACCCCAACAGAGCAGTCCCTTCTGCCTGAGGGTGCGCATCGCACTGCTCGAGACGGGGGCAGCAGGATAGCCTCGACGGTCGTTGGCAGGCGTGCGGCTCTGCAACCCGATGCTGTGCCAGGGGAAAGAGCGGAGTTAGGTTGAGCCCAATCAAGAAGCCAACAGAAAAGCGACCTGACCGGCGCCCCACTCTTCCTTGACTCTCTGTTAAGCGGCAAGTTTTTGGCTGGTGTGGATGGTGGGTTCGATGCCGAAGAGCCTGGCGGCGTTGAGGCCGACGGCATCCCGCCAGGTGGCCTCGCTGACAGCGAGGTCCTCGAACAGTCGATCGACGACATTGCGGCTGACCGGCCATGTCCCCTCGGCGTGCGGATAGTCCGAACCCCACATGATATTTCGCGATCCGGGCATCTTCTTGTCCGCTGCAACGATGCAGGCGCGGTCGTGCTGGAAACCCGCCCATACCTGATCGTCGATGATCTGGCTCGGCTTGCGCGACAGCTTGGGCCGCACATAGAATGCGTGCGCCTCGGCCACCTCGTCCATCCGCTCGCCCAGCGCGGCCAGCCAGCTCGCCCCGGTTTCGATGAACGCGACCTTGGCGCCGGGATTGCGATCGAGCACGCCGCTGCTGACCAGATACATGGCCGTGTTCATCGCATCCATCGCCTGGCCGGCGTAGTTGATGATCGCACCGCCCGGGCCCTTCTCCGAAACCACGCTCTCAAGCCCGGTGCCGCTGTGCATCACGAACACGATGCCGTGATGGGCGGCCTTCGCAAAGACCGGATCCCAGGCCTCACTATTATATTTCGGCAAAGCCCCAAAGCTCACCAAGGGAAGCATCGCCGCCTTGTAGCCCTTGCCGGCCAGGTAATCGAGCTCGGCCAGCGTGCAGGAAAAATCCATCACCGGCAGCATGCCGCACTTCACCAGGCGATCCTGGTGGCCTTCCAGAAACCCATCGCTCCAGTCATTGAAGAGACGAGCAGAGGCGGCTTCGGCATCCGGATTGCCGACCGCATAGATCCACAGGCCTAGCTGCGGGAAGCAAATCTCCGCATCGATCCCCTCGAAGTCCATGTCCTCGAACCGGCCCGGAAGTTCGCGCGTCCCGCGCCGCTCCGCAAAAATCGGAATATCGCGATGCTTCCCCAGGCGAAGACGATGGATCTGCTTCTCGTCGGTTCCGGCGATGAGATAATCGCCATCCTTGCGCACCTGCAGCGCATACCGCTTCAAGCTGGCCGGCAAGCCATCGACATAGAGCGCATCGGGTTCCTGAATATGGCTATCGGCGCTGAAAACAAACGGTTTCATCTCTTGTTCTCCTTAAGTCACAACCTGAAATCCGTCATCGGCGCGACGGAGGCAAAAGGCGCATCAGCAATCTCGGACATCGCCTTCACCCACGCTGACGGAGCGACGCTCAATCCCAAACGAGGTCCAGTCGCTCGATCTTGGCGATTGAGCCCGTATGCCTTGGGGCTACGTACGCAGGCGCGAGCGAAACGTTCGGCATGCGCGCCAACCATTCCTCCAGCAGGATTCGCAGTTCGGCTCTGGCGAGAGGTGCGCCAACGCAAGCATGTGGCCCGGTATTGAATGCCAGGTTCGGCGCGCCCTTACGATCGATGTCGACGACCGCGGGGTTGTCGACGATGCGAGCGTCGTTACTGCCACCCGCCAAGCTACAGTTGATCAGGTCGCCTTCCTTCATGAAGACGCCTTTGAATACCGTGTCCTTCGCTACGCGCCGGTAGGTAACGACGAAGGAAAAACGGCGCAGAAGCTCTTCCACTGCCTTGGGGATGTCCTCTGGATGTGCACGAAGCCGATCTTGCAGGGCGGGATCGGTCGCCAGATAGTGCATCGCAAAGGTCATCGCGTTCGTGACCGTGTCCAGCCCGGCCAGAAACAATAGATGAGTCATCTCCTTGACCCGGTCGGGGTCCAGCCTCTCACCGTCTACTTCGGAGTTGAGGAGCAGGCTGATCGGATCATTTCCCGGATGAGCCATCCGGTCTTCAATGACTTCCGAAACATACGCACTCATTTTGGCGAAAGCCGCGCCACGAACTTCAGGAGACCTGCCGTCTGTAATGTTGGGTACCCAGCTGACCATCTCGTGGAGCCTGGACGTGTCCCATTTCATGATCGTCATGAATACGGTTACAGGGAGCACGACGGCGATTTCCTTTCGGAACTCGCAACTGTGCCGCCCCTTCAGCTTGTCGATGAGGTCGATCGCGAGTTCCCTTACAAACCCCTGCTGGCGCTTCAGATGCTTGGGAGAAAGGAACTTCAACAGAAGAAGCCGGTATCGCAAATGCTCCGGAGGATCCATGGTTTCCGGCGGCAGTTGCAGTTCGCCATCCTCACGTCCGGCCGTCTGGCCCTTGCTCGAAAAAGTGGCGGCATCGGTGGCGATCGCCCGCACATCTTCGTACCGCGTCGCCATCCAACGGCCTCCGTCGCGGGGAGACCAGAAGATATCCGGAGCATCGCGGTGCAGGCTCATATATCCAAGCTGCACATCATCCTTGATCCGGGGATCTTCGAACATGTCGAAATCAAAGACGAGATTATCGGGGACATGGTCCGGCTTCTTTGCCAAGGCCCCTGGACTACTGGACACATTGGTCACGATGCTGTCTCCTTATAGATGCGCATAAGAAAAGCCGTTAAGGTTTTACGGGTTATCAGGGATTCTATCGCGATAGTGCCAGGGCGAAGCCATCAGAGCGGGGCGCGCCGAACCGCGCCATGGCCTCAGAAAGCCCGACATCCATCATGACGCCGGCTTTGTCCGCCAGAGCAGCGACCAGTCTCTCACCGGCACATGCTGATCAACATCGTTGGGGGCGTCGAAAACGTGATCGTCCACACTGGCGATCGCCAGATCGTCCCTAATCATCCGGGGCCCTCTTCCTATCGATTATGCGAATTGACGATTGCGTCAAAAGTCGTCCTCCTTCTTTGATCTAACGCAAATTTCGAAAATCGGCGGAAGTCGCGGTGAAGCCACCGTGGTCAGCCGGCCACAAGCATCGCGATCATCCGCCGAAGGGACGGTCGAACTCCGCCTGGCACGACATGCCGGCGTCTTGCGCAGAAGTCCGTCGATGTACGGCGGTCCACTGGTTCGCGCTCGAACGCCCTCGCCCTTGTCGGCGATTTCGGCCGTTCCCCCGATTGCCGTTGGGACGCAAATTCCACCCGGCACAATCTTGCTCCGCCTGCGGCCCATGCAGTCGTACGCATCCTGAACGACCCGCCGCCGGGGCATTTTCACGGCTCCTCACCCAGGTCTCGAAATTTGCGTCAGATCAAAGCGGGATCGAGATTTTGACGCAATCGTCAAATCAGATGATGACGGATTAGAAGAGGGTTCTGGATGATCAGGAAAGATCTCGTGATCGCAGCGCAGACGATCACATCGTCGAACCGCCCCCGAACGTCTCCGCCGCTTTACCGAAGCAGGTGATCAGAGATTTCGACAATTTATTGGTTAAGGAGACAAACGATGTCGACGGCAGTGGCAGAAAAATTCCACGGTAAGTTGTTGGACGCTGACGGCCATGTCTACATGGAGCCCGACGACTTGCGCGATTTCGCGCGGGAAATCGGCGGTGCACTTGGGCAGGATTTCTACAAACGTCAGGTCGAAACGCCTGAGTTTGCCGGGGCTATTGCCACGAACCGGAGCGAGTTGTGGTCAACAAAGGGGTTGTGCGCACTCGGCGCCTACGATCCGGCCGACCGTAAGGAAGCCCTCGAACTGATGGGCGTAAAGGCACAACTCGTTTTCCCGAACACCGGCTCGGGTGAGTTGCGCATCGATTCGGATGCAGCGCGCCGGGCCTGCCGTGTCTACAACGACTTCGCCATCGACTGGACCAGAAAGGCCGGCGGCCGGGCTCGCGCCGTGGCGCAGATCAACATGTCGAATGCCGACTGGGCGATTGCCGAACTCGATCGCGTGCTCAAGGCGGGCGCTCTGGGCGTGACGCTTCCTTGCCATCGCCCGCCGGCCGGCGTCTCGCCCGCGCACTCCCTGTGGGACCCGTTCTGGGCACGTCTGCAAGAAGCCAACGTGCCGGCCACCCTGCACTTGGGTGCCGCGGGGCTGTTGTCCTGCCGCAACCCTGGCGACGAGATGTTCCCGGAGTTCGGCTGGGGTGATTCCGAAACTCTCAGGCGCAAGCCTGCAGAGCGCGGGGGCGGCGAGGAGGCGATCAGCCCCTATTTCATGCTCGTCGCGCACGTCGGCCCGGAAGTGTTCCTGCAGACGATGGTGATGGGCAAGGTGTTCGAGCGCTTCCCGCGCCTGCGCTTCGGCATCATCGAAGCGAGTGCCGAATGGGTCGGCGCCGCGGCTGAACGCATGGATGCCTGGACCGACTTCATGGCGAAAGTCGGCGTCACCTATGAGATGAAGCCGAGCGAGTTCCTGAAGCGCAACGTGCGCGTAACGCCGTTCTGGCACGAGGACTTGCCGCGCATCATCGACCGCTACGGGCTTGAAGACGTGTGGGTGTTCAGCACCGACTATCCGCATCTGGAAGGGAGTCGCGATCCCATCGGCAAGTTTAGCAAGCATCTCAACAAGCTGCCTGCCGGTTACGACCAGCGGTTCTTCATCGACAACAACCGCCTGCTGTTCCCGGACACCTGAGCGCCTGTCCGTGAGCGAACTACGAGCATTATCATTCCATCGCCTGAGGCCAGGGAAGACACAGGATGGCCATCCATCTGGAGTTGATCCCGGCCCCCAATCAAGGCCCGTGACTGCCCAGCCGCTGTCAGGTGCGGCGACAGAGCCAGTCGGGAGTCTTCGTCCGTACACACGCACATGAAGTGTTTGAGCTGACCGTGCAGAGCTAACTGGAAGGTAAAAACATGGACATTCTACCTGGCGTAGCCGAGATCATTGGCGAGATAGATTTCGATCCCGACGCGCTACACGCCAAATATATCGAGGAGCGTGATAAACGCCTCAAACATGGCGATCGCACCTACATTAGAATAAAAGACGATTTCTCCCATTTTTCCGAGGATCCTTATTCTACCAAGGAATTTGCTCGCGATCCTGTGTTCGACGAGGTCAAAATTGCGTTAGTCGGTGCCGGGTTCGGCTCTCTCGTCATGGCGGCGCAACTGCGCAAGATGGGCATGGACGACTTTCGTATTGTCGATACGGCGAGCGACGTCGGCGGAACCTGGTACTGGAACCGCTATCCCGGCGCGGCCTGCGATACCGAAAGCTACGTCTATGTGCCGATGGTGGAAGACACGGGCACGACGCTTCAAAGCAAATATGCGTTCCAGCCCGAGATCCTGGCGCAAGCCAACCGTATCGCCGACAAGTACCATCTGCGCAAGAACGCCTTGTTCCAGACGGCAGTCACGGGTCTCGAATGGGACGAGGCGACCGGCAAGTGGACAGTTGCGACCGATCGGGGAGATCGATTCAGGGCGCAATTCGTCATCATGGCAAGCGGTCCGATCAGCAGACCGAAGCTGCCCGGAATCGCAGGGATCCACGATTATCGCGGGCACACGTTTCATACCTGCCGTTGGGACTACAGCTACACCGGGGGCGATACCACCGGCGACCTGACGAAATTGCAGGACAAGCGCGTGGGCATCATCGGCACCGGCGCGACAGCGGTGCAGTGCATCCCTCACTTGGGCGACTGGGCGAAAGAGCTCTACGTGTTCCAGCGCACGCCCTGCTGCGTCGATCTGCGCGTCAACACGCCAACCGATCCGGATTGGTGGGCCTCGCTGGAACCGGGATGGCAGTGGGATCGCATGACCAACTTCAACTCGGTTCTTGAGGGCTACGAGGACGTCGAGGTCGATCTTGTCAACGATGGCTGGACCAAGCTCTACCGCAAGGCGATGGGACCGGCGCTGAAGGCGGCCGCCCAAAAGCTTGGCCGCCCGCTGACCGGCAAGGAGCGCGGCCAGCTGCTCGAGCTCTACGACTATCAGAACATGAACCGCATTCGCGCCCAGGTCGCGGAGATCGTCAAGGACGGAAAGACAGCAGAGGCACTGAAGCCTTGGTACCGTCAGTTCTGCAAACGCCCGACCTTCCACGACAGCTACCTGCAAACCTTCAACCGGCCCAACGTCCATCTGATCGACACCAACGGCAATGGCGTGGATCGTCTGACCGAGCGCGGCGTCGTGACCAATGGCCGCGAGTATGAGATCGACTGCCTGATCTTCTCTACCGGGTTCGAATCCGAAACCTCTTACGTGGAACGCGCGGGTTATGACATCGTCGGCCGCGGCGGGCGCAAACTCTCGGAATACTGGGCCGACGGCTTGCGCACGTTCCACGGCGTCGCAATCGACGGCTTCCCGAACTGCTTCCTGATCGGGCGGACACAGTCTGGGGCTTCGCTCAACCTGATGTTCGGCATAACCCACCAGATCAACCACATCAGCTACATCCTCGCAGAAGCCGAGAACAAAC
>Ga0070671_100000133_pt1 | contig 47555 bp, 34 predicted proteins | sample KBSS73metaG_FD_65341 | JGI IMG/M metagenome (GOLD analysis project Ga0070671, IMG submission 65341) | Switchgrass rhizosphere microbial communities from Kellogg Biological Station, Michigan, USA - KBS S7-3 metaG | ecosystem: Host-associated > Plants > Roots > Rhizosphere > Soil ...
ATCGTGGCGGCACCTTCACCGACGTGGTCGCGCGGGCATCGGGCGGACGGGTCCGGGTCGAGAAGCTGCTGTCGGAGAATCCGGGGCAATATGATGACGCGGCGCTCGAAGCGATCCGCCGCGTCCTTGCCGAGGAAGGCGGTGCGCTTTCCGAGGTTCGGATGGGGACGACCGTCGCGACGAATGCGCTGCTGGAGCGCAAGGGCGATCGTATTGCGCTGGCCACCACGCGCGGCTTTGGCGACGCCCTGCGCATCGGCTACCAGGCGCGGCCGGAGATTTTCGCGCGCCACATCGTCCTGCCGACGATGCTGTACGAACGCGTGGTCGAGATCGATGAGCGCGTGGCGGTGGATGGCGACGTGCTCACACCGCTTGATGAAACGAGCGCCCGCGAAGCACTGAAGTCGGTCAGGGATGCCGGGATCGACGCGCTGGCGATCGTGCTCATGCACGGCTGGCGCTTCACCGCACATGAGGAGCGGCTGGCGACAATCGCGCGTGAGCTTGGCTTCACCCAGATTTCGATCAGTCACGAAGTAGCACCGTTGATCAAACTCGTCGGGCGCGGGGATACGACGGTCGTCGATGCTTATTTGTCGCCCGTCCTTCGCCGATATGTAGACAGGGTCGGCGCGGGTCTTACGCCGGAAGCCGATCTTCATTTCATGCAGTCCAACGGCGGGCTCGCCGAAGCGACTGCCTTTCGAGGGAAGGATGCCATCCTTTCAGGCCCCGCCGGCGGCGTGGTCGGCATGGTCGCAGCCAGCGAGCCGCACGGAAACGAGCGCCTGATCGGTTTCGACATGGGCGGGACGTCGACCGACGTCTCCCATTATGCCGGCCAGTTCGAGCTTGCCGACGAGAGCGTCGTTGCGGGCGTCCGCATTCGCGCGCCGATGATGCAGATCCATACGGTTGCGGCAGGCGGGGGATCGATCTGCCGCTTCGACGGCATGCGCTTCCGCGTCGGGCCGGAAAGCGCCGGCGCCAATCCGGGCCCGGCCTGCTACCGCAACGGCGGCCCGCTGACCGTCACCGATTGCAACCTGTTCCTTGGGCGGATCGATCCCGCTCAGTTCCCTGCGGTATTCGGCCCTGGCGGCAATGAGCCGCTCGATCGTGAAGCTGCTGAGACGCGCCTGCGCGAGGTCGCGGAACTGCTTGGCGGCAACAAGAGCCTCGAAGAGATTGCCGCCGGTTTCCTCGACATCGCCGTCGACAATATGGCGGCCGCCATCCGCAAGATTTCCATCGCGCGGGGTCATGACGTCACTCGCTACACGCTCGCCTGTTTCGGAGGAGCGGGCGGGCAGCATGCCTGCGCGGTCGCGGATGCGCTCGGCATGGAACGCATCCTCATTCATCCGCTCGCCGGAGTCCTGTCGGCCTACGGCATCGGAATCGCCGATGTGAAGGCGATCCGGGAGACCAGTTGGCTTAGGCCTATCGACGACGATTTCTCCGGTGCGCTCGCGGAGCTTGAACAGCGCGCAAGTGACGCTTTGGTCGATCAGGGCCTGCACGGCGAACGCGTCGAGTTGCTACGCCGCGCGCGGCTACGGACGGCCGGAAGCGACACGACGCTCGAGATCGCAATTTCCCGGCCGGACGAGATGCACGCCGCCTTCTCCGAGCTGCACAGGAAGCGCTTCGGTTATTGGGACGAAGGCGCAGAGGTTATCGTCGACACATTGATAGTCGAAGCCATCGGACGATCCGAGACGCCATCGCTTTCGATGACCGCGATCGCTGGAACCGGACAGGTTTTCGAAGGGCCGTCATTAATCTTCGATCCGACGTCGACGATCGTCGTCGAGCCGGGTTGGCGCGCAGAACGCGCGAGCGACGGAACGCTGGTCCTGACCAGACACGTACCCCTCGACCGCGCCCGCGCCATCGGCACCGATGTCGATCCCGTGCGCCTCGAGATCTTCAACAACCTTTTCATGGCGATCGCAGAGGAGATGGGCGTCGCGCTTCAGTCGACCGCGACCAGCGTCAACATCAAGGAGCGGCTCGATTTCTCTTGCGCGATCTTCGATGCCGACGGCGCGCTCATCGCCAATGCGCCGCACATCCCCGTGCACCTCGGGTCGATGGGCGAGAGCATCAAGCGTATTATCGACGAGCGCGGGGAGGGGCGGGACGGCCGCGGAACTCGGCGCGGCGACGCTTATGTGCTGAATGATCCCTATCGCGGTGGTACGCATTTGCCGGATATCACCGTCCTCGTGCCCGTCTTCTACGGTGACGACGATGAGCCTTCCGCCTTCGTCGCGGCTCGCGGTCATCACGCGGACATCGGTGGGATCGCGCCCGGTTCGATGCCGCCCGACAGCTGCAGCATCGAGGATGAAGGCGTGCTCATCGATAACGTCCTACTCGTCGATGAGGGGCATTTCCGGGAAGCAGAAATGCGAGCGCTTCTCGCATCGGGGAACTGGCCCGCGCGCAGTCCGGACCGCAACATCTCGGACCTGAAAGCGCAGCTGGCGGCTTGCGTGCGCGGCGCGGAAGTCCTCGTCCAAACCGCGCGCGATTATGGCGCAGAGGTCGTCGCGGCCTACATGCGTCACGTCCTCGCCAATGCGGAAGAATCCGTGCGCCGATTGCTCGATCGGCTGGAGGACGGCGAATTCGATTATGAGATGGACAATGGTGCGCACGTCCGCGTCGCCATTCGCCTGCACAAGGCCGAGCGTTCGGCGACCTTCGACTTCACAGGGACGAGCGGTCAGCTAGGCGACAATTTCAATGCGCCATTTTCCATCGTCCGCGCTGCGTCGCTCTACGTGGTTCGGACGCTCATCGACGATGCGATTCCGATGAACGATGGTTGCTTGCGACCGATTGAACTGATCGTGCCGGAGGGCTCGATGCTCAATCCGAAATATCCTGCGGCAGTCGTGGCGGGGAACGTGGAGACGAGCCAGGTCGTCACGGACGCTCTCTTTGGTGCGACCGGCCAGTTGGCGCCTTCGCAAGGAACGATGAACAACTTCACGTTCGGCAACGAGCGCCACCAATATTATGAGACGATCGCGGGCGGTTCCGGCGCGGGTCCGGATCATGACGGTACGAGCGCCGTTCAGACGCACATGACCAACAGCCGGCTGACTGATCCTGAGATCCTCGAGTCGCGTCTGCCGGTTCGTCTCGACCAGTTTGCAATCCGGCGCGGCTCGGGAGGCGAGGGCGCTCACCGGGGTGGCGACGGCGTCGTCCGGGCAGTCACCTTCCTCGAGCCCATGCGCGCAAACATTCTAGCCAATCGCCGCCGCGTGCCGCCGACCGGAATCGCGGGCGGCGCGGATGCACAGGCTGGACGCAATTGGGTCGAGCGGACTGACGGCACCGTCGAAATGCTGAGTGCCACAGCTTATGCCGAGGTCGAGGTTGGCGACCGGTTCGTCATCGAGACTCCGGGCGGGGCCGGGTTCGGGAGGAGAAGCGAGTGATCAATTATTGGCCGCTGCTTGGCATTGCGCTGGTCGTCGTCGGCTTTGCGCTGCGCTTCAACCCGTTGCTGGTCGTTGCGACTGCCGGAATTGTCACGGGGCTGCTTGGCCACATGCCGTTCCTGAAGGTGCTCGGCACGCTTGGACATGGGTTCAACGAGAACCGCTATGTCACGATCATCTGGATGATCCTGCCGGTCGTCGGACTCCTCGAGCGATACGGTCTGCAGGAGCGGGCGCGGACGCTCATTGCTGGAATTCGCGGCGCCACCGCGGGCCGGCTGCTGATCGTCTACCTTGCCCTCCGCCAGGTGCTTTCGGCGCTCGGCCTCACGACGGTTGCGGGGCATGCGCAGACGGTACGGCCGCTCGTTGCGCCGATGGCAATCGCCGCGGCGGAAAAGCAGCATGGCGAGCTCGAAGAGGAGACGAGCGAACGGGTCAAGGCCATGTGCGCCGCAACGGACAATGTCGGCCTGTTCTTCGGTGAGGACATCTTCCTCGCCATTGCCTCGATCCTGCTGATCCAGGGCTCGCTCGCAAGCTTCGGCATCCAGTTGACGCCGTTCCAGCTGTCGGTCTGGGCAATTCCGACGGCGATTTGCGCGTTCTTCGTGCACGGCGCACGGTTGCTTCTTCTCGATCGCAAGCTGGCGCGCGCGCGATGATCAACCTTCACTGGCTCTATGTTCTCGCCGGCGCGGTCTTCACCGGTTTCGCCATCGGCAGCGCGCGCGACGAGACCAACTCCAAGCGGTGGGGCAATGCAGCATTCTGGGCATTGCTGGCGGTCAGTTTCTGGTTCGGTGATTTCCTTGGCGACATCGGGAACGGCGTTCTCGTGTTGCTGTTGGTCGCAATCGCCGGAGCGCATCTCATCGGGCGCGGGACGAAGCAGACCACCAGCGGCGAGGAGCGCGAGCGTTCCTCCGCACGCTACGGCAACAAGCTCTTCCTGCCCGCGCTGGTGATTCCGTTCACCGCATTCATCGGCACCCTCCTGTTCAACTACACACCGCTCAAGGCGCTCGGGCTCATCGACCCGAAAGCGGTGACGCTCGTCCTGTTCGGTACTGGCGTCATCCTGGCGATGATCATCTGCCATGCCTGGCTTCGACCGCCAGCGCTCGCCGCCGTCGATGAGGGCAGCCGGCTCGCGAACTCGATCGGCTGGGCAATGGTGCTTCCGCAGATGCTCGCGTCACTCGGAGTCATCTTCGCCGCGGCGGGGATCGGGACGACGATCGGCGCGCTGGTCGGCGCGATCATTCCGAGCGGAAGCATTTTCCTCGCGGTGCTGTTGTACGCGCTCGGCATGGTCGTCTTCACGATGATCATGGGCAACGCCTTCGCCGCCTTCCCGGTCATGGCGGCGGCGATCGGAGTGCCCATCCTGATTCATGGGAGCGGCGGCAATCCCGCCGTCATCGGGGCGGTCGGCATGCTTTCCGGATTTTGCGGAACGTTGATGACCCCCATGGCCGCCAACTTCAACATCGTGCCGGCGGCGTTGCTCGAACTCAAGAATCAATATGGGGTGATCAAGATGCAGGTGCCGACCGCACTCGCGATGCTGATCGTGAACGTCATCATCCTCTACGTCGCAGGGTTCCACCTGTGACGCGCCTCAATGCAGAGATGGCGTCGCGGATGGCGCGGATCGCGCTGGGTCATGTCGCGAAGGAATATCCGCACAAGCTCGACCATGTGATGACGGGTCCGGATGACGTGCGTTCTCCGCGCGACCTGCATCCGGTCTTCTTCGGCAGTTACGACTGGCACAGTTGCGTGCATGGCTGGTGGACGTTGTTGACGCTTCGGCGATTGTTTCCCGAGATCGCTGAGGCGAGCGCAACTGAAGAACTCGCCGACGGCAGCTTTACAGCCGAAAAAGTCGGGACGGAGCTCGACTATCTCAAGGCGCCTTCGAGCCGGGGGTTCGAGCGGCCCTATGGCTGGGCCTGGGTGCTTTACCTGCACCTCGAAGCATCGCGGCATACGGCGTCCTGGGAGAGTGAGCTGGAGCCGCTGGCCCGCGCCTTTGCCGATCGACTGCGCGACTATCTCACGATCATGACCTATCCGATCCGGGTCGGCACCCATTTCAACACCTGCTTCGCGCTCACGCTTTCGCTGGAGTGGGCGACCAAGTTCGACCCCGGCCTTGCCGATGTCATCCGGGATCGGGCGCTCCACTGGTTCGGGACCGACCGCGATTGCCAGGCGTGGGAGCCGGGTGGGGACGAATTTCTATCCTCCGCGCTGATGGAGGCCCTGTGCATGGCGCGGACCCAGCCGGCGGACTTCGCCGCCTGGTTCGCGCACTTCTTGCCGGGCGTCGACAACCACCAGCCGGCGAGCCTGTTCGAACCTGCGTTTGTCAGCGATCGAAGTGATGGCAAGATCGCGCACCTCGATGGTCTGAACCTTAGCCGGTCCTGGTGCTGGCGAAGCATCGCGCCGCTGCTTCCTGCGGCGGAGCGCGCGAATGCTGAGAGCGTGGCAGATGAGCATCTGGCTTCCGCCCTGCCGCATATCGCTGGGGACTATATGGGTGAGCATTGGCTTGCGAGCTTCGCGCTGCTGGCGCTGCTCCCGGAGACCGTCGAGACCGCCTAAGGCGTTTTGAACCGCCCGCACCTCGACTCGCACCGACGGCTGTTCGCGTCATGTCGTCGATGTTTCCTCCGGTGCGGCTCGCCCGCTCAATCCCGCTGGCGGCGCCTGGCCAGCGGCGGGGGTGGGTACGGAAGGCCCTGCACAGGCATCGTGAGGCGATCCTTTGCCGAGCGACCGCCATCGCGCTGACGGTCAATCTCGCACTGAGGCCCGCTCGCTTTCCGGAGCCAGCGCGGATCATCGGACGGGCCTACGCCTACAAGTTCTGGAGGCCCGCCAACGCTGGGGAATGGCTCGATATCGTCGTCGCCTTCCTGATCTGGCCCTTCGGTATCCTTGCCTGCGCCTGCTGGTACACGTGGAAGAACGGGCGCGTCATCGCCGAGCGATCAGGCAGGTCCCGAACCGTTCAGTTCGTCGAGCAACTGAAGCTATCGGTCACAACCGGCCTTTTGCCTCCCTGGTATTACATCTTCGAACTCCACCGGCCTGGCGAGCTGGGACGTGCTCCCGCGTTTCTGACGCGCGGCGAGACGAAGCATGGCGCCTATCTCCTGCTGGCCGAAGCCCGCGGTTCCTCTTCGCCACTGGGGGACAAGGAAGAGTTCGCGCGCTTCTGCGGGGAGCGACAACTACCGAGCTTGCCGGTCCTGACCTCGATCCGCGATGGCCGGATGAGGCGCGACACGCTTCCACCGGTCGACCTGTTCGTGAAGCCGGTGCGGTCGCGGCGGGAAGGGCGCGGAGCGATGGGATCATACCGGAGGTTATCGCTATCGGCATCCGAATGGTCAGACCCTGAGTGCATCCCAACTGGCCGAACGCTTGCGAGGGATGTCGCGCGTACAACCGTATCTCGTGCAGGAGCGTGCTCGAAATCATCCGTCGATTGCCGATCTCAGCAATGGCGCGCTGAACACGGTCAGAATGATCAGCTGCCTCAGCGAACAGGAAGAACCCGAGATCATCGGCGCGGTGCTGCGCATGGCTGTCGGGACCAATGTCACCGTCGATAACGTCCATGCGGGCGGCATCGCGGCTCCCATCGACCTGGAGTTAGGCCAGCTGAGAGCGGCAACCTATATGGGGATCGATTCAAGCCATGGCTGGATCGATCGCCATCCCGACACGGAGGCGGCGATTTGCGGACGACGCCTGCCCTACTGGCAGGAGCTCTGCGAACTGGTCAGGCGAGCGCACTCAGCTTTCGACGACTGGGTTGTCATCGGCTGGGACGTCGCGATCATGGCCGATGGGCCTCGACTGGTTGAAGGGAACAGCGGGCCGGACATCGACCTCGTCCAGCGGCCTCTCAGGATGGCGTTCGGGGAATCGAGGCTCGGCGAACTGCTGGCCCTGCACCTGCGCCGGTCGGAGCAAGTCTGGCGCCGTCAGGGAGCGCACTGCGGCGCGACAGGCGCTGCCGCGGCGGCTTGTTCGCCCGGCAGGGGCTGACAGACCGGCGTCGCCTGCAAGGAGGCGTCGCCGCCGATCGCCTGGTAGATCGCAACGAGATTCTTGGCCGCGTTGAGCTTGGTCACCACCATCGCCTGTTGCGCGAAATAATATGAGCGACGCGCGTCCAGCACCGTGAGGAACGGATCGATGCCGGCCTTGTAGCGCGCCTCGGTGAGGACATAAGTGTCCGACGTCGCCGCCTGCTGCCGCTCGCGCGCGCCGATCTCGTCGTTGATCGTCCCGCGGCGTGCCAAAGCATCCGAGATCTCGCGGAAGGCGGTCTGGATCACGCCTTGGTAGTTGGCGACGGCAGCATTGCGCTGCGCTTCGCTCAAACGAACGTTGGCGTGACCGGCGCCCGACTGGAAGATCGTATAGGTCGCGTTCGCTCCCGCGCTCCAGGCGAGGGCGCCGCCGGTGAAGAGATTGGTCAGCGCGCTGCTCGCGAAGCCGAGGAGGCCGGTCAGCGTGATCTGGGGAAAAAGCGCCGCGCGCGCCGCGCCGATCTGCGCGTTGGCGGCGCGCAATTGATATTCGGCTTGCATGACGTCCGGGCGACGCAGGAGGATCGAGGAATCGAGCCCCGCCGGCACGGGCGCGAACTTGCCAAACGCCTCGTCGATGGAGCCGGGCAGCAATGCAGGATCGATCGGCGCACCGACGAGCAGCTGCAGCGCATTGACGTCCTGGGCGACCGCCGTCCGCTGCTGCGCGACATCGGCCTGGGCCTGGCTGAGGATCTGCTCTGACTGGCGGAGGTCCGTGCGAGGCGCGACGCCGCCTTCTAGGCGAAGCCGGGTCAGCTGAACGCTTTTCTGCGCGGCCTCCACCGTCTGCTCGGAGATCAGGCGCAGGCTCGAATCCGCTGCATGGTCGAGCCACGCATCCGCCACGGCGGCGACCAGGGTAAGGCGGGTTGCTCGCGCCCCGGCCTCAGTCGCGAAATAGCGTTGAAGCTGGACGTGCGTCAGAGACCGGACGCGGCCGAAGAGGTCGAGCTCGAAGCTCGGCACGTTGAGGCCAGCGCGATAGGCGGCTGTCGCGCCATCTTCCTTGTCGCCGGTCACAGTTGCTCCGGCGCCGGCGTTCAATGTCGGCAGCAGGTCCGCGCGCTGGATCTTATATTGCTCACGCGCGGCGGCGATGTTGGAGGCGGCCGCCATCAGGTCGCGATTGTTCGCCAGCGCCTGCACGATCAGGCGCTGCAGCCGCGGATCCTGGAACAGCTGCTTGTAGGTGAGCACGGGCAAGCCGACCTCCGCCTGGGCGAGGTAGGGATCGCCGACCGGCCAGGACGCCGGGATCGCGGGGTCGGGGCGCTCGTACTTCGGCTCCATGGTCGTGCAGGCGGAAGCCATCAGCGCGAGGAGGATCGCGGCGCGCTTCATGCCTGCGCCTCCCGGCGTCCGCTCAAGCGCTCGCGGATTGCCTTCATTCCGTCGCGCACGCCGCGGCGGACGAGGACGAAGAAGAAGGGAATGTAGAAAATGGCGAGCATCGTTGCGGTCAGCATGCCGCCGATGACCGCCGTGCCGATCGCCATCCGGCTGTTGGCGCCCGCGCCAGTCGCCAGCGCCAGCGGAAGCACGCCGAAGATGAAGGCGAAGCTCGTCATCAGGATCGGCCGTAGGCGGATCTTCGCGGCTTCGATCGCCGCATCAATCACACGCTGTCCCTCACGTTCCGCGCGCTCGGCAAACTCGACCATCAGAATCGCGTTCTTGGCCGACAATCCCATGGTCGTGATCAGCCCGACCTGCAGGTAGACGTCGTTCTGGAGCCCGCGCACGGTCACGAAGAGGATCGACCCGATCAGCCCCAGCGGGATGACGAGCAGCACGGCGACGGGAATCGACCAGCTCTCGTAAAGCGCGGCGAGGCAAAGGAAGACGACGATCAGCGCGACGGCGTAGAGGATCGGCGCCTGACCCGACGACAATCGCTCCTGATAGGATTGACCGGACCATGCGACGCTGATGCCGGGAATCTGGTTGGCGAGGTCTTCGATGATGTTCATTGCGTCGCCGGAGCTGACGCCGGGAGAACCCTGGCCGGAAAGCTCGAACGACGGGTAACCCAGGAAGCGCGAGGAACTGGTAGGCGTCGTCTGCCATGTGGTCTGAGCGAAGGAGGAGAAGGGTACCATCCCGCCCTGGTTGTTCCGAACGAACCATTGGTCGATGTCGTTGGGCTTGGCACGGAACGGCGCGTCGCCTTGCACATAGACGCGTTTGACGCGTCCGCGGTCAATGAAGTCGTTGACGTAGCGGCCGCCCCACGCCGTCGACAGAGTGCTGTTCACGTCGGCGGAGTTTAGGCCGAGCGCGGCGACGCGCTGCTGGTCGATATTGATCTTGATGCTGGCGACATCGGGAAGCTCGCTGAGCCGGACGGAAGTGAGCTTGGGGTTGCCGGATGCCTGGGCGACGAGCCGGTCGCGCGCGGCCTCGAACTCATCCTGGCTCATGCCGCCGGTGTTGAGCATCTCCATGGTGAAGCCGCTCGACTGGCCGAGGCCCCGGATCGCACCGGGCACCAGTGCGAAGACCTGGGCGTCGCGCAATCCACGGAAGGCGCCGGATGCACGCTGCACGATGGCGTCCGCGCTGTTCTGACTGCCTTCGCGCTTGTCATAATCGGCGAGGTTGATGAACGCCTGGCCCGTATTCTGGCCGGCCGCCCCCTGGCCGCCGCCGGCGACCGTGAAATAGGTCTTGATGTTCTTCTTCTCGGACCCCTCCAGGAAGTAATTCTCGACCAGACGCTGCACGTCCCTGGTACGGGTCATCGTCGCGCCGGCCGGAAGGCGGAACTGGACGGATGCGAAGCCCTGGTCCTCTGTCGGAAGGAAGCCGGTCGGAAGTCGCATGAACATCACGATCAGCAGCGCAAACACCGCTCCGTAGATTCCGAGGAACAGCCATTTGCGGTCAACGACGCGGTTGACGTTGTGGACGAACCAGTCGCGGAACCGGTCGAAACCGTCGTTGAAGCGGACACGGGCCCGCTCGAGCGCATGCGCGACCGCGGGTGCGCGCCTGCCGACCCAGGTTTCCTCGACGGTGGCATGCTTCCTGCGCAGAAGGTTGGCGGCGATCGCGGGGCTCAACGTCAACGCGATGAAGACGGACAGCGCCATTGCCGACACGATCGTCGCGGCGAACTGGCGATAAATCACACCGGTCGAACCGCCGAAAAAGACCATCGGCAGGAACACCGCCGACAGGACGAGCGCGATGGCAACGAGCGCCATCTGGATCTGCTCCATCGACTCGATGGTGGCGTCGCGCGGAGTCATCTCCGGATTTTCGTGCATCAGCCGTTCGACATTCTCGACGACGACAATCGCATCGTCGACGAGCAGGCCGGTGGCGAGCACGAGCCCGAACAAGGTCATCGTGTTGATCGAGAATCCGAGCGCGTAGAGGATCCCGAACGTGCCGAGGAGGACGACCGGCACCGCGATGAAGGGGATCAAGGTCGCGCGCCAGCTTTGCAGGAAGACGAACATGACGATCACGACGAGAGTGATCGCTTCGAGGAGAGTCTTCACGACCTCCCAGATCGACAGCTTGATGAAATTGCTGGAATCGTTCGCGAAGGCGTAGTCGTAACCCGCCGGCATGCGCGGAGCGAGCTCGGTGACCTTGGCCTTGACCAGGTCGGCCGTGCGAAGCGCGTTGGCGCCCGGCTCGAGCGAAATGCCGATGCCCGCGCCGGGGTGTCCGTTGGACCGGATCGTCGCCGCATAATTGTCCGCGCCGAGTTCGACCCTGGCGACGTCGCTCAAAAGGACGCGCGCACCGGAAGGATCGGATTTGACGACGATGTTTCGGAACTGGTCGGCGGTCTGCAGCCGCGACTGCGCCGTGACCGTCGCGTTGAGCATCTGCCCTTGCGGCTGCGGAAGTCCGCCGATCTCGCCCGCCGCGACCTCTGTATTCTGGTTCTGAACGGCCGTGATGACGTCGTTCGGCATGAGGCCGACGCTCGACAGCTTGTGCGGGTCGAGCCAGATCCGCATCGCGTAGGACGAACCGAAGACGTTGACGTCGCCGACGCCCGGGACGCGAGACAGATCGTCCTGCATGTTGGTCGTCAGCCAGTCGGACACGTCGAAGTTCGTGCTTTTGTCCGTCTTGTCGAAGATGGCGACGATCAGCAGCAGGTCGGGCGCGCCTTTGGTGACCGTGACACCCTGCTGCTGCACCTGCTGCGGCAGCCGGGAGATCGCCTGCTGGATCTTATTCTGGACCTGGACCTGCGCGATGTCGGGGTTGATGCCCTTGGCGAAGACCGCTTGGATGTTGACCTGACCACGAGCCGTCGATGACGACTGGAAGTAGAGGAGGCCGTCGATACCCGTCAGCTGTCGCTCGAGGACCTGGGTCACGCTGCTTTCGAGGGTGGCCGCCGAGGCGCCTGGGTAAGTAGCGCGGACGTTGATCTGGGTCGGCGCGACATCCGGATATTGGGCTACGGGCAGCGAGACGATCGCCCCGATGCCCATCAGCATGATGATGATCGCGATCACCCAGGCAAAGATCGGGCGATCGATGAAGGTCCTGGACATCAGCTAGCGGCTCTGTCCCGCATTCTTCATCCCCCCCGGCGCCGGCGCCTTCACGCGCTGCGGCGCGCTGGCCGGAACCGGCTTGATTTGCGCGCCGTCCTTCAGGTTGTTCGTACCCTGGGTGATGACCTTTTCACCTGGCGCGAGGCCGCCCGTCACCACCCAGTAGATGCCGAGGGTTCGGTCCGCCTGCACCGTCCGCTGCACGGCTTTGTTGCCGGGACCGACGACGAACAGGGTCGCATTGCCCTGCGGGTCTCGCGTGATCGCCTGCTGGGGCACGAGGATAGCGGAAGTTTGAATGGCCTGCGCGAACTGCGCTATCACGTACATTCCGGGTAGCAGTAGGGACTGCGGATTGGGGAAACGGGCACGGACCGTGACCGTACCGGTGCTCTGGTCGACGATAACCTGGCTGAACTCGACCATTCCAGTGAAACCGTAGAGGGAGCCGTCGGGCAACTTCAGGTGTACCTGCGCAGAAGTCGGAACGGCGCCGCCCTGCGACAAAGCCTGCCGCAGCTTCAACAGGTCGGCGGCCGATTGCTGGATATCGACATAGACGGGATCCAGGCGCGTAATCGTCGCCAGCGAATCCGCCTGGTTGGCGGTGACGAGCGCGCCCTCGGTTACGTTCGAGAGGCTGATGCGCCCCGTGATCGGTGCGGGGACGCGGGTGAAGCGCATGTTGACCTGGGCTGCGCGAAGCGCCGCGTTGTTTTGCGCAACCGCTGCATCCGCCTGGCGGGCTTGGGCGAGGGCGTCGGTATAATCCTGCTTGGCGATGGCCTCCATCTTCGCGAGTGGCTCGTAGCGCTGGGCCTTCGTTCGCGCCGCGACGGCGCTGGCGCGCGCGCTCTGCAAGTTGGCCGAGGCCTGAGCCTGCTGTGCGGCATAGATGCTCGGGTCGATTTGATAGAGGGTCTGGCCCTGGCGAACGACGGAACCCTCCTGGAACGTGCGCCTAAGGATGACGCCCGATACCTGCGGCCGAACGTCCGACACCTGGAAGGCGGCGACCCGACCGGGCAGCTCCTGCTGGAGCGGCGCGCTGCCCTGCTGGACCACAACATAGCCGACGTTCGCGGGACCCCGTTGGCCGCCGCGCCCCCCCGGACCAGCCGGGTCCTTCTCACTGCTCCCGCACCCGGCGAGCAGCAGCAATGCCGCCGCGACAGCGAGGGAAGGGCGTTTCTGGAAAGTCGAAAGAATCACTCGTGCGGCCAATTTCGATTGTGCTCCGGGATTGCAAGCCCTCGCGCCCGTGACGCGGGCAAGGTGAACAGAGCCCGGCGTCGAGGTTAACTTTCTACAAGGCAGGCTGGGGGTTCGACGAATGGATGTAAGGGCTGGCAGGCCGTTACGTCAGGTGGGCCTTGCGCGCAAATGCTCCCCTTGGTGTAAACGGTTCCACGATATTGGGAGATTGACGTGGCAGGCGCGGATTCACCGGTACGCAAAGTGACGATCGTCGGCGGCGGCACTGCAGGCTGGATGACGGCCGCCGTCCTTTCCCAATGGCTCAGCAAGGTCGAGATCAGGCTGATCGAGTCCGACGAGATCGGCACGATCGGTGTCGGCGAGGCGACCATCCCCCACATTCGCAACTTCATCGCGCTCGCGGGGATCGATCCCCTGAAGATGATCAGCGAAAGCAAGGCGAGCTTCAAGCTTGGCATCCAGTTCGTCGACTGGGGCGCGCCGGGCGAGAAATATATTCACGGCTTCGGCAAGATCGGCCGCGATATGCTGTGGCTGCATCCGCACCAATTGTGGCTGGCGGCCCAGGCGCGCATTCCGGGCAAGGTCGGGCACTTCGACAAATATTCGATCAATTGCGTCGCGTGCGAAAAGAACCGCTTCGCATTTCCGGACAACCGCAACCCGAACTCGCCGCTGGCGGACATCGATTATGCCTATCATTTCGATGCGTCCCTGTTCGCGCGCTATCTGCGCTCGGAAAGCGAGGCTCGCGGCGTTACCCGCATCGAAGGCCGGATCACCGAGGTGCTCCAGAATCCCGAGAGCGGCTTCGTCGAGAAGGTGCGCCTCACCGACGGGCGAGAAGTCGACGGCGACCTCTTCGTCGACTGCTCGGGCATGCGCGGCCTCCTCATCGGCGACGCCCTGGGCATCGGTTATGAAGACTGGAACCAGTGGCTTCTCTGCAATCGCGCTCAGGCCGTGCCGTGCGCGAGCGTCGAGCCGCTTACGCCGTATACGCGCTCCACGGCGCGCAAGGCCGGCTGGCAATGGCGGATCCCGCTCCAGCATCGGATCGGCAACGGCTATGTTTACGCGTCGGAGATGATCAGCGACGAGGAGGTCACCGAGACGCTGCTCGCCAACCTGGACGGCGACGCGCTGGCCGATCCGCGACCTGTGAAGTTCCGGCCTGGGCGCAGGCTCAAGTCGTGGGACAAGAATGTCATCGCGATCGGTCTCTCGTCCGGCTTCCTCGAGCCGCTTGAATCCACCAGCATCCATATGATCCAGACCGGCATCCACCGACTGCTGGCTATTTTCCCGTCGAGCGGCTTCTCGGCCGCGGACATGGCCGAATTTAACCGCCAGGCGCGAACCGAATATGAGGACGTCCGCGACTTCATCATTGCCCACTACAAGGTGACCAGGCGCACCGGAGATCCGTTCTGGGATCATGTCCGCAACATGGAGGTCCCGGATACGCTGAACGAACGGTTCGAACTGTTCCGATCGTCGGGCCGCTTCTTCAAGCAGAATGCGCAGGAGCTGTTTGCGGAGGAGAGCTGGGTCCAGGTGCTGCTGGGCCAGGGATTCGAAATGCGTCCCGACCCCGTCACGGACTTTGTCGCGGATGAGGAGTTGGGTGGGTTCCTGAGCGATATCGGCGAGGTCGTGGAGGATGTCGCGAACACAATGCCCGACCATGGCGATTTCGTCAGGGCTCTGCCCCCGAGCACCCCTGCGGCAGCTCCGGACAAGACGACGGCGGTGCCCAAAGTTGCATTCGAACTTCGCTACGAGCGCGGGGAAACGGTCGCCTGATTTTCCGCGGCGTTTTCGTTACCTGAAAACCACAGCGACGCAGAACCGCCGCACGAATTGACCGCGCACGACTGATTTGCTGCAGATCAAGGAGTTTTTTCTTGCATCAATGAACCAAAAGGCCGACGTGTGTGTAACCGGTTACATCAGCCGGGCTCGTAAGAGGGGACGAGTGTGAGCATTACTTCCAACAAGCGCCAGCTCACGTCTGGCATTTCGGTATTTGCAGTTGCGGCGTCGCTCTGCTTTGCTCAACCCGCCTACGCTCAGGCTCAATATGGCAGCATCGAGGGGCAGGTCGCCGGCGCGAAGGCCGGGACGAAGGTCGAGGCGGTCGATACGGCGACCGGGCAGCGCTCGGTTGGCACCGTCAATGCCAACGGCCACTATGTCATTCTTGGCCTGAGGCCTTCGACCTATACTGTCGCGGCTGACGGCGGAACGCCGCAGACGACTACGATCGGCGTTGGCCAGGCCGTGACGATCGACTTCGGAGCCGCGGCTGCAGCAACGCCCGGCACAAATATCGTCGTTACCGGCCACCGTGCCGCGCCAGCGCAAGCCCAGACAGTTTCGACGAACATTACCCCGGCACAGATAGAAAATCTGCCGCAGAACCAGCGCAACTTCCTGAGCTTCGCCGCGCTGGCTCCCGGCGTCGCGCTGATCTCGCCGAGCGGCGCTGCGCAGCTTCAGGCGGGCGCACTCGCGCCGCAGAACGCAAACATCCTGCTCGACGGGATGAGCTTCAAGAACCCGATCAACCACGGCGGCATGCTCGGGCAGAACTTCGGCGATTTCGGCAATCCGTTCCCGCAGATCGCGATCCAGGAATATCAGCTCCAGACACAGAACTTCGGTGCCGAGAACGGTCAGTCCGCTTCGGCGCTGCTCACGGCGATCACGAAGACGGGCGGCAACAAGTTTCATGGGTCCGGCTTTATCGAGTGGCAGCCCAAGGGCTTCGTCGAAAAGCCGCATTTCCAGACCGGTCCGAAGCAGGATTATGATCGCAAGCAGTTCGGCGGCGATCTGGGCGGGCCGATCATCCCGGGTAAGCTGAGCTTCTATGTTGCCTTCGAAGGAACGGACCAGAAAAGGCCGGCGGCAACATTCAACAATCTCACGACGACCATTCCAGGTAACATCCGGTCCGAAATCGACAGCTCCATCCCGTTGGATTTCAAACAGCGTTTGTACTTCGGGAAGCTGACGTGGTTTGCGACACCCGACGATACGGTCAATCTGAGTGGCTATAAGCGGAAGCAGAGCAACCTTGCCGACTTCGGCGGCAATGCCGTGGAATCGCATGGTCACCTTCTGGAGACGAACCAGGACCGGTACCAGCTGCAGTGGCGTCACAGCGCCGGCGAATTCCTGAACTTCGTCAACGTCGCTTACGACAAGGCGACGCAAGGCACTCCGAACGTCACCGAGGGTCCGGAATATATTCTGAAATCCGCGGTCGACACGGGATCACAGGATCTCGTTCTCATGGGTGCCAACAGCTTCCAGCAGAACGACGTCGTCAAGAACTGGACAATCAGGGACGATGCGACGCTTCGCCACGGTACGCATACGTTCAAGGCCGGCGGCCAGATCACCTTTTACAAGCTGTCACGAATTGAGGCCGCGAACACCAACGGCACCTACTTCGTCGTCAATCCTTGCGCGTCGCCGACGGTGGCTTGCCCGCCGAACTTCGATATCGCGACTGCGGCGCCGTTCGCCGGCAGGATCAACATCAATCCGGCGCCCGGGCTGACCGCCAAGGACACGCAGATCGGCCTGTACATTTCGGACGAGTGGAAGCCCGATGAGCACTGGACCGTCAACGCGGGCCTGCGCTGGGACTTCGAGAGCAACCCCAACAACAAGGATTATGTGACGCCGGCGGCGATCGCCGCTGCACTTCGCGCCTATCCAGGCTGGGCGGCTCGCGGGATCAATCCGGAGGATTACATTTCCAATGGGCACAACCGGGATCCCTTCTATGGCGAGTTCCAGCCGCGTCTGGGTGTAGCATACGACGTGCATGGCGATCGCGACCTGGTCGTCTTCGGCGGCGCCGGCCGATATTACGATCGCAACCTGTTCATCCAGGGTGTGATCGAACAGCAGCAGAATGCCAACACGATCATCACCGTGGGCACCTCCGCGACCGATCCATTCAGGGTTGCTTGCGCCAGTGCGTCCGCGCCGGCTTACTGCCATGACCCGGACGCATTGCGAGCCTACGCAACCAGCCTCGGCTTCACCGGCGGTGCAGTCTGGGTACTGCCGAACAAGGTCAAGATGCCTTATTCGGACCAATTCGACCTCGGCGTCCGTAAGCGGTTCGGCGATATCACCGCGACGCTTACCTACAGCCACGTCGAATCGCACCACATCTCAATGTTCGCGAGGGCGAACTTCTACAATAACGGCTGGTACACAGTCCGGCTGAGTCCAACGGGCTGTACGAACGGTGGCGATCAATGGATCATCGACTTCACTCCGAACGGTCCGTTCCCGAACTGCCCTGCAACCAATGGTCAGCTGACCGGCTTCAACGGCAAGCTTAATCGCGGCCTCAGCAACGGCCGCGCTCGCCTCGACGCGATCTTCCTGCAGATCGAGAAACCCTTCACGGATTCGAGCGTGTGGGGCTTCACCGAAGCGATCACGCTGCAGCGTGCCAAGAGCAATGTCGCGCAGGAGCTCAACAGCGACGAGTTCTTCAACGGGCCGGCCTTGGATGCGTATGGCTGGAATCACGTGAATGGCGTCGAAAAGTGGCGGACCGTCACGTCGGCGAACTGGCGCGCTCCGTACGGAATCACGCTGTCTGGCACCTTGACGCTGTCGTCCGGTCCGGCGTTCGGACACATCGTGTTCGGCGGGGCGCCAGAGGGCGCATGTTGCTACGCAAGCATGGGCGGCGTTTATTTCCCGAAGAAGGATATCGCATACAAGCGGCTCGATGCTCGCATCGCCAAGACGTTTAAAATGCCGTGGGGCCACGAAGCGACGATCGACTTCGAGGCATTCAACGTCTTCAACTGGCTCAACCGTACCTATTCGACGTGGGGCGCCGGTAACGGCAACCCGCCGCCGTTCAAGGAGAATGGCCAGGTCGCCAACGACCAGCGCCAGTTCCAGGTGGGCCTCAAGTACAAGTTCTGACCGGGCTTGAATTCAACGGGAGGGGGACGGAAACGTCTCCCTCCTTTCTTTGTCGGGAAGTCAGGTGAGACCTGAACTGCGCCGTGTCGGCAATGAGCAAAACCCGGTGGTCGTCATCGACGAGTTCACCGGCAAGCTCGACGACATATGTGCAATCGCCGAAGCGCTCGCGCCATATCCGGAGCTCAAGGGCAATTATTATCCGGGGCTGCGGCGGGTCATCGGATCGGCCGACGGTCCCGCGAGCGATTATGTCGAGGACATCTGCCGCGTGAGCGCCCAGTTCATCGCCGGGGCCTTCGACATCGAGAGTTTCACCCTGCTCGAGGCGAGCTTTTCGATGGTGACTACGAAGCCGTCGGACCTGTCGCGCCCGCAGCGGGCGCCGCATTTCGATTCACCCGATCCGAAGCACTTCGCGCTGCTTCATTACCTGCGTGTTCCGTCGGGAAGCGGGACCGCATTCTATCGGCAACGCTCGACCGGCATCGAGCGGGTGACCGACCACAACATCGCACAGTTCGTCACGACGGCGGAGCGGGAAGCGGCACTGCTTGCCGACGATTCCGGCTACATTTCGGGATCCGACCGATTCTTCGAGCAGGTCGAAGCGATTGAGGCGATCCCGGATCGATTGCTCATCTACCAGGGCGGCCTACTGCATTCGGGCATCATTCCGCCCACAATGTCGTTCAGTTCCGATCCTGGCGAGGGCAGGCTGACGGCCAATCTTTTCGTGCGCGGTCGTTGAGGAGAGGGAAGATGCGTACCATCGCTCTGTTAGTCGCCGGCGCAGCCGTTCTTTCGACCGCCGCCGCCGCCGAGCGCCGCACTTACGCCAATCCCGTCGACGTCGATTACCGCTACAATTTCGAGCAGATCAATGACGGCGCTTCCTACCGCACCGGAGCCGATCCCGCGGTCGTGAACCACAAGGGCACTTATTACCTCTTCATGACCCTGGCCGACGGCTATTGGCGTTCGACCAACCTCATCGATTGGCAGTTCGTCACGCCCTCCCGCTGGCCGTTCAACGGCATCGTGGCGCCGGCCCTCTGGTCGGACGGAACGCGGATCATCATCCAGCAGTCGATGATGCAGCCCGGCTCCATCCTGTCTTCCACCGATCCCGACAGCGGCAAGCTGGATTTCTGGGTTCGCCGAATGCCGGACCTTCCCGGCTCGGTGAACAAGGAGCCGGATCAGATGAAGCCGGGAGAGCTGCCGACTGGCCCCTGGGATCCCGCGCTCTTCAAGGACGACGACGGCCAGTGGTACCTCTACTGGGGCTCGTCGAACGTCTTTCCAATGTATGGCCAGAAGATCGCGTTCGAGGAGGGCAAGCTCGTCTATCAGACCCATGCCGAGCCGATGCTGAAGCTTCACCCTGACAACCACGGGTGGGAGCGGTTCGGTCAGGACCATTGCGCCTGCTGGCAGCCGGGCAAGCCCAGCCCCTCCTACATGGAGGGCGCCTGGATGACGAAGGAAGGCGGCCGTTATTATCTGCAATACGGCGCACCCGGGACCGAGTTCAACGTCTATGCCAACGGCGTCTATGTTTCGAACAAGCCGCTCGGCCCCTTTACCTACGCGCCTTACAACCCCGTCGCATATCGTCCCGGCGGATTCGCCGAAGGCGCGGGCCATGGATCCACGTTCCGCGACAATGCCGGCAATTACTGGAACACTGGGACCAGCTGGATCGGCTACAATTGGGGCATGGAGCGCCGGATCGTGATGCATCCGGCCAAATTCTATCCCGACGGGCAAATGGCCGTCTCGACCAGGTTCGGCGACTTTCCGCATTTCGTGCCGAGGACGCGGTTCGACGACCCCGACAAGCTGTTCACCGGATGGATGCTGCTGTCCTATCGGAAGCCCGTGACGGCATCGTCGACGCGTCGCGGCTGGGGGACGGCCGCCGTCACGGACGAGGATCCGCGCTCATTCTGGGTGGCCGCGGCCAACCGCGCGGGCGAGACGCTGACGCTCGACCTCGGTGCGCCGAAGACCGTTCGTGCCGTGCAGGTGAACTATGCTGACTATCGATCGGGCCGTTTTGCCGACGCGCCCGACATCTACACCGAGTTCGCGCTGCAGGCGTCGACCGACGGCCAGCACTGGCAAGAGATCGCGCGCACGGAGCCGCCCCGGCGCGATCGCAGCAACGCGTATTTCGAGATCCCGCAGCCCTTGCGCGCGCGCTTCATCCGCTACGTCCACGGCCATGTCGGCGCGGCGAACCTCGCGATCAGCGACATTCGCGTGTTCGGCAATGCCGACGGCGCGGCGCCCGCAACTCCCGCGGAAGTGGCAGCATCGCGCCACGGCGACCAGCGCGACGCCACCGTCCGCTGGGCGAAAGTTCCGGGCGCAGTCGGCTACAATATCCGCTTCGGGATCAGGCCCGATCGATTGACGCTTACCCACCAGCTTTGGGCTGACGAGCTTGGGAGCGGGGCGAGCCTCAGCAAGGAGCTGCGCTCGCTCAATATCGGCGTTCCTTACTGGGTTGCGATCGAGGCGTTCAACGAAAGCGGCGTTTCGAAGCTAAGCCGCGTCGTACCGGTCCGTTAGCCGAGCCATCCGCCGGTAAATCCAGCCAGCTTGAGGCCGCGCCTGATCGCAGGCACCCGCCGCATCCTGCTCCAGACGAACTCGTCACGATGGTTTGCTGCCTGCAGCAGGATTGGGCCCTGGTCGATCCCGAGATAGTCGCGCGACGCCCAGCCGCGCTTAGCATCCACCGGCCCCGTTTCGATCTTGGCGTGAACGTCCGTAAAGCTCGGGTTGAAGCTGTCGACGAACCCGTATTCGTGGAAGATGCGACTGCCATGCTCGTTCAGCAGCGCCTGTGCGCAGGGAATCACGATTTCCGGTGCGAAGGGCAGGGATCCGAGTGCCGCTGTGGGGGCGATCGTTCCGTCGTCGAGGCCTTCAGGCTCGCTCAACGGGCCTCGCGCGGCGTAGCCGTGAAACTGGCGGATCTTTCCCTTGAAGGGCAATGTGAAATCCCCCGGTCCGTCGCAAGCGGTCAGGCCCCAAACGCGATTTGAGTAACCCTCCCAGCCCATGGGATTGGCCGCGCACCACGCGCGGTTGGCGTAGGTAGCGCGCCGGCTGTTTTCGAAATAGTCGAAGCCTGCCTTCCGCATGACCGCATCGCGAATGCCGCGGAAGTCGATCCAGATATGGCTGTACTGGTGTCCGAACATTGGCCCGAAGCCGAGGTGCCGCGTCGGCCCGGCTCCGCGCCAGAAAGCAGGATATCGGGTCGTCCACTGATCCCACGTGCTCGCGGGCACATTGTGCGTCGGTGACCCCATCGCGAGGATGTTGACGAACATGCCCTCGTTGTAGCCGACCCAATTGGCGTCGATCAGGTTCTGGCCAGGGTGCCAGCCCATTGAGATCGCCGCCCGGCCATCGCCTCGGAAGAAGTTCCAGTCGGCGCGTTCATAGAGCGCTGAAGCCAGACGCCTGATCTCTCGCTCGCCGGCATCGTCTCCGTCGAAATATTGGCCGGCGAACAAGACGCCCATCAAAAGAATGGTGGTGTCGACGCTCGACAACTCCACGTCGCGGAATCGCGCGCCCGTCTCCATGTCGATGAAATGATAGAAGAAGCCCTTGTAGCCCGTGGTCCCAGTAGGTTCCGGTCCTTGCGGGGCGTTCCAGAAGAAGCGGAGAGTGGTCAGCGTCAGGTCACGCGCGTCGGCACGCGAGCACCAGCCGCGCTCGACCCCGATCGGATATGCCGTGAGCGCGAAGCCGACCGAAGCGATGCTGCAGAAGCCGGGAGTCGGCCATCGATCGGGGACAAGGCCGTTCTTGCGGTTTACGGTTTCCCAGAAGAAGCGAAACGTCCGTCGTTCGATGTCCTGGTAGAAGCCCGGAAGAACCTTTCGCGGTCCTGCTGCCAGCGAGCCGGGAACAAGCGAGCCACCCAAAAGCAGCGAGGAGCCGGCGATGAATTCCCGGCGGCGAACGTCCATCAAGCTGCTCCTGTCGTCCCTCGAACGACAAGTTCGGGAGTGTGAAGTTCCGAACCGCCACGCTCGTCGGCGCCGAGCATGGACACGAGCCGCTCGAGCGCTCGCTGCCCCAGTTCGGAGATGCGGACGCGAACGGTCGTCAGTCCAAGATGCCGAGCCAAAGGAATGTCATCGAAGCCAGCGATCGCGACAGCGCCGGGGACGTCCACGCCGGCGTCGCGAAGGGCCTCGAGGGCGCCGATCGCCATATTGTCATTCGATGCAAAGATGCCGTCGAACGAGGTCCTCGAAGCCATCAGCTTGCCGATCGCCGCCGCTCCGGATTCCTCCTCGAAGTCTCCCTCGATGATCTCGAACCCCACGCCATGCTTTCGCGCCGCGACTTCGAACGCTGCGGAGCGCTCCTGCGCGTCGATATTGTCGGCCGGCCCCGCGATGTGGACCAGCCGCCGTCGGCCAAGCGCGACAAGGTGGTCGACTACGGCCGTCGCGCCCGCCGCATTGTCGAGATGGATTTCGGAATGTCCCTGGTCATCGCCGCGCGTATTGATCAGCAGTGCGGGCAGCCCCCCGGGCAGGGCGCGGGTAAGCTCCTCGCGGCCGAGATGCGGCGCCATGACGACGAGACCATCGACTCGGCCGCGCATGGCCCGAAGGGCATTGGCCGCCTGCTCGCTGCCGGCGTGCAGGTTGGACAGCAGGAGCAGATAGCCGCGCCGGCTTGCCTCGCGGTCCATTCCACGCACGATCTCCGAAAAGAACTCGCCGTGAAGGTCGGGGAGCACGACTCCGATTGCGTTGGTGCGTGCAAGGCTGAGGCTGCGGGCGCCCGCATGGGGGACGTAGCCAAGCTCTTGAACGGCAGACGCAATGCGCTCGCGCGCTTCGTCGCTCACGTTCTCGAAGCCGTTCAAGGCACGCGACACTGTCGCGACCGACAATTGGGCGCGGCGGGCGACATCACGGATCGTGGCTTCAGCCATGATCTCCCTAAGGGCGGAATTTACAGCAAAAGTCACGCGCTACACACATTGCAAATGCGACAGGGCTAGGTCATGTAACCGGTTACACAAACCGTCAAGCGCGCGAAGAATTTGTGCTAAGAGCCGTGCGCTCGGGCCGCACGGAAACTGAGCGAAGGGGTGTTTCATGCTGGACAGTCGCATATCCCGGCGAGCGGCTCTCATGGGAGCCGGCGTCGTCGCAGCGTGGATTGCCACGCCGGCGCGGGCGCTGCTCCAGGCCGTCGGGAAGGTCCCGATTCCGGCGACGGTCGACCAGCTCGTCGCGCGCATGACCCTGGAGGAGAAGGCCGGGCAGCTCAGCCTGATGGCCTCGGCCTGGGGTGGTGGCGCGGCTCTGTCCCTCAATCCTGCGAGCGGCGGAGCGAACTTTGTCCAGCAGGTGGAAGAAGCGAAACAGGGTCAGCTGACCGGCGTCTTCAACGGTAATGGCGCGACCATGGCCCGGATCCTTCAGAATGCGGCGGTCAAGGATTCGCGCCTGAAGATTCCTCTCATTTTCGCCGCCGACATCATCCACGGTCATCGAACCATTTTCCCCGTGCCGCTCGCCGAGGTTGCCAGTTTCGAGCCGGACCTTGCCCGCCGCACCGCCGAAGCTGCTGCGTTCGAAGCTGCCGGTGCCGGGATCGACTGGACGTTCTCGCCGATGGTCGACGTTGCTCGCGACCAACGATGGGGCAGGGGCGTCGAAGGCGGCGGAGAAGACGTGCTCCTCGGCCGGGTTTTCGCTGCAGCGCGTGTCCATGGTTTCCAGGGAACGGACCTCAAATCGACCGAGCACATGCTCGCATGCATCAAGCATTTCGCTGCCTACGGCGCTGCCGAGGCGGGGCTGGACTACAATACTGTCGACATGTCCGAGGAACGGCTGCGTGAGGTCTATTTGCAGCCCTACAAGGCCGGCTTCGACGCGGGTGCGCTGTCGGCGATGGCCTCGTTCAATGAGATCAATGGAATCCCGTCGACCGGCAATCGCTGGCTGATGACGGACCTGCTCCGCGGCGAATGGGGTTTCGAGGGTTTCGTCGTGTCCGACTATACGGGCGACGAAGAAATGATCGCCCACGGTTTCGCCAAGGACGGTCGCGACGCCGCAAGGCTCGCCTTCCTCGCCGGCGTCGACATGAGCATGCAGAGCGGTCTCTACCGCAAGCATCTCCCGGACCTGGTTCGGAGCGGCGATGTCCCGCAGGCCAAGCTCGATGAATCCGTGCGCCGCGTGCTTGCTCTCAAGTCGATGCTCGGCCTGTTCGACGACCCGTTCCGCCGGATCGACGTCAAGAGGGAAAGCGCCCGTTCGCTTCTTTCGAAGACGCGGGCGCTGGCGCGCGAGGCGGGCCGCAAGTCGATCGTGCTGCTCAAGAATGAAGGCGACCTTCTGCCTCTGCCGCGGTCAGGCAAGAAGATCGCGCTGATCGGTCCGTTTGCGGCTGGACAGCACGATCTCGTGGGACCGTGGGTCGTCTACGGCGACGACGCGAAGGCCGTCGACCTTGCGACCGGAGTTCGTTCGGCGATTGCCGACAAGAACGGTGTGATCGTCGCCGAGGGCTCGAAGGTCGAGGAAGTGCTGCCGGGCGGCATCGAGCAGGCTGTCGCCGCCGCTCGCCAGGCCGACATCGTCGTTCTCGCGATCGGCGAATCCCAGAACATGTCGGGTGAGGCGCAGTCGAGGACCGAGATCGTCGTCCCGGCGCCGCAGCAGGCATTGGCTGAGGCCATTGCTTCGGTGGGCAAGCCGATCGTCGTTGTGCTGAAACACGGCCGCGCTTTGGCGCTGGAGGGCGCGGTCGCGAACGCGCAAGCGATCCTTGCGACCTGGTTCCTTGGAACCGAGACCGGCAATTCCATCGCAGACGTGCTTTTCGGCACTTACAGCCCGTCCGGACGGCTCCCCGCGAGCTTCCCGCGCGCATCAGGCCAGGAGCCCTATTATTACGCGCACAAGAATACCGGCCGGCCGAACCCCGAGGGCAAGCTCGAGCCGTACAAGGCGCGCTTCCGGGGGATCACAAACACCGCTTTGTATCCGTTCGGTCACGGCCTGACTTACGGCAAGATCGAATATTCGGGCTTCACGCAAAGCGCGCCGACGATGTCGAGGAATGGCTCGATCGAGGTCGCAGCGACGATCACCAATCGAGGAAGCCGCGCGGCGGAGGAAGTGGCCCAGCTTTACGTCCATGATCGCGTCGGCAGCATCACGCGCCCGGTGCAGGAGCTGAAGGCGTTCAGAAAGATCAGCCTTGCGCCCGGCCAGTCCGAAGTCGTGCGGTTCAAGCTGAGTGCTGCGGATCTCAGCTTCTACGGCCACGACAACAAGCTGACGCTCGAGCCCGGCTCCTTCGACGTCTGGATCGCTCCGTCAGCGGAGAGCGACGGCGTCCGCGGAACCTTCGACCTCACGACCTAGGCGCTGACGCTCCCGCCCGAGCGGGTTGAGCAGCATCGCCGCGCAAGACAGCGCAAGGAACACGAGCGGGACAAGCGCGACGGTCGCACGCATTCCGGCGAGCGTAGCCGCCGTCTGCTGGGCGTTGGCGACATAACCGGCGGACGCGAAGCTCCAGCCCAATATTGCCGTCGCGATTCCGATCGCGATGCGCTGGAGGAGCGCCGCCACGCCGAACACGGTGCCTTCGACATGCAGGCCGGTCTCGCGCTCGCCATATTCGATCGTGTTGGGAAGCATCGCCCAGAAGACGAAGTTCAGCCCCACGATGATGACCTGCATGCCGATGAGAAACAGCTGCATGGCGCGCGCACTATCCAGGTGCACGGCCGCGAACGCGAGCAATCCGGCCATGCCCAGCCCAGCCGTGATCAGCCAGAGAGCTCGCATTCCGACGAACCGGCCAAGCAGCATCCACAGGGGGATGGCGATGCCGCCCACCAGTCCCATGGACGCGAGCGCGAGTTGGCCTGCGTCCGGATCGTTGAGCAGATATTTGAAATAATAGAGGACCGACTTGTTGAGCACGGTGATGCCGACGATCATCGCCATCATTGCTGCGTTGAGCGTCACGAACGCCCGGTTGCGAAGCAGGCTGAGCAGCGCCGCCTGGAGACTTCTGGGTAGCGGTCGCTGTGGCGGCGCGGCCTCGCGGTAGGTGGCTCCGACCAGGATCAGGATCGCCGCTCCGACCCCAGCGAACAGGATCGCTGCGCCGAAATAGGCCGAGGCATCGCTCGATCCGGTAAGCCAGCGCCCGACAGGTATCGTGCACAAGGCGACCATGACGGCTGCGGCAGTTCCGAACAGCATCCGCACCCCCGCGACGAAAGCGCGGTCGCCGGGGTCGGCGCTGATCCGCGCGGTCATCGCCAGATAGGGGACGTTGACGCCGGCATAGGCCGTCCTGAAGAGCAAATGCGCGCTGAAGACGCTGGCGATGGCCCAACCACCCGATGCGATCGGCGGAAAGTAGGTCAGCACGAACATGACACCAAGCGGCACCGCCCCGGCGACGAGCAGCGGACCGTAGCGAAAGCGATCCTGCTTCCGATCGACCAGCACGCCGGCGATGAAATTGGCGACCCCGTCCCACACCGATGCGATCATGTAGGTGGTCGCGGCGACCGCGATCGGGAGATCGATCGCGTCCGTGTAGTAGAAAAGCAGGAAGAGCATGATGCTCTGCCAGTATAGGTTGAAGGCGAAGTCGCCGAAGGCGAACAGCAGGAGCCGCGCCTTGGTGGGTCGGGGGCTCATCTGATCTCGATCGTTGCGGCGCGCGGTTGGTCGTTGATCGTCAGCTTCCGCTCCTGGGCGCCATGCACGGTCACGGCGATGGTCTTCCACCACGGTGCGAAGCGTCCCTGTCGAGCGCCGAAGCTCAGTGAAACGCCCGCCGGCGTTACGGTGCAGGTGAGGGCCTGCCGGAGGCTTGCGCCCTTCACGCTCACGCCGTCGTCGAGATAGATCTCTCCCCGGCAATCGGCGCCCGGATAGACGTGCAGCTCAAGCGGTCCGTTCGGCTTTTCCGACGTGCTTTGGACCAATGGTTGCTTCGCGATGATCGAACCGGGCCGAACGAAGACCGGCAGGCGTTCAAGCGTCGGCGTTTCCTTCACCTTGTCTGACGAAAGCGGAAGGCCGCTCCAATAATCGTACCAGCCCGGGCCCGGCAGGCAGATGTCGTAGGGCCGCGGCTGCTCAGGCTTTGGTGAAGCCGCCACCAGCAGATCCCGACCAAGCATGAAGGACATCGACTGGTCGCAGGACGCGCTCTGCATCTTCGGATAATCGTAGAACGTCGGTCGCATGAGCGGATCGCCCGTCCTTGCGCCTTCCTCGGCCACGGCATAAATGTGCGGAAGCAGCCGATACCGCTCCTCGATGAACCGACGGCGGATCGCTAGGTGAGCCTGTCCGTCCACCCACGGCTCGGCGCGGGGCGCGTCGTTGGCGGCGTGTGCCCGGTAAACCGGCGTGAATGCCGCGATCTCGAACCACCTCGTCGCAAGCTCCGGCGAAGCTCCACCGATGAAGCCCGGAATGTCGGCGCCCGACCAGGAAAAGCCGGAGAGGCCGAGGCTCAGCATCTGCTGGACCGCAAGCTTCAGATGATCCCAGGTCGAGCTGTTGTCGCCCGTCCAGGTGACGGCGTAGCGCTGGCCCCCGGCATAGGTTGCCCTCGTCATAACGTAGGGGCGTAGGTTCGGCCGAAGCTTCGCCAGCCCCTCGAACGTGGCGCGGCCGTTCTCCATGCCATAGACATTGTGGATCTCGGCATGGCTCGCCGTGCGCGGCGCGAAGCCGTCACCGTCGATGCGATGAACGGTGTCGAGCGGCATGGTCTTGGTCGGCGTGTCGAAGATCGCCGGCTCATTCATGTCGTTCCAGAACCCGGCGATCGCCGCGCTCACGAAGTCCTTGTAAAGCCCGCCCCACCAGGCGCGCGACGATGCTTGCGTGAAGTCCGGGAAGACGGAGGGTCCAGGCCAGACCGGCGCGACGTAGGTCGTTCCATCGGGGTTCTTCAGGAAATGGTCGCCGGCGACGCCGCTGTCGTACGGCGCATATCCTTGATTGGGAGCGTGAGCGACGTGAAGGTCGGTAATGGTCACCAGCTTGAATCCCTGCGCCGCGATCTCGGTGCTGAGGGCCTTCAGATCGGGGTAAGTCGCCTTGTTGGTGGTGAAGGGGCGATTACGGTCCTGGAAATCGATGTCGAGCCAGATCACGTCGGCCGGGATGTGGTCCGAGCGCAGCCTCGCGGCGATCGACCGCACCTCGTCAGCGCTCATGTAGCTGTAGCGCGACTGCTGGAATCCGAGCGACCAGAGCGGCGGCAGCGGAGACTTGCCAGTCAGGTCCGTATAGCGCCGCACCACGTCCCGAACGTCGGCGCCGACGATCACGTAATAATCGATCGGGCCGCCGTCCGAGCCAACCTCGATCGTCCCCGCATCGCGATGACCGAAGTCGAACCAGCTGCGCCACGTATTGTCGAGGAAGAGGCCGTAGGCGCCGCCCTCAGGCCGGCTCGCGATATAGAATGGGATCGACTTGTAGATCGGGTCGGTATCCCGCTGAAAACCCCAGGCGTCCGTATTCCAGTCGACGAAGCTCTGCCCGCGCCGGTCGAAATTGCCCGTCTTGTCGCCTAGCCCGTAAATCCGCTCGCCGAGCGGCAGCGTCTTGCGAAGAGTGAAACGCGCGCCATCGAACTGCGCAGGCCCGGCGTCGTCCGCGATGATGATCCGGCCGCCTGGATCCTTGACCGTCAACCGGAGCGTACTGGGGTCGAGCTGGACCGACACCGCCGAGGTCGAGAAGCCGTCGTTGCTGGCTCTGACCGTCGCCGACAAACGCCGCACCGCGGCCGCCACTGCCCAGCTGGCGTCCTCCGGCCACTTGCCGTCGCGCGCCACGCGCACGCGCAGGATGGAATCGGTCAGCGCATCGACCCGGACGGCCGTCCCACCACTTTCCGCGACCAGTCCATTGGCCGAAGTTGTGGCTCCGGCTCCCGGTGAAGGGGCGAGACTTGTGAGGGCGACGGCAAGCACGAATCGTCGGATCATGATCCGACGTTAGACACCGGAGCCCCGGAAACGGAAGGGCAGGCCGCGCACGATGGCCTGCCACGTTCAGAGCGGTGTCGGCGACGCGATCTCGTGTTCGACTTTGCTCAGCGATACCGAGCGGACGAAGTTCGGATTTTGGTACAGCTTGCGAATGTCGTCCTTGTCGCGGGACCCGGGATTGCCGGCGCCGCCGCCGGCCGCCCAAGCCGAATCCCAGACCATCGCGAGGGTCCGCGCGCCGAGCGCCATGATCTCGCCAGTCTCGTCGCCAAGGGCATCCCACAAGGCTTGGCTGTGTGGCGCCGAGCCCGGATGAAAGCTGTCTTCATAGGCGTCGATGATCCGCCTCGGCGGAAGCACCGTTGCCACCGCATCCATCAGCTTCAGCGTTGCGAGCGCGGCCTCGCGGCCCGCGCCGACGAGGGCCATGCCGTGATCCGCGTCGAGATTCCCCGCAATCGCGGGAAACAGGAAATTTCGCCTGGCCGCCATGTCGATCATCGCCGTTTCGTAAGCAGAATGGATGCCTTCGCCGCGATATGCATCCTTACGGTTGCCGTTCCGGTCCTTGCGGTCGCTTTTGCGCGGAATGTCCGGCTCTTCGTCCTCGATGCCGTCGGCATGGATGGAGCCGTGGAGCGGCTGGGAGGCGTCGCCGACATAATGGGCGAGGATGCCCGCGGCGGTGAGGAACTCGTCCGGGCTTGCCGACGCATAATCCTTCATGCGCTCGAAAAATTGCCACACGCGAAAAGGCAGGATTCCGCGATGCATCTCGGTGACGGTTTCCGGAAAGGCATCGAAATAGGCCTCCCACGTCGCGGCCGTAATCAAGGTCTCGTCGGCGATGCAGGCCTTGGGAAGGGTCGGCGAGCCATCGAACGGGCGATCGGCATCGCAATGGTGATTGGGATGCTCGGGGCCCGTATTATATGACGTGTCGCGGCCGCCCTTGACCCCGATGTCGTCGCCCTTGCTGTTGAGGTGTGGGGAAGGAAGCTGCTTCCAGACGATGTCGGGAACATCCGCTAGGGGCACGAATCCTGATTCCAAAAGCGTCTTGTTCCGGACGCCGTTTTTCAGATCGTCGAGCGGAATGCTGATCAGCTCGGCATTGGCTTCCAGGAACGCCTTGAGGCCGGCATCCTTCACCAGCGAGATGGCGATCGTTCCGATCGAATAATGGCCGACCGCGCCCCAGGTCCCCGAAACGCCCTCATTATGATCGACCACCAGCTCGACATCGAGGAGCTTGCAGACATTGCTGAGGCTCGTTGCGACCGAATAGGTCGAGCGCTCCTTCGTTTCGGAAAAGACCTGCGATCCCCATTCGACCGCGAGCGGGCGAAGATCGCGCTCGGCAAGCGCGCGGCTGTCTTCCTTCCCGTCGGACAACGGCATCTGCAGATGCCAGACGGCGCCGGAATCGCCGGAGCGAGCGCCTTCGTGCCCATCGGCGGGCGCGATCAGGAAGTCGGAGACATAGTCGAAGCCCCCGACCGACCTGTAGCGATAGAACAAGGCCTTGATCCGCCCGTGAAGCAGTCCCGACGCGGCGCCGACGGCAACCACCGGGCGGTCGAGCAGACGACGCAGCGGGAAGTTCTGCTCATAGACATCGAACAACGGCTTGATCGACGGCAGGCCGTAGGTGTTTGCGGTCCAGCGCCGCGCATCCTCAAGCCTTATGAGGCCGACATCGATCCCCAGCCAAGTCTGACGCAGCTCCAGGGCCGGATAAACCTCGGAAAACAGCTTCCGGGTCAGCTGCTTGCCGCTGCTGACGCCGATGCGGCGGCGGCCCCGTCGCTGGATGGCGTCAATCTCGGTCCCTTCTTCGCCGCAGGCGTGCCGGGCGGTGAGCGCGTAAAGCGAATGTCCATCGGTGACGAGACAGCCCGCGGTCGCCCGATGCGTCTCGCCCTGCACGTCCACATAGATGGGAAGGCCGCCGCCGAACATGCTGTTCGGCCACACCACCGGCAGGGTCCCGGCCACCTGTCCCTGGGCCACGGGCTTGGCTTCGACGATGCAGACCGGAATGACGCGTCCGTCTGGAAGGTACAGCTGTTTCGGCACCGCTTCCCAAGGCGAGGGGCCGCCCTCCTTTCCGAAGTCCGGAAGCGGAATCCAATCGCGGACGAGGACAATGACGCACGGCCAGGAATATTCCCGCACCTGGGCGTCGCGAAGGTGGCGCGGCCCCTTGGCCTTGGTAGTGCTCTTGTCCGGCGGGGCATGGCCGGGTGCCTCGTCCTCCGGCCGGATGAGATAAAGCCCGACCGCGGTGCCGACGACGTTCTTCTTGCTCATCAGATGGAAGTGATAAAGGTCGCGGGCCTCGACGAGGTCGCTCAGCGACAGGGTCGAAAACGAAGCGGTGTCGCTACTGACCTGGCTCATTGCCCTTCTCCCGACCGGCCGCAGAAACGCGGCATGACAACCGGCGTCCAAGGGGACGCTGATCGTCCTCTTTTGCGATCAGGAGAATGCAGATCCGGCGCGCTGCGGCAGCAACAATAACAGCATTGGCTTGACAGGCCAATTCAACTGGAGCGGTTGTTGGCCGCGCTCTTTTGTTCGAGCGGAACGGCCATCGGCCGTGCGCCTGACCGGAGCGGCCTTCGGCCGCGCGTCTCTTTCTAGTCTTGATCAAATTCATTCGGTCGGCGGCCAACAGCCGCTCGACTCATATGCCGCCTTGATCTATATCAATATGCCGTGCCGAGTCGCAAAGACTAGCGCGCTATCCAATCAGTAGCACGCCAGATGAACTGCACCGCTGTTCTGTGAACCGCGGCGCTCGGTACTGCCTGATCAAGGCAAACACTGCTCGGTGAACTGACCACGTCAGTAATCTCCAAATGCGGGGATTGAAGACCTGTGGGAGCAACCAAACGAGCAGAGCTAAACTTACTTACGATCAGACGATCTCGAACCCAATTCGTACCAACGAAGTGGGTCTCGAGCCCCCCACTTGGGCGTCCATTACCCTGTTCACACACGAAATAGGGAGAGCATAGATGGGCAGTTTTTCAGGCCAATCCAGCATGCGCGCGGGTAGGCGCGGTCGCGGCGACGGCGATTCCTCAAATCCGATCAAGCCGCTTTTGACATCCAAGAACGACACCGTCCCAGGACAGGTGATCGTACAGCTTCAGGGCAATGCCACGGCAGCCATCACCGAAAGCATCGGGGGCAACTCGACCGCTTTCTTTGAAGCGGGAATGGCAGCGACCAGCTTTGGCGTGACTGCGCTCGATCAGGCGCTTTCCGCGCTCAAGGTGACCTCGATCAGCCGCCTCCATCCGCCGGCCCCGCCAATCGCAGCGGACGGCGTGACGGCCTTTGCCGCAGAAGCAGCCGAAGTGATGGGCTCGACCTTCCGGATCCATTATTCGGCCAAGACCGCCCCCGATAAGGTCGTGAGCAACCTTTCCGGCGTGAGCGGCGTCGAGTTTGCGGAAGCGGTGCGCCTGCGCGAGACGCTTTCGACGACGCCCAACGATCCGCAGTTCCCGACCCAATGGGGCCTCAGGCGTATCCATTGCCCCGACGCCTGGGACCGGACCCGGGGAAGCAACAGCATCGTCGTTGCGGTCGTCGACACCGGCGTGGACCTCGACCATCCCGAGCTGGCGCCCTTGCTGGTTCCGGGCCGCGACCTCGTCAATCTCGGGCCGTCGCCGGTGGCTCCTCCGGGATTCCACTTCGAAGGCGACGTGAACATCGTCGACAACGATCCGATGGATGAGGTCGGGCACGGCACCCATGTTGCCGGCACGATCTGCTGCCTCAGCAACAATGCCGCCGGTGTCGCAGGCGTGACCTGGGACTGCCGGATCATGCCGGTCCGAGTGCTCGCCAGGATCGTCAACAACACCAATCCGTCCGACGTCCGCGGTACGGGATCATCGGCCGATATTGCGGCGGGAATCCGCTGGGCGGTCGATCACGGCGCCCGGGTTATCAACCTGAGTCTGGGCGGCCCGAGCGACACCTTCGTCGAGCGCGACGCCATCGCTTATGCGATCGCACACAATGTCGTCGTCTGCGCGGCCATGGGCAATGGCGGAGCGGGGGGCGCGACCAGCTTCCCCGCCGCCTATCCCGACGTCGTCGCGGTTGGCGCGATCGACAATGCCGATCACCGGGCCGTCTTCTCGCAGGTTGGACCGCATATCGACATATCGGGTCCGGGCGTCAGCATCCTGAGCACGGTCTGGAACAATACGTTCGCGACCATGTCCGGAACGTCGATGGCGACCCCGCACGTGGCCGGCGTTGCCGCGCTTGTCCTCTCGATCAAGCCGTCGCTGACGGCGGCCCAATGCGCAGACATCCTGCGGCAGACGGCGGATCCCCTGAAGGACAATCCGGCCGACCCGATCCCCAACAACAATTACGGATGGGGTTGCGTCAACGCGCTCGCGGCGGTCAACCGGGCTGCACCGCCCATAACGCATACGGTGCTGTGCCAGCCGACCCAGCCGATCATCTGCCACAATACATCGCCGGTGATCTGCATTCCTCAGACGAGCCCGATCCGGTGCCCGCCGCACACGGTCCTCACCTGTCCGTCGGTGGTGATCGCGTGCCCGACGCGGACGATCATCTGCCACGAGTCGGTCGCGATAATCTGCCAGTCGCATTTGGTGGTGTGCCACCATACCCTCGACGTCAGCTGCATCCCATCGCACCAGCTCCCCTGCCAAACGCAGCCGATCACCTGCCATCCGACATTGGACGTGAGGTGCCAGGTGAGCGGCGTCGTTGCCTGTCCGACGGGCATTGCCTGTCCGCCGCAGTCGCTGGCCTGCGGAGCGCAGAGCCTCGCTTGCGGTGCCCAAAGCCTTGCTTGCGGACCGGGAGGTCCGGGCGGGCCGATCGGCCCCGGAGGCGGCGGATTGGGTTCGGGCCTTGGCGACCTGGATCCTTACTCGGGCGGCTATGGGGATTCATAGCTCGCGCCCCGGCGAGCGGTGACGGCGGTGATCTCCTCGCCGCCGTCACCGGCTGCCGTCCTCCGTGCGTGCAGCTGGATCGGGGCGGAGGCCGGCCTGGCGCGGGTCCGAAACCTCTCCTCGTCCCACACGGTTCACATCGTCACTCGCGCGGACGGGGCCGAGGCGATCGTGAAACGGCTCCAGGAATCTGGCCAACGCAGCCTCAGCCCCGAACTTTTCGTCTACCGGCTCGCCAGCTGGAATCCGGAGCTCGCCGCACTTCTCCCGAAGGCGTTGCATATCGACGAAGCGGCGCAGGTGCTCGTCCTCGAGGCCCTGCCGACCGAGGGGCGGCGGCTCCCGGTTCGCGACGATCCCGCCTTCGATCGGCGCGCCGGGCAGGCGATCGCGGCGGTCCATCGGGCAACGACCAGCCTTGGCATGCTTCCTTCGCTTGCGGCCGGCATACTCGACGTTGCGGATCGGCCCGATGACGCCGCCGCCGGCCGTTCGCCGGACGCTGCGGCGCTCATGCACCGAATTGCGGACGATGCTCTGCTCGCCGAAGCGCTTCGCAAGGCGAAGGTCGACTATCGAATATCCTGCCTCATTCACGGCGATCTGAGGCCCGATCATTTTGTCGAGATGTCCGATGGCAGCCTCCGGCTGATCGACTGGGAAATGGGGGGCGGGGGCGATCCGGCCCTCGACCTCGGCGCGGCAATTGCCGAACCGGTGCTCGATCTCCTCCGCCGCGGCGATTATGAGGCGGACTGGATGGATCTGGCGGCAGGACGGATACGCGCAGCCGCTGAAGGCTATGCAAAGGGAGGCGGGGCCATCTCACTCTCGGAAGCGGACCGCCGCGCCCATGTGGCGAGGCTGGCTGCCGCGCGCTTGCTCCATGTCGCGACCGAATGGGCGGAGACCGGCCAGCTCGGAAAGGCAGTCGACGCCGTTCTCGATCAGGCGCGCTCGCTGCTGGCCCGGCAGTCGGATCTTGCGGACCTGATCGCTCCTTGATCCCCGGCGATGACCTGCAGCGGCTTGCCGACCTCGTCGCGGCGAGGCGCGACGAGGTTTCCGCGGCGATCGACCAGGAAGCGCTGGCCGATTGGCTCTACCGAAACTGGTACATCAATCCGCCGCTCGCAGCGCAAGGCGGCGGAGATGTGCCCTTCGATCATCTCGGCAGCGCGCTGAACGCGCTCGCCGGCCGGGCAGCGCCATGGGAGGAGAATTGGATCGTGCTCTCCGTGTCCCCGGACGGCTCGATCGTCGCGGCGCGCGGGGCGCAGACGCGCTGGCAGCCGGCGGGCCAATATGCCGCGCGGGCAAGGTTCGGCCTCCCGCCTGTCCCGGGCGAGCAGGTCAGCCTCCCGTTGGTGCTCGCGTGGATCGATCCGGCGACGGGCCAGTGGGCGGCGCGTAGCGCCGAGGCACCGGCAGGTCCGCTCGTCCGCTTCTATTTCAATGCCGACGCTGCCCAGGTTGGTGAGCTGGTCTCCTCGGTCCTTGTCTGGCTGATCGGGGAGGGTCTGCCTTTCAGCCTCAAATGCCCGGGAACCGCGGCTGGCTTTGCCCGCGCCGACGCGCTCGTTCTCTACCTGGAAGCATCCGGCCTCGGGCCGCTTGAGAAGAAGGTTCGAAAGGCGGCGGCGGCAAGCGGCGTGAAGCTTGGAGCAGCGTGCCCGGCCCTCACCAAGAAGGTCGCCGATGGCGTGGCTTTGGCCGAAGACCCGGGTGACGGCCGCTCCTTCGGCCGAAGCCGCTGCGAGATCCTGGCGCCTGCGGTTGCGGAAGCGATTGGGCAGCCTCGGCACCTTGCCCAAATTCTTCGTACGGCTTTCCTGACGGCCGGCCTCGACCCGGACGAGCCGTGGAAGGGGGCGGCATGAGCGTCTACCTCGAAGCGGCCGCATCAATCGGACGGGAGCTGGCTGCGACGGCCGGCCCCGGCCAGGGACGCTGGGTTGGCGATTGCCTGGTTGGCAAGAAAAGCGGCGGACATCAGGTCATTCGCCAGGATGTCGGCCCCGACCTCTACGGAGGAAGCGCGGGAATCGGCATGGTGCTCGCCCACCTTGCGGGGCCCGCCGGTGCTGTCGAGCTGGCGATTACCGCCAGGACCGCGCTGCGGTCGGCATTGATCGAGGGAAAGCAATTGGCCAGAAACAGCGACCAGCTCGCGCTTTATTCGGGCGCAAGCGGAATCGCGCTCGCCTGCGACGCCGGCGCAAGGGCTCTCGGCGATGACGAACTCCGCGCCGATGCGGAAGTGCTGGCGTGCCAGGTATCCGGATCGGCTGGCATGGCTGGCAACGACGATGTCGATCTGATCGCCGGCCGGGCGGGAATCCTCATCGCCCTTCTCGCACTTGGCGCCACGCGTCCGTCAAAGCCGTTCCTGCGGCTTGTTGGCGCGCTTGCGGAGCAGATCATACAAAGAAGCACCAGCGGCTGGTGGGGCCGCGCGCAGAGCGATCCGTCCGGAATCTCCTTGTGCGGCCTGGGGCATGGCGCCTCGGGCATAGCCTGGGCATTGCTCGCCGCCGGCAAGCACCTTGGCAGCGAGGACTTTGAGCTGGCCGGCGAGGAGTTCCTCAAGTTCGAGGAAGGCCAATTCGACCTCTCCCATGGAAGTTGGCCCGACTTGCGGCCACGGCAAAGCGATCCGACAGCGCCGCCCGCATGGATGGACGCCTGGTGTCATGGAGCGCTCGGCATCGGCGCATTGCGCTGGCATTTGTGGCAAAATGCGCGGCGCCCTCGGGATCTCGCCTGGGCGACCGCATCTCTATGGTCCGCGCGACGGCTCGTCGTCCAGGTCGCGGCGTTCGACGGAGTATCCGACATGACCCTCTGCCATGGCCTGGCGGGGAGTGCCGAATTGATGCTGCTCGCTTTCGAGGCGACCGGGCTTGAGGAGCATCTGCGGGCCGCGCGCCGGGTCGGCGACTTTATTCTGCAACTGAGGAACAGGAACGGCGGGCGTTGGACCGCGGGCCTGCCCGGCGGCGAGGATGTGCCGGGCCTGATGCTCGGCCGCGCTGGCCTCGCAGCCCTGTTCTTGCGGCTGCACGATCCGTCGGCGATGGAATCACCAATGCTGCCCGGGAGCCGGGCGCTCGGTTCCCCGGCTTAGTAGGTTGACTTCAACTGGTCGTGCTCGGCGTGGCGGACGCCGGGAAGCGCGAGCGCGCGGCGAATGAAATCGTCCGCGTCCTTGTCATCGATATAGGCCAGCAAAGCGTCTGGGATATTCTCGATCGGCTCGACATGCTCGGCGCCGAGCTCGAGCAGCCGGGTGGTCGCTCCCTGCAGAGACGAGCCGTCCTCAAGTCCTATAAGGATTCTGGCGTTCATTATGGGGGGCATAGTTATTCGCGATTCGAAAGGCGAGAGAGACACACCGCAATTCATCCAATTCGCCCGGTGTGCATGAAACGAACTGTTCAGTCGGCTATGGACAATCCGATGGGGGCGGGTGTGGATGAGCTGAAGGCTGCAATGACCAAGCCGTTTGAGGACAGTTTCGGTCGCCGCATCGATTATGTGCGGCTTTCGGTCACGGACCGCTGCGATCTTCGGTGCCGCTATTGCATGGCGGAGCACATGCAGTTCGTTCCGAAGCGCGAGATCCTGACGCTTGAGGAGATGGCTGCCCTTGCGGATATCCTGATCGAGCGCGGCGTACGGAAGATCCGGCTGACGGGCGGCGAGCCTTTGGTTCGGAAAGGCGTCATGCAACTCATCCGTTCGCTTGGGATGCGGCTTGGTTCGGGGCTCGATGAGCTCGTTCTGACCACGAACGGCACCCGGTTGGAGCACTTCGCCCTTGAGCTCCGCGGTGCCGGCATCGAGCGTATCAATGTCAGCCTGGACAGCCTCCGCCCGGAGCGGTTCGGCCACATTACGCGCGGCGGCGACCTGCGACAGGTTCTGCGCGGCATCGACTCGGCGCTGTCCGCGAGCCTGGCCGTGAAGATCAACATGGTCGCTTTGGCCGGCATCAACGAAGATGAGATCGAGGAGATGCTGCGCTGGTGCTCCGCGATGGCGATCGACCTGACACTGATCGAGACCATGCCGCTCGGTGAGATCGAGGAGGATCGCACCGATCATTATCTACCCCTCGACGGCGTCAAGAGCCGGCTTGAAAAGCGCTTTACGCTCGTGCCCTCGACGAAGAGAACTGGTGGCCCTGCGCGCTATTTCGACGTGATCGAACTTGGGTCGTGCCTTGGCCTTATCACTCCGCTCACGAACAATTTCTGCGATGGATGCAATCGCATCCGCATTGCCGCGACGGGCACGGTCTTTGGCTGCCTCGGCCACGACCAGAGGGTCGAATTGCGCGATAGCCTCCGCGGCGGAGGCGTCGAAGCGGTCAACCTGCTCCTCGACCAACTCATGGCAGGCAAGCCCAGAAAGCACGACTTCAGGATCGGCGGCGCGCCCGCTGTCGCAAGGCACATGAGCGTGACCGGAGGCTGAGCAGCTTGCAATCATTCCGCCGGCGGTGTGTTCACCGCAATCGCGACACTCGAGCTTCCTGCCTCGCAACCTGACGCAAAGAGACGATGGACGGCACTACGATCATCTGGATCGCCGCGCTGATGGCGATTGCGGCAGCACTCTATTCCAGCGTGGGGCACGGTGGCGCGTCGGCATATCTCGCCATCATGGCGTTATTCTCGGTTGCGCCGGATGTGATGCGGCCGACGGCGCTCGCGCTGAACCTTGTCGTTGCATCGTTCACCGCTGCCCGTTTCGCGCTGAAGGGGCAGACCAATTGGCGGCTGCTGGCGGGCTTTGCGGTCACTGCGGTTCCAGCTGCCTATCTTGGCGGAGCCATCAAGATTCCGCCGGAATATTACCGGCCCCTTGTTGGATTCCTGCTCTTGCTCGCTGCGGGTCGCTTGTTCTGGCAGCCCCGGAAGCTGGCCGAGAGACAGGTGCAGCCGCCCTCGTTGCTGCTGACTTTGCCGGTTGGTGCCACGCTGGGCCTGCTTGCCGGACTGTCAGGCACCGGAGGCGGTATCTTTCTCAGTCCGCTGATCATCTTGTTTGGCTGGGAGGACGCGCGAAAGACGTCGGGCATCGCCGCCTCCTTCATCTTGCTCAATTCGGTAGCGGGCCTTCTCGGCAATCTGGCGAGCGTTCAGCGTCTTCCCACCGAAACGCCGATCCTGATCGCTTCAGTGTTCACGGGGGCGACCTTGGGGACCTGGCTGGGTGTCACTCGCCTTCCGCGCCATCGGCTCCTCCAGGGACTGGCGATCGTTCTGCTGATCGCCGGCCTGAAGCTATTACTCACCTGACGATCCGGCGGTACGGCCCCAGTCGCCGGATTTCCCCCCAGTCTTGGAGAGCATTTCGACACCCCCGATCACCATCGAGCGGTCGATGGTCTTCAGCATGTCGAACAATGTGAGGCACGCGATAGACACAGCGGTCAGCGCCTCCATTTCCACGCCGGTTATGCTGTTCGTTCGCACTTCGGCCTCGACCCGAAATCCCGGCAGATCATCGTCAATGTCGATCCGCACCTCGGCTTTCGTCAGCGGCAGCGGATGGCACAGCGGAATGAGCTCTGCTGTCCGCTTCGCAGCCATGATACCGGCGAGCTCCGCGGTCCTGATGACCGACCCCTTCGGCGCCGTTCCGGCGCGGACTTCCTTCAGGGTCTCGGGCAGGCAAGTGAGGGATCCGACAGCTCTTGCCGTGCGTGCGCTCGCCTCCTTGCCTGAGACATCGACCATATGGGCGCGGCCATGGTCGTCGACATGCGTAAGTCGGGTCATGCGCAATATTGCATCAGGCGTGGGACCTGCCCTGCGAGTGAGCAGGGCCGATAGCGGCTGTCGAGTTGCTTCGAAAGGATCAGGTCCCAGCCGTCGCGGCAGGCGCCGGTAGATCCTGGCAGGCAGAAGACAAATGTGTCGTCGATCTGACCGGCGAAGACCCGGGATTGAAGGGTGGAGAAGCCGACCGTTCCGAAGCTGGCCTGATGGAAGAGAATCGAAAATCCATCCATTTCCCGGTCGAGCAGGGGCCTGACGGCTTCGGGTGTGACATCGCGGGGGGCAAAACCGGTCCCGCCCGTCGACAGGATCACATCGACCGAACCGTCCTCAACCCAGGCCCTGACCTGTGCGCGGATGGGATCGATCTCGTCCTTGACGATTACCTTGTGCGCAAGCTCATGGCCGGCAGCGAGCAGCCGCTCGACCAGCAGTCCGCCGGACTTGTCGCTTTGCTCGTTCCGCGAATCTGAAATCGTCAGGACGGCAACGCGCAGCGGATAGAAAGTCAGGCTCTCGTCGATACCAGCCATTGGCTACTCCAGAGCGAGCGATTTCGAGGCAAGCAGCCTTTTCGTCAACAGAGGGGAGGGCGCCTTCTCTTTCGACGACGGAAGCGCGAGCCGCTTGATAGAGGCATTCTTGGCGATCGCGATGAAGCTCTGTTATCTCATCGAGGCGCGGCCGGGGGGCAGTCGACGATGATCTTTTTCCATGTCCTGAAATCGATCGACGAGCTTCTCTACGAGCTCATGACCTGGCTATTGTTCTATCCGGTCACGCTCTGGCGCGCGGTCCGGCATCCACTCGGCACGATGGAATATGCGCGAACCGAGCTGCAAAAGAAGACCTCGGAACAATTCCGGGCAACGCTCAGGCCCCCGATTTTCCTATTCGTCACGGTCATCATTGCTCACCTCGTCGAGCTTCAGGTGGTCGGCGACAGTCCGATCGTGAGCAGTCAGGACGGGCTTGCCGACCTGATCAACGACGACACCAGCCTTATCATCCTTCGCATCATGGCCTTTGCTTTGTTTCCCGTCGCCATGGCCGGGATCGAGACAAGGCTGTCCGGAGAGCGGGTCAACCGCGACACGCTGCAGCAACCCTTCTACGCGCAATGCTACCTCGCTGCTCCCGTCGCTTTGGCGCTGAGCCTCGCATCGACTGCGGTCCGGATCAGCAATTCCTGGATCGAGGATGGCGGGGTTGCGCTCGCCCTCGCGGCGATCGTCTCCTACATCCTGACCGAAGCGACTTGGCTCGCCCGCGTTACGCGGCAGGGCTGGACTCGCGCGCTCGCTCACACGTTCGGCGGCTTTTTCATTTGCTCGCTGATTGTCGCTGGCATGGCTGCATTACTCGGCGGCGCCTAGGGACTCGCACATGTCGATCGCACTCCTGCTTGTTGCCCTCGCCGGTATCGTAGCGCTCCTCATCGCCTGGGCGTTCTGGTTCGCGCCGCGCCTCGGCCAGCAGCGGCTTGAAACCGCTCAGCGCAGCGCAATGATCGCACTGCACACGATTACCGCGCTCGCGATCCTCTCCGCCGGACTATTCTACCTCGACGAGCAACAGTGGACCCCTCGGCTCGGCGTCGAATTGAAGGCAGACACCCGGCTGGTGCCCGGCAGCAGCCCCGCCACAGCAGTCGCCCAGGTTTCGATCGGGATAACCAACAAGACCGAAACCAGCCAGAACGTGAACTTCATCGAAGTGTCGGCTTCGAGAGTTAGCCAAACCGCGCGGCCGGACCCTCAGCAACCTGACGAGCTCGCGGGCAGCGGCTTTTACCGCTTTCGAACATCGCGGCCGAGCGAAGTCGGGCCGGACGAGACCCACTTCGAATTCGTCGAGATCCCCATTCGCTGCGACTGGAACCTGGTGAGGGTTACCGTAAAGGTACCGCGGCCGCCTGCTCGGGAGCCCGGTCACGGCAAGCAGGGCTTCGTTTACGAACGCAAGCTGTTGGTGGCGACGCACGATGCCTGCGCGGCCAATGACGTGTCGCAGTCAATCAGGCGTGGCGCTTCTACCTAGGCCGGTACCAGGGGTTCCGCTCGAGCTTCAAGTTGCTGACCCTGCGACTCTTGTCGACGTCGCACCGGAACTGAACGTCGGCCCCGTAGCGGCCGTCCCGGTAGCCATAGCGCGAAGTGTCGAGCAGACCGCGGACCCGGACGACAAGAGTGCGTCGTTGGACGTCGGTGATCGCGGCGACGCGGACATAGCCACGATAGCCGGGATAGGCGTGCGGCGGGCCGGTGAAATAACGGCGATAGTCGCGCTCGGCCCTCCGCACCGCAGCCCACGCACAGGTCCGGATCGCCTCGCGGTCACTGACATTGTAGCGGTTGCCGATCAGCCCATTGACGATGTTGTCGATGACGCCCTGGGCCTGGGCGTTGGCTTCGAAATCCTGGGAAGACGCGGAACTTGTGAGGCCGCCAGCCAAGCTAAAGGAAGCGGCGAGAAGCACGGGTGCTTTCATTCGAGTTTCCCCTGTCGAGCAAGGTCACCGGCACAACGCGCAGGCGTGCGCTTACCATCTCGCCCGGCGCTACTACGAGACATCTTTCACTTCGTCGATGAGGGCTTGGGAAAATGGTGGACGCACTAGGGCTCGAACCTAGGACCCGCTGATTAAGAGTCAGCTGCTCTACCAACTGAGCTATGCGTCCACTGCCGTGAGGCGGATGCTCCGGCGGCTTGTTTCACGCCCTGAGCGGCGGCGCCGGTAGCATGGGACTATCTGGTGCGCAACCGCTTGATTGCAAGCAGCTCAGCTTAGCTTCGATCCGGTCCGCTGCTGCCGCTCGAGCGCCATGAGGAGTCCGAGGCACAACATCACGGTCATTACGGCCGAGCCTCCGAAGCTGACGAGGGGCAGCGGTACGCCGACAACGGGCGCCAGACCCATCACCATCATGAGGTTGATGGACACATAGAAAAAGACGGTGGCGGAGAGCCCCGCCGCGGCCAATTGGGCGAAGCGCGTTTTCGCGCTCTGGCTGACCCGCATGCCCCAGCGGATCACGGCGGCAAAGGCGCAGATGAGGAGGACGCCGCCGACGAGGCCCCATTCCTCGGCCATGGTCGCGAACACGAAGTCGGTATGACCTTCGGGCAAATAGTCGAGGTGGCTCTGACTGCCGTGGAGGAAGCCCTTGCCCCAGATACCGCCGGAGCCGATCGCGATCTTCGATTGCGCGATGTGATAGCCCGCGCCCAGCGGGTCGCTTTCGGGGTTCAGGAAGACGTCGATCCGCTTGCGCTGGTAGCCGTGCATCATCGAATAGACGATGGGAGCTGCCACCGCGACTGCCCCCACCGGCGCCGCGAAGAGCCACCAGGGCAGGCCCGCAAGGAACATGACCGTGACGCCGCACAGCATCACCATGATGCAGGTACCGAGATCGGGCTGCACCAGGATGAGGAATGCCGGCACACCCAGCAGCGCGAGGGCCGGCCAGATCGCCCTCCAATTGCGAATCTCGCTTGCTGGGACCAGCTCGTAGAACCGGGCCAGGGTCAGCACGATCGCCGGCTTCATGAACTCTGACGGCTGGAGGCGGATCGGGCCCAGATCCAGCCAACGCTGGGCGCCCTTGCCGACGAAGCCCAGCATCTCGACGCCGATGAGCATGACCAAGGTCACGCCATAGATCGGAAAGGCGAGCGCCTTGATGGTCGACTCGCGCATCCACGACATGGCCACGGCGATCGAGAGAAAGCCGAAAAATACGATGCCCTGCTTCAAAGCCCACGGCCGCATCGATCCGCCGGCGGCCGAATAAAGCACGATTAGCCCGAAGCCGGCGATCCCGGTGACCAGGAAGATCAGCCGCCATGGGAGGCGGGCAAGCGGGCGCGGAATGATCGCCGAGGTGATCATGCAGGATCAGGGGTCTGGGAAGCCGCCTTGAAGGCCTGCAGCTGCCGGGCGTTGCGTTCGGCAAGCGTGCCGCCCCATTGCTGCTCCAGCGCTTCCAGCGTCTGGAGCGCTTTCTGCTGGTCGAACAGGTAGGTCATGGAATCGCGGACGATCGGCGCAGCCGCCGAGGCGCCGAAGCCGCCATGCTCGATGATGCAGCCGATTGCGTATCGCGGCTTGTCCGCCGGCGCGAAGGCGATGAAGAGCGCGTGATCGCGAAGCGCCCAGGTTCCCTGATGGCCGCGCTCACCGAGCCGGAAGACCTGGGCGGTGCCGGTCTTGCCAGCCATCATTATGCCGTCGAGCGGGAGCTTCGAGGCGACTGCCGTGCCGCGTTCGTTCACGACTGCGGTCATGGCGTCGCGAACGATCGCGAGATGCGCCGGGTCGACGTTGATCTCGGGCGCCGGCTTGGGTTTGCCGGCCATCAGCAGCCGGGGCTGCAGCAGCTTCCCGGCCGCAATACGCGCCGGCATCACCGCGAGCTGCATCGGATTGATCAGCACATAGCCTTGGCCAATCGACGTGTTGGCCGAGTCATAGCCCTGCCACGACCGATGATATTTCTTCTGGAGCCACTTCGGGCTCGGCATCGTCCCGAAGCGCTGGGTGGGGAGGGGCAGGTCGAAATCCTGGCCGTATCCCAGATTGTTGACCATTTCGGTCGTCTGCTCGGGATCGGTGATAAGGCCAGTCGCCCAGAAATAGGTGTTGCAGCTACGCTCGATTGCCGATCGCATGTCCATGGCGCCGTGGACGTCGTCGCAGCGGAAGTAGCGGTTGCCGATCTGATAGCCGCCGTTGCAGACCACGCGCCGCTTCGGGTCGACGCCCTGCTTCAGGAATCCCAGAGCCATCGCCGGCTTGATCGTCGATCCCGACGGATAGAGGCCTTGCGCTACCTTGTTCAGGAGCGGGATGTGATCGTTGGTGGACAGGGCTTTCCATTCTGTCCGACCAATGCCTTCACTGAAGCTGTTCGGATCGAATGCGGGCATCGACACGAAGGCGAGCATGTCCCCCGAGGCAACGTCGATGGCGACGAGTGCGCCTGATTGGTCGCCCATGCGCCGTGCCGCATATTGCTGCAGTCCCTGGTCGATGGTCAGCTGGACGGTCTGTCCGCTTCTATCGGGCTTGGGATCGAGTTCCTTGACCAGCTTGCCCTTCGCCGTGATTTCGACGCGCTGGCCACCGGGAACGCCGCGAAGGTACGGCTCGAGCACTTTCTCCAGACCCTGCTTGCCGATCTTGAAGCCGGGAATGATCAGCAAGGGGTTCTTGTTGTCGGCCTCATATTCCTTGGCGTTCGCCGTGCCGACATAGCCGAGCAAATGCGCGACTGCCGGCCCGTCCGGATAGTAACGGGAAAAGCCGCGTGTGGCCTGGACCCCGGGCAGGTCGGGCAGGCGGACTGTGACCGCGGCATATTGCTCGTAGGCCACGTTGTCGGCCACGGACACAGGCCGGAAGCCGCGAGAATCCACCAGCTCTCGCCTGATCCTCTCGACGTCGTCGTCGTTGAGCGCGAGCAGGTTCGCGATCTCCGGGACGATATCGCGGTCCTTTTCGAGCTGCTGAGGGATGATGTCGACGCGAAAGCTCGACCGGTTGATGGCGAGGGGCTTGCCGTTGCGGTCGATAATCCATCCGCGGCGCGGCGGCACCGGGATCAGCTGAACGCGATTGCTCTCCGACAGCAGCTGGTATTTCTCGTTCTGGGCGATCGCGAGCCAGCCCATCCTGCCGACCAGCAGGCCGCCGACGGCCGCCTGAGCGCCGCCCAGCACCATCATCCGCCGCGAAAAGGTGATCGACTGATGCGCCGTCGTGATGCGCATATGCTTCACCGGCCGAGCCGCCACGCATCGATGCGTGCGATGAGCCAGGCGAATACCGGGAAGACGCAAATCGAGATCACGATCGAAGGCATCATTCGGGACAGAGGCGGAGCCCCGTCAACTACCTTGGCAACCCGCCATTGCAGCCATTCGTCAATCGAGATCAGCACGGCCGCCAGCACCCATTCGATCCAATAATCGCGCCACATGGTACGGCGATCGATCAGGTCGAGCGCCAGCATGGTCGCACTCCACAAAGCTATTGAAAAGCCTATGGGATAACCGGTGAACAGGTCGTTGACGAAGCCCAATGGAGCGGCCCACCAGGGCGGCCAGGGGTCGGCGCGAAGCAGCCGCCAGCTGATGAAGACGAGATAGCCGAAATCGGGGAACCAGCCGCTCACCGAAACGATCGGAAGGGCTGCCAGCAATGAAGCGGCTACGACGGTAGCAGCCGGTAAATAGGAGGCGAAAGGTGAGGGGCCCCGGCCGATCTGGCCGCGAGACGGCCCTAATGCCGCCCGGACCATCAGGGGGTCTCCGCTGCCGCTGGAGCGCTCTCGGCTGCGACGGCCGCGGGTTCGAACGGCGTCTCCACGATCGCGAAGCTGGTCGTCGCCGGGTCTGCCAACGGCAAGGCGACCGCACCATCGTCGTCCAGCTTGACGACGCGCGCGATGGGCACGAGCGGTGGATAAAGGCCGCCGGTCCCGGACGTCACGATGATGTCGCCTCGCTTGAAGGGGTTGCGCCCGACTTCGAGCGGCCGGACGTCGATCGTCCCATCGCCGCGCCCCTGCGCGATCACCGGGATTCCGTTCCTGAGCAGGCGCGCCGGCACGATATTCGCGCGATCCGACACCAGCAGCACGCGCGAGGCGAGGGTGCCTGAATCGATAATCCGGCCGACAAGGCCGTCCGGGGAGCGTACGGGCATACCGATGCGGACACCGTCGCTGGTGCCGGCCGAAAGGATCGCGAAGCGCCGCGGGCTATTGAACGAGGAGCCGACGATCCTGCCGACCGCGACCGTTGCCCTCTCATGCTCGCGCAGCTGGAGCGTGGCTTTGAGCTGACGGTTCTCCTGGAAGATCGCCTTCGCCTCGACCATGCGCTGAAGCATCGCGTTGCGTTCCCGCTTGAGCTCCGCGTTCTGGCTTGCCGCGTCCCAATAATTGCCGGCGCCGGTGAAGACGCCCGACACTGTTGCGGTGACCTCGTGGAGCGCGCCTGCGACCGGCCCGGTTACATCGAGCGCAGCGCCGCGCACGCGCTCATATTGCTGAGGCGCGACGAGCGAGAGTGCGAGAAGGATCAGTCCGACAATGATCCCGACCATGACGGCCAGGAAGCTGAAGAACAGCCCGTACTGGGCCCGACGCGACCAGCCGGGACGCGCGGTCGCCACTGCTTAGATCCTCGTTAGGCGGTCTGGAGGACGCCGCGGAACTGCTCTTCCTCCAGCGCGCGGCCAGTGCCGAGCGCAACGCAGGTGAGCGGATCGTCGGCGACTGTGACGGGAAGGCCGGTCTCGTCGCGCAGAACCTCGTCCAGGCCCTGGAGCAGCGCGCCGCCCCCGGTAAGGACGATGCCCTGATCGCAGATGTCGGCGGCGAGTTCGGGCGCCGTATTCTCGAGCGCGATGCGGACGCCTTCGACGATCGTGCC
>Ga0070671_100000139_pt1 | contig 46903 bp, 41 predicted proteins | sample KBSS73metaG_FD_65341 | JGI IMG/M metagenome (GOLD analysis project Ga0070671, IMG submission 65341) | Switchgrass rhizosphere microbial communities from Kellogg Biological Station, Michigan, USA - KBS S7-3 metaG | ecosystem: Host-associated > Plants > Roots > Rhizosphere > Soil ...
CAGCGCGAGCGCCGTCGGTACGACCACGAGGCCGGGATGGGCCGCGGTGCGGTAGGAGTCCTCCCGGTTGAAGGCGTGCATGAGCAGGGAGTTGGCGACGATCGCCGACGTGGTGTCGGTGCGCCGCTCCAACCCGCTGACCTTGGCGTTGCCCTCACCCGCGCTCAGCGCTACGGCGACGTTTCGCCAGCGTGGGTCACACGCCGAACGGACCATCTCCATCACGCCGACGCGCAGGCAGTCGACCGCGCGCCACCGGACCTCGTCAGCCGCTGCGTCCTGGAGCGACCGTTTCCACAGCGCGCGCAGCGCGTCGGTCGGCCCAGTCGTCGTGCCGGCCGGGAGGATCAGAGCACCGGCTCGGTCGCGTCTCCGTGGCGACGATGGCTGAGCGCCGCGAGTTCCGAGGACAGGCTGGCCCCGGTGTTCTTCGCCTTGGCCTTCATCTCGTTCCACTCGGCGAGCGCGGTGTGGGCCTTGGGCGCGTCGTCGTTCCAGCGGTCGTCGGTCGGCGTCGCGATCTCGAGCCGGTTCCCGTCCGGGTCGTGGAAGTAGATGCTGTACATGATCCCGTGGTCGACCGGGCCGAGCACCTCGACGTCGTGGGCCTTGAGCCGCGCGTGCCATGCGTCGACCTCGCCGACCGTGGAGACCTGCATGGCGAAGTGCCGGAACGTGTCGTAGGCGGGGTGGGGCGGATCCGGGATCGGCGGCAGGTCCGGCGCCTCGAAGTACGCGATCGTGGACCCGTCGGCCATGCGGAAGAACGAGTGGAAGTACGGGACGCGCTCGCCGGTGGAGGGGATCACGTCGTTCAGAACCGCAGCGACGAACTCCATGCCGAGCACCTTGGTGAAGAACTCGACGGTCGCGGCCGTATCACGCGAGATGAACGCCGCATGGCTGAGCATCTGCGGCAGCACGGCTTGCGACTGTGTCGCGTCTCCATCTGACGACGCGGATCGCATCGTGTCCATGTTCCACCTCCGGGTGTCGTATGACCTGTGACCGAACGTATGGGTCGGCACATGTCCGAACGATGTGGCCTCGTCCGCGCCGGATACCGGTCCGTCAGGCGAACGGCAGACGCAACAGCTTGATCGCGTTGCCCCGGAGGACCTGATGGATCTCCGTGTCCGACAGGCCCGCCGTCAGCTTCGTCATCACCTCTTTGGTGTTGGGCCACGACGAGTCGCTGTGGGGGTAGTCGGTCTCCGCAGTGACGTTTCCGAGACCGATCTCGTCCAGTGAAGAGAGCCCGTGCGGGTCGTTGATGAAGCACCCGTAGATGCTCTGGTAGTAGTAGGTGGAGGGCGGTTCGGGGATGTGCTTCGTCTGGGCCCACGCCTGGTTGTCCTCCCACACCTGGTCGATGCGCTGCAGCACGTAGGGGATCCACCCGATCTGGCTCTCGGCGTACAACAGGTTGAGCGCGGGGTAGCGCGGCAGCACGCCCGACATCAGGAAGTCGACCATGGAGTACATGGCGTTGCCGAAGGCAAGCGTGGCACTGACCGAGCCGGGAGCATCCAGCGTCGTCACGGGCATCTTCGACGACGAGCCGATGTGCATCGCCACCGTCGTGCCGGTGTCGGCACACGCCTCGAAGAACGGGTCCCAGTGCCCGGAGTGGATCGTCGGCAAGCCGAGGTGGTACGGCAACTCACTGAAGCAGACGGCCGGAACGCCTCGAGCAGCGTTGCGCCGGACCTCCTCGACGGCGGCCGGCACGTCCCACAGCGGGATCAGGCAGAGCGGCACGAGTCGACCGTTCGAGTCGCCGCACCACTCCTCGACCATCCAGTCGTTGTAGGCCTTGACGCACGCGAGGGCGAGCTCCTTGTCGCTCCGTTCCGCGAACGTCTGTCCGCAGAACCGCGGGAACGTCGGGAAGCACATCGACGCCTCCACCCAGCCCTGGTCCATGTCCTCGAGACGGGCCTTGGGGTCGTAGCAGCCGGGCCGCATGTCGTCGTACGTCACCGGCGTGAGCGTGTGCTCCTCCGGGGGGTACCCGGCCGCCGCGATGTGGCGCTTCAGTGTGAGCGCCAGGTCCTCGTAGATCCAGCAGTCGACCTTCGTCGGCGAATCGTCGTTGAAGACCTCCTTGTAGTTGCCCGGATTGATCATGTCGATCCGTTCGATGCCGCGTCGCACCACCTTGGGCCCGCGGTCGCGGTACTTGGCGGGCAGCCACCTCTCGAAGACATGCGCCGGTTCGACGACGTGGTCGTCGACGCTGATGATCTTGGGCAGATCCATCCGAGCAGCTCCTTGTACGTCCTGTCGGGGCCGCGGGGGCCCACGCGATCGACGGTATGGGCGCACCTATGTCCGCCGGATTTCGTCTCCGGGTGCTCGGCGACGCCGGCGGCGCGAATGGCGAAGGAAAGCTCGATGAAATGGTCCGCCTCGTAGGCATGGGCATCGACCGGCGAAACGAGGAGACCTGTGGATCTGCTGCTCAACGACAAGGCCGCCCTCGTCACGGGCGGCGGTCGTGGCATAGGCCAGGCGATCGCGGTGGCGTTGGCCCGTCAGGGCGTTCACGTGGCGGTGTGCGGACGGACACCGGAGCCGCTCGAGGCGACCGCGGCCCTGGTCGAGACCCACGGAGTCAAGAGCGCGGTGATCGTCGCGGACCTGCTGGACCCCGACGGCTGCCGGCGTGCGGTCGACGAGACGGCGTCGTCGTTCGGTGGATTGGACATCCTCGTCAGCAACGCGTCGAGCAACGTCGACGCGCACTCGGCCGACCTCGAGGTGGTCACCGACGAACAGATCATGGAGCGGGTCAACACCAAGGGCATGGGCTCGGTGCGGGTGACCCGTGCGGCCCTGCCGTACCTGCGAGCGTCCGGCCAAGGCAGGGTCATCTTGCTGGGCGGTACGTCTGGCCGCGTGGTGGCCGGCCCAGGCGGCGGGTTTGCCAGCGGCCTCGGCAACGCCTTCGTCGCGAACTTCGCGAAGCGCCTCAGCGCCGAGGTCGCATCGGACGGCATCACGGTGAACGTGATCTCTCCCGGAGTGACGAAGACGGATCGCCATCCACCGCGCATCGAGGCACTCGCGGCGCGCCTGGGCGTGAGCTACGGCGAGGCCGAAGCCGCACGAGCCGCCGAGGTTCCGATCGGACGGATGGTCGAGCCCGAGGATGTCGCCCCTCTGGCTGTGTTCCTCGCCTCTCCACTCTGTGGGGCCGTGACCGGACAGACGATTGCCGTCGACGGCGGGGAGACGCCCTGCGTCGTCTACTGAAGCACTACTGCGGGGAGCCGCCGCTGACGAGCAGGTGCTGCCCACTCACCCAGCCCGCGAGGTCGCTCACGAAGTACTCGACGGCGTCAGCGACATCGTTGGGCCGTCCGGCACGGCCCCCGAGAGGCCGCGTCGCACGATTCGAAGCCTGGAACTTCTCGTCGGACGCGGCCTCGGTGAAGACGCCGGCGCCTTCTACGACGGTTGGGTCGATGCTGTTGACGGTCACGCCGCGCGACCCGACCTCTTGGGCAAGGACCTCGACCATGTAGCGCGGGGCCATCTTGCTCGAGCCATAGAGGCCGATCCCTCGACCCGGTCCATACGACGAGCTCGAACCAATCCACAGGATCCGACCACCGTCGGCGACGAGCCGGCCCGCTCGCTGCAGCGTGAAGAAGGCCCCCTTGGTGTTCAACGCGAAAAGACGATCGAAGTCCGCCTCGGTCGCGTCGAGGACGGGCTGGCGAATGATCTCCACGCCGGCGTTGGCGACGACGATGTCGATCCGGCCGAACTGCGCCATGGTGAACTCGAACAGCTCATCGATGCCGGCAACCGTCGAGACGTCCGCCCGCATGGCGATCGCCGTTCCTCCGTCCTCCTCGATCGCGCGGACGGTGTGCGCCGCTTCGGCCTCGCTGCCTACGAAGTTGACGACCACACGGCATCCGAGACGTCCCAGGCGCACCGCGATGGCTCGTCCGATTCCGAGGCTCGCGCCAGTCACGATGGCCACGCGGGCTTCACCGCTTGCAGACACTGTCATGAGTCGCCCTCCATCGGGTTGAAGCTCCTTGGGTCTAGGGCACCACGACGTCTCGCACGGACTGACCGGCCGCCAACCGAGCGAAGCCGGCGTTGATCTCGTCCAGTGCCAACGTGGCGGACCGCAACCGGTCGACCGGCAGACGTCCTTGCCGGTAGAGCTCGACGTAGCGAGGGATGTCGCGACGCGGCACGCAGCTCCCCATGTAGCTGCCTCGCAGCACCTTCTCGTCGGCGACCATCGCGGACAACTGCACCGAGAGCCGCTCGCTCGGCTTCGCAAGGCCGGCGGTGACCGTGGTGCCACCCCGTCTCGTCACCGCGCACGCCAGTTCGACGGCCGCCGCCGCACCGGCCATCTCGAACGCGAACTCAACTCCGCCGTCCAGTGCATCGACGATCGCGGCCGCGCACGAGGGATTGGTCGCGTCGAAGACGTCGGTGGCGCCGAGCGTGCGGGCGAGCTCGAGCTTCGCCGGGCTCGTGTCGACGGCGACGATGCGCCCTGCGCCGGCGGCGATCGACCCCAGCAGCGCGCTCAGGCCGACGCCCCCGAGCCCCACCACCGCCACCGATGCACCGGCTGGCACTCGCGCCGTGTTGACCACCGCACCGACACCCGTGATCACCGCGCAGCCGAAGATCGCGGCGACCTCCGGTGGCACGTCGGGCTCGATCCGGACCACTGAGCTGGGCACCACGACCGCCCGCTCGGCGAAGGCCGAGATCCCGCTGTAGTGGTGCAGCGACTGGCCGCCGATCGAAAGACGCCGGCTTCCCGTCTGGAGCGTCCCGGCGGTGCGAGCCGACCACGACGACTGACACAGGTTGGGTCGGCCGGCCGCACAGAACGCGCACTGGCCGCAGCTCGCGACGAAGACCATCACCACCTGGTCCCCGACGGCAAGGCCGTCGACGTCCGGTCCCAGTTCCTCGACCACGCCGGCCGCCTCGTGGCCGATGACGGCGGGCATGGTGCGCGGCCGATCGCCGGTGATGGCCGAGAGGTCCGAGTGGCACAACCCGGCAGCGGTGATCCGCACCAGCAGCTCGCCGGGGCCGGGACCGTCGAGGTCGACCTCTTCCACTACGAGTGGGCCGTACTCGTCGGGTTGATGCCCCTGCTCCCACAGGATCGCGGCGCGCACCTTCATGCCGGGACCGCCGCCGTAGGCGTCGTCGGGTCGACGTCGAGGCGCGCGACGACGCCCGCCAGCTCGGGCCGTGCCGGCGGATAGCTCGCGAGCACCTGCGGGTCGTGCCCCGGCACGAGGTGGTCGCGGCCGTCGGCCAGATCCCCCAAGCGATGCAACGTCTCGACGTAGTCGATGGTGCTCACCAGCACCGGGAACGGGTTCTCGGCGTCGAGGTTCTCGTAGTAGTGGAACGCGTCCGACGCCAGCACGACGTGACCCCGCCGGGTGTTGACCCGCACCACCTGCATCCCGGGGGTGTGGCCGCCAACGGCGTGGATCGACAACCCCGGCGCGATCTCTTCCGCGCCGCTGTCGTGGAAGGTGACGCGCCCGGCGTAGACGCGGCGGACGTAGGCGGCAACCTGTTCTGGATCGTACGGCCGTCGCAGGAACGCTCGCGCCATGCACGGGCCTGACGCGTGCGCGAGCTCCGTCCGCTGCACGTGCAGCTGCGCCTCCGGGAACGCGGCCAAGTTCCCGGCGTGGTCCCAGTGGAGGTGCGTCGTGACGACCTGCTGGACATCGGACGCGTCGATGCAGATCTCGCCGAGACCGTCGGTCGGGCACCGCAGGAACTGATGCCCGCGGGCGGTGCACGTGTGCTCGTCGGCGCCCGTGTCGATGACGACCACGCGGGATGACGAGACCGCTGCCCACACGAAGAAATCCATCGGCATCGGCGCGTCGTGGGGATCGTCCGGCGCGACCCACATGAGGTTCTCGACCCGGCGCCGCCGAGGGTTCGTCGCGTACCGGATGGCGTAGAGCTCGTACACGTCGTCAGTCACTGAGATCGATCCACACGCTCTTGGTCTGGAGGTACTCGCCGATGGCGGCGACACCGCTCTCCCGGCCGAGGCCCGATGCCTTGTAGCCGCCGAACGGCGACTGCGGTGCGGTGTAGCGGTAGCCGTTCACCCACACCGTCCCGGCTTGCACGCGGCGGCTGACCCGGTGGGCCCGGCTGAGGTCGCTCGTCCAGACGCCGGCGGCCAGGCCGTAGGCGACGCCATTGGCGAGCGCGACCGCTTCTGCCTCCGTGTCGAACGGGGTCACGGCCAGGACCGGGCCGAAGACCTCCTCCTGGAAGAGCTCGCTGGCGGGGTCGACGTCGGTGAAGACCGTCGGCGCGACGAAGCGCCGGCATCCGGCCGCCTCGACCGCGCGCCCGCCGGTGACGAGCGTGGACCCCGAGGCGCAGGCTCGGTCGATGAAGCCGAGGATGTGGTCGAACTGCTTCTCGGTCGCCACCGGCCCGACGTCGGTGGCGGGGTCGGAGGGATCGCCGAAGCGGACCTTCTCGGCGATGGCGACCACCTGTTCGACGAGCTCGTCGTGCACCGAGCGCTCGACGATGAGCCGTGATCCGGCGAGGCACGTCTGACCACCGGAGGAGAACACGCCCGCGGCGACACCGGCAGCCGCACGCCGTCGATCGGCGTCGGCGAAGACCAGATGCGGAGACTTCCCGCCGAGCTCGAGCGTGACCGGCTTGCCGGCGCGAGCGGCGAGCTCGGCCACCACCGCGCCGGCGACCGCACCGCCGGTGAACGAGACCTTGCGGACGAGCGGATGCTCGACCAGCGGCGGCACCACGTCGGGACCGAACCCGGTCACGACGTTCACGACGCCGTCCGGCACGCCGGCCTCGGCGAACAGGTCCATCATCATGAGGATCGACGTCGACGTGTGCTCCGAGGGCTTCACGACGACGGTGTTGCCGGCCGCAAGCGCCGGCGCCAACTTCCAGGACGCCAGTCGCAGCGGCGAGTTCCACGGGAGGATCGCGGCCACCACGCCGTACGGCTCGTGCAGCGTGTAGTTCAGCGCGTCGGCCCGGTCGATCGGGATGACGTCGCCTTGGATCTTGTCGGCGAGGCCGCCGTAGTACTGGTACCAGCCAGCCATCGTCCGCAGCGCGGCGCGCAGCTCGGTGTAGGACTTGCCGTTGTCGCGGCTCTCGGCGGCCACCAGCGCATCGAGGTGGTCGAGCACGAGGTCACCGACTCGATGCAGGATGCGGCCCCGCGCTGTCGCGGTCAGGTCAGGCCATGGTCCGTCCGCGTAGGCGGCGTGCGCGGTGACGACCGCACGGTCGACGTCGCGGGCGTCGCCCCGCGCCACCTCCGCCCACGCCTGGCCGGTGAACGGGTCGACGGTGTCGAACCACCGGCCGCCGACGGCCGCCACCTCCTCGCCGTCGATGTGCATCCCGATCTGCCGACTCATGGCCCCACCATGGGCCGAGCCGCGATGTCAGGTGCCTTTCCATCGTGCGTGGCGATTGAGCGACATCGGAGCTGCTGCTTATGGTCGCCGGTAGGTCAAGTTGATCCCACCTGCGCCACGGCGTCGTCGCTTCGTTGCAGCTGGTGAACCGGAGGAACGTCAACGTGGTGTGTCGAGCCGTGCGTGATCGTCGAGCTTCACGGTGAACGGCGGGGATGGCTCACGGCGCGAGCTGCGCCGCAACCTCACCCGGATGCTGTCGCCGAAGAGCGTCGCGTTGGTCGGCGCCAACGATCAGTCGCCGATGTCGAACAACGTCGTCCTGCCGATGCTGGAAGCCGGCAAGGACGTCGTCCTCGTCAACCCGCGGCGCGACCAGGCGTACGGGCGGTCGGTCGTGCCGGACCTCGCGTCAGCGGGGCGGCCGATCGACGCCGTCCTGTCGATCGTCAACGCGGAGGCCTCCCTCACGGTCGTGGAAGAGGCTGCCGCGCTGGGATGCGGCGGCGTGGTCGTGATCGCATCCGGGTTCGCGGAGACGGGCCCGGACGGTGTCGAGGCCCAGGAGCGGCTGGTGGCCACCGCCGACCGGACGTCCCTCGCCGTCGTCGGTCCGAACTGCGCCGGGTTCCGCAACGTCGCCCTCGGCGTGAGCCTCTTCACCGGTGGGCGGCTCGACCTGCCGGTCGCCGGCGCCGCGACGGTTGGCGGCGTGAGCATCGTCTCCCAGAGCGGGTTCCTCGCTCGGGCCGCCGCGGCGGCCGCAAAGGAACGAGCGCTCGGGGTGTCGATCGTGGTGTCGTCGGGCAACGAGGCCGTCTGCGACCTGGCCGACTTCGTCGCCGTGGCGGCGGCCGATCCGTTCACCTCGGTCATCTGCGTGGTGGTCGAGACCCTCCGGCGCCCTGCGGACTTCTTCGCCAGCGTCGCCGTCGCCCGCGACGCCGGCAAGCCCGTCATCGCGCTCAAGCTCGGCCGGTCGGCGCGGGCACGCACGATCATGCAGTCGCACACGGGGGCGATCGCCGACGAAGGTTGGGTCTACGACCTCGCGTTCCGCGAGCACGGCGTACTCGACGCGACCGACATCGACGACCTGCTCGACCGCGCCCAGCTGTTCGCCCAGCTCCCGCCGGACAGGCATCGCCCGATCCGCAGCATCGGCGTGATCGCCGCGTCGGGCGGCGTCGCCGCCCTGGCGGCCGACATCGCCGATGCGACCGGGGCTCCGGTCCCACCGCTCGACGACATCGCCGAGTGGGTGCGCGAGCGGGTGCCGGGAGACACGGTGAACCCGCTCGACCTGACCGGCTTCGTGTTCTCCAATGCCGACCTGATGCAGGAGGTGTTCGCCAAGTACGCGAGCGTCGTCGACCTGCTGGTGCTCGGATGGTGGGCCGGCGACGGCGACGCCGATTGGAGCGGCAGGATGCTCGAACCGCTCGCGCTCGCCGCGGCCGAGGTCGACACACCGGTGGTCGTCAGCCCCATCGAGGCGACAGCGGTCGGAGCGTGGGTGACCTCGTGGCGCGACCGCGGTGTGCTGTTCGGTCGCGGCATCGAATCGGTGTTCAACGCCGCCGACGCGCTCAACCGGTTCGTCGCCGGCCCGCTCGGCGGGGTCGCCTCGCGAGGCGCCGAAGCGGGCAACCAGCAGGTGCCGGGCGCGGCGCCGGAGCTGATCGCGAGCGCCGCCGGCCCGATGGTGCGCTTCGCGGATGCGATGGCGCTCCTCGCCAGCGCCGGCATTCGCGTCGCACCATGGGCGGAAGTCGCTCCAGACGTCCCGGCCGCCGAGGTGGCGGAGATGGCGTCGCGCGTGGGTTCACGACTCGTCGTCAAGCTGGCGAACGTCCCGCATCGCACCGAGCTCGAGGCCGTCCGGGTCGACGTCGCCATCGAAGACGTCGAGCGCGCCGTCGCCGAGCTGCGCGCCATCGCGGGTGCTCACGAGGTCGATGCCACCGTCGCGATCCAGGCGATGGTGAGCGGGCACGCCGAGGCGTTCGCCGGCGTGCACTGTGGGTCCGGGCTGGGCGACGTGCTCCTGTTCGGCCGCGGTGGTGTGCTCGTCGAGCTGACCGACGGCGTCGCCGGTCGATTCCTGCCGATCGACGCCGATCGCGCTGCCGAGTTGGCAGGCGAGGTTGCCGGGCCCGAGGTGATCGCCGGCATTCGCGGGCAGCGGCCATGGCCGCTCCCTTCGGCGGTCGAGGTGATCTGCGGTCTCGACCGTCTCTGGCGAACGCACCGTCACTGGATGAGCTCGCTGGACGTGAACCCACTGATCGTCACCGAGGACGGGCTCGTCGCAGTCGACGCGCTGTTCCTGGGGGACCGCCCGAAGGACGTGATCTGATGACGGATGACCTGGCTGCCGACGTCGTCGTGGTCGGCGGCGGCAACGCCGCCATGTGCGCTGCCCTCGCCGCCCGCGAGCAAGGCGCCGAGGTGCTCGTGCTCGAGCGGGCGCCCGAGGCCGAGCGGGGCGGGAACACGGGGTTCACCGCCGGCGCCATGCGGGTGGTCTACGACTCGGTGGAGCACTTGCAGGAGCTCGTCCGCGACCTGAGCGACGGGGAGCTGGCCACCACCGACTTCGGCGTCTACACCGCCGACGCGTTCTACGAGGACATGGCCCGGGTGACGCAATACCGCGCCGACCCGGACCTGGTGGAGGTCCTCGTCGAGCGCAGCCACGAGACCCTCGTGTGGATGGCCGACCAGGGCATCCGGTTCGTGCCGGCGTACGGCCGCCAGGCGTTCAAGATCGACGGTCGCTACGTCTTCTGGGGCGGGCTGACCATCGACGCGTCCGGCGGCGGCCCTGGCCTCGTCGAGGCCGAGCACACGCTGGCCGCCAAGGCCGGCATCGACATCCGCTATGGCGCCCCGGTCACCAGCCTCCTCGTCGACGACGACGGCGTCCACGGTGTCCGGGCAAGGATCGACGGTCGCACGGTCGACATCCCGGCCCGGGCCGTCGTGCTCGCGTCGGGCGGCTTCCAGGCCAACGTCGAGTGGCGCACCCGGTACCTCGGTCCGGGCTGGGACCTCGCCAAGGTCCGAGGCACCCGCTTCAACACCGGTGAGGGCCACCGCATGGCGTTCGAGGCGGGCGCCTCGGCCGCCGGCCACTGGTCGGGCTGCCACGCCGTCGGCTGGGACCGCAACGCCCCCGAGTACGGCGACCTCGCCGTCGGCGACGGCTTCCAGAAGCACAGCTACCCCCTCGGGATCATGGTGAACGCCGAGGGCAAGCGCTTCGTCGACGAGGGCGAGGACTTCCGCAACTACACCTACGCCAAGTACGGCAGCCGCATCCTGGCCCAGCCCGGCCAGTTCGCGTGGCAGGTCTTCGACCAGAAGGTGATCGACCTCCTGCGTGACGAGTACCGCATCCGGCAGGTCACCAAGGTGCAGGCCGACACGCTGGAGGAGCTGGCGACGAAGCTCGAGGGGGTCGACCCCGCCGGCTTCCTCGCGCATGTCGCCGAGTACAACGCCGCGGTCATGACCGAGGTGCCGTTCGACCCGTCGGTGAAGGACGGCCGGGGCACCCGCGGCCTGGCGGTGCCCAAGTCGAACTGGGCCAACACCCTCGACGAGGGCCCGTTCGTCGCCTTCCAGGTGACGTGCGGCATCACCTTCACGTTCGGCGGCCTGCGCATCACCCCCGACCGGGCCCAAGTGGTGTCGACCGAGGGCCAGCCGATCCCCGGCCTGTTCGCGGCTGGCGAGGTCATCGGTGGCCTGTTCTTCCACAACTACCCGGGTGGTACGGGCCTCACCGCGGGATCGGTGTTCGGTCGCATCGCCGGGGAGGCCGCCGCCCAGCTCAGCGGGCGCTGACCGGCCCGAGGTCGCGCACCCGTCAGGGGTGCGGCTCCTCGAAGATCGTGTCCTGCTCGTCGAGCAGACCGTCGAACAGCTCCGTCGGTGGCAGCGGCTCGCGCCGCGCCGCCACCGTCGGCATGATGTTCTCGCGCCGCGCCAGGTGCGCCATGCTCTCGCGGCGCCCGGTGTACGACGCCGGCTGGGCGATCATCCAGCAGATGCCCTCGGCTGCGACCTCGCACGGCTCCCATCCGGAGTGGTCGACGCTCGGCGCATTGGCGACGAAGCCCTCCGACGCCACCGCCACGTCGATGCGGAAGCAGTTCACCGCGATGCCGTCGGGCGCGAGCTGCCGCGCGAGGTCGACCGTGAGGCGCTCGAGGCCGATCTTGGCGATGCCGTAGGACATGAGCCCGGGGATCGGCACGAGCGCGGCGAGCGACGAGACGTTGACGATGCGCCCACCACCTGCCGCTCGCAGGTGCGGGATGGCCTGGCGCGAGGCGATGAGCGGCGCGTCGAGGTCGATCGCCATCACGAGGTCGTGGCGGCTCTGGGAGATGTCGATGTCGCCGATGAAGGTCACGGCCGCGTTGTTGACGAGCACGTCAAGACGACCGAGTTCGGCCACCGTCGTGTCGACCATGGCCATGACCTGCTCCCGGTCGGCGAGGTCGGTCGGCACCGCGACTGCGGTTCCGCCGGCCGCGGTGACCCGGCCGACGACCTCGTCGAGCGTGCCCGGTGTCCGCCGTGGATGATCACCGGTCGACCGCGCCGCGCAGGCGACGGCGTACCCCGCGCTGGCGAGTGCCACGGCTGTCGCCGCGCCCACACCGCGGCTTGCGCCGGTGACGAGAGCCACCTTCCGTTGCATGCCCCACCTCCGGGCGGGACGGTATCGCCAGCCTTCGGGCGGGATGATTTCGGTTGACTGTCGTGGGGTTGTGGACCGGCGACGTGGTGGGGGTGCTCCCGGTACGTTCGCCTTCAATGGAGATCGAGCGGAATCTATTGGCCGCGCCGCAGGCTGCGCATCAGCGGGTGGAGGTCTATTCGGGCGTCGCCCGCCTGGCGAAGACGGTGTGGGCGAGCGAGGTGCGCGCTGCGGGGACACGGCCGACGACGGCGGTGATGATCTGTCATCCCACGGCGAACTTCCTCGGGCACTACGCGCTGCCGGGGCTGGCTGCTCGTGGTGTTGCCGGGATCGGTCTGACGACGCGCTATGTCGGGAACGACACGTCGTTGCTGATGGAGAACTGCCTGCTCGACATGGGGTCGATGGTGGCGCACCTGCGCTCGATCGGTTACGAGAAGGTCGTCCTCATCGGGAACTCGGGTGGCGCGTCGATCGTGCCCTACTACCAGGCGCAAGCGGAGTCACCGTCGGTCACCGATCCGCCCGGTGGGGGCCCGGATCTGACCCAGGCCGGTTTGGTGCCGGCGGACGCGATCGGGATGCTGAACGCGCATCCGTCGCGGGCGCTCGTGTGTGCGGAGTGGCTCGACCCGGCGATCATCGACGAGCACCAGCCGTTCGAGCGTGACCCTGCGCTCGACATGTTCAACGAGGAGAACGGACCGCCGTTCAGCGCCGAGTTCATCGAGCGGTACCGGGCGGCGCAGCTCGAGCGCAACCGTCGCATCTCTCGGTGGGCCGAGGCGCAGTTGCGGGTGTTGTCCTCGTCCTCGCATTCGCCGGCGGGGCTCGATGACTTCCCGTTCGTCGTGCACGGCACGTCGGCCGACCTTCGCTTTCTCGACGGGACGATCGACCCGAGCGACCGTCAGGTAGGCACGACGCTGTGGGGCCCGCCGGCGATCGCGGACTACCTGCCGGCCGGCGTCGGTCGGTGCTGCTCAGTGCGGTCGTGGCTGAACCAGTGGTCGATCGATCACACGCTCGGCGATTCGCTGCGCTGGCTACCGGAGGTCCAGTGCCCGGTCCTGGTGCTGAACCCGACGGCGGACACATCCGTGCCGATCCATCTCGGGCGGGAGATGTACGACGCGGCGGTGAAGGCCGATCGGCAGATCATCGAGCTCAAGGGTGCGACCCACTACTTCGAGGGCCAGCCTGACGTGCTCGACACCGCCCTCGACGCCCTTGTCGGGTGGGTCGAACGCGTCGGAGCAAGCTGAACGAATGAGCGAGCCGCACTACGGCGTCATCGCCGACCGGTTGGCGTGGGAGGTACCGCTGAACCCGACGGCGACCATCGAGTTGCCGCCGTTCCAGATCTTCAGCACAAAGGCGCCGGAGGAGTCGGAGCACGCGCTGCGCGTGCGACCGCTCGCGCGGTCGGCCGCGCTGTCGCTCTACGTGCGCGCCTTCGGCGACGGCGGCGGCGAGGACGGCCTCCACGCGCACCCGGACGACGCCATCTGGCTCGTGTTGGAAGGACACGCGTCCTTCGTCGGCGAGAACGGCCGGGCGCTCGGCGAGCTCGGCCCGCATGAAGGCATCCTCGTGCCGGCGTTCGCGAGCTACCGGTTCCGCTGCACGGGCGAGAGCCTCATCGCCCGCTTCGCGGCCGGCCAGGCCTGACCCGCAGCCGTCGCGCCAGCGCGTGGTGCACGGACCCCGACCCCGACCAGGAGTGAGCATGAAGCCGATGGAGGGGATTCGCGTCGTCGAGGTGGCGGCATGGATGTTCGTGCCCGCTGCCGGAGCGGTGCTCGCGGAGTGGGGCGCCGAGGTGCTCAAGATCGAGCATCCCGACGGCGGTGACCCGCAGCGTGGCCTCGTCTCGTCGGGACTGATCCCGGACGCGGCCGGCGGCGTCAACTACTTCATCGAGCAGCCGAACCACGGCAAGAAGTCCGTGGCCATCAACCTCCAGCACCCAGCGGGGCGGGACGCCCTGTACAAGCTGTGCGAGACGGCAGACGTGTTCCTCACCAACTGGTTGCCGGGTGCGCGCCGGCGGGCGAATCTCGACGTCGAGGACATTCGCGCCGTCAACCCGAACATCGTCTACGTACGCGGTCACGGTCACGGCGCGAAGGGCCCCGACGCCGACAAGGGCGCCTATGACTCGTCGTCGTTCTTCGCTCGCTCCGGCGTGATGAACGCGCTGAAGTACGGCGACGACCCGTACGGGCCGACGCAGCCGGCCGCGTTCGGCGACCTCCCGAGCGGCCTGACGATCGCGGGGTCGATTGCCGCCGCACTGCTGCATCGTGAACGCACCGGCGAGGTAATGGTCGTCGACGTGTCGCTGCTGTCGTTCGGGATGTGGGTGAACTCGCCCGACATCGTCATGTCGAAGCTGTTCGGCAAGGCGCCGCCGAAGATGACGCGCGACAGCCTGCCGAACCCGCTCGTCAATCGGTACCTCACCAAGGATGGTCGGCTGATCCAACTGGTGATGCTGCAGGCCGTGCGGTTCTGGCCGGAGCTGATCACCGCCGTGGGTCGCGCTGACCTCGCCACCGACGAGCGGTTCACGTCGCCCGACGCGCTGTTCGCCAACCGCGAGGAAGGTACGCGCATCCTCGACGAGATCTTCGCGACTCGCACCTACGACGAGTGGAAGGACGTCCTCGCCGATGTGAAGGGCGTGTGGGCGCCGGTGCAGACCGGCCTCGACCTGTACGACGACGTGCAGGTCGAGGCGAACGGCTATCTCGGTGACGCGGTGTCGATCCAGGGCGCGCCGTTCCAGCTCGTCACGAACCCGACGCAGTTCAACGAGGAGCCCACGACCATCACGCGAGCGCCCGAGCTCGGCGAGCACACCGACGACGTCCTGCGCAGCATCGGTCTCGACGACGAGGCGATCATCCAGCTCAAGATCGACAACGCCATCCTCTGAAAGGCCGGGTCTGCGATGAGAGTCGTGATCGACACCGAACGCTGCACCGGGCACGGCCGGTGCTACTCGCTGGCACCGACGGTGTTCAGCGACGATGAAGAGGGCTATGGCGTCCTGATCGGCGACGGCGCCGTCACGGCTGACCAACTGGAGGACGCCCGCCGGGCCGTCCTGGCCTGCCCGGAGCGCGCCATCACCATCGAGGACGAGCCTCGCTAGGAGGACGGGCTGTGGGCCTCAACTGCCGGTGAACTTCGGGGGGCGCTGCTCCACCAACGCCTGCACGCCCTCGCGCCGATCGTGGGTCGTCGAGATCAACGCCTGCGCGGTGCGTTCCTCGTCGAAGGCGGTGAGCATGTCGCTGTCGAGCGAGCGCCGATAGAGGCGCTTGGTCATGCCGAGCGTCCGGGTCGGTCCCGCCGCCAGCCGCACCGCCAACTCGGTCGCGGTCGCGATCACGTCGGGCGGCGGGACGCAGCGGTTGATCACGCCCCACGACGCGAGCGTCTCCGACGTCACCGGCTCGCTGAGCAGCGCGATCTCGTTGAGGCGGTGGAACGGGATCACCCGCGGCAGGAAGTACGGGTCGCCGGCGTGCGGGATCATGCCGCGCCGGGTGAACACGTGTGTCCACCGCGCCCCCTCGGCGGCGACGACGAGGTCGGCGAGGAGCGCCAGCATCCAACCGATGCCGGCGACCGTGCCCGTGACGGCGGAGACGACCGGTGTCTCGGTCTCCCACAGCTGCTGGAACAGCCGTTGGTAGTCGACGGTGAGGTAGCGGTAGTCCAGCGGCGTGAGATCCTTCGCCGCATCAGACCCGGCGGTGACGTCCGCCCCCGTGCAGAAGTCGCGCTCGTTGCCGGCGAGGACGATGGCGCGGACCGCGCGGTCGGCGTCAGCGCGCTGCAGGAACGATCGCAGTGCGATGCACGTGTCGAGGTCGATGGCGTTGCGGCGGTCGGCCCGGTCGAGCGTCAGCACGGCGACGGAGTCGGTCATCTCGAAGCGCACGCTCTCGACGGTCACGGAATCTGACACTAGCGTCTACCCACGATGAACCTCGTCTCGCTGCTGCGCCAAGCCGCCGTGTGCTTCCCCGGGCGACCGGCGGTGACGTGGCGGGACACGACGATCGACTACGCCGAGCTCGACCGTCGAGTCGCAACCATGGACGGTTGGCTGCGGTCCGTCGGCGCCGGACGCGACACCCGCGTCGCGCTGTTCATGGACAATCGCCTCGAGTACCTCGTCGCCATGTTCGCCACGTGGCGGTCGGGTGCCACCCTCGTCCCCTGCAACTCGCGGCTCACGGCCGACGAGCTCGCCTTCTTGGTCGATGACGCCGGCGCCACCGTCGTGCTCACCGACGACGTGCACGACCAGGTCGCGAAGGCAGCCACCGCGAACGCCAACGGCGCGACGGTGGGTGTCGTCGGCGTCGACCGCCTCGAGGGTCCACCTCCGCCGCACGAGGTCGATGTCGAGCCCGACGACGTCGCATGGCTCTTCTACACGTCCGGAACCACCGGACACCCGAAGGGGGCGATGCTCTCGCACGCCGTCCTGCACTTCGTGACGGTGTCGTGGCTGGCCGATCTCACGCCGCTCGACGAGACGGACGTGACCCTGCACGCCGCGCCGCTCAGCCACGGGGCGGGCTTTCACGCGATCGCGGCGACCGCCCGCGCCGCCCACCAGGTCCTCACGCCCACGGCGAGCTTCGACCCGGCTGGCGTGCTGGAGCTTGTCCGCGAGCACGGCGTCACCAACACCTGGCTGGTGCCGACCCAGATCGTCATGCTGGCGGACGCCGCGCCGGCGGACGTCGCCCTGCCGACGCTCCAGCACGTCGTCTACGGCGGGGCGCCCATGACGCCCGCCGCCACGCAGCGAGCGCTCGATCGGTTCGGCCCGATCTTCGTGCAGTTGTACGGCCAAGGTGAGACGCCGATGACCGCAACCGTCCTTCGTCGCCAGGACCATCGCGCCGCCGTGTTCGGCTCCGCGGGCCGCGCCCGACCCGGCGTCGACGTGCGGATCATGCACGAGAACGGTGAGCTCGCGCCGCCGGACGCCGTGGGCGAGGTCGTGGTGCGCGGGGCATCGGTGATGAGCGGCTACTGGAAGCGACCGGACGCCACCGCTGAGACGCTCCGCGACGGCTGGCTCCACACCGGCGACCTCGGGCGGATGAGCGACGACGGTCTGCTCTACCTCCTGGACCGGACCAAGGACATGATCATCTCGGGTGGCTCCAACGTCTACGCGGCGGAGGTCGAGCAGGTCCTGAGCGGCCATCCCGACATCGGCGACGTCGCCGTCGTCGGTGTTCCCGATGACGTGTGGGGCGAGCTGGTCGTCGCCGTCGTCGTCCCCGCGGCCGAGGACGGAGCGCCGCTCGACACGGCCGCGCTGGAGGCCCACTGCCGCGCCGCGCTGGCGGGGTACAAGATCCCCCGACGTTGGGAATCGGTGGAGAGCCTCCCGCGCAACGCCTACGGCAAGGTGCTCAAGCGCGAGCTGCGCGACGAGTTGGGCACGCGGGCGTGACTCGACGGTCCTGACACTGCTGTCTGCTGCCGTCGACGCCGTTCAAACACGCCAAGTGACGCCGGATAGGGACATCGGGTCGAAATGAACGCGTCGTTACGGTCGATCCCATGACCGCCCCCTCGTTCCGCGCCTTCGTTGCCGACACCAAGGGTGAGGGCAATCAGCGCGGCGTGACGACGCGAACGACCGACGACCTCCCGAGTGATGGTGTCCTCGTCGAGGTGCGCTGGTCGAGCGTCAACTACAAGGACGGGCTGGCGTCGACGCCCAAGGGGAGGGTGGCGCGCATCTCGCCCATCATCCCCGGGATCGATCTCGCCGGTGTGGTCGCGGAGAGCGACGACGACCGGTTCCCCGTCGGCACCGAGGTCCTCGCCCACGGCTACGACCTCGGCGTGTCGCGTCACGGTGGTTTCGCCGAGTACGCGCGAGTCCCGGCCGATTGGCTGGTTCCTGTCCCGTCGGGTCTCACGTTGCGCGAGACGATGGTGATCGGCACCGCCGGCTACACCGCGGCGCTCTCGGTCGTCGCCCTCGAAGAGCGGGGCCTCACCCCGGCCGACGGACCGGTGCTCGTCACCGGTGCAACGGGCGGCGTCGGCAGCACCGCCGTCGGCATCCTGGCGAATCGTGGCTACGAGGTCGTCGCCAGCACCGGCAAGGCCGACGCGGTGGCCTACCTGCGGGCGCTCGGCGCCAAGGAGATCCTCGACCGCACGACGCTGAGCGAGGGCACGAGCAAGCCGCTCGAGACCACGATCTGGGCGGCGGCCGTCGACTGCGTCGGCAGCACGACGCTCGCCAACCTGCTGCCCAAGATCCACTACGGCGGCGCGGTGGCGTGCAGCGGCGTCACCGGTGGCGGTGACCTGCCGACGTCGATGATGCCGTTCGTCCTGCGCGGAATATCGCTGCTCGGCATCGACTCGGTGCAGACGCCGATCGAGCGTCGCCGCGCGGTGTGGGAGCGCCTTGGCGCCGATCTCAAGCCGATCGGGCTGGACGACATCGGCCACGACGTCGGCTTGGACGAGCTCGATGCCGTGCTCGAGGGCATCTTGAAGGGCGCGGCGACCGGCCGCACCGTCGTCGACATGCGGAAGTCGTGATGAGGAGCGCGCGGCCGAAGGTGTTGAGCCACGCCATCGATCTGTTCGAGCTGCAGGGCTTCGCCTAGTGGATCTCGCCTTTTCAACGGAGGACGACGAGTTCCGCGACGAGGTCAGGACCTGGCTGGCTGAGAACACGCCGAGCGAGCGCAGGCCGCGCGCGGGCCAGGGCGTGCGCGACTACGACCTGGCATGGCAGCGCCTGCAGCACGACGCGGGGTGGGCCGGCATCTCATGGCCGGTCGAGTTCGGTGGCCGCGGTCTGCCCCTCACCCAGCAACTCATCTGGTTCGAGGAGTACGCCCGCACCGGCATGCGGGGAATCGATTCGCGCTTCGTCGGGCTGTCCCACGCGGGGCCGACGCTCATCGCCCGGGCGACCGACGAGCAGCGGTCGTTCCACCTCCCGAAGATCCTCCGGGGCGACGTCATATGGTGCCAGGGGTTCTCCGAGCCGGAAGCCGGCTCCGACCTGGCCTCGTTGCGGACGCGGGCCGTCGTGGACGGCGACGAGCTCGTCGTCACCGGCCAGAAGATCTGGACCAGCTTCGCCGATCTGGCCGACTACCAGGAGCTCCTCGTCCGCACCAACACCGAGGTTTCGAAGCACAAGGGCATCACGTGGGTCGTGTGCGACATGCGCAGCCCCGGCATCGACATCCGCCCCATCAAGACGATGGAGGGGGGCACCGACTTCTGCGAGGTCTTCTACGACGAGGTGCGGATCCCACTCGCGAACGTCGTCGGTGGCATCGACAACGGATGGAGCGTCGCCATGTCGACGTTGTCGTTCGAGCGTGGCACGGGCTTCATCGTCGACCAGGTGCAGCTGTCGTCCACGGTCGAACGTCTCATCGATGTCGCGCGCGAGAAGGGTCTGCTCGGTGACGAGGAGATCGCCCGCGCGTTGTCGCACGCCCGCGCCGACGTCGCCTCGTTGCGCGCGCTCACCTATGTCGGCATCTCCCGCAACCTGCACGCACCGGAGCCCGGGCCCGAGGGGTCGATCGTGAAGCTCCACTGGGCTGACCTGAGCAAGCGCATCGCCCGGCTGGCGGTCGACGTCGTCGGCCCGCGGTCGCTGGCGCTCGGTGACGACGATGACGGCGATTGGGCCGTCCGCTACCTGTCCTCGTTCGCGAACTCGATCGGCGGTGGCACGTCGGAGATCCAACGCAACATCATCGGCGAGCGAGTGCTCGGGTTGCCGCGCTGATGGATCTCCTCCCGTCATCCGAACAGGACGAGATCATCTCGTCGGCCGCCCAGTTCCTCCTCGGCACCCTTCCCGTCACGCGCACCCGTGAGCTCATCGGGGACGCGTCGAACGTCGACGCCAAGGCGTGGACGTTGGCCGCCGAGCTGGGATGGTTCGCGCTGGGTCTCCCCGAGGAGGTCGGTGGTGTCGGTTGCGGGCTGACCGACGAGGCACTGGTGTTCCGCGAGATCGGCCGGGCCCTCGCGAGCGGTCCGTTCCTGTCAACGACGTTGGCGGCACGGGTGGCCGCGTTCGCCGGTGATGCCGATCTGGCGGCGAGCGTCGCGGGCGGGCAGCAGGTCGCCCTCGGTCTGCTCGGGGTCGGCGCCACGATCGATCCGGGCTCGGGCACGGTCGACGGAGATCTGCATCTCGTTGATGCGGCGGAGGCCGATCTCGTGCTGGTGCCCGGTGCCGACATGACGTCGCTGGTGGCCCTCGCTGACCTCGAGGAGGTCGTCTCGGTCGAGTGCATCGACCCCACGACCAGGCTGTCGCGGGGGACAGCGTCTCGTGTCCGCCCCGTGGTGAGCGTGACGTCGGAAGTCGATCCCGTCTCGAGGCGCGGTGGCGTGCTCGCCGCCGCGTCGCTGACGGGGATCGCCGAGGCGACTCGCGACATCAGCGCTGCGCATGCGGCGTCGCGCGTCCAGTTCGACCGGCCCATCGGCGTCAACCAGGCGGTCAAGCACGCGTGCGCCGACATGGCCGTGCGGGCCGAGCTGGCGTGGGCCCAGACCCTGTTCGCGGCCGTGACGACCGACGAACATCGCGAGGACGCCGAGTTCCACGCACTGGGCGCCAAGGTCGTGGGGGCCGATGCCGCGGAGCGCAACGCGGCGGCGACGGTCCAGGTGCTCGGCGGCATGGGCTTCACCTTCGAGCACGACGCCAACCTTTACCTCAAGCGGGCCTACGTCCTCGGGTACGCGTTCGGTGACACCCGTGACGCGCTGTCGCGGCTCATCCGACTCCCGGCCGCGTTGTGAAGTCGAGGCGGGTGGCGATCGCCGGCGTGGCGCTCGGAGGTACCGAGCCGGCCACTCCCTTCGAGCTCCTTGCTCGAGCGAGTCGTGCTGCGCTGGCCGACGCCGGGTTGACCCGGGCCGAGGTCGACGGTGTCGCGTCGACCGGGCTCGGCACGATGGCGCCGATCGACGTGAGCGAGTACCTCGGATTGCGGCCGCGATGGATCGACTCCACTGCGGTTGGAGGCGCAGCCTGGGAGGTCATGGCGGCACATGCGGTGGACGCCATCGCCGAGGGACACGCCGACGTCGTGCTGCTCACGTACGGCTCGACAGCGCGCTCCGATCTCCGCAACAAGCTGCGCACCGCGTCGCTCGACTGGGGCTCGCGCGGCCCGCTGCAGTGGGAGGTCCCGTACGGCCACACGCTGATCTCGAAGTACGCCATGGCCGCCCGCCGGCACATGCACGAGTTCGGGACGACGCTCGAACAGCTGGCCGAGATCGCGGTGTCGGCCCGCGCCAACGCCGGTCCGAACGAGGAAGCGTCGTTCCGCGACCCGATCACCGTGGACGACGTGCTGTCGGGCCCGATGATCGCCGACCCCTTCACGAAGCTCCAGTGCTGCATCCGCTCTGACGGCGGAGCCGCGGTGGTGCTCGTGGCCGAGGACCGGGTCGCCGACCTGGCTCGGCCGCCCGTGTGGGTGCTGGGCACCGGCGAGCACGCCTCCCACGTGTCGATGAGCCAGTGGCCCGACTTCACCACCGGCCCGGCCGCCGTCGCCGGCCAGCTCGCGTTCGCCCGCGCCGGGGTGACGCCCGCCGAGATCGACGTCTGCGAGCTCTACGACGCCTTCACCTACATGCTGCTCATCACGCTCGAGGACCTCGGGTTCTGCGCGAAGGGCGAGGGCGGCCCGTTCGTCGAGGACGGACGGCTGCGCGTCGGCGGTGCGCTCCCGACGAACACCGACGGCGGTGGGCTGTCGGCCTGCCATCCCGGCCAGCGTGGCCTGTTCCTGCTCGTCGAGGCGACGCGCCAGCTGCGCGGCGAGTGCGGCGAGCGCCAGGTTCCCGACGCCCGGTTGGCCTGCGTGAGCGCCACCGGTGGGTGGTTCTGCTCGAACGGCACGATGATCCTCGGCGTGTGACCGTGCACGAGCCGCGTCGGCCGGGCTGATGCGGGGGCGGGTCGCGCTCCTCGCCCGCGAGACCTTCCGCTCCCTCGGGGTGCGGAACTTCCGCCTGTTCTTCACCGGCCAGCTCATCTCGCAGATCGGCAACTGGCTGACGCTTCTCGCCCAAGCGCTCCTCGTGTTGAAGCTGACGAACCGCGGCGTCGCCGTCGGTGTGCTCACCGCATGTCAGTTCGGACCAGTGCTGCTCCTCGGGCCGTGGGCCGGACTCATCGCCGACCGGTCGAGCAAGCGTCGCCTGCTGCTCGTGTGCAACAGCGTGGCGATGGCGCAGTCGTGCGGCTTGGCCGCGCTCGCCTTCCTCCATCACCCGCCGGTCGGTGCGCTGTACGCGCTCGCCGCGGTGGGCGGGGTGGCGACGGCGTTCGACAGCCCCGCCCGTCGCTCGTTCGTCAACGAGCTGGTCGAGGGCGAAAACGTCGCCAACGCGGTCTCGCTGAACGGCGCCCTGATGACCGGCTCACGCGTCATCGGCGCCGCCCTCGCCGGCCTGCTGATCGCCACTGTCGGCTACGGGTGGGCGTTCGTCGTCGACGCCGTCTCGTACGTCGCGGTGCTCGCCGCCCTGTGGCGGATCGACGACTCGGCGTTGCGGCCCGGGCCGATCGCGGTGCGAGGGCGCGGTCAGGTCCGAGACGGTCTGCGGTACGTCCGCAGCGAGCCGGTGCTGTGGGTCTCGCTCGTGATGATGGGGATCGTGGGCACGCTGACGTACAACTTCTCGGTCGTCTTCCCGCTGTTCGTCAAGCGGACGCTGCACGGCGACGACGCTGCCTTCACCTTGCTCTTCGCAACGATGTGCGTCGGGTCCGTCGTCGCCGCGCTGGCGAGCGCTCGTCGGACGTCGGTGAACCTGCGGCGCGTCGTCGTGGCGTGCGCCGGCTTCGGCGGCTCGATGCTGCTCCTGTCGGCGATGCCGAACCTGGCGTCCGGGTTCGCGGTGGCGGCGGTCGTCGGCTTCGCGAGCGTGACCTTCCTGATGGCGTCCACCGCCATGCTGCAGCTGCGCGCCGACCCGGCGATGCGGGGCCGCGTCCTTGCCCTCCAAGCGATGGTCTACCTCGGCAGCACACCGATCGGTGGGCCGATCCTTGGCGCGATCTGCGACGCGCTCGGGGCGCGTGCCGGGTTGATCGTCGGGGGCATGGCGGCCCTGGTGGCGGCAGCGTGGGGAGCGACGCAGGTGTCGTTCGCCGACGCCGAGGCCGACGGTTCACCTCAGCCGCTCGTCGGCGCGGTTGGTGGTCTCGTGGGTGCCGAGTGACCGGTGCGGCGTCGACGCGGGCTGGTCAGGCCGGACGGAACACCGGCGCCGTGATGTCGTCCGTGAGCGGCCGGAAGTCGACGACGAGATCCATGCCGATGCGAAGCTCGCCGGGGTCGCAGTCGACGATGTTCGTCATCACCCGCGGGCCCTCCTCGAGGTCGACGACCGCCGCGACGTAGGGGAGCCGTTCCGGGAACGGCGGCAGGTCGTTCGCGTACACCACCGACCACGTGTACAGCGTCGCTCGGCCACTGGCGTCGAGCCACGCCACGTCGTCGCTCCAACAGGACGGGCAGAACTGCCTCGGGTAGTGGTGCACCGCGCCACAGGCTCCGCACCGCTTGACGAGGAACCGTTCCTCGCGGGCCGCGTCCCAGAACGGGCGAGTGTCGTCCTCGATGGTGGGTAGATCGGTGCGACGCGCGGGCTCGGCCATTGACGGCGAATGTTAGGGCTGCTCAGCGGTATCTGACAATGTTGTTCACGCTCCGGACGGAGGCCCGCACGGTCCGCTCGACGCCTCGTGATGCCGACACGTTTCGCACAGGATCGACGTCTTACAGTCGATTTGACCCTCCGAGACGGGACGTCATGACCACGTCGACCTTCGAAGACCAGGCCTCAGAGCAGTCGATCGGCGCGTTGCTCGGCGCCGTTGCTCTCGGCGATCGCCAAGGCTGACGCATGGCGGGGGAGCGCGCGCGGCGCCATCGCACGTCACGTCGCCGCACCGCGGTGCAGATGTTTCTGACAGTGGTGATCGCCCTCGTGCTGCTCGACGTCGCGCCCGGACGCGCGGCAACGGCGACCGCGGCGCCCGGGTTCTCCGCGGTCGCGGGCGGCGAGGTTGCCCACGTCGACGTCGTGGTGCAGCCAGGACTGCTCGTCGAGCGTCTGGTCGACCCGGGCTCCTCGATCGCGCAGTCGGCGTTGGACTCCCTCGGCGCGTCGACCGGGTATGCGTCGACGCCGTACCCGGGCGAGACCGTGGTCGGCGCGCCGCCGTTGCTCGCCGGGCTGCTGCCGGTGGCGCCGCCGGATTACCCGTTCTACACGTCGTCCACGTATCCGACGACGCCGCACGGTCATGCGGCGGCCGGCAACGTCTCGCTCGACGCCACGAGCGCCGCGGCATCGTCGCAGAGCACCGCGACCGACGGGCTGAACCGGACGCGCTCATCGGTCTCGAGCGACGCCAACACGGGCGAGGTCGTGGCCGAGGCGGAATCAGACCTGGGCGGCGTCGACCTCGGCGCCGGCTTCAGCCTGAGCAACCTGCGCAGCTCGGTCAAGGTGGTGCGTGACGGCTCGGGCAACCTGCGACGGGAGAGCGAGCTGAGCGTCGGCCGACTCATGGTGCTCGGCCAGAGCTTCCGCATCACGCCCGACGGTGTCGAGCTGCTCGGTCAGAAGGTTCCGGTGGGGATCAAGCCCGACGAGTTGCTGGGAACCCTGCTCGCGCAGCTCGCGTCGCACGGCGTCACCGTGAAGGTCCTCGACGCCGCCAAGACCGACACGGGCATGACCTCGGGCGCCGTACAAGTCACCTACGGCGGGCCGGTACCGAAGTACGGCAACGGCCGGATCTCGTACACATTGGGCCGCACGTCGGCATCGATCGCCCCGGGCGGGAGTGGCGGTGGAGGGTTGAGCGAGGATGTCGCCGGCGTTGCCGCCGGCGGTGATGGCCTCGATGCCTTCGGCGGCACCGGCGCGCCGGCGCTGCCGATCGACCAGGCGGCGGCACCGGTCGACCAGTCCGCGGCGACGCGGGCGCCGATCTCGTCGTCACGCCCCCGCGCGCTGTCGCCGCGGGCCATCGCCTCCGCACGCGCCGTCGACGAGACGTCGTCGTTGTTCCGCTTCTACCCGGTCCTCGTGGTCGCAGCGGCCGGCCTCGTGCTCATGACCAGCCTGTTCAGACACTTCGGGGTGAGGCTCGCATGGACTTCATGACCTTCGTTCGCAACCAATGGGACCGCGTCGGCGCATGGGTCGCCATCTCGCTCGGCGCGCTCCTCCTCATCATCGGGTGGCTCGGTGTGAGCAACACCGCCTACACCGCCGAGCAGATCCCGTACGTCGTGTCCGGCGGGCTCGGCGCCGTCTTCTTCCTCGGACTCGGCGCCATGTTGTGGCTGTCGGCCGACCTGCGCGACGAGTGGCGGCTCCTCGCGGAGCTGCGGGAGCACGACGATCATGACGACGTCGTCGTCGAGCCGCCGCCGGCGGCACCGACCGACAACGGTTCCCGACCGCGTCGGCGCCCAGTGCGCGCGAAGTCCTGATGCGCCTGTTGGGCGGTCGCGACTGGGCGCCCTGGACGCCCCGCATGCTCGCACTGTCGGTCGCGGCGATGGCCGTCGGCGTCGTGCTCGTCGTCGTGGCGTGGATCGGCGCGAGCCGTGAGAGCGCGCTCGCGAAGCAGGTCGTCTGGGTGAACACCGGGGTCGTCGGCTGCGCCATCGCCGCCGCCGCTCAGGCCAGCTGGCTGCTCCAGGGGCGACGAGCCGTCGGCGTCCTCCGTCAGCAGGTGCTGCCCGACCGGCAGTCCGGGCGCCGCGCCGCGGCTCCAGCGGTCGCCCGAGCTTCGGCGGCGTTCGTCGCGCTCACGGGCTCCGAGCGTTACCACCGCGTCGAGTGCCTGCTCGTCGGCGGCAAGGACGCCGTCACCATCGACCGGTTCGACGGGTTGCGGCCGTGCGAGGTCTGCCGACCGTGACCGAGTTCGCGCCGTTCATCGTCGCTGGCATCGCCACGGGCGCCATCTATGGACTCGCGGCCGCCGGGCTCGTCCTGACCTACAAGACGTCGGGGATCTTCAACTTCGCCCACGGTGCGGTTGCTGCGGCCGCCGCGTACATCTTCTACGAGCTGCACGGTGTCCACCACGTCCCTTGGGGCCTGGCTGCGGCCGTCTCGGTCCTGGTGTTCGGTCCGCTCCTCGGGCTCGTCCTCGAGCTCATCGCCCGCCGCGTCGCCGGCGTCGATTCGGCCACGCAGGTGGTGGCGACCATCGGCATCCTGCTCGTGATCACCGGTGTGAGCACCGCGCGCTACGGCGTCATCACGATCGACTTCCCGCAGTTCCTGCCCCACGGCACCTTCGAGGTGGCCGACGTGTTCGTCGGCTACGACCAGCTGATCACCGTGCTGGTGTCGGTTACCGCCGTCGCTGGCCTGTTCGCCTTCTTCCGGTGGTCGCGCCTCGGTCTCCAGATGCGGGCCGTGGTCGACAACCCCGAGCTGCTCGACCTCGCCGGGTCCCGTCCGGCGAGCGTCCGCCGCGCCGCCTGGGTCATCGGCTGCTGCTTCGCGGCGCTCTCCGGCATCCTGCTCGCCCCCTACCTCGGGCTCGACGCCACGTTGTTGACGCTGCTCGTCGTCGACGCCTTCGGCGCCGCCGCGGTCGGGCGGTTCAACAACATCCCGCTCACGTTCGGGGCCGGCATCGGAATCGGTGTCGTCGCCCGACTGATCACGAAGTTCGTGCCGCACAACCAGAGCCTCGCCGGCCTGCCGTCGAGCCTGCCCTTCCTGGTGCTGTTCTTCGTCCTCGTGCTCTCTCGATCGGGGACGTTCCCGACGCGGTTGCAGCACCGCCGCGCGTACCGGACCCTGGTGATCCCGATCGCAGTGAAACGGGTGCTTGTGGTGGTCGCCGCGGTGACCGTCGTCTTCCTCCCGGCGATCGTCGGCGCCAAGCTCCCCGTCTACACGAACGCCGCCATCTACGTGACGATCTTCGTCTCGCTGGCCCTGCTCGTCCGGACCTCCGGCCAGCTGTCGCTCTGCCAGCTCACCTTCGTGGCGATCGGCGCGACGACGTTCTCCCACCTGACCGTCGGCGCCGGCCTGCCGTGGGGTATCGCACTGGTGCTGGCCGGCCTGGCCGTCGTACCGGTGGGCGCCATCGTCTCCCTGCCGGCCATCCGGCTTTCGGGCCTGTACCTCGCGCTCGCCACGTTTGGGTTCGGCATCCTCGTCGAGCGGCTCGCCTTCAACTTCGGGGTCATGTTCGGCCGTGGCGGCCAGCGGTCGGCGGCGCGGCCGGACTTCATCGGCATCCACGGTGCCCGCGGGATGTTCTACGTCTGCGCCGTTGTCGCCGCCCTCAGCATCCTCGCGGCCGTCGTGATCAACCGCAGCAAGCTGGGGCGGCTGTTGCGCGGTCTCGCCGACGCCCCGGTCGCGCTGGCGGTCAACGGGGCGGACGCCAAGATCACACGCGTCATCATCTTCTGCATCTCCGCGTTCATGGCCGGCATCGCCGGCGCGCTGTTCCTCGCGCTGGTCGGAACGGCGAGCGGGGCGGCCAGCGGCGCGACATTCAGCACAATGTCGAGCATCACGCTGCTCACCGTGTTGGCCATCGCCGGCCGCTCGCTCGTGGCGGCGCCGATCATCGCCGCCATCGCATACGTGATCGTCCCGTCGTACATCACCAACGCCCATCTGTCCTCCTACCTGCAGATCGCCTTCGGTGGCAGCGCCTTGGCGATCGCCTGCCTCGGCGGCTCATCGGGCACAGTGCTGTCGAAGCTCACGTCGTCGAGCGCGTGGCGCGTCGCCCGCAGTCCCGTCACGGCGCGGCTGCAACTCAGGAGCGAGGTGGGCTCGTGATCGAGGTCGGGGGTCTCGTGATCGACGGCCTCACCGTCAAGTACGGAGGCAACGTCGCGGTGTCCGATGTGAGCTTCGCCGCTCCCGTTGGCCGCATCACCGGGCTGATCGGTCCCAACGGCGCGGGCAAGACCACGACGTTCAACGCGTGCAGTGGGCTGTTGCAGCCCTCCACCGGCAGGGTGCTCCTCGACGGCGAGGACGTGACGCGCCTGCCCGTGCATCGGCGTGCGCAGCGCGGCCTGGGCCGGACGTTCCAGCGCATGCAGCTGTGTGAGTCGCTGTCGGTGCGCGACAACGTCAGCCTCGGTCGAGAGTCGGCGACGGCGGGCTCACGACCGTGGTCGCACGTGTGGGACGGGCGCGGCGAGCGCCATGCGGCCATCGCCGCCACCGACGAAGCACTGCGCCTCTGCGGGATCGCCGAGCTCGCCGACTCGCCGGTCGTGTCGCTCTCGACGGGCCAGCGGCGGCTGGTCGAGCTGGCACGCGCCGTCGCTGGCGGCGGACGAATCCTGCTGCTCGACGAGCCATCGTCCGGCCTCGACCATGGTGAGACCGAGCGCTTCGGCGACACGTTGCGCTTCCTCGTGCGCGAGCGGGGGAGCGGCATCCTCCTCGTGGAGCACGACATGAGCCTGGTGATGCGGGTGTGCGAGCACATCTACGTGCTCGATTTCGGCACGCTGCTCTTCGACGGCACACCCGCCGAGGTCACCGACAGCGTCGCGGTCCGGCAGGCCTATCTCGGGAGCGCGGCATGAGTCTCGAGCTGCGAGGCGTCACGGCTGGCTACGGCGACACCGTCGTGTTGCGCGACGTGCACGTGGTCGCGCCGGCCGGTCGCGTCACGGCGCTCGTCGGCCCGAACGGCGCGGGGAAGACGACGCTGCTGCGCGTCGCGTCCGGCCTGCTCGGGGTCCGACAGGGGCACGTGTGGCTCGACGATGACGAGGTGACCGGCTCGAGCCCGTACGCGCTGGTCGCCCGCGGCGTGTGTCACGTTCCCGAGGGCCGCGCCGTCTTCCCGAACCTGACGGTGCGAGAGAACCTCGACCTGTTCGTGGGCCGCGCCGTCGACGACCCGGTCGGGAGGGCGGCGGAGGCGTTCCCGATCCTCGGGCGACGTTCGACGCAGCTCGCGGGGACCATGAGCGGCGGCGAGCAACAGATGCTCGCCCTGGCTCGTGCCTACCTGCTCGAGCCGCACTACGTCCTGCTGGACGAAGTCTCGATGGGCCTCGCGCCGATCATCGTCGACGAGGTCTTCGCGTTCCTCGAGCGACTGGCGGCAACGGGGTGCGCGCTGCTCCTCGTCGAGCAGTACGTCGAACGGGCGCTGGCCATGGCCGACTTCGTGTACGTGCTGAACCGCGGCCGCGTCGGCTTCGCCGGCGAGCCCCGCGAGATCGACGCCGCCGAGCTGGCGGCCGAGTACCTGGGCGCCCAGCCCGCCCACGCGTGAGAGGCACGGAGAGGACCACCATGCGCACGATCCGTTCGAACCGTCGGCACCGGCTGGGGCTCGTCGCCCTCGCCGGCGCATGTGTCGTCGTTGCCGCCGCGTGTGGGAACCAGCTCGACCACCAGAAGATCGTCGACGCCGCCGCGGCGAGCGGCAAGGCCAGCTCTCTGTCGGGCTCTTCGTTCGCCGGAACGCCCAGCGGCGGCGGGACGGGCGGGGCCATCGGCGCGGGTGATCAATCTGGCACGGGCACCGCGGCCGACGGCGGCGCCGGCGGGACGACCACGGGACAGGGCGCCACGACCGCTGGGCCGGCGGCGGGCGCCAGCGCGAACGCGTCGTCGCCCGGCTTGACGACGCCGGGCCAGACGGGCCCAATCGTGATCGGCTCGATCGGCCACCAGTCCGGCATCCCGGGCTCCGCCGGCGCCGACATGTCGCGCGCGGTGCGCCTCTGGGCGAGCGTCATCAACAAGAAGGGCGGACTGTTCGGCCGGCCCGTGCAGGTGATCGTCGTCGACGACGGCGGCGACCCGGCGCGCTTCCAGGCGGGTCTGCAGGACCTCGTGGAGAACCGCCACGTCGTCGCCTTCGTCGGCAACTACGCCGCGGTCACCGCCGACTCGGGCGACGCGTACCTCACCAGGGCCAAGGTGCCGGTGATCGGCACGGACTGCACGCGGCCGGTGTACGACACGAGCGCGAACTACTTGAACGAGTGCGGGCCGGCCGACATCTCGTTCAGTGGCCCGCTCCTCGCCGGGGCGAAGAGCGGAGCCGGGAACAAGCTGGCCATCCTCTACTGCGGCGAGTCGCAGATCTGCAAGGACGGCGCTGCCGGCGCGCGCAAGGGAGCGCCCGCAGCGGGCATGTCCGTGGTCTACGAGGCGCAGGTCAGCCTCACGCAGCCCGACTTCACCGCCGAGTGCATCAGCGCCCGCAATGCCGGCGCCACGGTGCTGTTCCCGGCGGTCGACGGCACCGGCGCCGAGCGGGTGGCGGTGTCGTGCAGCCGGCAGGGCTACAAGCCGACGTTCGTCTTCGGCTCGAACGGCAACAAGGACGCACCGAAGAAGACGGGTCTCGAGAACGCCGCCATGGGTCTACCCATCTTCCCCTTCACCGGCTCATCTGTGCCGGCTGCCCAGGAGTTCTACAAGGCGTGGGGCGACGCCTACGGCGGCATCTCGCAGTCGTCCGGCGCCATGGGCTGGGCGTCGGCCAAGCTATTCGAGCTCATCGCCACGAAGGCGGTGCAGACGTCGCACTCCCTCACCCCGCAAACGCTCTTCGTCGCCGGACGGACGATCAAGGGCGAGACGCTCGGTGGTCTGGTGGGCGCACTCGACCTGACCGCTCCCGGCCGCAACCCCTCCTGCTATTGGGCGCTGCACGGCAAGAACGGCGGCTGGGAGGCGCTCAACGACGCCAAGGCGTCCTGCTGACGCCGACGACGGCATCCACGGTGGGCGGACGCCGGGCCGGGGTCTCTACCTACGTTGCCGTCCTCGTGATCTCGTCACAGAGCCCGACCATGGTCTGCCCGCCGTCGGCGAACTGCATCGCCGGGTGGAACACGGCATACGAGTTCTTGCCGGCCGCCTTCGCCTCGTACATCGCCACGTCGGCGTCCTGGATGAGCTCGGCACTCGAGGCGCGGTCTCCGGTGGAGACGCCGATGCTCGCGGAGATGTTCACGGTGGTCCCCCTTGATCCGATGCTGAACGGCTGGCGCAGGGTCTCGAGGACGCGTTCCGACACGAGCTCGGGCTTCGCCACCGCGCCATCCAGGAGAAGGAGGAACTCGTCGCCTCCCATGCGCGCGATCGTGTCCGCTTGCCGCACGGCGCCGGTCAGCCGAGATGCGACCTGCCGCAGGAGGTCGTCGCCACCCTCGTGACCGCACGTGTCGTTCACGCCCTTGAAGCCGTCGAGATCGAGGTACAGGGCGACCGGGTTCGTGTTCGCCCGTCGGCTGCGTGACATCAGCTGTTCAGCGCGGTCGGCGACCAGAGCCCGGTTGGCCAGCCCAGTGAGCGAGTCGTGGAGCGCCAGGAAGCGGAGCTCCTCTGTTCGCAGTCGGACGAGCTTCTCGGCGCGGGCGCGACCGGACGCGAGCACGCTCACGAACGCTGCGAGCAAGAGGGTGACGAAGGTCGCTCCGAGCAGGACCCACAGCGCCGTCGCGTCGTTCCAGACGCGTGCACGAATCGGCGGGCCGTACACCGTGGCGATCCAGCTGTTGCGGAGGTCGAGGCTGACCGAGGCGTGCTCCGCCGGCACCGGTCCACTGGTGATCCCCGCCTTGACGCTGATGCCCTTCCTCTCGAGCTTCACGGTGAAGCCGGCCTCGCTCTTCCTCACGGCCGATTCGAGGACCTTCGTGGGCTCGAGGCTGACCCCGACCCAACCGATGAACGCGGCGCGACGCTCCGCGACCGTGGCCGGCACCACGTTGTCGCGGTAGACGGGGATCTGGACTGCCAGCGTGATCTTGTCCCCGACCTCGAACGGGATGTACGACCCGATGCCGCTGTCACGGGAAGCCCGCATGCCCTCGCCGGCGACGCCCTGGCAGAAGTCATAGCCCGGCGGCAGGTTCGACGCACCGGTGCGCAGAACGTTGGCGGTGAGCACGCAGTACTCCGCGCTGACGTGCTCCGGCGCCTGGTAGGGAGTCGGCCCCGTGGGATCGGCAGCCACTCGCGCCTTGTAGGCCGGTAGCGCTTCCGGCGTGACCGGGACGACGATCCCCAACGCCTGGAGCTCGGGAAAGCGCTCCAGTGCGTGCACGTCGTTGGCCCACCGAACGAACGAGACGTTCGAGATGGACGGCGTACGCGCAACGAGGGCGCTGGCCCCGATGATGAGATCGTCCTCGTGCCCGATCACGACCTCGATTCGGCTCGCGACCTCAGCAGCCGCCGCCGCGAAGCGCTGGCGGTCGCGCTCCGCGTGTGACCGAGCAACCCACGCGGCGCCGATGTACGCGGTCAGCGTGCCGAGCACGACCACAGCGACCGCCAGGGCGAACCAGGCGCGTCCCGAACGGCGAGCGTGCAGCATCGTAACAAACCGTGGTTCGGAGCTCACCGGTGTCGTCTGAACACAATGCCTCCACAACTCGGAGGCCTACACCTACGTCTCGGTCTGCGTGACCTCGTCATAGCGGCCCACCACGGACTGGCCACCGTCGACCGTGACCTCACTGCCGGTGACGAAGGCCGACTCGTCGGCGGCGAGCCAGAGCGCGGCGTAGGTGATGTCGCTCGGGAGACCGGGACGGTGCGAGAGGAGGCCGACGGGGGGCGGACCGGCGTCCTTGCTGTTGATGATGATCCGGCCGACGATGATCGTGTTGCAGCGGATCCCCTCGCGCCAGTACTCCGTCGCGATCGACCGGCTGAGCGAGTTCATCCCACCCTTGCCGGCGGCGTAGGCGGCATGCCCGGAGATGCCCCGCACGGCCACGCCGGACGAGCAGTTGATGATCGAGCCCCCACCCGCGGCGATCAGGTGTGGGATCGCGTGCTTGCACGACCAGAACATCGGGCCCGTGAGGGTGCCGACCAGGATCCGCTCCCACTCCTCGTTCGTCCACTCGTGCAGACGCTTGATCGTCTGGGAGATGTGCTCGGTGGGCGCGGCGTTGTTGACGAGGGTCGTGAGTGAACCGAACCGGTCGACGGTCGCGTCGATCGCCGCCTTCACGCTGGTCTCGTCGCTCACGTCGAGGCGCACGAAGTCGGCGTCGCCGCCGGCGTCGCGGATCCGTTGGACGATCTTCTCGCCCTTCTCGACGGTTCGCCCACTCACCATGACCTTGGCGCCTTCGGCGGCGAAGACCTCGGCGACCGTGCGCCCGATCCCGCGCGTCGACCCGCTCACCAGTGCGACCTTGCCATCCAAGCGCATCGCCGGACCGTACGGACGCGCAGGTTTCGGTGCGATGTCGACGGAGGCGCAGTCGGTGCCGATCCGGGCTCAGCGCTCGATCGCCGTTGTACCGTCCGTTCGGATCTGACGGCGTTGTTCACTCATCTGGAGGTACCGCTCATGCGCGGTGGACCGAGCATCGTCGACCTCGAGGATGTGCCGTGGATGGAGGTGTCGAAGATCCGTCTGTCCGACGGCCGTGTGGTCGGCATCAAGGAGAAGTGGATCGCGATGAGCCCGCGCTACGTCGCGTTCTACAACGTGTGGGATCCCGGCGCGATCACGCCGCCGCACGGGCACACGGGCGACCACGGCATCTTCGTCATCGACGGCTCGGTCACGTCACCTGACGGTGAGGCACGCGCCGGTTCGCACATCATGCTCGAGTGGGGCGATGACTTCGGCCCGTGGACCGCGGGCGACGAGGGCTGCACGATGTACGGCTGGGTCGCCGGCAACGGTGCGCCGTTCTTCGACATCGAGAGGTGGCATCGCTACCTCGACGAGATCGGCGCCGAGGAGATGGCGGTGCCCATGCCGGCGATGCCGATCTGGATCGGGACCGGACACGTCCTCCCCAAGAGCGAGTAGCCGATGCCCACGGAGGATCTCGGCCGAGTGATCTACGAGACGGACGGGCCCGTCGCCCGCATCGTCCTCAACTGGCCCGACAAGGCCAACGCCCAGTCGTCGGAGATGGTGTGGCAGGTCGACGCCTGCCTCGACCGTGCCGAGGACGACGCCGACATCAAGGTCGTCATCCTGAAGGGCAACGGCAAGGGGTTCTGCGCCGGCCACGCCATCGGTGATTCGGACGCGTACCCCGAGTTCGTCGCCTCGGACGAAGCGATCGGCTCGAACTGGATCGGCAGCCGAAAGCTGTTCTTGTGGCCGACGCTGCGGCTCTTCGAGTTCCCGAAGCCGATGATCGCCCAGGTCCACGGCTACGCCTTGGGCGGCGGCACGTACTGGGCGCTGCTGCCCGACATCACCATTGCCGCCGACGACGCGTACTTCCAGATGCCGCTCGTGCAGGGGTTCGGCTTCCCGGGCGGCGAGACGATGATCGAGCCGTGGACGTTCATGAACCGGAAGCGGGCGGCGGAGTACCTCTACACGGCGCAGACGCTGACCGCCGAGGAGGCCCTCGCCATGGGACTCGTCAACCGGGTCGTGCCGCGTGACGCGCTCGAGTCGACCGTCGAGGAGGTTGCCGCCCGCATCGCGCGGGCGCCGCTGTCGACGCTCATGGGCACCAAGGCCCTGCTCGTGCGGGCATGGGAGGCGATGGGCATGCGCCAGCACCTCCAGCTATCGGCCGACGTCATGTCGATCATGGAGAAGACGTCGGATGCCGTAGCCGTGCGCGAGCGGGTGAAGGCCACCGGGATGAAGCCCCGCCATCTGGCCGAGGAATGACGCCACCGCACCCCGGGCTTCCCGTGAACACCTGTGTCAGATATTGTTGCAGGAGATCGAGTTCGACAAGGGGAGGGCACATGGCCGAGGCACCGAGCTTCACCGGCGAGGTCCGCATGCTGATCGACGGCGAGCTCGTCGAAGCCGACTCGGGCAAGCGGTTCGACAACATCAACCCGGCCAACGAGGAGGTGCTGGGTCAGGTCGCCGACGCGTCGGCGGACGACATGCGGCGTGCCATCGCCGCCGCCCGCCGGGCGTTCGACGAGACCGACTGGTCGACGAACCGCGCCCTGCGCAAGCGCTGCCTCGAGCAGCTGCAGGAGGCGCTCGAGGCCGAGCGGGAGGAGCTGCGCGAGGAGCTCATCGCCGAGGTCGGCGCGCCCCGCATGGTGACGTACAGCGTGCAGCTCGACACTCCGCTCGAGGACGGTCTGCGCTACCCGGCGAAGATGATCGAGGAGTTCCCGTGGGAGCGCGACCTGCCCAACGGGGCGGCGTTCGGCATGAACAGCCAACGCCAGGTCTGGAAGGAGCCGATGGGTGTCGTCGGTGCGATCGTGCCGTGGAACTTCCCGTTCGAGGTGACGATCGGCAAGATCGGCCAGATCCTCGCCACCGGGAACACGACCGTGCTCAAGCCGGCGCCCGACACGCCCTGGAACGCCACTCGGCTCGGTCGCCTGGTCGCCGAGAAGACCGACATCCCGCCCGGTGTGTTCAACGTCGTGACGTCATCCGATCACCTCGTCGGTGAAGAGCTCACGCTGTCGCCGCTGGTCGACATGATCTCGTTCACCGGCTCGACCGCCACCGGCAAGCGGATCATGGAGAAGGGCGCGGCCACGATGAAGCGCGTCTTCCTCGAGCTCGGTGGCAAGTCGGCGATGATCGTGCTGGACGACGCCGACTTCGCGACGGCGGTGCCCAGCGGCTCGATGGTCTGCATGCACGCCGGTCAAGGCTGCGCCATGCAGAGCCGGATGCTGCTGCCGCGGTCGCGCTACGACGAGGGCGTCGAGCTGATCACGCAGGCCATGAGCATGGTGCCGTACGGCGACCCTTCCGACCCCAACATGATGATGGGCCCGCTGATCAGCGCCAAGCAGCGCGATCGCGTCCTCGGCTACATCGCCAAGGGTCAGGAGGAAGGAGCCAAGCTCGTGCTCGGTGGCGGCCGGCCGTCGCAGTTCCCGAAGGGCTACTGGGTGGAGCCGACACTGTTCGTCGACGTGGACAACTCGATGACCATCGCCCAGGAGGAGATCTTCGGCCCCGTCCTGGCCGTAATCCCGTACGACGACGACGACGACGCCGTGCGCATCGCCAACGACAGCGGCTACGGCCTCTCGGGTGGCGTGTTCTCGGGGAACGAGGCGCGGGCGACGGCCGTCGCGCGGCGCATCCGTACCGGGTCGATCAGCGTCAACGGCGGGATGTGGTACGGAGCGGACTCGCCGTACGGCGGCTACAAGGCCAGCGGTGTCGGCCGCCAGAACGGTCTCGAAGGATTCGAGCAGTACCTCGAGACGAAGGCCATCGCCTGGCTGCGGCCTTGACCGCGACGCATCTGCGGTGAGCGGCGACGCGACGTCCGCGTCGCCGTCGTTGCCGCACGAGGGACCATCCGGCGCTCGGCGTTGACGCGATGGTGCGCGAGTCGCGCGCGCCGTTCGTCGCGTCACGACGCGCGCGGTGCGATGCCCTCTGGTCGTCGTCACTGGGAAACGCGACGGACATGAACGGCGGGCCACGATGACTTCGGCGGGGGCCGCTTTGCCTGACACATCCGTCAACCGGCACGGACGCCATGGGGAACCCACGCCGTCTGGCCATCTTGCTTCCAACAGGGGGGAACCCATCCACATGACCAAGAAGTCTCTCGGGAGGCTGCTCGCGCTGCTGTGCGTGCTCGCCGTCTTCGCCGCCGCGTGCGGCAGTAGTTCCAAGAGCGACAGCAAGTCCGGCGGCGGTGGCGGCACCGCCGCGACCACCGCACAGGCCAAGGGTCTGCTGCCGGACAAGGGGCCGTGCGACGCATCCAAGCCCGCGTACCCGGTCGGGATCATCACCACGTTCAAGTCGCCGGTCATCTCGCTCGGCGACCAGGTGTCCGGCGTCGAGGCCTCGGTGAAGGCGTTCAACAAGCGCGGCGGTATCGGCGGTCATTGCATGGACCTCACGACGTGCGACTCGAAGGCCGACCCCAACAAGGAAGCCGACTGCGCTCGCCAGTTCGTCGACAAGGGCATCGTCGCCACGCTCAACGACACGACGGCCTTCAACCCGACGGCGGTGAAGGAGCTGTTCGAGCCGGCCGGGATCTCACGCGTCGCCATCGGCCCCAGCATCCAGGAGCTCAGCTCGAAGGTGAGCTACCCGATCGGTGCCGGCGGCACCGGCACAACGTTCATGATGGTGCCGGGGTGCACGCGCAACGGGCACAAGAAGATCGCGGCCATCCACTTCGACACGCCGCAGATGGCTCCGTTGTTCGCCGCGCTCGGACCGATGCTCAAGGCCTACGGCGCCGAGATGGTGAAGACGATCCCGGTCCCTGCTGGTACGACCGACTTCCAGCAGTTCACGCTCGCCGCCGAGAAGGCCGGCGCCACGTGCGCCATCATCCCGCTCGGCACGAGCGAGGCCGTGCAGGTGCTGCAGGCAGCCAAGCAACTCGGCTCCAAGATGACGTTCTCGGCGAGCCTCGGGTCGTTCGGCACGTCCGACCTCAAGGCGTTCGGCGACTTCGCCAAGCAGATCTACCTGAACGCCGAGATCCCGCCGATCACCGCCGACCAGCAGAGGTGGCCGATCCTCAAGGAGGCGATCGCCGACCTCCAGGCGTCCGGTGCCGCCGAGCTGCAGCCGGATCGGGTCAAGAGCAGCACGTTCGCCTCCTGGGTCGCCACCTACGCGTTGGTCAAGATCGTCCAGGACTTCGGTACGCCGGACACCATCACCCGTCAGGCCGTCAGCGATGCGGTCCACAAGGCGAAGGACGTCGACATGTTCGGTCTGATCCCGCCGTGGACGCCGAGCGCGAGCGTGGCGGGGGGAACGGGGCCGTTCGCGGCGATCTCGCAACCCTGGTACTACGTGGCGGCCTTCGATGGCGGGAAGTTCAAGATCCAGCAGCAGCAGTACAACGTGCTCGCTGAGCTCGGCGGCAAGATCGACTACCCGCAGCCGGGCGCGTCGAGCGGCTCGACGGCCACCACCGCGGCCGCCTCGACGACGACGGGCGGCTGAGCACCAGCACGTCGTGAACCGTTGGGAGGGTGGGTCGCCATCGGGCGGCCCACCCTCCGTTCGCTCTACGAGGACCGAGAGGCGTAGATGAAGGACCTTCTGCAGTTCGCGCTGATCGGTTTGGGGGTCGGCTCCGCGTACGCGCTGTTCGCCCAGGGGATCGTCTTGATCTACCGCGGGTCGGGCATCGTCAACTTCGGCCAGGGCGCCCTCGGCATGCTCGCGTCGTACGTTGCGTTCGCGACCGCCCAGCGCGACCACCAGCTTCCGATCGCGGTGTCGATCGCGATCGGCGTCGCCGCGGCCATCGTCGCCGCGCTGCTCTTCCAACTGCTCGTGCTACGCCAGCTTCGACGGGCCGCGCCGATCGTCCGACTGATCTCGACGCTCGGCCTCGTGGCGGTGCTGCAGGCGGGGATCGAGAAGAAGTACGAGGCGGCCAACATCCCGATCGCGCCGTGGCTTCCGTCGGACACCTTCGACTGGGGCGGCGTCCGTGTCCAGGAGGAGGTGCTGTTCATCATCGCCATCGCTGTCATCATCACGGTGGCGTTGTGGGTGCTGGTGCGCTTCACCCGGCTCGGACTCGCGATCACCGCTGCCGCCCAGAACGAGCGGGCGGTGCAGACGTTGGGCTGGTCACCGCGGATGCTGTCGTTGTTCACGTGGGGTCTCGGCGCCGGACTGGCCGGGGTCGCCGGCGTGTTGGTCGCGCCGCTCACCGGTCTGTCGACCGTCGGGTTCACGCTCATCGTGACCGTTGCCGCGCTCGCGGCGGCGTTGCTCGGTGGGTTCAGCTCGTTCCCGATGACGTTGCTCGGCGGGCTGGTCATCGGGATCGGTGAGGCGCTCGTGACCCTCTATCGCAGCGAGATCGAGAGCTTCTTGCACCAGGACACGCTCACCGGGCTCAACCGTGGCGTGCCGTTCATCATCATTCTCGTCGTACTGGTCGTGCGAGGGCGCGGTCTGCCGCTGCGCAGCCACGTCAGCGACCGGTTGCCGAGGCTCGGGTCCGGAGAGCTCAACGTCCGCGCGCTCCTCGTCGCATCGGCTGTCACGCTCGTCTTGCTGTTCGGGGTGTTCAACGAGCGATGGGCCGCCGCGACGTTCATCTCATTGGCCTCCGCGGTCGTCGTGCTGTCGGTGGTCGTCCTCACCGGCTACGCGGGGCAGGTGTCGCTCGGACAGATGGCGGTGGCCGGGATGGGCGCCATGTTCTCCGGGTTGCTCGTTGACCGCGCCGGCTGGCCGATGGAAGTCGCGATCCCCATCGGGATCCTGCTGACGATCCCCGCCGGCCTGCTGTTCGCGCTTCCGGCGCTGCGCACGCGCGGTGTCAACCTCGCGGTGGTGACACTCGGGCTCGGCTTCGCCATCAAGGAGGTCGTGTTCAACAACGGGAACTGGGTCGCGTCAGGCCTCTCCGGCGGCACCAAGGTCGGCGACGCCAAGGTGTTCGGCTACGCGGTGGATGCGTCGACCCATCCCCACCGGTGGGCGTTCGTGTGCCTCGTCGCGTTCGTCGCGTGCGCGGTCGTCGTCGCCAACCTCCGACGGTCTCGCACCGGCCTTCGGCTCATCGCGGTGCGCACGAACGAGCGGGCGGCGGCATCACTCGGCATCAGTGTGTTCGGCGTGAAGCTGTACGCATTCGGCGTGGCCTCCGCAATCGCCGGCGTCGGCGGCGTGCTGTTGGCGTTCCAGTCGTCGGTCATCACCTACGAACGCTTCAACGTGTTCGAGTCGATCAACGTCGTCGCCTTCGCCGTGATCGGCGGGGTCGGCTTCGTGCTCGGCGCCGTGTTCTCGGCGCCGAACGCGATCGGAGGGATCGGGACCCGGATCCTCGAGGACCTGCTCAGCCTCGGCACGTGGGACGCCATCGTCGGCGGTGTGATGCTGTTGCTGATCATCGTGACCCACCAGGACGGCTTGGCCGGGGTCGCCGTCGAGCGCACCCTGCCGCTGCGGCGTCGCATCGGGCTCGCGAGGATGCCCCGTCCCGTCGCCGAGCTCGTCGAGACGCGCGTCGAGGTCGTCGAACGGAAGACGCTCTCGGTGACCGGGCTCAGCGTGCGGTTCGGTGGTGTCAGGGCGGTCGACGACGTCAGCTTCGAGGTACGCCCGGGTGAGGTGGTGGGTCTGATCGGACCCAACGGGGCGGGCAAGACCACCGTCATCGACGCCGTGACCGGCTTCGTCAAGCCGGCCGCCGGAACGATCGGCCTGAACGACGTCGCGGTGGAGGCGTGGAGTGCCAGCCGGCGGGCCAGTGCCGGTCTGCGTCGCTCGTTCCAGTCGCTCGAGCTGTTCGACGATGTCACGGTTGAGGACAACATCCGAGCCGGCGCCGACTCGGGAACGACGCTGTCGTGGGTCACCGACCTGTTCTGGCCCGGCCGCCATGCGCTTCCGTCGACGGCGGTCGCCGCCATCCGCGAGTTCAACCTCCAGGCCGATCTGCAGCGATCGCCCGACCAGCTCTCCTACGGCCAGCGGCGACTGGTGGGCATCGCCAGAGCGGTGGCGTCGGCGCCGTCGATCATCATGCTCGACGAGCCGGCCGCCGGCCTTGACGAGGTCGAGAGCCGCGAGCTCGCCAACCTCATTCGTCGCCTGGCCGACGAGCGGGGCATGGGCGTGCTCCTCGTCGAGCACGACGTCGGGTTGGTGATGTCCACCTGCGACCGAATCGTCGTCATCGAGTTCGGCCGCGTCATCGCGTCGGGAACCCCCGAGGAGGTCCGGAACAACACGGCGGTCGTCGCCGCGTACCTCGGCGAGTTCGTCGAGGAGCCCGGCGCCTTCGAGGCGCCAGTCGAGGTGATGGGGGAGTGACCGAGACGATGACGTCGATGACGACGCTGCTCGAATGCCGGGGGCTGTCGAGCGGCTATGGCCAGGTCATGGTCGTACACGACCTCGACCTGCGCGTCGACGCCGGCGAGGTGGTCGCACTCATCGGCCCGAACGGCGCCGGCAAGACGACGACGCTGCTCACGTTGGCCGGAGAGATCACGCCCAGCGAGGGCGAGGTGCACCTCCTTGGCGCGGTGACGACTGCGCCGATGGACAAGCGGTGCAAGCAAGGCCTCGGCTTCGTCACCGAGGAGCGCTCGGTGATCATGGAGCTCACGACGCGCGACAACCTGCGGCTGGCCGGTGTGACGGCTGACGACGCCTACGAGCTGTTCCCGGCGCTCCGCGCCCTGCATCACCGCAAGGCGGGTTTGCTGTCCGGCGGCGAACAACAGATGCTGACGCTGGCGCGCGCGCTCTGCCGCCGACCGAAGGTGCTGCTCGCTGACGAGCTCTCCCTCGGCCTGGCGCCGCTCGTCGTCGCCCGGTTGCTCGAGGAGTTGCGCCGAGTCGCGACGGAGCGTGGGATCGGCGTGCTGCTCGTCGAGCAGCACGTCCGCCACGCCCTCGACATCGCCGACCGCGTCTACGTGATGCAACGGGGCCGCATCACCATCTCGGGGACGGCGCAGGAGATCCGCGGCCAGCTCACCGAGATCGAGGCGGCGTACCTCTCGTCGTTCGGGTAGGCGCCCCGCGTTCGACCGTCAGATCGTGACGGGGAGCTTGGCGGGGCCGCGCACGGTGCTGGTGTGCACCAGCTCCAAGCCGGCCTCGTCGACCTCCCACCGCGGGAAGCGCGCGAGGAGCTCCTCGATGCCGACGCGGCCCTCCAGGCGCGCGAGCGCGGCGCCGAGGCAGAAGTGCACGCCGTGGCCGAGGGCGACGTGCTGAGCGCCGCGTCGCACGTCGAACCGGTCCGGGTCCGGGTACTCGCGCTCGTCGCGTCCGGCGGCGCCGGTGAGCAGCAGCATGACGGAGCCCTCGGTGACGGTCTGGCCGTGCACCTCGACGTCGCGCATCGCTCGGCGGGCCTGCACCGGAGACGGCGCCTCGTAGCGCAGCAGCTCTTCGACGGCGCCGGGGATGGCGGAGGGATCATCGATCAAGATGTCGCGCTGGTCGGGGTTGCGCGCGAGCGTCAGCCCGGCCCAGCCCATCAACCGCGCCACCGTCTCGTTGCCGGCGCCCGCGATCAGCGAGATGAAGTTGAGGAGCTCGTGGTCCTCGAGCTTGCGGGTGCCGTCCGGCGTGTCGATGTCGGCATGAGCGAGCGCCGAGATGAAGTCGTCGGTGGGCTTCTTGCGCCGCTCGGCCACCAGCCCCGTCATGTACTCGGCCATCTCGAGGTGCGGGCTCATGCTCGTCATCGACTCCCCGTCGTCGACGTGGAGGATCTCGTCCGCGATCCGGCGGACCATCTCCTGGTCCTCGTCGGGGACGCCGAGCAGCGCGCCGATGACCATCATCGGGAGCTTCATCCCGAAGTCCTGCACGAAGTCGAACCCGCCGGAGCCGACGAGCGGGTCGAGGAAGTCGGCGCACAGCTGGCGGACGCGAGACTCGAGGTCTGCCACCCGGCGCGGCGTCAACGCCCGGTTGAGGATCGACCGATGGATGTCGTGGATCGGCGGGTCCTCGAACAGCATGTTGCGGATCTGCTCGAGCATCTCCGGATTGCGAATCAGCTCGAGAACGCTGCCGTACGCGTTGCTGTAGGTGTGCCAGTCGAGTGACATGTCGCGGACATCGGCGCATCGCGTCACCGCGAAGAAGTCGTACTTGTCGTTGTAGTAGAGCGGCGCCTCGTCGCGCATCCGCTTCCAGACCGGGTACGGGTCGGCGTCGATCGCGTAGTCGTACGGGTCGTAGTAGATGTCGGTCATCGGCCCCCCAAAGTCGGTCTGTCGAGGACTGTACACCTGTGTCAGAATTGGCGCATGAGCAGCGCACGGATGAACGACATGGAGGGTCGACGGGCGCTGGTGGTGGGAGCGTCGGCGGGCATCGGACGGGAGGTGGCGTTGCGCTTCGCCGCGATCGGCGCTGACGTCGCGTTCCACGGCCGGCGGCGCGATCGACTCGAAGAAGCCGTCACGCGGTCGGGCGGTGGCCACGTGATCGTGGCCGACGTGTCGGACCCGGGGCAGTGCGATGCGCTCGTGGCCGAGGCCGTCGCGAACCTGGGCGGGCTCGACGCGCTGGTGTTCGCCGCCAGCTCCTCGCGTCTCTCGCTCGCCCAGGACACGGACGGCGAGGAGTGGGCTCGAGTGTTCGCGTCGAACGTGATCGCCCCGGCGCTGGTGACGCGTGCCGCGCTGCCGCACCTGTCACCCGGTGGGATGTGCGCGTTCATCTCGTCCGAGTCGGTCGGCGCGCCCTACCACGGCCTCATCCCGTACGGCGCGAGCAAGGCGGCGCTGGAGGAAGTCGTGCGCGGCCTGCGCATCGAGCACCCTGCGCACCGGTTCGCGTGCATCCGAGTGGGCAACACCGCGCCGACCGAGTTCGGCCGAGACTTCACCCCGGAGCTGGCCGGCGAGCTGATGCCGAAGTGGGCCGCCCTCGGCCGCTTGCCGGCCCAGGCCATGGATGTCGAGGAGCTCGGTCGTGCCATCGCCGACTCCGTCGCCATCACCCTGGCATCGCCGTCCATCGAGCTCCAGGACATGGTCGTGCGCGCTCCGGGCGGCTGCTTCGCCGGTGACGTCAGCTCGCTCCTCGCCGAGGTCGACGCCAACCGCGAGGCGGCGTACGGGAGCGACCGGTAGCCGCGGTCACGTCTGGCGTGGCGCCATCAGTGAGGCTTCGGTGCGGCCGTCCAGCGTCACCCGGCGACGGGCGAAGCGCCACCGGCCCTCGACGACCCGGTACTCGTCGATGTAGCGGCCCCAATGGTCGAGCCCGACCGCGGTCAGGACCTGGTAGTAGCAGTAGCCCTTGGCGTGTGACTCGTCGGTGACATCGATTTGGTGCGTCGCCGTGAAGTGCCGGACGTGCCACCGCTCGCCACCCGTCGTCGCCGCCCGGTCCTGCGCACCGGTGAAGACCGTGAGGATCTCGTCATGGCCCGTGTACACGCGCCCGTCACCGACGTCCATCACCGCGTCCGATGCGAACAGCTCGACGACAGGCGGAAAGCGCCCAGAGTCGCCGTTGGCGTTGTAGCGGGCGACGAGGTCGCGAATCGCCTCTCGCGCCGCCACCTCCCAGTGCTCCATCAACTCGACCATCCCGTCATCGCAGGTCACCCATATCGCTCGTGACGGCGGCGCCGGATGCCAGCAGCGAGTCGATCGCCTCGGCATCGAAGCCGAGCTCGGCCAGGATCTCGACGGTGTGCTGGCCGATCAGCGGCGACGGGCGCTCGAAGCGGGTGAGCAGGTCGCCGAAGTTCCACATGCTGCCGATCTGCTCGACGTCACCCCACTGGGGATGCGGGTACCGCGCCGCGAGCCCCGACGACCACGTGGCCGGGTCGTCGAAGAACGCTTCCATCTGGTCGAGCCCGACGCGCGTGGCCGCAACGCCTCGCGCCGTGAGCTCACCCAGCAGGTCGGCCGCCGAGCGACCGGCCAGGCCTGCGGCGTCGGGCGCCAGCGCGTCGTCGGTGTCGATGGCGATCCAGCCGTCGGCCACCTCGATGATCCGACGCCCGGGCGAGACACCGAGCTGCTCGCTGTCGAGACGTGGATAGTCGGCGAGCGATCCGTCCGGCAGCTTCATCGTCTCGCTGGTCGTGAGCGCACTGGCGCCGAGCAGCGACGCGCTGACGAACTGGCCCTCGCCGGTGCGCTCCCGCCAGTACAGCCCGAGCAGGGTCGCCAGCAAGGACGCCATGCCGCCCTGGTGGTCCATCATCCCGAACCGGTGCCACATCGGCGGGTTGTCGGTGCCCGCACCCTCGTACTCCCAGCCACTCGCCGCCTGGAACATCTGGTCGAAGCCAGGCCAATCCGCACGCGGACCGATCGGGCCGTAGGAGCTCACGTGGCAGTAGACGAGGCGAGGGTTGATGGCCCGCAGCGACTCGTAGTCGAGGCCCAACTTGCGCGCGGCCGGCATGCGGAGGTTGTGGTGCACGACGTCCGCCGACGCGACCAACGCCTCGAGGACCGGACGCGAGGCGAGGTCCTTCATGTCGAGGGCGATGTCGCGCTTGTTGCGCTGGCAGCCGGCGAACACGCGCTCGACGAAGCGCATCACGTCGCCCGTCGGTGGCTCGACCTTGATCACATCCGCGCCGAGGTCGCCGAGCAGCATCGGTGCGATCGGCCCGGCGAGGTACATGCCGAAGTCGAGGACCTTCAGACCCTCGAGCGGGTGCTGCCGCTGCGCCACCGACGATCGCATCGCGGGTGGGTCTCGTCGCTGTCCGAGCACGTGCTCGGTGTGCGCGCCGAGGCGTGGCGCCGGGCGGATGTGGGACGACGGTGGCGACGTGGTGAACGGGATGCCGGCCTGACGGACAGGCCCGAAGTCGGGGTCGTCGACGTCGACGACGTAGCCGTTCACGTTGCACTGCTCGTCGTCGAAGAAGCCGCCCAAGGGGACGGCGGGCTGGGCAGCGACGTCGCTCGCCCACAGGTCCTCGACCCAGCGGGCGCTGTCGTACTGGAGGAACGCGTCCCGATTGGCGCCCAGGTTGGGGAAGTTCGGGTTGCCGATCCCGTCGCGGGCGTTGGCGAGAGCGATGGCCTTGTCGCCCATCTCGGCGAGCGCCTGCTGCATCAAGGGCGACACGTCGGGGTTCGACATGAGGTGCACCCACACGCCGTCGGCGCACTCGAACAGCGTCGGCTTGGCCGGAGGCCACACGCGCCAGTCCTTGGGCATCCCGACGGCGAAACCGGGGGTCGGCGTGGTCGCTCGGGCCCAGTGCATCGTCATCGGCACGAGCGCGCCTTGAAGAAGGCTGGTGTGCGCCGGACCGCCGACGCCCGTGTCGAGTCGGGCGAGAAGCCGAGCGACCGAGCCGATAGCGGCGAGGTAGGCGGCGCCCCAGCTGCCCAGCGGCATCCGAAGGAACGTCGGTCCGTCGCGTCGCATCGCGACCTGCTCGTCCATCAGGCCGGAGCGGGCCAGTACGAGCGTGTCCGAGGCCAGCAGCTCCTCGTCCGGGTGGCCGATCGGGTAGCCGGTCACGCCGCAGACGACGAGTGCAGGATGCCGCGAGCCCAGGGACGCGTCGTCGAGCCGCAGCGCCATGGCCCGCGACGGTGTGAGGTCGTGGACGAGCACGTCGGCGCCGGCGAGCAGCTCGTCGAGTCGCCCCCGGCCGGCATCGGTGTCGAGGTCGAGCACGACGCTGCGCTTTGTCCGGTTCCACGTGGCAAAGCCCGGCGTCCCGCGCGTCGCGACGCCGCTCGGCGGCTCGACCTTCACGACGTCGGCACCGGCGGCGGCGAGCAGGGTCGTCGCCACGGGTGCGGCGATGCCGTCGGCGACCTCCACGATGCGGATGTCGTCGAGGATCCCGCGCGTGTCCATCCGTCTCCCCCTACTGCCCGTCAGGCCGACGACCGTCGGCCATCTCTCGTATCTGACGGTACTGTCTACACTCCCGAAGCGATGCGCTGACGAACGAGGGAGAGTGGGATGACGATCGAGCGGTTCCCGGTCGAAGCGAGCCACATCATGATGTTCGCCCGCGCCATCGGCGATCCGAACCCGGCGTACGCCGACGGCTCCAGCGCACCGCCGACGTTCTCGATGGCGGGTGCGCAGTTCGACGAGGACCACCCGCTGCGACCGAAGTCCGGTGCACCGTGGTTCGGCTCGGGGCGTGAGCCCACCGGCGTCAGCCAGGTCGGCGATGGCGATGGCGACATGACCCGGGCGCTGCACGCCGAGCAGCACTTCGAGTACCACCGGCCGGTG
>Ga0070671_100000140_pt1 | contig 46889 bp, 50 predicted proteins | sample KBSS73metaG_FD_65341 | JGI IMG/M metagenome (GOLD analysis project Ga0070671, IMG submission 65341) | Switchgrass rhizosphere microbial communities from Kellogg Biological Station, Michigan, USA - KBS S7-3 metaG | ecosystem: Host-associated > Plants > Roots > Rhizosphere > Soil ...
ACGCTCCAGAACGCTGTCGCGGCGAGGACAAGGCCCAGCCAGACGATCAAACTTTTCTGCCAATTACGCAGCATCCAACGTGATGCCATTCCGCTACGGCTGCCTGGCGGTTGAGGTCGATAGCCCCGGAATTGTTGTTCATTCTTCGGCGGACGCTTAAATTTGTGCACGGTACCCATGGCAAAGGCGTACCCAGCCTGGTGGCGGAAGTCGATCCCCCCCGCGGCTGAACAAACAGAGGCTTTCATTCAACTCCGCTGGAGGGTCGAACGTCCGCAATGTCGGCGAATTTCCCTGCTGCTCAGTTTGCGACCCAGCCTTTAGCCTGCAACATGCCTGCACCGGTGCGATCTAAGGTCAGATCCAGCAGGGCCATGTTTGCAGGATCGCCTCATGCGGGATCGCTTCGTAACCGGATAGGGACGACACGCTGATCGAGATACCCCTGCGGAAGACCAGCAATCTCCTCGACATCCCGCAGGTTCAGGCCGAGCGATGCCTCAATTTGCGATCGGGTATAGACGCCGTGCTCGACAATCATGCGCAGCCCTTCGGCCAGCATCGTGGGCTGGGTGACTGGAAATGCATCGTCAAGCGGCTCAACTTTGCGGATCTTGAGGCTGTTCATCTGGCGGAACAGGTAGGAGAACTGGTTGTCGGAAAGGATGCCCAAGTCCCGGCTGCGGTAGGCCATTGAGGCGATAGAAACTCCCCAGCGCGCTTTCAGCGTCTTGAAATACGCGATCGAACTGCCGAGCACCTCGCGGCTAAAGGTTTCGCGAGGAAGCAGGAAGGCACTGGCAAAGCGATTAGCTTGCTTCTCGACCATATCGAGATTGCCACTCGTGACCTCAATGTCGGGGTGGAGTACGAGATGGGCAAGTTCGTGGGCAAGGTTGAACAGATCTCGCGGCCCGCCCTGAATTTCCGCCGACATCAATACGATGGGGCGACCGCCAATCCAGCAGCTCACCGCATCCATGTCCTGACAAAGGACCGGCTCCCGTACCATTAGGACCCCGTTTGACTCCATGACTGCGCCTAGATTGCGGATCGGTCCCCGACCGAGGCCCCAGTAGTCGCGCAGCCGCTCTGCTGCCAGTTCGATATCGTCGTCATCCCCACGCTCGAAATCGAACTCGGTGCTCGGAAAATTCACAGCGGGCAGCTCAATGAAGCGCTCAAGCAGCGTGCCGACATCGCCAGCCCATTGGAGCCTGCGGACGATGCGCCTACGATGATGCTGCTCCATTCGCTTCAAACTTCGGAAGAATGGCGCGCGCGGTTCTCCCGCGCGCGGTGGCGTACCAGTAAAGAACGATAGGGGCTGTCCGGTCTCAACGACGATATTGCTCATCGTCTCGCCACTCGGCGACGATTGGCCAGTCTCAAACTGCGCCACTGCCTGTCGGGACACGCCAATCGCCTCGGCAAAAGCCTCCCCGGTGAAGCCTCGGGCCTCCCGAGCTTCTTTGATTCGTTCCGGAATCGGTTTGGCTCCGGCAGAAGCCGGAGCACTATGATTGTTGCCCATGTTGTTATCTGCAATCAGGCTTTGTGGTCGAAATTTGTCTCGTCTTCATCCTTGCGCAGCGAATCTTCGATGTGATCGCGGAAGCGGAGCACGACGGCAGGAGCGGGCGTTTCCGACGGCGCGACCTCAGTTGGGCCGAGGCGGTTCAACACATTCGTGCGCGCGAGCCAGTTGTTGCGGCTATGCTCAGGCATGCCCCAGCACAGATGAGTGAGGGTAGGGCCGTTGGCCCCGAACGTAAGCCAAGCGTACATCTCCTCCATGGGTGATGGGCGCAGCGGTACCACGACGGGATCCGGCTTGAAGAAATCAAGCTGATTGCTCAACCTCTGGTCCTGACGGGTAGGCGTTTCTTCCGGGAACGCTACAGGGCCGTCGGTGCGACAGACATGGGCGCGGAAGGATCCGGACCGCATTTCCACCCAGTGCCCGCCGCCAAGCGGCATGTTTGTCATGGCAGATTCGAAAGGTAGGTCGCCAACCTTGCAGCTCTCGTGCACGCTGAACAGAACCGCTGCGCGCCGGATGTGCCCTTTGATGTCGCCACCGATGAGAGACTTGAGGAAGGGCTCATGGTCCATCACGTCGTTGGCGAGGATGATCGCTTGCTCCACCGAACGCGTCAACGCGAGGTCGGTGCTGGGTGGAAACGCGTCATCAAGCAACTGTTGAAATGGAATCATCGGCTTTCTCGGCTGAAGCAATGCAAGCATATTCCCAAATAGGCTGACTCACGTCAAGTGAAATCTCGAATCCTCGCATTAAGGTGTGGAAAGTATCGATGCCAGCTTCGCATTCATCAGCATTTTTGGGGGTTCTCCCGCTTGGAAAGAGCGGTTTGGGCTGAAGCCGTCGTTCGGCTAAGTATTTCGAACTACCGCAAAGTCTCGCCCCCGCCATTCAAACCCCCCCGCGGCGGCGGTGAACAAACGACTGGTTCCGATGCCCCAGCGTTGCGCCCAGAACGTCGGCTCTGTTGGCGTTAGCAGCCAGATGCTCGGGCACTCCCCAGCGACAGGCGGGAATGAGCTGACGTTCGTGGTGCCTGCCGGGAGCGACCAGTTCTGGTCGCATCATGCCGGCCCGTGCCAGGCGCGCTGGTCACGTCGTCGGCAACAAAGCAGCAGCTTGTACCCGCCAGTCCGGCGAGATGTCTTCTGTGAGGGTCAGATTAGTGCAGCCAAGGTCGGCGCGGCCCCGCCCACGGACGATCGCATCAGTCACTTGCGGACTAAGGAACGCCAGGCGCAGCACACGCAGCATGTAGGACGCTGGCACTCGTTCTTGTGCCGCCAGGCGGGTGACGTCGAGCTCGCCCTTGCGCAGCTCCTCCCACCAGCGGTGCGCCCGAGCGATGAGGCGAACCAACGGTTCGTTGGGGAGCTGGGCCGCGGCTGCGCCATTGGGTTCAACCAGGCGCACCATCTTGCCGGTGCGCGTCAGCCGCACCGGAAAATCGAAAGTCAGGCTGGCTACCCCCCTGCCCGCTGTCAGCCCGAGCAACTCGGCAATTGCCGCTGCCGGACAACTAAACGCAATTCGCTCAGGCGCCACCCGCACCTTGTCCACCAATTCGAGCAATGTCTTGTCGCCGAGCGAACCTGTGACCGCACGCGCACGATCATGCAGCCCAGCCATCCCGGAGGCATCGAGCGCAAGCCCCAAATCGATCACCAGGCCAAGCGGATCGCCCAAGGCGTCACGCAGGCGCGCAATCACCGCACCTTCCAACTCCTTGGCGGGGATCCGCATGCCTTCGGCGGCCTCGAGATGCGCGGCCGCGCTCACATAGTAGCGATATCGCACTTTGCCTTTGCAGGCATGGGTCGCCATCAGCGGCTGGTCTTCGCCATCGACAATTTTGCCGGCGAGCGGGCTCGGGTTGGTCGCGCGCACGCCCGAGCGGTGACCCTGGAGATTGTCAGCGAGCCGCCGCTGGACTTGATCCCAGGTGGCGCGATCGATGATCGGCTGGTGGAGTGCAGCGTGGCGCTGCCCATTGTGTTCAATTTCACCGAGGTAGATGGGATTGGCGAGCAGCCGGTAGATCTGCCCACGCGAGAACGGCGTGCCGCCAAATTGCCGGCCACCGGCACTGGTGCGCACTGGGGTGTGGAGGTGTTCGCGCGCCAGGGCACTGACCAGCAACCGGACGTTGCCCAGATCGAGATAGCGCCTGTAGATTTCGCGGACGAGTTCGGCTTCGCTCGCATCAATGTCCAGCGTGCGGCCGTTGGGCGTGTAGCCCAGCGGCGGCGTACCGCCCATCCACATGCCCTTGGCCTTCGACGCAGCAATCTTGTCGCGCACGCGCTCGGCGATGACCTCGCGTTCGAATTGGGCGAAGCTGAGCAGCATATTGAGGGTCAGCCGGCCCATGCTGGTGGTGGTGTTGAATGACTGAGTGATCGAAACGAAGCTGGTGCTGACCTTATCGAACGCTTCCACCAGCTTGGCGAAATCCAGCAGCGAGCGGGTCAACCGGTCAATCTTATAGACCACGATGATGTCGACCTGCCCTGCCGCGACGTCGGCGAGCAGGCGTTGCAGCGCCGGCCGCGCCAGCGAGCCGCCGGAGACGCCGCCATCATCATAATGGTCCGGGATCTGGCTCCAGCCCTCGCTGTTCTGGCTGAGGATGTAGGCCGCACAAGCCTCGCGCTGCGCATCGAGGCTGTTGAAGTTCTGATCGAGCCCTTCCTCGCTCGACTTGCGCGTATAGATGGCGCAGCGGATCTTGTTCATGCCGCCCTGCCCTTCTTGTGCTTGAGACCGAAGAAGGCCGGGCCTGACCAGCGCGTCCCGGTGATCGCGCGAGCCACCTCGGACAGGCTGTTCCACGGCTTGCCATTCCAGCGGATCACGCCGTCTTCACCGACCTGCACGATCTGGACTACGCCATTCCACTCCCTCACTAGCCGCATTCCGGGCTGGATCTCGCACGTGACGGTCTTGGCCTGGGACAGCTGCTCGAGCCGCTGCTGGGTGCGGCGGGAGAAACCGCCGTGCACTTTGGCCTGCAGTTCCCAAGCGAGCGCCAGCCGCAACAGGCGCGGTGTGACGTCGGGGACCGGGGCGCCTGTCAGCAGTACCCACTGCTCGCGCAAGGCGGCTGGCGGAAGATCCGCCAACCGCGCCAGGTCCCGGTCGAGATCGATCCGCGCCATCAGGCGCTCGCCTCGCCAGATTGGCTCAGGCCTTTCCCGACTGTTGACTGCTCCGCGAGGGCATACGTGGTCGCGCCGTCATCCAGCTTGGTGCGGGTGAGGACCCCACCCTTCTTGCGCAGGCCCGTCAGAAATGCCCGGCACGTGTGCGGCTGCCACCCAGTCGCCCGACCAAGCTCGTTGAGGGATGCTCCTTCGGGACGCAGCAGCAGGCGTTTCACCTCGGCAGCTTTGGTCGGGCGCCCGGCCGCCGCGCCCTCCCCTTCCGCACTTGCGCTAGCGACATGCTGATCTGTCACCTCACCGTTAATCTGCTCCGGCGCGCGTGCCAAGCGGCGTTCGCCCTTGGCTGGGCTGACGGTCTGCACGTTGGTCATCAGGCAGTACACCGTTGATGGACAGCACCCTGCTGCCCCATCACCGGAAGCCCTGCCGATCGCTCGGTCAGGGCAGCTTGGGGCGTCGTTCAGTGCCGCTCTCAACACCGGCAGCATTTGCTTGGAACGTCCGCGAAGTCCACTTGAATTCGCCAACGACAAGGAAATTCGGCTTGGCTACGCATTCCCCTGTGATGGAAACAGCCGCGGACATCTTGCTTGATTCGATGATCGACCTGTGTCGAGGGAAGGTCCGCGGCAGGGTTATCATGAACCCCAAACCGCGACGCGGGAGACCGCATAGTGTCTCTCGGCAGGGCCTTGACCTCCTTTACCGACTCGCATATGGGCAGTCTATCAAAATTGTCGAGCCGTAATACTGTCTGCGCTACGCTTTAGCGTGGTACGCGTAAGTTGGTAGTCAGAAGCGGGTGCTAATCGGCTAGTTGCGCAGGCGGTTATAGTGGCCGGCGCCGGCCTTGGCGCTAGGCACCAAGATTGGGAACCACCGATCGTTTCCGCGCGGCCCCAAATCGCTTCATTACTCAGTCACGCTTACGCGTATGCTCGCCTTCGGAGCGGAAATTAGGTGAAGATAGCCCTCTGTTTCTGGTCTGAAGAGTCAGCCGCCCATCCTGTCGCCGCCGTACCATCCGTAGCGCGAGCCGTGCGCGAGTGCGCTGCGGCCGATGTGCGATCATGCGTAATCGTGACGCCTCTCTTGTGGGCTGTACCCGAAGGTATCGCTGCCAAGATTGAACGGCTCGCGCCTGGATACCCGATAACCTTTACCAATGCGGCGAATGTACCACCTGATTGCATTGCGATTTCCGGCGAGGCGATCGTAGCGGCGGATGTTGTCGCTGCGCTGCACCGGGGGGACGAGCCGGGGGCTGAAGCCGCGGTCTGGCCAAGCAACAGCGCTCACGAGGCAGATGCCATGCTCCGCCGCAGGGAACGCGAGATCATAATGGCCTCGGGCAAGCCAGGGGACGGAATTGTGTCTCGATGGCTTAATCGTCCTGTCTCTCGAACAATTACCAGAGCGCTTCTCTCGATGGGTCCCGTTCCCCCGGTGGTCGCGACCTTCGGGACAGCGGCCATCAGCATTGCGATGTTCTGCGCGTTGGTCGGATTACCCGGCTATCAGGGGCAGATATGGGGCGCCTTGCTGTTCCATGCGGCTTCGGTGTTCGACGGGGTAGACGGCGAAATCGCCCGCATCACGTTCCGCTCGAGCAGGCTGGGCGCAACAATCGACAGCCTCGTCGATCTTGCAACCAACATTGCGTTCTTCCTAGGGCTCATCTCCAACTTTCATCAAATAGGCGAGTGGAAAGTGGCCTTGGTTGCGCTGGTGGGACTGTCCTTCCTCTCGATCGGCAAGCTTCTGCTTGGCTGTTTCGCGGTGGCCAATCGTGAGCCGGTTACGTTCAATGTCGTCAAAGATCATTTTGCCCGCCGCCGCAATGGGCTGAAGACGGTGCTCACGTATTTGACGATGCGAGATTTTTACGCACTCGCCGCGGTAGTGCTGATCGCCGCCGGCTTGGGCAAAGCGGGCATTTATATGTTTACTACGATCGTTGCCGGCTGGCTTATCGCAGTGACGGTCACGCTATGGAAAATGCAAGCGAAAATGGGTGCAGCATGGCTCGCGGTCGGCCAGATGACGGGCCAGGAAACTTGCGCGATCGATCCGCTGCCCACTTCACAGTTATCAGCCGATGCCTCTAATCTGCATTGATTGCCGCTACATCGGCCCACGTCCGAGCGGTATAGCCAAAGTTGTTCAGGCGCTCGTGGACTTCATTCCCTCAGCGGCGCCGGATCTCGATTTCCTGTTGCTGAGGCACCCCCGTGCGCCACGACCGTTGAGCCACGGGGGCAATGTCAGTGAGATTGAGGTAAACGCCTCGGCCAACAGCCCAACTACGATGTGGTGGCTCCCATGGGCCGCCAACCTTTCGAAGGTGGATCTGTTTCACGCGACCTACAATATCATGCCGCGGGGTCTGGCCATGCCCTGCCTTACTACCATTCACGACATCATGTGGCTGACTGCACCCGAATGGTGCAACACGCGCTGGTCGGGGGCTGCCGAACGGTGGTTCTACCAGCACGGGATCAAGCGCGCCCTCAAGCGTTCCGCTGCAATCGGCACAGTGAGTGAAGCAAGTCGCCGAGCCATCATCGATTACGCCCCAGCGGCGGCCGACAGAGTCCATGTGGCGCAGTTAGGTGTTTCGGCCGATTATCGGCCCACCGCTGCCTCGACCGAGTTCCTGACCGGCTTGGGCCTACCGGCAGGCAAGCGCTTCGTGCTTACAGTGGGGCAGTATGTGCCGTACAAGAACCACGAAGGGGCCGCCCGCATCTTCGCGCGGATTGCTGATGCGCATCAGGATTGCGATCTGGTTTTCGTGCAGCGTATGTCACGTCGCTCGGCCAGGCTGCGAAGCCTCGTCGCTGCACTTGGTATAGCCAATCGGGTGCATTTTCTTCCCGCAACGGGCGATGCCGAGCTCACTGCCCTCCTAAGCGCGGCCGCGGCCTTGCTCCATCCATCGTTTTGTGAAGGGTTCGGCCTTCCTCTTTTAGAAGCCATGGCCTGCGGCTGCCCGGTGGTGACCGGCGCTCGCTCAGCCATGGCTGAAGTCGTGGGTGACGCTGGCCTGCTCGCCCAGCCGGACGACCTCGACGCGATGGCGTCCGCCTTGCACAGTGTGCTGAGCAACACGAAAGTGCGTGCGGACCTGATCCGCAAAGGTTTCCTTCGGGCATCGGGAATGCGTTGGGAAAACTTCGCTCGAGCCAATCTCGACTTGTATCGCAAGCTACTCTGATCCGACTATGAGGATTTGCGGAACTGCGGTTGGCGCATTGAGTTCACCACGCGCTCGGAAATGCCGAACCTCCCGTCGGCCAAGCCTTGGCGGAACTGGCGAAGCAAGCTACCGAACACGGATGCAGGCTGAAGAGATTGTTCACGCGGTGTTGAATCTAGCAGACGTCAAGGTGTTGATCTGCGGATTGCCGGGCGCCCTGACCCACTACATCGTAGACCAGTGTCGAGCCGCGCTTGCTTCCGAGTATGGCGAATGCGCTGTATTCAACGTCAACAACATGGCACCCGACACATGCGATCAAATCACGACCAGCCGAGCGCCGGTGCTCCTGTGGGCGGACAGCCCGGACCGGGATACGGCAGCGATGGCGGGGAGAGCAGATTTTCCGATTTGCGTACTCGACGTGTCTTTCGCCGAGACCGTGGTCGAATTCATGTGCACGCGGGACGTGGCGCTGGTCGACGCTTTGCGCGTCATGGCCTTGGCGAAAATCGGAATGTGGCAAGTTGTCGAAAACGGAGAGGTCCATCGTGTCGGCACTAAGGGTGGTCTCGAAGGTATAATTCGCGAGATCATCGATGCGGCTGCGCTCCGGGGTCCTGGGGTGCGGGGAAATTCTATGGCTCCAACATTGCCATCGCAAACTGCGCTACAAGCAGCCCTGACCGCACACGGGATCGATGAGGTACATGCGTCGGCGATGACCCCGCAGGAGGTCGAGGCGATCGCCTTCTATGATGTGTTCTACGGGCATTGGCGTGCTTCAAGCGCCACGCGGTTGGATGTCCCGCTTTGTGTGTTGTACAGCGGGGTACCTCCCCACCGACCGAACCCAGAGCCAACACTTGACTTAGTCGGACCGCAAAGGGTGCTGACCTTTGGCCCATTCGCCTATTTGCCTGAAGGGCATTGGGATCTTCATTTCCAGTTTACGGCCAGTGAGAATACTCCATCTAACTCCGTCATGTTAGATGTATTTGCCGACATGGAGGTCAAAGCCTCCATCAATTTCGAGCTCGATAAAGACGGAGAATTCGCGTACGCCTGCGAATTCGATATCACCGATACTTGGCATACTTTCGAGTTCCGGACGCATTTGAGGAGAGGGGCAATCGGAGGTTTGCTTAAGTTGAAATCGCTTCGCGTGAGTAGGAAAGAGCGTGTCTTAGATATTGCGCCAAAAATTAACTTATGTCACGTACAGTAATACGGTCTACGCGGATTTCACTGTTGTCATCATCGCGCAAAACCACCTCGAAATACCGTAAGTCAACGTTAGTATTTGCCACAAAGGACATACGTTTGGCCGTTAATTGGTCCGACGCGATCTCAAAGCCAAACTCATGGGTGACGGCAGCGCGAACAGTTCCCTTGATTTTCCCATGGACAGTGATCTCGTAAGAGCCCTGCGGCAAATACCAGTAGGGGCCATGGACGAGCACCTCTCCCCGCCCCGCCCGCATCATGCTATCATCGGAGCCCGGCTGCGCAGCATAGCGGATAGCGGCGGGACCAATCTCAAGAGTGCGATCATCCGGCTTCGTCCGAGCAGCAAGGAGATAGCAGTCCGGCCCATAGGTCAACTCGTCGCGGGAAACCTCATGGAGGCGGCCACGATTACCGATTTTCCAGAACTGGAGCCCGCAATCGGTCAGAGCGTCAAGAACCTCAGCGCCACCCGCCCCTTGCATGCCGGGAAAGAATTCAAGGACTATCTGGACGTCCGGAGAGCGGGCAATGACTTGTTTTAGGCCACGCAACGCGGCGGCTTCGTGGCCTTCGACATCCAGCTTGATTACGTCGACCTGCACATCAGCGGGGATGACGGAGTCTATCGTGACAAGCGGCACTTCCACATGCTCGCACCCAGCAACGTCGTTGCTTCCCGCCAGCAGGGATCCACCTCCGATGTGCGCGAAGGAGAAGCCAAACTGTGCCGTTCCTTCGCGATCAGCAACAGCTTTGTTGATGAGAGTGATGTTGTTGGACAGCCCATTTATGTAGGCGCTTCCTTCGATGAACGGAATTAAGAACGGGTTCGCTTCGAAGGAATAAACTCGGCCTGAACCGCCCATCTGTTGCGCCGCGAAAAGTGTATAGAACCCGAAATTCGTGCCAACATCAAGAAAGGTCGCGCCAGGCTTGAAGCAGCGCTGGAGAACTTTCATGACATCCGGCTCGATATAGCCGGAATGTATGATCTCCAAACCTGATCCTGTATCACGTCCATCAATGAACATGCGCAAGCCCGATCTCGTCTCGGTTAGCATACGGTACCCGCCAAGATTGGTAGCCTGCCCTTGGGCGAGCGCCAGCATGCGCCGACTAATGAGCTCCTGGCGATCATCGATTTGACGAATCTTAGCCTTTATTTGCGCAATTGAATTCAGCATTGCTGCGCTCCTTCCCGTCACGCCGACACTTTCCTCCACCATGTTCGCTCTCGCTAGTTCGTGATCTGCCGCGCCACCGCCACAGGGCCTACGATCTGGCCGATAATCTGGAGCAGCTTGCTTGGCAGATTGGCTTCGGCGCCGGCGACGTAAACGACATCCTTGTCCGTCAGGTAGAACCGTTGGGCCAGCAGGTAGGATGTCGGCTTTAACATGTTGACGTGGTAAACGATCGGCCGTTCGGCTCCCAGCGGCAGTTCTGCGGTCTTTTCCTTGCCATACCGGAACACGAACACGGCGCCAGGATTGGCCGTGTACTCGCTGGGTCCGCCCGCGAGTGCCAGGGCCTCCACCAGCGAAAGGCGTCGGAGCGGAAGGTCGAAGCGGTTGATGCGGTTAGCGCTGCCGAGAACGGTGTAAGTCCACGGCTGGCGCACGAGGAGCACGCGGTCACCCGCTTGCATCACAGTTCCGCCGAAGTTTTCGTAGGTGAGCTTTTCCAACGGCCCCTCGCTCAGCAAGCCTTCCCGGTCGACGCGCACGAGCAGAGTTTCCGGAGCGCCGCGCGGACCACCGGCGAGCGAGATGACATCTAGCAGACGCTCCTGCGCGCTGGTCAGAGGAACGCGACCCGTCCGGGCGATCTCGCCGCTGACCATGACGCTGCTCCCGTTGGCGGAATCAACGCGCACAATGACTTGGGGGTTTTCCGACTTGCCGCGCAACCGCGCCTCGATGGCGGTGGCCAGTTGCCGGGGGGTTAGCCCGGTAGCCTGAATTTCGCCGGTATAGGGCAGGCGGATCATGCCGTCCTGGTCGATTGACACAGGACCGATGGTCGTTGCCTTGGCGTTCGCGTCATAACTGCCCGAGGTAGTCGGGGGGGTAGAGAACAGCCGGGCACCAACCTCGTAAAAGACGACGCTGATGGCATCGCCTGCCACCAACATGGGAATGCCTGATTTCAAGCCGATCGGAAAAGGAGTGAAATCGGGGACGTCCGGAGCAGCGGGCAGGGCCTCAACGCGGTCCACCTCGCGGACAGCGAATTCGCCGGCTTTCCGGTCGCTATAGACCCGGCGTGCCGATGGCCCGGCCTGAGGCAGAGTCGAACATCCGCTGGTCAGCACCACGCTCAAGGCAAGGGCAAGGGCCGCCAGTTTGGTGGAGCGCTTCATCCTGTCAATCTCCACGTCTTGCCGGTCGTCTGTCGCCTTCCGCGCGAGCTTGGGCCGGCGTAAGGAGCGTTGCTGAGGCGACCATCCGCTCACGAGCGATGGCGTTGTCATGGGGTCAGAGCGTGCTGTAGATGCTGATTGCGAGATCAAGATCGGAAAATTCACGCCCATAACCATTCTTGAGAACCAGTGCCGATCCGCAAAACTCGCGGATGATACCGGTGTCGTGACTAACGAGTATCATCGCCGCGCCTTCGCGCTCCCGAAACAAGGCGTCGTGGCATTTCTTATGGAAGCGCTGATCACCGACCGAGATGACTTCGTCAATCAGATAACAGTCGAAGTCGATCGCCAAGGTGAGCGCAAAAGCGAGCCGGGCGCGCATGCCCGATGAATAGTACTTCACCGGCAACAGGAGGTTGCTGCCCAACTCCGCGAAATCGTCGACCTTTTCGATCACATCGCGGATCGGCTGCTGATAGAGGCGGGCGATGAACCGGATATTGTCGTACCCGGTCATTGCAGCTTCAAAGCCACCCCCGAAGGCCAGCGGCCACGACATCGACATGCCGCGGTGGATTCGTCCGTGCGTAGGCCGTTCGACTCCCCCGATAATCTTGACAAGAGTGGATTTGCCAGCGCCATTGCGGCCAAGAACTGCCAGCTTCTGGCCCGGCTGAACTGAGAAATTGATGTCCGTGAGCACCGTCTTCGGCCCAGTTTGGGTCTCGTAAACCTTATGAATGTGCGACACGGTAATTGCGCGTCGATCGGTCACCCAGCGGCTCGGATTGGACGGAGCACGGGCCTTGCCGCGTTCGGGGACGAGCGGGCGCGGTGTGAGGCTATTCATCGGAGTCATACAGCAGTTCCGACAAGGATCGCACGATCCACAGCACCGCGATGGAGAGCACGGCGGCAAGCAGCATGTTGCGGCCCCGACGCGGGTAGAGCGGCTCGTCAGGCCGGTTCGGCTGCGAAATCCACTCCAGATAGAGGCGATTGCGATCGGCGTTGCTACGAGCGTTGGCAAGCGCGAGACTGGCTCCCAACAGGCGCTTCTCCGCGGCCTCCTGGGCTACGGTCAATTCCTCGCTGACACGGATCCGATCCGCGAGTGAATTCGGTCCGCCGGCCATGGCCGTGCTTTGGCGGTTGAGTTCGCGCCGGATCGCCTCTCTTCGCGAGCGCATCTGCGCAATAGCCGGGTTATTCGGGGCGGCACGCTTGGTCTGTGCGATTTCAATGTCGATTGTTGCGAGTTCCTCGGCGAAGTGCGATGCGACCTTCACGGCAGCCCGCGATTGCAGTTCGGGATCTAGCACGCCGTTACGGGTCTGCACCGTGTTGATCTGGCCGAGTATGCCCGCCAAATTTGCGCGGGCGGCCGCAACCTCTCGTTCGGCGGCCTGGGTCATTCCAGCGCGAGCGCGAGTATTGAGTCGGTTGACCATGTCTTCGGATGCCACACGGATCCGCTCGGCAAGGGTCTGAGCAGTTTCGGCAGTGAACGCCTGAACTTCTATGTAGCTGATGTCGGTCTTTTCGTCATAGCTCGCATCGAGGTAGTGTTGGAAGTGGCGGAACAGGTGTTCCCTCCCGCTGCCGGCCAACAGGGACGGAAAGCCGGAAAACAAGTCCAGGGTCGGACCCTCGAACATGCGCGAGACCAATCCATCGCGGTTGATCGTCCCAATCAGATCGCGCGAGGCGACATAGGCGATGATCGCTTCTGCGTTGTCACTGCTTTCGCCGTTTGCGGAAAAGTTCATGAAGCTAATGCGGTCGCGCGCGGGTGTGGCCGATCGAACGACATAGCTGAATTGCGAAGCATATCGCGGCGTGGCGATAAGGTAGTTGTAGGCCGCCGTAATGACCATGACAGCCGCAAAAACCGCCAGCAGGATCCGGTCGCGTCGCTGGTGAGGCGAAAGCACTGCGGATGCCTCGGCCTCGTGGGACTCGATCAACACGAGCTGACCCGTATTGTCCGCTCCTGCGCCAGGTGTCTGCGTCCTGTGCACTGAACTACTCAAGTTCGATGTGGCGCTGTGCCTTCAGCACGAGCAGCCATCCTGTGGCGTTCACCGCGATCGTCCAGATGACAAGATAGGACATGCTCCAGGTGGTCGGAACGTCCGGACCGAAGTAACCGGCCCGATACATTTCACACGCGTTAACCAGCGGCGACCAGGTGACGATCTCCCGCGCAGTAGGTGGGAGCCAGTAGACCATGTAAAACGCACCGGTGAGCGGCAGGACCAGATACATGATCGGCTGGATCACCCGTTCGAACGCATCAGAAAAATGGGCGAGGGCTGCCAAGGTCATGGCGACGCCGAAGCTGAACAAGCACATGAGCGTCCATCCGCCAAGGAGCACAAGGTAGTCGTCTACCGGGTCCAGAACGTCAAGCAGCCGAAGCGGGATATATGCCACGAAGAAGGCGATGAGTGTTCCGATCGCCTCCAGCAACCCTCGCGCGATTAGCATGTCGGCCGGTCGCACCTGACGATGGAACAGCAGGCCCGACCCGTGCCGGAAGGCGTGGGTGAAGCGCGCGTTCATGTGCCGCCAAACGGTCAGGAAAGTGTAGCCCGTCAAGACCAGGGGAATGACACGCACGCCGTGGTTGCGCTCGCCGTAGATGGCCGACCATGAGATCATGACACCCAGAGTCAGCAGCAGCGGCTCGAGAATTTGCCAAAGGAACCCGATGTTCCGATGACCGAAGCGCGCCATCAGTTCACGGATCAGCAAGGCGTTGATCGTCCGCGACTTGCGGTCTAGCCGTTCGCTTAGGAAAGCCATATCAACGGTCTCATGACAGGTTGAGGTGTTCGCGGCTGCCCGACAGCAGCAGATAGAAGCTGAGGAACGTCCAGAAGGAGAGCAGTGCGACCGTCCCGGTGTAACGCAGGCGCCTGGGTTCTGTCGCGGCATCCGGCAGGTTGGGAGCAGTCACAGCCTCTAAGAAGACCTGCTGACGATTGGCCTCGTCGACCGCATTGTCGAGACGCTTTTGCGCCGCTTCGTACATCTTACCAGCCAGTTCGCGCTCGACGAGTTGCTTTTCATATCCGCCGATGGCCCCAGACAACGCATTGTTGCTGCCGGTCAGGCGCCCCGCTCGCTCGCCGATCTGAGCATCCAACCCCGCCAATCTTCGCGTCAGCGCGGGGATCGCAGGATTGTTCGGGGCACGCTCGGTCATGCCCTGCAGATCGGCGACAACCTGCGCCCGTTCGGATTCAAGGGCGGACTGTTGCTGCGTCGTGGCCTGGGCGCTCTGCTCGGGATCAATTAACCGCGCCTCGTTGCGATAGCGGGTAAGCTCGATATTGGCCTGGGCTAGTGTTCGCGCTGCAGCATCGGCCTCGCGTTGGGCGACCTCGAGACGATCTGCTCGGGCGCGCGTGTTCATGGCATTGACCTTCAGCTCGCTGAGCTGGAGGACTTCTTGCGCCATGATATAGGAATCGCGTGGCTCATAAGCAGTGACCCGCACAGTCGTGATGCCGGTCTCCAAGTTCTTCTCGACCTTGATCTGAGAAAGGTAATGGCGAAACAATGTCTCATCTGTGTCAGTGCAGAAGATACAACCGTAGCGACTGAGTGCATCGGCACCCTCCGGCCGCCATATCTTGCGTAGATCTATTTTCCTCATAATCGCGTGCATGGCATCCCGCGAGCGAATGTAGTCCTGCACTGCGAAAGCATCGTCGCTGGCGCGCGATATGCCGAAATCCTGCAGGTAAGCCGCGGCTCCATCGGTAGCCGGCTTGCTCGCGGAACGCACCACGAAGCGCACTTCCGAAACGTACCGGTCGGATGCAACCAGGCCGAAGTAAACGGCGGCCAGAAGCGTCGGCAGCAAGCAAAGACCGAAGAACAGGGCCAGAGCATAGTGCGCCGAAAGCCAACGACGCAGAGCTCCGGGGGTTCTGCCCGTCTCCAGGAGGCGCGCAGTGATGACAGGACTGGAGTGTGTGTTCACGCCCCCCTCATCCGGGCTAGAGCCGGAGGGTGAACGGAGGTGCTGACCACTGATTCAGATCCGGATCGCCCCGCGGCCCGTTCGATCACGGTAGTCGTCGAGCAATTCGGAACGAGGTCGATCAGGTGAACGCGTCCGCCCGCCTCGCGCACTTCCTTTGCTCCAACCACCTGCTTTTCAGTATAATCGGCACCCTTAATCAGATCGGTGGGCTGCAAGGCCGCGATCAGCTCCGCGGGCGTGTCTTCATCAAACACGACGACAAGGTCAACCGACCCAATCGCCGCCAGAACTTCAGAGCGAGACGCCTGAGCCTGGACCGGTCGCGTGGGTCCCTTCAATCGGCTAACCGATTCATCGCTGTTGAGGCCCACAACGAGGCGGTCACAACACTCTCGAGCCGCTTTTAGCAACTGGACGTGCCCGGCGTGCAGGATGTCGAAACAGCCGTTGGTAAATCCGACGCGCATGCCCTCGCTCTTCCACGCGGCGACCTGACGGGTGGCCTCCGGGAGTGAAACGATAACGTTGATCGGCAGGCTGTCGAGCGCCGCGACCGCCTCGGTCAGTTCGCGCCGGGTCAATGTGGCGGTGCCGAGCTTACGCACGACGGCGCCAGCGCCGGCGTTGGCCAGCATTGCGGCCTCCTCCATCGCATAGCCCGACGCCAGCGCGACGCAAAACACCGCGAGAGCCGTGTCGCCCGCTCCGGACACATCGCTGACTTCGCTCTGCGTCGCGCGGAAATGGTGGAACGGCTCGCCGGGCCGAACCAGCGCCATGCCCTGTTCGGCCATGGTCAGGAGAATCGCAGAGCCGGTCGCCCGGCAGGCAACCTCCGCTGCCTCTCTGATCACCGCCACGTCGGACCAGTCCCGATGGACGAAAGCGCCCAGTTCGCTGCGATTCGGCTTGATGACGGTGGCGCCCGCATATGCAGTCAGGTCGCGCCTCTTGGGGTCCACGATTACGGGGATACCCTGCGCCCGGGAGGCGGTCAGCACATGTGCGAGCACACGATCGCTCAACAATCCCTTCGCGTAATCGGAAATTGCCACCGCATTGAAGTCTGCAACAACCGCATCAAACCTCGAAAGAATTTGATCCTCTATCTCGTGATCGAACGGCGAAGTATCTTCCTTATCGCACCGGAGCAACTGATGGCTGCCGCTGATGTATCGGATTTTAAGGCTTGTGGAGCGCCCTGGCGCAGTGACGATCAACGAAGTGTCGGCGCCTAGACTTTCCACAATGTCGCGGCAGATCCGGCCTTCGTGGTCGTCGCCGACCACACCGATCAGTGCGCTACGGCAATCCAGCGCCCGCACATTGGCCAGCACATTGCCCGCCCCTCCAAGCATTTGCGAAACACGGTTGAGATGAACGACTGGCACGGGCGCCTCGGGCGAAATCCGAGAAACAGCACCATAACAGAAGCGATCAAGCATGAGGTCGCCTACCACAAGCAGGCGCGTCTCATCAAAACCAATGCGCTGCGAAGTCATCTTTGCCTGGCCATGACCCGGTGTTTGCCTACGTCGATAAGGGGCCCAGAGGCCGATTGCGCTTGCCTGTGCAAGCCTTGTGGGACCTTTGTCATGCTGTGACGGACCAGTTCGGAAAAGGCAAAGACAATATGATAGAGACTCGATGCCGGGACATGGTCGCACTTCGGCGTGACCGCGTCTGCGTGCAGATAGTCGATCCAAAGGCCTTGGCACAGGGTACGCGCAGGTCCGTCAAGCGGAGGGGTCAGATAGTGGTGGACGATGCGCGTCGCATTGCTGGCAACGTCATCGTCCGCATAGCCGGGTGCCGCGCCGTAGTGCTCACGCATCGCCACCTGAGCCTTCAGGAACTCCGCATTCGGCCAGATCCGCAAATCGGCGCCGATGACTGTGCCATCGCGACTGACCGCATCGACGACCAGCGCCGTGGTCCGATCGTGTCCCGTACGGGTGGCGAAATCGTACAGCCGTGCAGCCATGGCAAACGCCGCGGGTCGCGATGCCTGTGCACCGTAGCGGTGCAATAGCCAAACCCATTCGTAATGATGTCCCGGTTCGATCCAGATGGCGCAGTCCCCGCCCGCTGAAACAAGCGGCTGCCAATCAGCGTCGAACGTTTCAGCCAAGGTTCCGCTCACCGGATCCACCATCCGGTTCACGGCGAGTTCGAACAGTTCGTCAGCCAGAGCCGCGAAGGTTTCTCGTCCACTGAACTGGGACAGCATGAGAGCGGCCTCGAACAGATGCATGTGGGGGTTTTGGCAATGATTGATCGGCTGTCCGGCCCGCGCAATATAGCCTGAGCCCGAGGGACTGCGCATGACGACGCGGATGTGATCGACCGACCGTTCCGCGACGGCCAGAGCTCGAGTGTCGCCCGACAAACGATACCACCAAGCCGTGGCGAACAGACCAAAGGCAATGTCGTATAGATCGGGTGTCTGATCGATTGCGTCTCCGTCAGGCGACAATCGCGACACGAATTGGCCGTCGGCACCGACAGCATGGGCAAAGAGAGCGTCCATCACTCGGGCGGCGAGAGGGGCGGCGATCGCATTTTGGGCAAGCGCGGCTTGACATAGAACATAAGCCTGCCGGGCAATAACCCGGACACGTCGATATCCCGGGTCGATCGGGCGACCGTCCCATGCGAACCGCTCGATAACCGGGATCTGCGTCCGTCCCGAGCTATCCACCAGCCGCTCATAGTCCAGGGCGGCCAGCCAGCGGAGCGCTTCGCCCGCCAGACTCTCCTGGGCAGTTGCAGGTTGAACATTCAGCACGAACTCACCTCCTTGACGCCATTGATTGGCATGGCGGGGTCGGATCTACCTTCGCTATCGTGACGGCCGTCTCCACCGCCTTGTCTATCGTGGCAGCGAAATTCGAAACGGCAGCGGCATCCGTCCGGCCGTGCCCGGTGAGCACATGGATCAACCGGCCCACACCAGCATTTGCACCCGCTTGCATATCAACAAGGCTATCGCCAACGATGACCGACGTCGCCAAGCGTATCCCGAACCTGCGGGCTGCATCTAGCAACATGCCTGGAGCGGGCTTGCGCGAACTGTGCGCTCTGGAGAACGCAACAAGGCCGTCCGGGTGGAAGGGGCATGCGTAAACCACGTCGGCCGCTCCCTCGCCGAGGAGCTTCTGCACCCGCTCCTCTACCGCACGATACTGCTCAACCGAGCAGTTCCCGCGCGCGATACCGGATTGGTTGGACACGACGATGATCGCATAGCCACGCGCGCGGAATTCAAGGATGGTGTCTACAGCACCGTCGATCACCCGCACGTGGTCGGGGTCGGCAAGATAGGGTACGTTCTCGATGAGGGTGCCGTCCCGATCGACGAACAGCGCAGGGCTGCCTGGGGAAGGGGTGCGATCGACGCGGAGCCACTCATCAGGATGGCTGAGCACGGTCAACGCCCGACTGATCCCAGAGCATCGACAACCGCGGCAACCACTTCGTCCGGTGCGATCGCCGCAACGCACGGGCTGACAGAGTTGGCGGCGACGAATGCGGACGGCTGCTTGGTTTTAAGCGTACCATCCATACGCAGCTTGCCCCAGCGCACCTCGGTGAGTGCGCAAGGGGTGTCTTCGTTGCGCCAGCAGGGCACGCAGGGGAACGTGTCTTTCTTCCATAGGATGATCGGTTTGCGGTGATGTCGGGTGAGCGGGCGCGGATCCGTCGGGCCGAACAGCGCGACGACGGGGTAGTCATGAGCGGCGGCGGCATGCAGGAAGGCGCTGTCCACCGCCACCATCGCATCGAGGCGACCTAACAAAGCCAACGATTGCTCGAGTGACAGGCCGGCCGTGGATCCAATGCCGGGTCCCGTGGCTAAATCCGTATCGACGTGATGGAACACGAGAACGTCGAAATCAGCAGCCAGCCCTGCGATAACAGCGCCAATGGATGGATAATCTTTATAGCTATCGCGTGAGAACGGCTGCACACCTACCAGGCGACGGCGCTGACCCAGCCCCTTTTCCGCCAGGAAGCGATCGCAGAATGCGGCATCGCCTGCCTCCGGAAAGCTGTTTATCCGGCCACCCCTCTCGGCGAGTTGCCGGGCACCCACACCCATGGCCTTGGCAAACACCTCCACGCGGCTCCGCTTGATCCGAGGGCGTGCTTTGCTCTCATAGCGGCTTGCCGGACAGTTGCTGAGGTTCACGAAGCGGCGATATTCGGCAAGGGGGATGGGGGGGCCGTGAATATCGACCAGCCGCACGTGTGGATTTCCCTTGAAAATCGGGAAAAATTTCTTGGGAATAGCGAAATCGACAGGTCGGTTCTGGCTTGCCGCCAGGGCCTCGAGCCCGGGCTCCATCATCAGCAAGTCCCCGATTCCGCCCATGGCGCGCGCCACCAAGGTGGTGCCAGCCGGATTCATCGCCAGAGCATAAGGGGACCGTTTGGAAACCGATTTGGGCGTCCAAGCATAGCACCCGGCCAGTACCAGTCCCCACAGCTGCCGCCGCAGGAACGACATGACCTTGCCAAATGGCGTGCCGTAGGTCCGCGTTGCCGCAAGCAGTCCGCGTGAAGCGAACCGGATCAACCGATGGCGAAGCGGTGGGGGACGTGCGACGGAGGCGTCGAAGAGAACGTAGGGAGCAAGCTTCGGACCTATCGCACGCGCACGGTAGGTGCGGCAATTTACGGCCACCCACTCGCCCAATGCGATGAATGATATTTTACTTTGGTCGAGCGTCCCCAACCTCAGGTGAGCCTGAGCATAGAGATCGACGAGGTCCATGATGTGGGCAGTGCTTTCCAAGGCGTAGGGACGCGCGACCCATTCGCCGACCACATCGAGAACACGTTCGTGTTGCCCCATGAACAGGAGGACTCGACCATGCAGTGCAAGTGCGGCAGAAGCCTCCGAAGGGTAAACGGCGGCGCAGTGCTGCGTGAATTCGCCGATGATCCGTTCAAACCGTTCGGTGATCCGTTCGTCGCCCAAGCGGAATTGGGGCTTAGCCTTCTCGAAAATGAGCCCCAGCCCTTCCGTGATCTTGTCGCAGTCTCGCGGCCGGATGAGCGGATGTCCCGAGTGCGTCGTGGCACCCCGCCGAATGGCGGGAAGCAACGCTTCCACACGTCGGAAGTCGCCGAACTCGTCGGTATCGAGGAACTCTGCAAAGAAGTGCCCGAGCAGATCGTCGCTTTCGTTGCGGGTTGCAGCCTGTGCCGTGAGGTCGAAAGGGGTCACCGAGTTCACCCCTTCTGGCCTTCCATCCGAGGTCGGCTCGCTGCATTTTCCCGGACCCGGGCGAAACTGACGCCTGCGCTTACCGCCGCTCCTACACTGACGTCGGCGACGTCAGATTGCGCCGCGGGCTGACGATCTGGGCGCAGCGATGCAAGCCAGGCGTCGAACTTGTCGAAATGCGCTCCCCATGTCCAAGCTCGATATCTGGCAAGGCCCAGCATCTGACGTTCGCGTTCGGCGCAATCTCCAGTGAAGCCGATGATGGCCGCTTCCCATCCAGGAGCATCGAGCGGATCTATCAATGTCGGTATGTTCATTCCAATCTCGCGAAAGGTTGGTATGTCACTTGCTATCACTGGAGTGCCCAGTTGGAGGGCTTCTACCAAAGGAAGGCCAAATCCTTCCGCGAATGATGGAAACAACAGCGCGCGAGCGTAGGAAATCCAGTTGCCCAACTCTGCATCGGTGCAATGAGATAGCACACTTACATGGTGGCGGATGATTTCGCACTGATCCAGCATGTCCTGGACGTGCGATGCCTGGGCTCCCTTCTGGCCGATAATCACGAGGTGCGGCGCGGTGTGACCCATGGTTTCGACCAGCCGGCGCCAGATCTGCAAGAGCATGAAATGATTCTTGCGTCCCTCAATCGTACTGACCACGACGAAGTAACGCCCCCGCAGGGGCGCGTGCCTGTCACCAGCCTGAAAATCCGCTCCAGCTAGCCAATTGGCTGCATGCGGAGGCATTCGGCGTCGACTGCAGCGGGCATACTGGCGAATGTCCTGTGCGGTACTCTCGGAATTGGTGATTATGCCGCATGCGTGCATCAAGGCATTGTCGACACGAGCACGATGCCGACTTGTGGCGCGCTGGGTGCAAAACTCGGCATGGGTCAACGGGATCAAGTCGTGGATCATATATATCGGGCGAAGGTCGCAGGCGCGCAGCCATGCGGCGAGATCGGGCCGGTCAAGATCGGTGTGGCCGACATTTACGTAGAAGGCACCGCCGCAAGCAGGCTTCTCACGAGACGCCATGAGCGCTGACGGCGACAGCCGCGCCAAGCGCCGACGGAAACGCACTTGCGGCTCAACCAGAAGATCGAACAATGCTTCAGAATGGGGTTTCGTGAAAATGCGTCGGATGCCGCGATGCTGCACCACAGCGCGAGCACTCCTCCTGTACCGCTCGAGGTAGGCGAGGCAAACTCGGTCGATGCCGGTAGCAAGGTTGCCACTCCAGCGCAGGCCCACTAACCGCGTCACATCCAGTGCCATTTCAAAGTCGGATTGAACGACCGATTTCTGCAAAGGGGAGCTATCTGCGAACATCATTGCGAGTTGATCCGCGGTAACCCCTTACCAGAATTCATGTCACCAATATATCATACTGAAGCGGACGACCCGTTCAGAGCCGACCGAAGCGGCTCGATATTCAGTGGCATCCAAAAGTGCAAGTACCCGTTATGCGCAGACGCAAGTTTCGCACGGATGTCGAATGTGCTTACCCCTCCAGCAGTATACGCCGAAAATGGTGGATCAACGTATTTCACACGGGGCACGCCTGGACGGGCTAAGAACCCATGCCCGCCCCCCATTTAAGACTTTCTTCCATCCAACTTGCCCATCCATCGGGCCGGACATATTCCAAACTCTCCTCCGCACACACGACAATCCTCGACCGGCGACGTTTTGTCCACCTCTGCCCTGCGGATCTAACGAAGCCCGGCGCACGTCGGGCTCGCTTCGTCGGCTCAGCGTTGCGAAGTGCGGTAGCATCAGCTTGCGAGATCAAGTCGACGGCGACTGTGGCACCCCTAACATTCGCCGCGCCGCTGCGAATACCAGGCCCGGGCGAAGGTCAGTCATGCACACATGCCCGTTTGTGCATCCGTTTGCTCCTGACATCCCGCAGGGAGCGCAAGCCGGTTTCGTAAAGACTGTCGTCACACGAGGGCCGCGTGGGCCCCACTCAAACGGATCGTGCGATGCAGCAAACAGGCATAGCGTCGCCACGCCCGCATTGGCGCCAAGATGGGCAACCCCGGAGTTGTTGGCAATCACCAGCTTTGCGCCACCCACGCAATTCACGGTCTCACGCCAGGTCCATACACCAGCTACGTTGGAAACTCGGTCGGAGGAAAACTGTCGAACCATCGCGTTGATGGCTTGGCGCTGCTCCGCTGCTCCGACCATGATGATAGGATCGTCGTACGCGTCCAACAGCGATTGGATCAGTTCTGTGAAATACCTGCTCGGCCAATTTCGAAGAACATCGTTGGAAAACGGCGCAATCAGGATCACGCAATCCGCTCCTCTGTCTGAAGGAAGCACACTCTGTGGCGGGTGAGCGCCACGAGCATCGCCATAAGCTCCGTTTGGTGGGGTCCTCCGATCTCTCCGAACTTTACGATCGTACAGCCCCGCAATGTTGCTCTCGTCGAGCTCACGCCCCGCCCCCAAATCCGGACTTCGAGATCTTGGATCGGGCTATTCAAAGTCAGCACCACCCCCACCCCGGCTATTTCGTTGCCCGGGCCAGATGCGAGGCGGTCGTTGCCGCCTCTGCAGACAATATCATAGTCGAACGGCGGGATCGTTCCCTCAGCGCCTTCCAGGTGGAGGGTGACAATGTAGGTCCCCTCCGGGATGCCGCAGTACGGCCCCCAAACTATCGTATTGTCGCTTTCGTATACGCCGGGCGGTATTTCCAGAGAGTGTCCGTGGTTGACACCAACGCGGCTCTGGAACTGCCGGGCGCCGAAGTAATCCTTCCGGGCCGATCCCCGCGCGGTCGGAGAGATCATTGGCAATGCTATGTCTAGCCACGGGAATGACTGCTTGGTGCCGAACCCTGCGCGAACACGCGCATTTACATGCTTTAGCACGCTGCGGGTATCCGGATCCACTCGCAAGTCGAGAGCAAGGTCGAACTCGCGGTCCCGGACCAGCCTGTGCAATTCTTCAACCGATGTCTCTAGGTCAATCGTACCGTTTAGCGGAGAGTAGCGTGCAAACAGCGAGAATTCGATCACCTCGTCGAACACCCCCAGCTCTTTGGCAGCGCCCACGTTCCAGCTTCCGCAAACCAACGTCAGATGCGCCTCCGGAAACGCCGTGCGCAAGTCCGACATCGCCGGCTCCGCTGCGATGAAATCGCCAAGGTGGTCCATTTTGAACACGATGACCGATTGAGGAGGGGCGGTCGAACTGACCGCCACGACAGGGCGATCGTTTCCGGGCTTGGGGATCATCATGAACACCCCGTCCGAAGCGGTTGTGATCTCTGGCTCTGCAGAGACGAGATCGGCATAGCCGGGACGAGCGATCTTCTCGATCACCAGCAAAATCTCATAAGACCCCACGGCGTGCCGATCTGGCGGAATCGAGTAATCAAACCCTCGGTCGTTGTCTTCCAGGTGGCGAACCCGAAAATGTATCGGATCCACAGCCTCTTCCACTTCGCTCAGCAAGCTAGCTGCGGTGTAGAACCGGCGGTGGTCTGCGTTGAATTGCGAGGGTAGATGCAGCCGCCGTTCATACAAATATTGGTGAGGCACACTGACTACTAGGTGACCGCCGACCCTCACAACACGGAACCACTCCCGAATGGCCGAGCGGTAATCGTCGATGTGTTCCAGGCAGTGACTGGCAAAGACCGCATCCTGAGAGTCGTCGCCGAAGGGGAGGGTTTTCCCATCATAGCCGGGATAGTCTAAGCCCACGCCGATCGCCGAAGGAGTTATCGGCTTAACGCCATCGAGATAGCCAGAATACCCGATGTCCAGAACGTTTTCGCCCGAGAGATAGCGTGCGTAGAACCCGCCATCCAGCCAGCGGCTGTAGTTCTTACGCGCCTCCTCTCCGACGTTTTCTCCCCAACTATGCATCTATTCTCTCCAACGCCACCCGTGGCCCATCGCAAGCACCGGAAGCCGGACAACTGGCTGGGACGGCAGTAGACTGTTCCGATTTCCGGGTCCCAGCGCATCTGTGGGTTTCACCCGCTCGAGCGATGCCGCTCTGTAGCAGCAGACTGGTATGTTTCGTCAAGCCGAGACGATGGACAACGAAGGGCGACGGGGCAGCGCGCCGGATTACCGCACCCTGCTCTTCTGTAAACCTTGCGCTTCATCCGTCCGTCCTCGTGAAGAACGGGCTCTAATCGCACCGCAGCGCGAAGGAGCGGAAATCCGCTGCTTGCGGCTGCTACCAAAAATTGAAGCGCTGGCAGGGTGGCAGGTGGCCTGCTGCCGGTTTGGTGGACGCCGAGCTAGGATATTTCCACCTATCGGAGGTCCACAATGCAACAAAGGAAGTTCAGCCGCGAGTTCAAGCTTGGGGCCGTAAGGTTGGTGCGTGAGCGCGGTGTCGCAGTTGCGCAGGCTGCTCGCGATTTGGACGTGCACGAGAACGTGCTGCGCAAGTGGGTGAAGGAGTTCGCTGCCGATCCGGGGCACGCCTTTCCCGGGCATGGGCAGATGAGGCGGGAACAGCTGGAGATCGACGACCGCGCGCCAAAGATAATGGCGCGCGCCGTTGATCCGCACGAACACCTCGTCGACATGCCACCGCCAGTGCCGAACGCCACGCATGCGGCTGACCCGCCGGCGTCGGATCTCCGCGGCGAACATCGGACCAAACCGGTTCCACCACAGCCGCACCGTCCGTGGCACAGGTCGATGCCGCGCTCGAATAGCAGGCCCTCGACGTTGCGCAGGCTGAGCGGGAACCTGACATACATGAGAACCGCAAGGCGGATCACCTCCGGTGAGGTTTTGAAAAGAAACAAGTTGGCGATCTTGGCCGAAGTCGTTGTAAAATAACGCGTGTACAATTACGAATTCTGCGGCGAATTCATCAGCCGAAATGTTGCATGCCTCGTTGTCATCGGAATGCCAGATGGTTGGTCTCTGCTCGATTGTTCAACCAGCCGCTCGTCCTTCCATTCTCGCACGGATGATACGCGGCTACCCTGTTAGACCCAGCCACCACCACTCGTTGGGTCGCCAGCGTGCCCGGGCGCCAGTAAGCAAGCCGATCTTGTGTAAGCGTCCGCGCCTCTGACGCCCTGCTAGGCGCCACTCCGAGGTTTTTAGTCGCCGCGCCATGGGCCCTCCGCAATTCGTGAAGAGCCTCATTGATGGAGTGGCGAGACCTAGGCAAGCAGGCTAGCGACTGCGCATTTCGCGGTCGACGCGCCCGCTGCCATCAAGATCTCCCGATACGGTGCTGTCAGTCGGATGCGAACCGGTCTCCACTTAGCAGAGTTCGGCTCATGAACTGGGACCGTCAGATTGCAAGCGACTGCCACTCGGCCAATGCAGCCGAGCGACGGGTCTTGTAGGTCTGGCGATCGACAAGGTGGCGTTCCTGGGAGAAGTGGTTGTGGACTGAAGCATGGACCGACGCGAACTTTTGCAAGGTCTTCATCTGCCGAAATCGGAGCACTGCCCGCTCTCGTCGTCGAAACGGCAGGTGTGAATTTTCCGCTCGGTTGTTGAGCCAACGTCCCATCTCATGGCTGTCAGCATTGCCGAGTTCGCGCATCGCCGCCGGGTACGAACGCAGCCCATCGGTGACAATTGTCCCGGCTTTCCCATACCGCTTCGGCGCCTTCTTCATGAAGGCCAATGCCGCGGATTTGTCCCGTTTCCTGGTGACGAAACTTTCGAGGATCTCACCCTCGTGATCGACCGCGCGCCACATAATGGGATTGGCCAACGAGCTTCGGGAGCGACGTGGTTTCAACCGCGCCACGGTTGCCATCGCCAACAAGAATGCACGGATAGCTGCGAAAGCAGCAGAACTGCGCCTTTATGATCGCTCATATGCCCTTCGGTGAGCAGCATGACGATCGGCCGACCCTGGCCATCGCAGACCGCGTGCAGCTTCGAGTTCAGCCCGCCCTTGGTGCGCCCAATACATCGGGAAAAAGCCCCCCTTTTGGGAGACTGGATGCCGTGCGGTGTACCTTGAGGTGCGTTGCGTCGATCATGATCCGGTCGGGCTCGCCAGCAGCGCCGGCCAGTTCAGCGAAGATGCGGTTGAACACCCCAAGCCGGCTCCGCCGCACGAACCGGTTATAGTTCGTTTTGTGCGGGCCATACCCCTTGGGAGCATCGCGCCACATCAGGCCATGCTTGATGACGTAGACGATGCCCGAGATCATCCGGGGGTCGCCCACCCGTGGTATGCCGTGCAACAACGGAAAAAATGGCTCTATCCGGCGCATCTGCGCCTCACTCCGCCCGAACGGAATGTCCACGATCAGCACCTCCTCGAAGCTGACTTTGAATCAACCAACCGCTGCCGGTGCAAGCAATTTAATGGGTCCTGACCCTAGCAGACCGCTCCACCATCAGCCATCCCTTTGACAGAACATGGAAAATAGCGGGGAACCGCCGCTGGGATTCAATCTCAGCATATGCATTCCGCGCTAGAGTAACGAAGGAATTCGTCAATTTCGGGCTACGCTTCCAGCCGCTCAAACACCCCTGCGAAGTAGTCTATCGTCCGCCCCAGCCCTTCCCGCAGGGGCACGCTTACATTCCAGCCGAGCTTGCGCCGGGCAGCTGAGATGTCGGGTTTGCGCTGGCGTGGATCGTCTTGCGGCAGGGGCAGGAACTGCAGCTGCGATTTGCTCCCCGTCAGTTCCAGCACCAACTGCGCCAACTGTATCATCGTGAATTCCCCCGGGTTACCGAGGTTGATCGGCCCCGTCACGTCGTCGTCGGTCGCCATCATCGCCATCATTCCGCGCACGAGGTCATCTACGTAGCAGAATGAGCGGGTCTGTTTCCCCTCGCCGTAAATCGTAATGTCCTGGCCGCGCAGCGCCTGAACGATGAAGTTGGAAACTACCCGTCCGTCGTTGGGGTGCATGTGCGGGCCATAGGTGTTGAAGATGCGAATAACCTTGATCTGCACGCCGTGCTGGCGGTGATAGTCGAAGAACAGGGTCTCGGCGCAGCGTTTGCCCTCGTCATAGCAGCTGCGTGGGCCGATCGGGTTAACGTTGCCCCAGTATCCCTCCACCTGCGGGTGCACCGCCGGGTCGCCGTAAACTTCGCTGGTCGATGCCTGAAGGATGGGAATGCGTAGGCGCTTGGCGAGGCCAAGCATGTTCACTGCCCCAAGGATACTGGTCTTGGTCGTCTGCACAGGGTCGAACTGGTAATGCACTGGCGAGGCGGGGCAGGCCAGATTGTAGATCTGGTCAACTTCCACGTAGAGCGGGAAGGTCACATCATGGCGCAGCAGCTCGAAGTTGGGATTGCCGAGCAGTGCGCTGATGTTGTTGCGCGTGCCGGTGAAGAAGTTGTCGACACACAGCACCTGATGCCCCTGTTCGAGCAAACGGGCACACACGTGCGAGCCGATGAAACCCGCTCCGCCGGTGACCAGGACGCGCTTTTGCGTGGAATAGCGGTTGAGGCATTTGCTCTTCATCGAGATTTTATTCCTCTGGCTAAAACTGTAAATTAAACGATGCCCAAAGGGCGAGCTATAAGAATGTAGAAAAAAATACTAGTGCTCGATTACCTCGTCGGTTCAGAAAACTATAGTATATAAGATGGGCATGAACTTTTCTGGCCACTGCGATTGCCCCAATTTCTCGACACGATGTTGTCTGGTCTGTTTAAACTCTCGGCTAATGGGGCGGGTGCAGGAGTTCCGCTGGCATCGAAGCTTCCCTCAGCGCCGTGTAGAGGTAATCTTACACTTTCGCCGCGGTAGAATCGGTAAGGGCAAGCAAATCTCTTCTCGCGTCACTTGGGTCGCGCCAACGGCTTAGCAAACCGGCATCCACCATCCGCTCCACCCAGCGTAGCCCCGTGCTAAACGGTAGGCCAGAGGCCTTGGAAGCTTTTGCTATGGAGACCGTAGATGCAGAGTATCTGGAGCTGGCAACTTCAAGCAGGATGTTCCAAGCTGGATCGTTGAGAAGAGTGGTGTCAAAGGTGCGGTCGTGAATGTCGCGCAGCAACGATATTAGCTTCAGTCGTTCGCTGATGCCCGGCCCGCCAGGAGCGTGTTCCGACGCTGCCACCTGAAATGGACAAGGTGCTGTTGACGCGGCAGGCCCAAGGTCCTGGCGGTCGGGCGGGGAGGCACGGGAGGGAAATTGCACATGGCTACGTAGGTGACTCACAGCTCGGCTCAAAGTGGCGGAGCAGGCGTTTAGGTCGATCGGCTCCTGAAGTACATCAAATGCGCCTGCGCGAAGCGCGTTCAGGGAGCGCTTGGTTGAGCGCCACCGCAAAGACTTGGAAGAAGGAGACTAGCGCTCGCGACACCTGTTCTCAAACTTTGCCCGCCCCCGATCTCGTCGCCCAACCAGCTTCTCCCGTTCTACTCGCTGCCTCGCCTCCCCCTCGGTCCGCTCCCGAGCAAGTGTCTCTTCGCGCGCACGCGAAGGAACCCGCTGATTCTGCTGCAGCGACTTTTTCGAAATCTGCAAGGTCTGCCTCGGCCTTGTCGAGTGCGGCATGGCCCGGCGCCTTCGGGCGCGGCTTGGATAAGCGGCCAGGGTTCCGGAGGGCGTTAGCGAATATTTAGCTATCATCGCGCTATGACTGATGCATGGTATTCGGAAAGAAGATCGATCGTCGGCAAGCCAAACCCGGAGCTTTTCGCCTCGATCGTCCGTTGTTCATGCAAGTCCCGAGAGCGCTTGCCGCGCTAGTACTCACTGGCTGCGCATTAATCACAATCCTGGCCAGCCATGCCGCGCCGGCAATTGAATTCGGCGCGTTTTTCCTCCTCTTATGTTCCTTCGGTGCTTGGTTTGTGGGAAATCGCTTCGCAGTCTGCCTTGGGCTGCTCACTGTGTCGCTGCAGATGGTAAACGGCCATGCACCGGCGCTTCGCAGTGGGTGGGCCGTCGCAGCGTTTCAGTTGTGCAGCGCCTTGACGGTCGTCCTGATGCTGGGGGTAGCGCGAGCCGCACTGGAACTTGAATGGCGCTTTGCAAGGGTCGACCAATTGACAGGCGCTCTAAACCGGAAGGCTTTTTTCGAGGCCGTTGCAGGCGAGACAGATAGAACTGGAATTTCAGTTCTCATTTACGCTGACATTGACGGACTAAAGCGACTAAATGATCGGTTTGGCCACGAAGCAGGCGACGAGGCGCTTCGGGAATTTGCCAATCGAGTCAGGAAGGCAATTCGAAAGGATGATGTATTTGCCCGAATAGGGGGCGACGAATTCGTCCTATTTCTACGGGTGCGCGATACCGCAGCTGCTGAACTCGTGGCGAACCGATTGAATGGAGCGCTCAACCTGAATCCTCTCGATGGGGAGACCAGGCTGAAATGCAGCTTGGGTGTTTTAATTTTGCCGGCAGGCCTGCGGTCGATCGATGCCGAACTCAAGCAAGCAGATGCCCTGATGTATCACGCGAAAAAAGAAAGTCTCGGGCTGGTGATCGCTATGCCCAGCAACGACGATTTGCTCCTTGCCCCGGGCGTCACTCCTGACGGTCAGCAACGGGCGGCAGTGCGATCAACCGAGCGAAGGTCTCCAGGAATAGCAGTCGATGTTGGCTCGGGGGCTACCGTTCCCGCTTGAGTACAGACGAGCACAGCAGGATGGCGTTCGGATCGGTTCATTAGATGCCTGCAAGCATTCTAGCTGATCTATCTGCCGGGCCGCGGCGCGGAAGCGATTCGTCTGCTGTGCGACCGACGGCATGTATTTGATAAACGCGTTATACGAAAGTGCATTGATCAGAACCCATGGGCCCATTGGCGCAGGCCGAGGGACATTATGCGCCAGGGCTGCTCGACGAGCTTAGCCCATAGCACGGAGCTCGCGCCCGAGGGTGTGGCGCGTGACCGAGAGCGCGAACTCGTCCCAGATCCACTGGGCCAAATCGGCAAGCCGCCAGCGCACTACACCGTTCGCGGCGAGAATTGGCCCGGCCTCGACAACCGCCGCAAGCCGGGCGCGCTGCTCGCCGTTCAGGTTCGCGCAACGCCCCGGCGCCTTGCGCGTCGCCAGACGGCATGGAAGTGTCGGAGGCGAAGCGACTGCGTATGCTTGAGGAGGAGAACGCCAAGCTCAAGCGGTTGCTGGCGAATACGATGCTGGACAATGCCGCGCTGAAGGATCTTCTCGCAAAAAATTGGTGACGCCCGCTGCCAGGCGCAGAGCAGTCGCTCATCTCGCGGACCATCACGGGATGAGCGAGCGGCGGGCGTGCCGTGTGATAGTGCCGATCGCAAGAGCGTTCGCTAACAGTCCCGGCGGCCGCCGGAGACGGAGTTACGCGCGCGTTTGCGCGAGCCGGCCAACGAACGGCGCCGGTTCGGTTCGCCGGCTGCACATCCTGCTGCGGCAGGAAGGAGAGCCTTCGGGGATCAACCGTGTCTACCGGGTCTATCGGGAGGAAGGTCTTGGCGTTGGCAAGCGTCGGACCCGGCGCAGGGCAGTCGGCACACGGGCTCCGATCCTCGTGGCGGCTCGGCCCAATGCCCGCTGGAGCCTGGACTTCGTCCACGACCAGTTCGCTTGTGGCAGGCGGTTCCGGGTGCTCAACATTGTCGATGACGTGACAAGGGAATGCCTCGCCGCGATCCCCAATAGGTCGATCTCGGGGCGCCGAGTAGCGCGCGAACTGAGCGATATCATCGCCTGGCGCGGCAAGCCGGGTTTTATCGTCAGCGACAACGGGACCGAGTTCACCGCAAATGCGATCCTGGCCTGGTGCAAGGATCACGAGATCGAGTGGCACTACATCGCTCCCGGCAAGCCGATGCAAAACGGCTACGTGGAATCCTTCAACGGGCGGATGCGGGACGAGTTGTTTCTGTAGTCGGGGCCTTCACGTCAAGCGATTCCGATCCTCAGTTCCGGCATGGGGTCATGCTTCTGTCCGCGGTCGTTGTCGCCGCACGATGGGCATCGATGGTGAGGCGGACCATGCTAAACGGCGGGCTCGCGTTGGCATGCGCTTGCGACCCAGGAGCTCGTGCGGCCTTCGCCTCATCCCCGGCCCTGCCGGGACCTTGGATCGGTCAGGCTTAGCGCCTGGTCCCGATCAGGGTTCTGGTGTTCGTCTGCCCTCCTGTGCTGTCCAGCGGAAGGGAGTGCCATCGCGCCACATGCGGTGCATGATGACGGCAAGCTTGCGCGCGACGGCCACCTTTGCCTTCTTGAGCGAGCTGCGCCTGGCTAGCGTCACACCCCAGTGCTTGAGTGCGGTCCACTGCGTCGATCGGCTGAGCATCACGTTGGCAGCGGCAAACAAGGCCGTTCGCGTCAGGCTGTCGCCTCCTTTGCCGATCCGACCTCGCCGGTCAGTCTCACCTGACTGGAACTGGCGCGGCGTAAGCCCGAGGTGAGCACCAACGTCTGCCGATCTTCGGAACCGGTCCGGACGGTCGATAGTGGTTTTGAACGCCAGAGCAGTTACCGGACCTACGCCCGGAATGCCCATGAAGCGGACGCATAGTTCATCATTCTTCACAACCCGAAGCAACGCTGCGTGCAGGCTCGCCAGCTGCTGGCGCAGCACCTCGCGCGAGGCTAGCAGAGCCTCCATGCAGAGTGCCAGGCGCGGCCGGTCAGAGACCAGATCGCGGATGCGCTGGGCGAAACCGCTTGCGCCGACCCGTCCCACCTTGAGCCCGAACGGCCGCAGGGCGCCACGCATCTCGTTCTCGTGATCGCGAACCTTGTTCACCAGGAACTCGCGGCTGGTGAGCAGCGTGCGCAGCTCCTGGCTGTCAGTCGACTTTACGTGCACGGCCTTGAACCAGCCAGAGCGGATTATCTGAGCAATCGAGCGCGCATCATTGCGGTCATTCTTGTTGCGCGACATCGCTGTGATCGCAGCCTTGGCGTGCCGCGTCTCGATGCACACCGCCGGCAACCCTGCATCCTTCAGGCCGAAGAAGAGCCACTGCGATAGCGGTCCCGCTTCAAGACCGACGCGTTCCCACGTGCCCTCGATAACCAACAGTTCCTTGGTGATCGCCTCCGGGTCCGAGCTGACCTGCTTCTCAGCCAGCAACCGCCCATCGGCGTCGACCACGCAAACGCTCGTCATCTCGAGCGAAACATCAAGTCCGGCATACAAAGTCGACACGGCCGTGCTCCTCTTCCAGCAACGCCGGAACCATGCACCTTGCCCGCAGCTGAGCACATGCCCCGACTACGCCATCTGAACGAGACGCTGTTCCACGGCCTCGACCACGCCCGCGCGGTGATCCGGGAATGGGCAGAGGATTACAACACCTGCCGCCCGCACTCCTCGATCGGATATGGGCTTATCAGAGGGGTGTCACGCTGGACTTCTCGCGGCCTGGCAGGCCGACGGACAATGCCTTCATCGAAGCGGGCGATGGGTTCCCCGCTCGAAAGCAAGCTTGTACCCGGCAGCGCCAAATGGAAGTCCGGCGTCGGACAGCCTACGGTCGAGTGCCAGGCAATCGACCTCCCAGCGAGCATGTGCTTCACGTACCTCGTTGACCAAAGCGACAGTCAGAGCACTTTCATCGGCAGTTTGCGCGTCCATTCCAATTGATATGAACCGAGTGCGTTAATTTCGGGTAACACAGGAACCGTTCGCAGAGGGCAATTATGTCACGCCAGCAGCGCGAGGATTGCCCAGGCCAGCGCCGTGCCCAAGGCAAATACAGGCAGTGAGCAATCGATGTTAGCCCCACGGATGACCACGTGCTGAATCTGGAGCAGTCCTCCTGTTGACTCGGAAGCTGCCACAAACGTCGATACTACCCAGGACAAGACGCCGCCAAGCAGCATGGCCTTGATCAGCGTGGTCATTTCGTAAGAGCTCCATTCCTGATAAAAACGGGACGGAGCCGCTCACATATCATTTCGGCACCCGTACCGCAAATCCGTGGTATTCTGCATAGACCCTCCGGCTCACTGCGAGAGCGCAAGCAGGCCCGCCTACTAATGCGGTAGCCGGAGTTCCCGATGCGTGCAGCGCCAGAAGGGCGAGGCGAAGTCCGCCTCCCGTCGGATTAGAAGTAGCGACCCGACCTTCGCCGGTGGAGGTAGCGCCTATCGGCCAGAACGACGTGCCGGATAAAGTTTACGAAAGGGCGCTCTGTCGTCCGCAATCCTGAGCGCTCACTTCCCGCGTTTGCTTGCAACAGGAGCCGGCTGTGAAGGTCGCGCGGGCGGGTAGGCCCGATGCAGTTGGGCGCCAATTGCACGTTTGCGGTCGAGAGCTTCGCGGCCGTAGTGATCCACGGATTGAGCGACTGTCGCAGGCGGTATGCCTCGTCGTTCACGTGCCGGCTCTTGAAACAGAGCTGGTGTCACCTCCGGCATCCTCGATTTGCTCCTGGCCCGTCCACTCGTGGGCGTGCCGGCGTTGTCGTCAGCCACCAGCATTTGCAGACCTGCACCCCGCGCCTTCGCTGCGTACATTTGCGTGTCGGCGAGACGGACCAGAGTGTCGATATTCATTTTCCCTGGGGGCACAATCAGCGCTCCGACGCTACACCGGAGAGCTCCTCCATCCTCACCGGGTAGACGGTTCATCCACTCGTGGAGACGCGCTGCCACAGCCTCAGCCGACGCGCGATCCCGAACGCACATGAACACAACAAACTCATCGCCGCCAACGCGTGCCAATAGATCCGTCCGCCGTATCGTGGTCCGAACCGCAGTGGCGAAAGCGACTATTGCCCGATCGCCTGCGGCATGTCCGCGTTGATCGTTGAGCTTCTTCAACCCGTCAAGATCTGCGTAGACGAGGAGCCGCCAGGAGTTCTCCGAGGCGAGTTCGTCTCCCAATTCAAACAGTGCTTGGCGGTTAAATGCTCCGGTTAGTGGGTCAGTCCGTGCCATCCACCATTCGCGGATGTAGACGCTGCGAGATCCGGAAACGACGGCGATGATGATGGAGATAGACGCGAACCTCGCCACCAGGTTTGCAGCCCAGGCGGATTGCGAAAAAGGGTAGAGCGTGGCCCCATTGATCAACAGGGTCAGCGTCATGCAACCGACGCCCGTCATCAGGCCGGCCCGCCTGCCCCTGCACCACGCCGCGAGGCAGATGACCACCAGGTACACGGGTCCAAACCACACCCTTAGCCCGGTCACCACATCGCCGAGGGCGGCGACATCGGCAGCCAACAGAATTATGATCCAGGATTGGGCCGGCGTACGGCTCAAGAGCCACTTTAGTACCTCAGGAACCCTGAGTGCGGCAATCGGATGCGAACATTCCTGCATCTGAATATCTTCCTTCCAAGGGGTAAAATTCGAATTAAACTTCCGTGTCATCCTCGGCTCAGGAGCTTGCCTGCCTCATGTACTCGCCGTCATAAACTCTTGGCCCTACTTGGAAGAATGCTCGTGCTGTCGAACACCATGGCCGGCTTCTGTGTCGCGGCGCTGGAGGAAGCGCTGGGCCGGTTCGGGAGGCCCGAGATCTTCAACACGGATCAGGGCAGCCCGTCGCAGGCCTTCACCAGTGTGCTGCGCGAGGCTGAGGTCCGCATCAGCATGGACCGCCGGGGGGCCGTAGATGGACAACGTCTTCATCGAGTGGCTCTGGCGATCCCCGAAGTATGACTGCGTCAACCTCCGCGCCTTCGAGACGGGTTCCGAGCTGCGGGGTGGCGTTGGCCAGTGGATCGCCTATTACAACACCCAGCGCGCCAACTCGGGCCTGGCCCGGAGCCCCCCTGGTCGAGGCCGATCGGCGGGTCGGGCAATCAGTACATGGGAGGGCATGCCGAGTGCCCGCGCGCTTCATCAAGGCGCCCATCACCGACCTCGCCGACGGGCGTGCCATCGTCCGCCTGCTTGCGCACGGAGACGATCTGCGCCGCCGAAACCTTCGTTCGCTTCGTCGACATCTCCATACCCTTCGATCACAGGGAAATTTCCAGCTGAAAATGATTCAGAATTCGGGGTGCAAGTCAACACTACCGCGCGCTCACTCCCACCGCGCGTCTGCAATCGGGTCTAATTGCCTCTGGGCTCGTCGAGAAGACCAGCCGGATGGCTAGAGTTGGCTGAGCTGCACAGCGTAGTAATCGAAAGCCCTATCGGCCGATCCATCCCGAGTGCTTCAGCTTCTTAATGTTTTGGGAAAATCTTGCTGCTATGGAGTAGCCCATGAACGGATCGCGCAAATCTTCTCGGAAACCGAACGCCCCCCCGCAGGGCGTTGTTTGCTCGTCATCGCCCGACATCGGGGCGGAAACACGCGCGAGCCGATCCAAGCCGATTTATATCCCCGTTGCGGCGAAATTCATGCTCGCTTTCACCATCGCGATTGCTTGGACGGGCCTGAGTATTTGGCTTTCCATGCGGTGGCTGGACGATTTAGCTGCGATCGCCGGTCGGGCAACTGCTATCATCACCATCAGCTTCATTGCGTACCTTCCCGGGTTCATGAATGCGTTCCTGGTTTCGACACTCCTATTGGACCGTAAGCCTGCTCTAAGGGCGGGGTTGGACTTTCCGGGCGTTACAGTGCTCGTGGCGGCCTATAACGAAGCTGCGGGTATCGCGGACACTCTGACAAGCCTAGCTCGACAGGATTACGGCGGCCCCTACGAGGTGATCGTTCTGAATGACGGATCGCGGGACGAAACCGCCGACATAGTCCGCAAGACATTGGGTGAACTGATTCTTCCGCCCAACGCATCGTTCCGGCTCATGGACTTTACGCACAACCGCGGCAAATCAGCTGTGCTAAACGATGGTTTAGCATCGGCTCGGCACGACCTCATCATCACCGTTGACGGTGACTCATGGGTGCGTTCGGACGGCCTGACAAACATCGTTCATCGTTTGCTGTCGGACCCAGCAGATACACACGCCATTGCTGGTGCGGTGATGGTGCGCAATTCCCGCGCCAATCTTCTCACTAAGGCACAGGAGTGGGATTATTTCCATGGCATTGCCGCCGTCAAACGGATGCAAGGAATGTACCATGGCACGCTGGTGGCGCAGGGCGCGTTTTCCCTCTACCGCCGCGAAACACTGGAGGCAGTTGGGGGCTGGCCGGAATGCGTTGGGGAAGACATCGTTGTCTCATGGGCGATCCTTGAGCGCGGTTACCGGATTGGTTATGCTGCGGACGCGCTAGCGTTCACCAGTGCGCCTGAGAAATTCCGTCAGTTCGCATTACAGCGCAAACGGTGGTCACGTGGGCTTATGGAAGCTTTCAAACTGCATTGGCGGCTGATGTTTCGAGCACGGATGAGCACGCTATTTATCTGGTGGAACGTTTTCTTCCTGCCTCTGGACCTGATCTACACCTTCGTGTTCATCCCTGGGCTCGTGCTGGCCGTATTCGGTATTTACTGGATCGCTGGCCCCCTGACGCTCGCTGTGCTGCCGCTCGCCGCCCTGTGGAACTTCGTGATTTTCCGCATTCAGAAGGATGTGTTCGAGCGTCGCAATATGAAAGTACGGCGGAACATCGGCGGGTTCCTGTTCTACTCACTCGCTTACAGCCTGCTGATGCAGCCGGTTTGCGTGTGGGGCTACATTGTCGAGATTTTGGGGCTGCGAAAGGCCTGGGACACGAAATGACATCGGATGTGAGAATAATTGCGGCTGCACTCGCTGCGGCAGCTTGCGTACCCTCGTGTGCATACGGGGAAGCAGGCGAGCCACACCACTCCGTCAGCACAGATGCATTCGCATCGACAGATGCTGATGGTACGGACGTATATCGCGCCGGCGTCAACCTGGACCTGCGCTATCACAGTGATGAGCAACTATTCGGCGTGCGTTATGAGCAGGCTTGGTACAAACCACTTTCCCGACGGACTAGGACTCGCGAGCGGGCGTTCATACGATATGCTGACAAGGGAGCGGGCTGGTCCTGGACGGCGCAGGTCGGCACGGATGGCAGCACCGTCATTGGATCGGCCAACATACACAACGAAGCTCCTTTACGGAAAGAATACTTTGTGGAGCGAGATCTAGTTGAAACCCCCCGGGGCGTCGACGAAGGGATCTATTATACCTTCGTGGGAGCAGCAATCGATGTTCCTGTCGATCAACGCAACGGGCTCACCTTGGTTGGCGGCGTTCAAGAGTTTACTGGGAAAAACGTCAGATTACACGCGCGACTGAACTTCACACATAGCTTGAAGTCTGAATGGGGTCTAAGCTTACAACTCCGCTCGCGCTACTATCATAGCACTCACCCGGGTGAGTTCGACTACTATTCACCCACATACTATGTGCAGGTGTTGCCGGCGCTGCAAATGCGGCGATACTCCGGCGGTTGGCGCTACATGATCGCCGCAGGTCTCGGGGTGCAAAGGGATTCGGGTTCTGGTTGGACCCAATCGCGATTTGCTACGGCGGAGATTACAAGCCCATCAGATCGGAAAGGTTGGTTTGTGAAGGCCTCGATGCAATACACGAATACGCCTCTTCGCTTGGGCATCTACGACTATGGTCAGTTGTCCGTCGCCTTAGGTAATAGGTTCTGATCGGAGACCTTGCGGCCGACCAACGACCAAGCCTCGAGCGTGAACGCCCTCTGGTTCCTGTTGCCGGAAGATGCTTGCGGGAACCTGGACCGCTGGAGTAGACACTTGTATGTTGGTGGCCCGTGTCAAGCGGTGTGTTCATCGCCATCTCCTTGCTAACACCACGGTGGCTCGAGCATCTCCTGTCGGGATCCATGCGCCGTCCTGGGCGCATCCACTTGTATCCGGTTGAGGCACTGTGCCTCCGACCATAATCTCATTCACGACCTTGGGTGCTGCGCGGGGCGACCCAACTACAACTCGGCGCGCTGGCGCCATACCTACGCCCGGTCGATACCCACGCCCGCGACGACTGCCATGCCGTCGAAACTCAATACTATCAGCGCGCGTTCAATACAGCGCCAGCTCGGATCACCCCATGTCCGACGAAATGCCACAAGGCGATAGCGAGCTTCCTCGCCATCGCGACGACCCCCACCTTGTGGCTCCTCGTGCCATTCTCGGCGAAGCGCGCGCGATACCACGAGGCAAGTTCGCTCGCGGGCTGGTGGCGCATCCACGCCCAGGCAATCTCGACAAGCTGCGTCCTTGCCGGCTTGTTCCCGGCTTTACTGATGCCCTGATCCCGTTGGACCTCGCCGCTCGGATTTGGAGTTGGGGCCAAGCCTAGGTATGAGGCGAGATGCCGTCGCCTGGAATACTGTCGGTGGAATACCTCGGCCACCAAGAGGGTGGCGCTAAGTTCGCCAATATCAAGCAGCTTCGTCAGCGTTGCGACCTTCGCCCGATCTGGAAATGGCGACCTGGGATCGAGAAGGGTGTCACGGCATTCCGCCTCGAGGGTTTTGACCTGGCCCAGCACAAAGTGGAGCCGCTCAAACTTACGGGTGGTCTCCGCCTTTATATAGCGCCCCATTGGCAGCCCATCGCCGGTCTGAAGTTTATCGAGTTGCGTGCGCCACCCGCCACCCCACAGACCTTTGATGTTCCTGATCCCATGCAGAGCGAGCAGTCCGCGAATGCGATTCACGTGTCCTGTTCGTTCAGACGCCAAACGTGTGCGCTCCCGACTGATCCGCTTCGCACCTTCGGCCTTGGGCGTTGGGACGGGCACAACCCGGCAAACACTGGGGTCGCCGGCGAGGTAAGCGCGCAAGGTGAATGTCATGGCCTCAACATCGATCCGATCGGTCTTGGTGCGTCGCCCACGGCGCGAAATCAGGAAACTCCACGCGTCGAGCACATAGATATCGATGCCGCGGTCACAAAGAAAACGAGCCAGCCAGAATCCGTCATATCCAGCTCGAAGCAGACCTTGATCTCGACGGCTTGCCCGAACTCCCGGGTCAACCGCGCTTCAATTTTATTGGAGTGCTCCATCAGACGTTCGGTATCGCCCCCACGAACCGCCCCGACGGAGACCTTCCGTCCCCTTCGGCGGCAGTGCGCCGATTACCCAGCGCGCGCGGCTAAGCTCAATTCCAACTGTGCAGATCAGAGGTGCATCTATCATGACATGTCTCCGGCTTCGCGCCCAACCACCCGGCGCCAGTCCGAGTCGGACAGTCATAGGATCTACAACGAAGAGCGACCGCACAGCGCAATCGGGAATATCCCCCCGATCATGCTGGCAAACCCGGCCGGGGCCACCAGCCCTCCGGACACGGACCAGGCGGAAAACTCTAGACCCGAGCGGTCCGAGGTTGGGTAGCAGTGCAGCCAAGCTGAAAACTTTAGACCCGAGCGGTCCAAGGTTGGGTAGCAGTACAACATACCGGCGGACTCTCGTTATGACCGCGGGGCCAGCTGGGGGCAGATCATTTGCCGCAGCCTTGCTCCGCGCCTGAGCGTGTAGCGGATCGCCTCGCCGAGCTTGCTCTTGGCGCTGACCTGGCGGTTGCGGGCCTCGAGATACTGGCGAAGGTCATCGGCGATGATGCGGCTGCTGGCATCGCGAACCGCGCGGCGCTGCTCGGCCGGTGATCCTCGCACCTCGTCCTCGATGGCATAGAGCGCGGCGATGCGGCGCAGGACCTCGGTCGCGACCGGCGAGCTATCGGCCAGCTCGTAGAACTTACATCGCGCGTGCGCCCAGCCGAAGGCGAGGCTCACCTGCTGGCGGCGACGAGCGGGCGCGGCGTAACCGCCATAGCCGTCGACCTGCAGGACGCCGGCAAAATCGCCAAGATGGGCGTCTGGGCGCTCCGCCTTGCGATCGGCGGCATAGACATAGGCGACCATCGGCGGATCGTTGCCGCCCCATGGTCGATCATCCCGAGCGTAGGCCCAGATCTGGCCGGTCTTGGTCCGCCCGCGCCCCGGATCGAGTAGCGGCGCGGTGGTCTCGTCGGCGAAGAGCCTGGTTGATCGTCGCAGCCGTTCGAGCACATGCTCGCGCAAGGGGCGAAGATACCAGGCCGCTCGCCCGACCCAGTCGGCCAGCGTGGATCGGTCGAGCTGAATGCCCTGCCGGGCTTAGATCTGGGCTTGCCGATACAGTGGCAGGTGATCGGCGTACTTGGACACCAGCACCTGGGCGATCAGCGCCTCGGTCGAAATGCCGCCCTCGACGATCCGTGACGGTGCGGGAGCCTGCACGACCGCACTCTCGCACCCGCGACATCCGTAGCGTGGCCGGCGGGTGACGAGCACGCGGAAGGTGGTCGGCACGACGTCGAGCCGCTCGGACACATCCTCGCCGATCTGATGGAGCGTTCCGCCGCAGCAGGGACATCGGCAGCGCCAATCCTTGCGCCTCCATCTGCTTGCGCAACTCTCGGCGCCAGGTGAACAGTTGCGACGGGCTCAGGCCATGGCGGCGAGCCACCGCGCAGACCGTCTCGGTGCCCGCGTAGCTCTCCGCGACGATCGAAACCTTCACCTCGGGTGGCCAGTCCCGGCGCTTGCCCACGCCAGTGAAGACCTCGAACCGCTGAACCCCGCTGGTGCCAGCATCATCATATGGCATCATCATAGCGCCAGCGCCCCTCGACCGATAAGGGCAGCGAAACTCGGCGCTGCGCATCACCCCCGCAAGGTGGGGTCGGGACGGCGCTTACGCCGGCCTCAGCCTGCGACGCGTCAATTTTGGCCGTATGTTGCCCCCGGGAGAGGTGCGCCTTAATTGACGCTCCGGAGGCCCTCGATGCCTGCATTGTTTGAGGCGAGGTGCGGGCCGGTGCTATCTCAAGCCTCGGGGGAGGCGGGCGCTGCGGATCCGCGACTATGTTCCCACGGTGGAAAGACCGGCGCCTCCATGGCAGGCGCCGTAGCGTGCCGGAAGGCAAGTGCATTTCCATTCCAGCGGTAATGTCGTGCAAAGTGCAAACGCACTATGCCGAGATATTCTACTTCTTAAGCTTTCCGAATGGAGGCCTGATTGCGAACAAACCATTTATATGTATCGCAGAGGCCCTGTTCCAGTGAAATTGATGCCTTCCAGCCCATGTCAGATAAACGAGAGACGTCCAATAGCTTTCTAGCTGCACCATCGGGCTTAGTGCCGTCGAATCTAATTGCCCCTAAGTAGCCAGTCACCTTCGCGACAAGATGGGATAAATCGCAGATGGTGATATCTTTTCCGGTGCCTACGTTGATATGACTGAGCATAGGATGTGTGTGTCCTCGATAAACATCTGAGGTTAATCCAAGTACAAAAAGAGATGCCGTCGCCATATCATCAACATGCAAAAACTCGCGTCGGGGCTTACCTGATCCCCATATTGTCACTTCGTCCTTTTCAGCGATTTTAGCCTCGTGGAATCGCCGAATAAGACCCGGTATAACATGAGAATTATCGCGGTGGAAATTGTCATCTGGTCCATACAGATTGGTTGGCATGACGGAGCGGTAATCCGTTCCAAACTGACGGTTGTAACTTTCGCACATTTTTATTCCGGCGATCTTGGCAACGGCATAGGGCTCGTTTGTAGGCTCCAGTGGGCCGGTAAGCAGTGCGGTCTCGGGAATGGGCTGGGCTGTTTCGCGTGGGTAAATGCAGGAAGAGCCAAGAAACAGCAGCCGGTGAATGCCCGCTTCGAACGAACTATTGATAATATTACATTCTATCATCAAATTGTCATATATGAAATCCGCCGGAAAACTTTGGTTTGCGTGTATTCCGCCCACCTTAGCAGCAGCTACGACAACGAAATCAGGCTTTTCATTTTTTAAGAAGTTCCGCACTGATTGCTGATTTCGTAGGTCAAGATCTTCGTGCGAGCGGGCAATAACCTCCACGTTCTGCGCTTCTAACTGGCGCTTAATCGCGGCGCCCACCATGCCTTTGTGTCCCGCGATGTATGCTGCCATCGTCTGCTCCATGAGTAAAAACATGACTCTGCCACGGCTGTGAAGCTGGGTCGACGCGAAATCGAGCTGAAGTGAGCTCGTGAGTCCGGACTTGAAAATGTGGGTAAGCAGTCCTGGACGGCGAAGAGATATCCGGTCGGAGCGACAGAGCACGCAGTGACGCTGAAACTAATTGTGCCGAGGAACGGTGAACGTGCCGCTTACACGGCCGGCGGCTTTACTGGATCCGCCATTTCCTGTCACGCTGGCCAGTCCACTGGCAAGATTGATGACTAGCCGTCCCCCGTTCAATGTATCAGGTCCGCGACGTAGAGCGACATTGCCGACCATGGTAATAATTCGCGTATTGAAGTCGTAGATGGCCACGTCACCCCGCCCGGTCTCGTTCCCGCGGCTCACGATCACGCCTCCGGAGGCATCAATCCGCTGGATTTTTACCGTCCCGTTATTGACATACGACACGACGGTCCGCTCGGCGCGCATTTTGAGGTCGCCCTGGGAAATGTCGACGCTGCCTGACAGCACCACCTGCTTTTGCCGATCCTGCAGTTCGATCCGGTCGGCTGCGTATTGCACCGGGGCATTGCTGTTGAAACCGGCAAGCGGCTGCGCATCGACTCGCGCACTGCCACTGTACAGACTCCCAGCCACCGCGAAGAGCCCAACGAGGCAGAGCGAGGCAAAGGTATGGCGGACAGGTGGGCGCTGCATCATCATGGGGCCGGTGTTTAGGGCAAGGTTGCTTGACGGAGAAGGCTCAAAGTCGCGGTGTGACCTGCCTCCTGGATTTTTGCCATGCAACTGGATGACTCCCTTGTTTTAGCGAACGCCTTGCGGTGGCTTGCTGGCCTCGGCGGCGATCGGTCGAGTTAGGGCGCCGGCGAGTTGCTGCCTTGCATGACGAGCCGTGCGCGCCCTTTCAGCGCCACGGTGCGGTTCTCGAGATCGGCCTCAAGGCGATCTGCAGTGAATTTTCCACTGGGAACCTCTCCCACAATGTTGCTCGAACCGGAAATGCGGTGCGCTTTGAGATCAACCGCAACGTTGAGGGCGCTCAAGTGATAACCGTCGGCGGCGCGGAAATCGATGGGGCCATTCACGTCGATCACATTATTCTGAATGTTAAACTGTCCTGAATCGGCGCGCATCTCGGCAGGCCCGTCCGTCATTTGCAAATGGGCGGATATACCCTGCAATTCCACAACGGGAAGTTGTGACGTGCGCTGGACTGCCTTTCCGGCAGCAACCGTAAACGGGCGACCTTGTCCGTCTCGGCCCTTGTACATGGCTTGATCCACCCGCAACCGCTCAGCGGTCGAGGCCACCTTTCGCCGATCAAGTAGGAAACTGATGTCCCCTCTCGGAAACAGCGGCGCCACGATCATCACCGCGAGCAAAGCCCCGATCCCTGCGGGCAGAGCAATCGCTAAAACGCGAACAATCAGATCGTGCGAACCCCCGGGAAGGGCAAAGTGGCGCCGGCGATCGCGGATCTCATCAGCCTGTTTGCTCATGATTGGTTGGCCTGGCCCGGATTGTCCACGGTCATTCGTGGCTAAAGATATCCTTGTCTGACCACCCCGCAAGATCGAGTTTCGCGCGCGCCGGTAGGAAGTCAAAACAAGCCTGGGCTATCTCGGTGCGTCCCTCTCGCGCCAGGCGTTCGACCAGAATAGAGTGCATCGCATGGAGGTGGCGAACGTCGGACGCGGCGTATTCCAGCTGCGCATCGCTCAGGACCGGGGCACCCCAGTCGCTAGACTGTTGCTGTTTGGAAATCTCCTTGCCGAGCAGCTCACGTACAAGATCTTTCAAGCCGTGGCGATCAGTATAGGTTCGTACCAGCTTGCTGGCTATCTTCGTACAGAACACCGGCGCCGCAACCACTCCAAGGTAATGTTTGATCGCGGCGAGATCGAAGCGAGCAAAGTGGTACAATTTGAGGCGGTTAGGGTCGGCGAGCACTGACTTAAGCCGCGGTGCCGCATAGCTTGCTTTCGGGTGGAAGCGGACAAGGTGCTCGTCACCGCCTCCGTCAGACAGCTGCACAACGCACAAACGGTCGCGCGGCGTGATCAAGCCCATTGTTTCGGTGTCTACCGCGATGGCGCGGGGCGCGAGCGCATCAGCTGGTAGATCTTCTTCATGCAGGTAAATGGTCATGACCTGTGCCTAACCCTAACCCCCTAAGCCGGCAAGGGCAGAAGATGCGGAACGGTTAGGGGCGACGGTCAGTGGCCAGACGGCTCGGTCACTCAGGAGTCTTCGCGCCACCTGCGCGGGACATAATCGAGCCCCTGCGGGGGCAGGTGCGTGGCCGGAAGAGGGGGAAATTGAGAAATCATGTCCCAAAAGGTTCGATAGGACTGTCGGCGTCGGCAGTAGCGAAAGTTAAACTCTCCGAGGTATTTCCAAAGGTTTTCGCGTGACATGTGGAGGTATGTTGAACGAATAACTCGCTTGAGTACGCCCCAGTATGCCTCGATCGCCGCTTGGCTTCTCCCCTCGTGGTTAACATAAATGCCTTGGGAGTGAAACACGACGGAACGCTCCCATCCCGCCTCAGCCAATCGCCGATAAGAGCTGAAACCGTCGGTCACAATTATCGACCCCGGGACGACGCGATCGTTGATAACGCGCATCAAAGTGTCGATCTTGCGGTTGGGAATGATCGCGGTGGCGACCGATTCGCCGTTGGTCATTCCCATGATGATTGCTCGGCCAGTTCCCTTTTGGTGTGGAGTGGTCACCCCCCGCAGCACAGCTTCGTCGACATAGACCAACTCACCTGGCCCCCCGATCTGCCGCACCCCTTCGATCAGCGCCATATGAGTGCGGACTCTGTCGCAAATTTTGTGGGCGCAGGAGTACGTCAGGCCAAAATGGCGTTGGATCAGGTGTCCCGCGATGCCGCTGCGGGTATTCGAAAATAAAAGCATAATATGTAGCCAGTCCCGCAGAGGCGTGCGGCTTTTATCGAACAATGTGTTCGACATGGGAAAGATAGCCTGTCCTCCACAGCAGTTGGTCGAATAACATCGCTTGCTGCGGATGCGGTACCAATTGGCCATTCTGCCGCATTTTGGACATGGTGAAGGATTGCCGAACCTGACGTCAAACAAGTACGACAAGATCGAATCTTCGGTGGGAAAAGTTTTGTCAACAGTTGACCAGCTTGTGCCCTCGAAATTCGGCTGCGACCAAGGCTTCCGGCATTGTGGGTTCAGCCACGGCCGACCTATCGGATACCCTTCGCTCGCCATGTATGGGCGCCTGCTTATTATCGACCTTCGCCTGGCCAACCGCGCAGCAACCGGCCTGATTGCCATCCATCTTCTTGAGTTCAACGCTGGCAGGTGTGATTTTGATCCATTCAGGTGCAGCCCCGCGGAGCTCGCAGGCGCATTCTGACGAGCGTTCAATGTCGTTCCATTGTCTGTGATGAGCCGAGAAATGCTCTAAGGCGGATCAGCGTCATAGGCGTTGCTCGCGGGGTAAAGGCGCTCGGACCCAACGCGGCTGGCGAGGTCTATATCGCCGAACTTGGCTGCCTTCGGACGTTTGGCCCTCAAAATATTATCCGAATAACCTATTACGGCTTTTCCGCGTTTTTATCGCTGTATCTTCCTAGGCCTATCTTCATAGAAATCTCAGCTCTAATCTTACTGTATTTCGGTGCTACCATCGGGTAATCGGTAGGAAGGCCGAACATATTTCTGTACTGGTGAGGGTTTATTCCTTTAGAAGTGAGGTGAGTTGTAAGATTTTTTATAAGGACGCCCATCGATAAGGGAGTAAATTGCATCGTCAGTTACGCACCTTGAAACGTCGTATGCAGGAGTGGCACCCCGCTTCTCGTCACCCATGGGCTTTGCCCGCTCACAAAGGACGTCGAACACCTTGCCGACGAGCGCGGGAAGCTCCTCTGTGCCCACCAGGGCAGTGGAAACGTGCGCGCAGACGATTTGCGCCGTAATCTTCATTATATCAAGCGGGGTCTCCATGAATCCCCCTCCTCTCTGCCGCAAGCCTACCGGAAAATCTAGATCTTGGCTAGTAAGCCGATGATGGCGCTGTCCTCCATGATACGGGACGACCCCATAACATGCTTGCGTGAAGTTGCGCCGCTGGCATAGGCACTAGAGTCAGGACCCATTAAATTGCTTGCACCGGCAGCGGTTGGTTGATTCAAAGTCAGCTTCGAGGAGGTGCTGATCGTGGATATTCCGTTCGGGTGGAGTGAGGCGCAGATGCGCCGGATAGAGCCATTTTTCCCGTTGTCGCACGGCATACCACGGGTGGGCGACCCCCGGATGATCTCGGGCATCGTCTACGTCATCAAGCATGGCCTGATGTGGCGCGATGCTCCCAAGGGGTATGGCCCGCACAAAACGA
>Ga0070671_100000143_pt1 | contig 46107 bp, 46 predicted proteins | sample KBSS73metaG_FD_65341 | JGI IMG/M metagenome (GOLD analysis project Ga0070671, IMG submission 65341) | Switchgrass rhizosphere microbial communities from Kellogg Biological Station, Michigan, USA - KBS S7-3 metaG | ecosystem: Host-associated > Plants > Roots > Rhizosphere > Soil ...
TCCAGCTGAGCTACGGGCGCCCCGTTAACTGATTCTGCCACAGTGGGTTGGGTCGTGTCCTTCGGTCGCATTTCGTTCCTCCTCGAATCCAATGCTCACGTGTACAGACATTGTACGGTGAAAACTTCGGAGGGTCAACGAAAGACTCGATGACGGGCAGCGAAAGGCCGGTGTCTTGCAGGATCGAGGCAGGGAAACAACATTAGGTCTACCGACTCGGATTCCCTCGCGGAGACAAGGGTTATGAGGATTCAGAAGGTATTACCGGCCCTCCTGCTGATGCTTGCAACACTTTTCGCCGGGGATGTGGCCACCGCGGACGCGCTCGAACTGGACCGACTCCGCACCCTCGTTGGCGTTGACATCAGTACCCCCGTCATCATCGGAGCAGGCGCCCTGCCTCCTTCGGTTCCGCTCCGAATCTTTGTGGTTACGTGGCCAGAAAGCATCGACCGGCAGGCACTGCTCGCTCGCAGCGAAGAATGGAATGAGAGTCGTAAGGGGAAGAAGTACGGGCGGATTAGCATCGTCGCCGACGCATCCGAAGCAGACATCATCCTCGCGTCATGGACTGATAGGGGAGACGTCACAACCTCCACCCGTGTTGTTTCTGGGACTAATACGGTCTACGTCCCGTCCGGAGTCAAAGGCGTTCGGGGCACGTATCAGGCCGTGCCCACGGTCTCTTCTTATGACGCAACGAGCATTCCCGTCTACAACTACGTGATTTCTGTTCGTGAGGGTGGCATCCACATACATGGCCGTCACGTCTTGCAGGTCAGTCAATCATCCCTGACGGGCGCTTTTGACGATCTGTGGGAAGGTGTAACCCAGGCCCTGAAAAAACGGGGTAACATCAAGCACCTATCGAAGGGCGAAGAGCCGTAGGACATCAGACGCCCTTCCAGGTCTTGTCCTTCACGATCAGACGGACGGTGTCGTAGCTGACGCCGAACTGCCGCGCCAGCTCCGCGATCGAATCGCCGACGAGGTAGTTCATGCCGATCGCGATGACCTCCGCCCGCCCGAGCTTGGCCGCCGCATTGTGCTGGCCGTCGTTGCGCTTCAATCCCATCCGGCAGGCGTGCTTCATGTTTTCGCTCGCGGTGCAGAATTCGAGATGGTCGATCGAGTTGTTCTCTCGGTTTCCGTCAATGTGATTGATCTGGTGCCCATCCGGTCGCGGACCGTGGAAAGCCAGTAGGACCAGGTTGGCTACCCAATGCCGGACGGCACGGCCGTCGGAGTACAGCTGGACGCAGAGGTAGCCCTTGCCGTCCCGCCAGGGTCGAATCAGCTTCCAGCTCCCACGGCCGCAGGAGCGAACCCTCCCTAAGCTCGAGACCTCGTAGAGATCTGAGAACTGGGGGAAGGGGACCGCCCGCCATTCCTCGCCGGGTTCGGAGAGGGGCTTGGGTGGCCTAAGTGGGTGAACGTCGTGTAGCGGAGTCGGTTCCTGTAGTTCGTGAAGCATTTCAGACCTCGTCTTCGTCGGGCTCGTTGTTGCAGCCCACTTCTTCCGCGTACCTGTCGCAGGCACACGGATCTGCCAGGGCCAGCTGAAAGATCAGCCCGCCTCCAAACTCGCGGAGAGTCAGATATGACCCTTCCGGGATGACCTGAACGACTTGCCTGACGTGCTGGCCAAGGATGCAGACGCGCTGTGCTTCGAGAACTTGGCCGAGCTGTGTGTCGCGGGTTCTGAAACGGATGCCGTGACGCGCTCCCATCTGTTGTAGCCAGTCGGGCACTTCCTTGATCATCTATTCCGCTTCCATCGGCGACGTGTCGAAGCCGGGATGCGAATCAGGTCGCGCGAAGAGCCGACAAGTTCACCGATGCGGGAACGCAGTCGGCGCGCGAGACAAGTTCCAAACCTTGCGTTCGGCGAGCAGTCGCGGATCACGTCGTAGCTGAGCAGGACCCCCTCGTTGACGAGGTCTTCAACGGAATATGCCGCGCATGCGTAAGGCGTCACCGTGTCCCGGATCAGCCTGAGGTTCGAGAGGATTAGCCGGCGCGCAGCCTCGTCATCACCGCCGCGGGCGGCCTCGATGAGACGAGCTTCCTCGTCGGCGTTGAGCGGCGGGTTCGCGTCGATCACATCCGCAGGGAAGGGAGTCATGACCGGCCCCCTTCCCTCGGATACCTGCGGCGCTGAACCTGATCCTTGGGCGGACGGATCAAGCACGAACGACCTGCGGCATCCCGGATATGCACCGCGAGCGCGCGAAAGGCGTAGCCCATGAATGGAGTGCCGTCAGCTGCGTCGAAGGTATCGATTGCCTTCAGGACGCCCACGATCCCTTCGTGAACGAGATCCGCGAGTGGCATCGAAGGTGTCCGCCAGCGACTCGCGACACGAAGGCAGGCAGGAACAGCGTTCAGGACCAACGCGTCCCGAGCTTGTTGCTCGCCCGCCTGAGCGCGCTGCACGAGTTCGAGTTCCTCGTCTCGGTCGATACGGGACGGAAGCGCTGGGAGGCGGTAGCTCATGCGCGCACCCCCAACCGACGGCGAAGGGCGGAGATCGCAGATACCCACCGTTGCGAGACGGCGGCGCGAGAGATGCCTAGCCTGCGGCTGCTCTCCGCCAGGCTGAGATCACCGAAGAGGAAGAGTTCGAGAACCTCGCGTTGTTTATCGGGCAGGGTCGGGATAAGCCCCCGCAACCGAGCACGCAGGTCGCGCTCGATGAGGGATGTGAGCGGATCAGGTTCGGGTGAACGGGTTGTGAGTTTATCGGCGAGCGTGCGCGTTCGATCGTCCAGCCTGGCCGGTTGGTCGAGGCTGGCTACGACACGCGGGCACGGCGGCCGATAGTTCTTGGAGAGGGGCATTCATGGGGATTCCGGGCTTCGGGTTGGGTTCCGGAGGAACGCGGCAAGACACCGCGGGAGAGAGGGCGCTGGCGCGAGCGGACCGCGAAGCCCCCTACGGGGTGCAGCCCGCTGCGCATTCAGAACAGGCTGCTCATGTAGTTCGGGTCGGGCGGCGGGTCATCGGGAACAGGGCGGTGGTCGTGGTCGTACTCGGCGAGCGCCTCTTCGAACTCATCGAGCAGCTTCCACCGACGCGCGCCAATGGGCTCCGCGATCACCGAACACCAGAGTGAATTGATAGCCGCAAGCCCCGGGTCGGGCACCATCGTCCGCGCGCCTGCGTCGATCGAACTCGAATCGATCGATGGCTCCTGGCCGCCCTCCAGGCGGCTCGACTCGATCGAAGCGCCTTTGCCGATGGAAGGGATGATCTTGGGGGAGAGCTTCCGAGAGATCGCGGCCGCCACTCCTGCCGGATCGTGCTTCCACCGGTCCACCGACGCGCGCCGTTCGGCCGCCGTCCAGAACTCGGCGGTCTCCAAAACCACAAAGTCAACGCGTGATCGGTCCGCGTAGACCTCCGGACACTGCCGCCGGATGCCCTTCGAATAGGGAGTCACTCCGCCCACCAGGTCATCGAAGTCGGGGGCGGCGGTGCGGAAGGTCGCATGAATTCGGTATGTGCTCGGGGCAGACTTCACGAATATCGCGAACGTCTCAGGCATCTCGTCTCCTTTCCTGAGTCAGCGTCCCTGGCGTTTCTCTCCATCGGCCAGGGTTATGGGGAAGTCGAATCGAGTCGATCGAAGCCGGCCTTGCCCGGGCCGGCCCTGCCGTCGAATCGAAGACCTGGTCTTTAGAAGACCAGTCGATCGATCGATCGACGTACGTGCGGGCGAAAGGGGTCTCACTCGCGTGAAGGGTCCCTTATTCGACACTTCCGCGACACTTCGGCGACAGGTCCACGTTGTGCTCGACGCAGTACCTGAGGGCGGCGCGCAACTTCGCATGCTTCTCGCGATCGTAGGTCCGCTGACAGCTACGGCAGCGCGTCCTACATGCACCGCGCGAGGTCTTGAACGATCCGTGTGCGCGCCACGATGAGGGCGTGTACTCCGACTCGGGCCGGAACGTGTTGCACGTCAGGCAGAGCTTCTCCGGCTGACCGCTGTCGGCGGTGCGAGAAATCACACCGTCAGCGGGCGAAGTTGAAGTGCTCATGTGAGGGTACTCCTGTGAGGGCCGCTGGGAGCGGCCGGTGCGTCATCGGGGCGGGGAGCCCCGCGGAATCACTTACTTACGGTCGATAGTATAGCGACCGGCCCGCAGAGTCGGGAGAAAAAAGCGGCGTCGTTCCGCCGTTTTTGAAAAAAGTTCAAGAAAGTTTTCAGGGAGCGGGCGGGCACTTCTTGCAGCCGTTCATACGGTGCTCGCTCAGGAGCGCGCCGAGAATCCGGACTACCTCCGCGTGATCGTCGGGGTCGTTGAGTGTCGTGCCCCTTTCCTCGCCGTGTAGCCTGAGCACAGCCTTCCCTTCACCGTCCACGGTGTAGGTGAGGGGCGCGGCGGGAATACGTCCGGTGTTCGGGTTCGTGATCGGCTTGTTCGACTTGAGCGGCACCGGTCTACCCTCAGCTTTCAGTTCGCCGGATACGTGCGATCCGGACATCGGTCTCGGCGGCGGATTCCAGGAGTTTCAGTTCCCGGAGCATCTCAGCGTGACGTGCAAGAATTTCAAGGGTCTCGTCTAGCCGCTCGCGTAGCTCCCGGTTCTCGATTTCCAACTGCCGCGGGTCCTGCATGATGCCACGATTGTACGATCAGGCCGTCCACGCACCAGCGGTAATCGGACTTTTCTTATTCCCCGAATATTCCCCCTGACAAGCGATCGAAGTGAGCGGCTATTCACCATGGTCGTAGTCGGCGGCTGAGAGGCTAGCCGGCAGGCGACTGAGGGTCCTACCTACCCAGGGGCCGGTTCGTTGCGGCGGCTGTATCAAGCACAGACCTCCACGCCGTCACGTCAACGCCGGTTCCCGGATGCCCTCTTCGCTGTCACCATAGAGACGAGTAAGGTTGGCCACTACCAGAGACGTCGCTAGCCAACCCCCATCTGTCAAGGAGGATTTTCTTGTTCCTCGAGCCCTGGCAGTCAGCGCTTTTTCGCGGTCTTGCGGGCGGGGGCGCGGAACTCGGCCTCCCGGGCAATGAGCCGCTTGAGCCACGCAGACAAGCTCAACATCTCCGCCTCCGCCTTGGCCTTGGCTGCATCGCGTAGCGCCTTCGGAATTCTGATGTCGAGCCTGACGTCGGATTGCACGGCGGCCTCCGCGGACAATGTACGGCAGAAGTCCGGCATGGTGCAACTAACTAGAAACGCCGTCATGGTGCCCGGAAGTAGCCAGGGCACCCGAGGTGGCGGGCAGGCTTCCAAGAGAGCGGGCGGGCAGGCTCGAAGGCTAGGGAACGGTTTCACGCATAACAGTATGGCGTTGACCGCTCCAAGCGCTCGTAGGCAAGGCCTCAGCAGGAAACCCCGTAGGGTAGGGCAGAGACAGCAAGGCCCGGTCTATACGAGCCCCGGGCCTATGGTAAGGAATGAGAAAAGCTACAAGGCGTCAGTTTCTCGGCCGCTCGTTCGGAGACACATCCAAATCTATGTCCGAGCCGTGGCAACGGGGGCAGCTCGGGTCAAGGCTTGCTGTCGCGAATCTTCGGCCGCACTCCTGGCAGACAACAGGGATTCGATGGTCTATGGCGTCACTCCTCCGAGAACTCGAAGCGGTGAAGGAGCGCGCCGTCCCTGTGGACCTCGACGTATCCGCTCCCATCGGCCCGAACGAAGGCCGTGGAGAACGTGCGCCACGTATTGGCCTGAGCTTCGGAAGCCCGGGCGCCGAGCCGGTGGGCTTCCTTCTCGCGTGAGGAATCAAGGCCGCGACACTTCGCAATCGTGGCGGCCATCAGAGCATCCCCTTTTCCTTCAGGGACGCGAAGCCCTCCCGCGAAATCACGATGTGGTCGTAAAGCGGGATGCCGAGCAGATCGGCGGCCTTGCTGACGGCGCGGGTGAATTCGACATCGTCCGACGACGGAACAAGCGTCCCGCTCGGATGGTTGTGTACGAGCAGGAAGCCCAAGGCCTGATGGACGATCGCGGGGCGGAGAATCTCTCTCGGATGACTCCTTGTGGTGTTCAGCGACCCTATCGAGATTACTTCACGCGCGAGCAGGTAGTTTTGGGAATCGAGATAGAGCCCGATCAAGTGCTCCTGTTTCTTCGCGGCGTAGTCTCGAACGACGGCGAAGGCATCGGCCGGAGTTTGAACACGAGCGCGGGCGGCCGTGTTCTCCTGAACCCTCCAGGAAAGCTCGAAGAGGGCGGCCAGCAGTTCCGGCTTCGAATGTCCTCGAATCCGCTTCAATAACTCCCTGGGATCTCGTGGCGGTTTCGTTCTGTACATGATGAGATTCCTCCTTCCTAGGTGAATGACAGACGTTGTCTGTACATCCGTATACGACGAAGGAATCCGCTAGACAAGGGACAATGTCTGTACAAATACCAGAAGAGAGGCAAGACCTAACGCGCAAGCAAGCGGCAGTAGTGGAGGCCTTGCTGGACCCTGCAAACGACAGCATGCGGGCCGTTGCTCAGAAGGCATGCGTAAACGGGACCAGTGTCTACGAGATCCGACAGAAACCGAACGTTCAGAGAGCCCTACAAGCCGAGCTTGACCGCCGCTCGAAAATCGGCTCCACCGCTGAACGGATCGTGCGGCAGGCTCTGCGCAAGCTCGAAGGCTACCTAAACGGCCGTCCCGACGGGGTAGAACTCACCCGGGCGGAGTTCGAAGCCCTCGGAGCCCTCTGCAAGCTCTCGAACGACATTCGAAAGACCGAAGCGGAGATAGGCTCGGACTCATCGGAAGAGATCCCCCGGGAAGAGCGGCTCCGAGCGGGCGCGCAGATCGCCCGCGGCGTCCTCGTCGGAGTGCTCGTAGTTACAGCGCGGCCGGAGATTGCCGGAGAACTCACCGCGAAACTACAAACGATCCTCGAGCGTGCGGGCGTACCGCTTCCGTTCCGTGAGCGTTGTACTCGGGATCAAACGCTCAGCGAAGCTCAGGCCCCCGAGGCCCTCACGTCACCGCAAGGCGAAGCGATAGACGCGGAAGTGATTACGGGTCAATGACATGGAGCGACGCGCTATCAAGTCCGCGCGATCGGCAGCGGATCGAGCAACGCGGCAGACCCACGGGTCCCGGGGTTATCCCGCGTGCGCACATGGCGCTTCGCGCTGACCCCACGACAAATTTTTGAGGTCTTGTAGAACGTTGAACATACAACCTCTGATTGGCTCGGCGTCGGTACGAAGGCAGGGAGATGCCCTATGAGGACGTGTCTTTCTCCGTTTCATCGAGCGTCTTTGGCCTCGGGAGAAAGGCAATGATCCTGGCGAAAATGACGAGCGTCATGAACACTGCAACCAAAAGATGGGCGATGACCAATGCTTGTCCAGTACACGCATTCGGTGCGATGTCGCCATATCCGACCGTGGTCATCGTGACCATGCTGTAGTAGAGCGCTCCGATAGGCGTTGCAAGATGATCCTTTCCCACAAACGAGTCACGAAGGTACGAGTACGCTGCAGCGAACCAGATGACTGCCTCCACGTAGTTGTGAAGAGCGAGAACGACAGTTCGACGGTAACTGCGGAGGGCATAGTCCGAAACTCGACCGGGGTGGTTGTACGGATCCAACAGGACAACTCTTGCCTGATAGGTCGTGACCTCCAGTAATCGAATGGCTGCGTAAATCATGAGGCAGAGCTTTAGTGGATTCAGGCCGTCGCTCGTGACGAGAATAAGCGTAACGCCGGCCACGATTGGATTCAGGAGCACCCACGCATCTACCCAGCCATAAGTGCGTAACGCTGGACGTAGTCTCCAAATCCAATGCAGCGGCGACAGCCACCTAGCGGCACTGAGAATTCGGTCCCATAGTCGTATGACAAAAGAGTCCACAGCAATGATCCTCCGCAGAACAGCTACTCTGCCGAAGTACCGTGTGGTCAGTCAAGACAGGTGGTAATCCCGGTAGTTTGAGCACCCTCGCACGAATCAACCAACAGAGACAGCGGACCGAGGCGCGGCGCAAGTCGGTTGACGACCTCAACCACCTCTGCGTGGACAAGCTGGGGATCGGTGTCCTCCGCGGCGGGTTCAGCCGAGAGATGTGCTCCTTCCTCGATGAGAACAGACGCGAGTCGCGAGTTCTCCTGCTGGCGCCCCGCTTCTCCTACAAGACGCTGACAGTCAAGGGCCGGATCATCCAGGAGATCCTCGACAACCCGCACGTCACCATCGGCTACGTCCACCACACGCTCGAGAAGGCCATCCAGGTCGTCAACGAGGTGGGTGAGCTGCTCCTGAAGAGCCCGGAGATCCGCGAGCTGCTCCCAGAGGGCAATCGGCCGCCGACGAGAGGGAAGTGGCTCAAGGACGGGGAGTTCATGCTGCCCGGCCGCGGGTTCGGCAACCGGCAGCCGACGCTCAAGGCGTTCTCCACCGGGATGGATCTGACCGGTCAACACTTCTCACTCCTGATCGGGGACGACCTGATCTCGAAGCGGGCTGTGGAGGAGTTGAAGGGCGTCGAGTACATCACGCGCTGGTGGACGAGTACCGCGGTTCCGGTCATCGGCGCCACGGGGCGAGCGCTTCTGGTCGGTACGCGGTGGAGCTACGACGACCTCTACGGGGACGCGCTCAAGTCGCCTCTGTGGAAGTGCTTGCTCCGGGGAATCCTCGAGAGCGAGAAGCACCCAGACCCCCAGGGCCAGCCCATCGAACTGATGGTGCTGCTCAATCCGGATGATCACCAAGGAGCGATGCGCCCGCTCAGCAAGGACGACGTCATCCGCTACAAGATGCCGCCCCCGGATGGGATGGGCGCTGACTTCGCGCCCCAGATGTTGAACCTTCCGGAACCTGAGGGCGGCCGGCCTTGGATTCCGGCGACCCACGAGCACTTCGTTCGACTCGAGGACATCAGCGACTTCATCCGGCAGGTGATCATCCTGACCGACCCGGCGCCGCGGGGCTTCGGCAAGTACGACGCGAAGTCCGCCGAGCACGATTTCTGGGCCATCTCCGTCGTCGGCTACTACCAGGACGCGCCGAACATCATGAAGCGCACCCTGCTCGACGGGTGTGCGTCGAAGGATTGGATCGTCGACAACGGGATGCTCCAAATTATCCGCCTGCTACGGAGATGGAGCGCGTACAACGCCCTAGTCGTCGGTATCGAAGAGCCCCTTGGAGCGGCCCACAACGCCCGATTCTTCTGCACGAAGCTCGAGGAGATGGCGAGGGGCCGGCAGCGCGTGGAGGCCGTTCCCTTCCGAAGCACGCACAGGGGCAAGCGGGCACGCTTTGCTGATCTTTTCTCGCTCGCCGAGACCGGTTTCTTCACGATCGCGGACTCCTGCCCAACGGACTACCGCAACCTGTTCCTGGCTCAGGTCCGTGCCCATCCGCACCAGGCCGAAGGCCACGACGATGCGGCGGACGCGACGGCCTACGTGGACGATCCCGCGCTCGAGGACTTCATCCCCAAGGCGGCCATCGCTCGCAAGCGCCGGCTCGACGGCTTCGACCCCTACAACCTGATGCCTAACGAGGACGAAGACGCCTACGTCCAGCGGTCGCGGTACTTCGGAATCTGAGTCATGGAAGCTGTCGAGAGCATTCCCAAGATCAGCATCCACTCCGACGAGGCGATAGACGCCCTGTGCCGGAGGATCGTCGTCGCCGTTCCGTTCCAGGACAGCCGCGGAGTGCATCCCGAGCTTCAGGACATGCTGTTCCGGTGGAAGGCCTCGGGCGTGGAGACCATCCGCTTTGCGAACAGCGGCGGGTTCCTGGACGTCGTTCGCGCCCACGCGGCCCATGTCTTCGTCGGGGAGCACCGGGACCGGGACATCCTGGTCATGATCGACAGCGACGTGGTCCCAGAAGATCCCGCCTCGGTCATCGAACTCGCCACGTGGGAGGCTCCGGTGGTTGCGGCCGTCTGCGTCATCCGCAATCCCAAGGGCGAGCTGGTCGCGAACTTCGCGCATCAGGGGCCATGGGGTAACCGCAGTCCCCGACTGGGACAGCACGATCTGCCCTCGCAGGGCCTGGTGGAGGCTATTTGGATCGGGACCGGGATGGTCGCCATCCGCCGCGAGGCGCTCGAGAAGATCGTGGATCCGTTCCTGCTGCCCGACTCCATTCGCAAGGAAGCGGTCCGAACCGGTGTCTTGGCTGAGGCCGAGGACCAGTACTTCTCCCGGCAGGCACGCGAGGCCGGCCTTCAGCTTTTTGTGGATCCTGCTGTGCGGCCAGAACACTACAAGGTGGGTCCACTCGCCTGGAAGGACGCGGACTCCAAGTAAATGCCGATCAACCAGAAACAGCTCGAAGACGAGTCAGCCCTTCGCTGGACCCGTGCGTTCGTGGAGCACTCGGACCAGCACCGCCGGCAGCTGGGGCTGTACCAGGTTTGGGAGGAAGTCCTCACCTCCTACCTCGTGAGCCCCGAGTACAGCTCGAGCGGCAACACATCGTTGCCCCTGGGCTCGGCCCATCTGAAGCGGTCCAGCCGTGGCAATCCGGGACGGGACAACCCAGTTGCGGGATCAGAGACTCGCGAGCTGGTCGATGTTCTGTGCGCGAAGCTCATGCTCGCGCTCTTCGGCGGGACTCGCGATTTCGCCGGGGCAAAGCGCCGAGGGCAAGAGGACGCCAAGGCAGCTCGCACGGTCTCCGATCTCGTCCGCTACGTGTTCGGTCGCTCGGGCCACTACTTCAGCCTGAACACCGCAATCAAAGATTGCACGCTCTTCGGAACCGGCATCGTCTTTGGGACCTGGTGTCTCGAGGAAGGGCCGGTCACGAAGTACTCGATCGAGCGTCTCGGCGGCTTCGAGAGCGTCAACCCCTACACGACCAACGGCGCCTTCTACGACGACCTCAAGCTGCGGCGGTTGGACCCGGTGGACTTCTACGACTGTCCCGGATACGACCTCATCCAAGACATGCCCGGGGTGGCAAGACGCTTCACGATGACCCCGCCCGAGGCACTCGCGTACGCCAAGCGGGGCAAGTACGGCTTTGACGAAGCCGCCGTCAAGGAAGCGATATCGAAGGCTCCCGGCACGGACGAGAAGAGATCCACGGACACCAGCTGGCGCCGCGATCGTGTGCAGTCCGAGAAACCGCACCCGGACCTGAAGGTCATGACGGGCCTCGAGTACTGGGGTCAGGTGCCGTGGCTTCCTGCCGATGGCGAGCGCTGGCGCATCCTGACGGTTCTCAACGGCATCGTCGTCAGAAACGTCCCGTGGTTCTTGCCGGAGCGGGAGCTGCCGTTCTACGACATCCGCGCCAACGTGATCGGTGGGCGGTTCTGGGGGCTCAGCCCCGCCGAAGCTGTCCGCTTTCAGCAGGACGCGGCCAACGCCCTCTTGATGTTGCTCATGGACGGAACGATCCGCTCCGTTCATCCGCCCATCATCCATGACCGGAACGACATTCTCGACAAGGCCGCGCTGCGTGCGTGGCGTCCGGACACCCTGATTGCGTCGGACTACCCCGATCGGATCAAGACTTTGACTTACGGCGCCAACTTCCCTCAGGGCTGGAGCATGCGCGGAGCGCTCCAGAACGAGATCCAGCGCAACTCGGGAGCCCTCGGTTCGATCGCCGGCTACGGGCTCGGAATCAATCGAGCCTCAGCGACGGAGGCCAATCAGACGTTCCAGATGGCCCTCGATCGGCCCGAGTGGATGGCTCAGCTCATCGAGAAGGAGAGCCTTCCTCGGCTCGGCCGCGGGATCCTGCGCTTCTATCAGATGTTCTTGCCGGACTCGCAGGCCCTTGCTGATCGCATCGGGCAGCGTCCGGACCCCGTGCAGCTCGAGCAGATTCACGGGGACTGGGACGTCGAGTTCCTTGGCTCGCGCAACGCCCAGTCGCTTCAAGCGAGGCTCTCAGCCTTCGATCGGATCCTGGCGTTCAGCATGAACGGCATGGGTGGCGTTCAGATTCCGATGGACAAGCTGATCGTCCAGTACCTGGAGGACACGGGCTACGACGAGATTGCGCAGGACGTGGGTGACCCCGAAGTCATCTTCCAGAACGTGATGATGTCCCACATGACAAACGGTCAACGAGGCATGCCCGGGCAGTTTCAACCCAAGGCGCCCGGCGGGAACATCGCACAGCAGGCGGGCGCCGAGATTCCAATGAGCGCGGGTGGTGAGGTGATTCAGTGAGCTACGTGTCGTCGCTGTTGAAGCTCCGCCGAGCCCGTGAGGAAAAGCCTGACGTCAAAGAGCTGGCGGAGATCGAGGCCTTTGCACGCTTCGCAGCCGAGCCCTACTACGAGATCTTCATGAAGCGCCTGGAACAGAAGGCGCTCCATGAGGGTTTGGGGCTGACGGACAGCGAGGCGCTACGAGTTTCACAGGGGAAGCGAGAAGCCTTCCTCGAAATCATCAAGGACAACAAGCGGCTCGAGATGATCGCTCGCGAGCGTCTCGGCTCAGAGCCCGCGGAAGAATAACGGGCAACACCGACCTTGGGGCGCACGTAAGTCCGGACCCTGGGGCGCTGGAGAAGCAAGATCATGGGCAAGCTCAGTAGAGCGGAAGCAATGGAAGCGTTCGAGAAGGGTCCCAGCGCGGACACTCGAATCAACTTCGAGAAGGAAATGGAAAAGATTGCCGCTAGTCTCGATACCGGGACCAGCGGAAACCAGGGCAAGCAAGACGCGGACGACTCCGAGGCCGAAGTCCTCACCATCGAAGTACCGCAGGACACGCCCTCCTCCGAAGACGCCGCGGCTGGCAAGGACAAGAAGACCGAGGCCAGCCCCGAGCATAGGAAGAGCGATACCGACGCCTCTGCTAGTCAGGACACCCAGAAGGGCGACAAGCCCAAGACCGAGACCGTAGATCCACTCGAGGCTCGGCTCGAACTCATGGAGCGCGAGGCGAAGCTCCAGGAGCTGCGCGACGAGCGCCGAGATCTCGAGATCGAGAAGTGGAAGAACCTTGCACGTACCCGAGCCAGCGAGATCGGGAACCTCCGCAAGACCAAGCCCAAGCCCGGAAGCGATGAGCTTGACGAGCTGGTGGACGCCGTCGCCGAGACCGAGGGTGAGAAGCCCCCGGCCGCCGACGATTCTTGGCGGAGGATGGTCAATGAAGAGCTGATCGAGAAAGCACGGTGGGACGAGCTGCGGAAGTTTCACGACGAGAACCGCACGGCCGACAAGGACGATGTTGCTCAGATGATCCCTTGGATCGAAGCCCACAAGATGGACTACGCCGAGGAACTCAACAGCAACAGTCCGAAGGTCGTCCGCCGCGCCTACAACATGCTCCTTCGTGAAGCCTACATCGCCGTCCGCGAGGAAAAGTACGTTGGGGAACTGAACGGTCTCAAGGAACGCCGGACCAAGCACGAAGCAGATCTGAAAGAGAAGAAGCAGGGGGCATTCGTCTCCGGCGGCTCTTCCAGCGATGCGGAAGCGACCGGCAAGCCCAAGGTCGTCAAGTCCATCAAGGACCTGAGTGACGACGAACTGAGGGCCGCGCTCAACAGACGCTGAGCGCCTGACTTCAGAGACAACGAGGTAACGCAAAATGGGTATGGACACTGCTGCAAATCGCGAGCTTCAGAATGAGTACATCGAGCGGAAGTTCCTCGAGCAGCTGAAGCCTGCGCTTCAGTTCTACAAGTTCGCCACCGAGGGAGAAGTCCCCGGCGGAGTGGGTGACTCCATCCGCTGGCTGCACTTCCCGGAGTTCTCAGTGGACACCTCGGACCTGTCCGAGACCAACGCCGGCGACAACGAGATCTCCGCGTACGCGGCCACGGCCGTTTCGGGCTCGATCAAGCCGAAGGGCCAGTTCATCAAGATCTCGGAGCACTCGGCCAAGACGATGCCCCCGGGGGCGCTCGATCAGATCAGCGAGCGTCTCGCCTTCCTGGGCGCGAAGACGGTGGATACGCTTCTGCGTGACGCCGCCTACGACACCGTGAACTACTTCAAGGAGGGAGCGACCGCGAAGAACACGGGGACTCTCACGGCGGCGAACAAACTGCGGGCGACCACGTTCACGTACGTGTGCGCCGAGCTGAACACCTCCGGGAACATGGGGTTCGCTTCCGAGGGCGGGCAGTTCGCGTCGATTCTTCACCCGGTGCAGGCCGCGCACCTGAAGAACGAACCCACCACGGCCTCGGGTCTTCCGACCTGGTCCGAACTCAACAAGTACGTCCAGGGCTCGCAGGGCAAGACTCTCGCGGGTGATGCCGGTTCGCTGTTCGGCATCGCCGTCAAGGAGTCTCCGCTCATCACCAAGGTGGAGGTGGACACGGGTGTCAGCGGCTATCGCGGTGTCGTCCTCGCGAAGGACGGCCTCGGGCGCGCGGGGATCGGTGACATGCAGCCTGAGGTGATCATCAAGAACCCGGGCAAGACCGACACCAGCCAGGCCCTCAACACCTTCTGGACGTACGGCGTGAAGTTCCGCGCCGCTCACAAGCTGCTCAGCTCGGACCGCGTTCTGGTCCTTTACAGCGCCAGCTAACCGGCGCTGCTTCACATAGGAAGGGGTCTGGTGCGAGGGGTGCCGGACTCCTTCCGCCTTTTCATGTCTGAGAAACGGAGTCGTCTGAGGTGTCGGACCTGCTGTCCACTGTTCTGATCGATCCCTTCGGCGGGAACTCGATCGACTACAACGACCTGAAGAAGAAGCTCCTCGAGCTTCAGCCGAATCTCGTCTTCGATGAGGGCTCGGGGCGCTGCGTCTACATGTTCGCCGAAGGGAAGATGCGGGCCGGGCTCTACTACAACAAGGACTACATCAGCGCGGTGGAGCGCGGCGCCATTCCCGAGCTCTCGCTGTATGACAAGTGGGAGGATCAGGTCATTCCTGCTTCGCCTCAGGAAGTTCTCGCCGAACCGGACGGAACGAAGGCGTGGTTCGAGGAGATCTGGGTGACGCGGGAGAAGGACCCTCAGAACTTCATGGTGCTCGATCAATGGCTGGGCATAGAGCCGATCAGGATCTTGAAGTACCCGAAGACCGAGGTCATGGTCCAGCGTGAGAACGGGTGCTGCATCGTGATCAGCAACGGATTCCGAAAGGTCTCGCTCCCCAGTCACGTCCTGAGGATCGGATGGCGGGAGGTGCTCGAGCGCCTCTTGGACGCCAGGATCCCGAACATCACGAAGAACGCGCTCGAGAAGAAGTTCAACGTGGACCTTTCAGGCCCGCGCCGCTCTGGCTTGCAGCTCGAGGTGGCGATGGCCGGCGTCCCGACAATGACCTGAGGCGGCGATGGCACGATCCGAGTACGAGCTTTCCCTTGACGCAGCTAGATACGTCGATTCGCCGGACGATCCGGAAGCCCTGGGAATCGCAGTCTCGGGGATCCGAGAAGGTTGCGACCAGTTCAACATGAAGAACTGGAACTTCATGCTGCGAACCTCGGGCTTCGCTCTTCAGGCCAACATCAGCACCTACAACTTTCCGAGCGGTATCCGCACCCCGCGGCACATGGCCATGAAGAACGGCGGCCAGACCGTCCCCCTCGGATATCTGGATCCGAAGTCCTTCTTCCTCGAATGGCCCGGCACTGGAGCCGGAGAGCCCAGCATCTACACGGTGGTTCCGGACGGAGCCGGCGGCTCCAACGTGCGCTTCAACTCAGCGCCCGCCACCGACAACCTCGCGGTCTGGCCTTCGGGTGAGCTGACCTATTTCGCTCGCGTGCCCTATCCCGCTACGAGTGGATCCACCCTGGGCGTCCCTCCAGAAGCCGAGATGGTCATCCTGGAATACGCGCGCATGTACATGGCCGAGCGGTACGCGCCCGAGAAGATGGCCGGCCCGAAGGAGCGGTTCCAGGCGGGCTATCGCCAACTCCAGATCGACGAAACGACCGACTGGAACGAGGACTAAGCCGAGATGAGCAAGCCCGTCCAGCTCCTGCTGAATGGTGGCCTGAACTCTCGTCAGGATCCCTCTCAGTTTCAAGCGAATGAGCTGACCGAGGCGGTCGGAGCCTACTACCGCCCCGGAGACCCGATCTCCGTCTACAAGATCGACGGCCGCAGTCTCTACGCGGCGAGCGGGCAGATCACGAGCGGTCAGCCGATCAAGGGTGTTGTGGGCTGTGTGTTCGATTCCGGCACGGGCGCCAACAAGCTCGTCGCGTACTCGAACTCGGGGCTTTTCTACGGGGACATCGCGGGCTCGAGCCAGATCCACCCGCTCTATTCCGGCTGGGGCGCCAGCGGGACGCTTATGGGCGGGATCCACAACAACGACCATTGGTATCTGTACAACGGCGAGGACCTGAACGTCGTCCTCGACGCCTTCGGGGGCATCCGTCAGCACGGGATGACGCCGGCTGACGCGACCCCGAACGACGATGAGATTCAGCTCTCGGGGATTCCCGCGAGCCTCGTGCTGTATCGGCCGGCATCGGGGATCAATGAGACAACGTTCTCGGGTCAGGTTGATCCGTTCCAGTATCCCTATGCAAGCGGGCAGTGGATCACCACCAACAACACGTGGAACGACATACCGCTGGCCTTCGACGCGATTCCTACGCAGAACGTCCCGATCAATCAGTCCGCAGCTTGGGTCAAGTCAAACAAGCAGGGCGACAACGAAGGGTTTTCCTACAAGTTCCATGTGGTCAAGTTCACGACCTTCCCCTCCGGCAATGAGACGGGGCGAAGGCTGTTCGTGGATTACGAGGTCATTCACAACATCAGCCATGACGTGAACGCCAACCAGCGCGGCGGGGTCTTCCTCGAGATCCAGTACAGCCTCAACGCTGGTGCGACCTGGAACGTGCTGACTCACTTCAACGCCAAGGTCCAGGACAACACCCACGGTGCGCTCACCGCAGTAAGCCCTGAGCTGGCAGTAAACAACAGCGGGGTTCAGGTCCGCGGGATCATGTTCGATGAGTCGTGGCGCCGAAACCAGTGGGTCGCCCGGATCATGGACGTTCGGATCGGCAACGGTGGGTTGGCGGCGCAGACGCAAACTTCGGGCGTCTGCTACGGCTACACGGAGTACGATCGCAGCGAGGATCTTCAGTCCGTCATCGCCTACAACCCCAACCCGTTCGTGGTCAGCGGATTTGGTGGCGTGTTCATGGGGCTGCCCGCCGTGCCTCAGAACTCCAACGCAGACAGCTACTTCATCTATCGCACCTTCGCGGGCGGGACTCCGCCGCAAGACTTCGCCAAGATCGGAGAGGTCGAAGTCGGCATCAGTGGTTTCGTGGATCCCTTCACCCACGCGGTGGATGTCCCCGATGCAGGCCTGCTCGCGTATCCGATGGTGCGGGTCCTTGACACGTACTACGACCGGGACTATCCGCCTCCACCGTTCATCAGCATCAACCAGTTCAAGGCGTCGTTCGTCGGGGTCAATCCGGATCAACCTCGGAAGCTCTGGTACTCCGTCCCGGGGAGAGTCGAGAGCTACTCGAAGGTCTACGTCATCGATAAGTTCCCGATGCCCGAGCACGACTTCCTGCGCGGGTCGATGACCGTCGGCGATACCTTGATGATCCTCGCGGACGGCGGGCTCATGCGTACCGACCAGCTTCCCGTCGTCAACGAGGAGGGCGTACTCGCCACCGCTGACATCACGCGAATCGACGGTCAGCCCGGATGCGTGGGCTACCGCGCGTTTACCGCCTACAGCGTGAACGGCGCTCCGCGTGGGGCCTGGGTCAGTCCATACGGTGTCCACATCACTACCTCGACGACGTGCTCGCGCGTCAGCGACGACCTGGACTGGGAGAACACCATCGATCAGTCCACGCTGGGAACGTCGATCCTGTTCTGGGACAAGGAACGGTTGCTCCTGTATTTGATCTACGACGCCAATGGGGACGCGGTCAATGACTCGGTCCTCTTCTTCCACATGGCGCCGGAGCATCTCAAGGGGTCGGAGGCGAATCCCAAGATCACAGGCCCGCACCCGTGCCGGATTCAGGCCATCAACGCCTGCGTTCCCGAGGGGCAACAGCTCATTTTCACGGGTGGAACGGACGGCCAGGCTTACGTGGAATGGAGCGGTTCCATCGACACGAGTCGCGCCTTCAACGCGAGCGGTCTGGTGCCATTCCAGGTGGTGGGCGGAAAAATCTACGACGATGCAGGCTACGACGAGTTCTCCGTGTTCAAGGGTGTGGTCCGCCATGACGACTGGGGATCAAACGAGGCTGCCGCTCTGACTTGGCGCTACGGACGGGATCACGACGGGTTCGAATCGGCTGTCACGAAAAGCGTCTCTCTCAGCGGCAACCGAAACACCGAGATCTTCATCGGACGGGCGGGCGAGTGGGGCCAAGTGGCCATCGCTCACAGCGGAATCGGCTCGGGAAGGATCTCGAACCTCAAGCTGTTGTTCCAGGGTGAAGGACCGTCTGGGAATCGGTAATGGGCGGTAGTCAGAAGCTCGCGTTGGGCGAGTTCGGCGATGTCGAGAAGGAAGCTGGACCGACGACGATCCGCGTCCTGAAGAAACTCAGAGCGGCCGTCGAGAGCCTCGGGGGTGTGGCTGACCGCGTCTACGACCGTGCCGAGCGCCGGGTCATTACAGACGGTGGACGCCACAGTCAGCTCAGCGAACTCGACTACGACCACGCCGGCCACACCGGCTTCGTCCCTGACCGCCGTGTTCTGACCGCGGTAAGCGGCCTGTTCGGTGGCGGTGATATGAGCGCGGATCGCCTCTTTGGAATCGACTACGCCGCTGCCCACGCCTACCACCCGTCAGGCAACTGGACGAGCATCGCCATCAGCGGTGCCGTGGGACAGAGCGCAGACCTCTTCGCAGTCACCGGCAGCGGTCTGGGCTCCGAGTTCGACTACATGAGTCGCCTCGCGTTGCTCTGGCCCTTGGCCGTCAGCGGAGCCACTCTCACCATCGGCCCGCACGTCTACACAAGCGGGCAGAGCAACACCGCGAACTACGTCCACTTCGGCGATGACACGGCTATCCTTCAGGACAGCACGGGCAACGGCATTCCCCTCAACGAAACTCTCACTATCGAGGCTCTGTTCCGAGTGCCATCGGGCGTCTCGATCGGATCTCAACAACTTCAACTCGTCACGCGGGGCAGTGACCCGACAACGAACGCTCCCTGTAACTACCAGCTCGGACTGCGCACTACAGGCAAGCCCTACTACCGTATTCACAAGGCTCTGACCGGGACACTCGACTTCACGGGTACGCATGACTTGCGCGACGGGGGCTGGCATCACCTGATCGCAGTCGTAGAGAAGGCCGCCACTCCGCGCGCTTGGCTCTACGTGGACGGGATCTTCGAGGCCAGCGGGGTTGCCAATGCGTCGGACTGGAATTGGACGCTCGTTGACGACACGACGCCCACGCGATTCGGGAACAACCTCAACGGCAACGGAACGCCCTCAGGCCTGGACTTGGCCGGCGTGCTCGCACGCCACGGCATGGCCTACAGCGGGACGGACATGTCCGCGGTCACGCCGACCAATCGAGCCGCCTTGGGAAGTCTTCTTCCGAGTGGCAACTACAGCGCCGACGCGAGCATCATTTTCTACGTTCCTTTCTGGGAGCAGACAGGGCAAATCGCCCACGACATCGGCCCAAGCGGCTATCAGTTCTACCTGGGTGCATCGGCTGCTACGGAGTCCACTGATCCCACGTGGGCGACAGCTACGGTGGGAGCGGGAACCACAACGGTCACCGATCCGCTGGTGGTCCTACTCAGCGGCAACGGTCAGGTTCTCGACTGGGTCCTCGGTAACGGCTACGTCGGGCTGGGGATCTTCCCGGCCCAGATGCTCCACGTGTCAGGGAACGGGCTCTTTACGGGCTGGGTCAGCGGTACGACGCTGTACGGCTCGGTCATCAGCGGCGGTCAGATCGCGGAAGGCGGGACGCCGCTCATCCAGAAGTACGCGCTCAGCGGCGCGTATGCGCTCGAAACTCGGCAGATCATCGCCGGCTCAGGCCTGATCGGCGGCGGAACTCTCGCGGCGGATCGTACCGTCCATATAGGCATCGGCTCAGGGCTCTACCTTCAACCTGACATCGTCGGCTTCGACACCAGTTTCGGTGATGCCCGCTACGCCTTGAGCGGAGCGACGGGCGGCGGTGGTGGCGGCGGGTCCGTCACAGTGACGAGCGGCATGCTCCAGACGCGAGTCCTGCTCTACGACAACGCCATGTCGTCCGACACGGCTGGACCGATCACCGTGAATCCCGTGGGGGCGGGTTACGACCGTTGGGAGATTCTCCTTCAGGTTGCGTCAACGTGCTCGAGCAACGTTGCATGCGCCAACATCAAGATGGAGTTCAACTCTGACACCACGGGTGCGAACTACCAAAGGGTCCGGGACATTCTCGGTACGGACACTGGAGACTCCCGCGTCAAAGACACGACCGGCGGCTACAACACGATCGGCCAGCTGACGACTTCCAACGCCAGCTCTTCGAGCGCCCTGACCCCATACCAAGTCATGTTGTACAACCCCGATTCGAGCACGAAGGGCAAGCCCTACTCGGTGAACTCGATCACCCCGTACCAGGACACCAACTCAATGTACGGGAACTGGGCGATGGCCTACTACCAGAGCAACACCGCCATTACTCGAATCGACTTCTCGCTTACGGCTGGCAACTTTAAGGCCGGCTCGCGGATCCAAATCTGGGGCATCAAGAATCAGTCGGTCGTCACGGGCGTCATGGGCGGCGGTGTGACCCCGGCCTTCTCGGGGCTGACTGATGTGAATAATGGGTCGTGGACCAGCGGTCAGATGGCCCGCTACGACGGTGCGACCTGGCAACCCTTTTCGCAGACCAGCGGACAGATCGTCACGGACACGGAGATTAGCGGTGGAACGCTTGGGGCTTCCCAGTCGTCCATCGACATCCAAAGCATCCCGGCCGGATACGATGACTTGATCCTCAGGCTATACGTCCGCACTGACCGAGCGTCCGAGAACGATGGTCTGTCGGTGTACTTCAACGGCGACTCGACCGGCTCGAACTACCGGAATGACTTGATCGTGGACGATGGGGCGAATCCCACGTTCGGCGTGGCTGATGACTTCCAGATCGGCCTCGCACCGGGTGGCAACGCCCCGGCCAACACCTTCGGCTGGTCCGAAGTGACCATCGGCAACTACGCTGGCTCAGCTCACAAGACGATGCAGGGGATGACGGGCCGGCGGAAGAACGCGACGGCTGTGGCCATTGCCCTGGCTCATGTCGTCTGGGAGAACACCGCGGCCGTCAACCGAATCACCGTCATCACGGGCACCGGCAGCAACATCGTAGCCGGGACCAAATACCAGCTGGTCGCGAGGAAGAAGGACTGGTTCCTCCGGCCCTAAGAGGAGTGCGATATGGCTGAGTTCAGAAGCGGGAACACACAGAATCTCGACGGCGATGTTTACGTCAGCGGCACGATCTACGAGGGAGGCATTCCCCTGGCCAGCAAGTACTCGGAAGCGCATCTCGCCTTCTCTGGCCTGACAGGAGTTGCGACCAGCGGGTGGATCGCGGGGCAGATCGCCCGTTTCAATGGGTCTTCGTGGCAGCCGGTGACGCTTACCTCTGGGGCCGTTGGATCCGGTGGAGAATGGGTGCTTCTCGCCCCTTTAGCGTGACGCCGTCAGGGAACGGCGGCGGAGGCGGCGGCGACTTCGAGCTGGAAGAGTAGGAGAGGAGTCATAAGAAGATGAGCAGGAAGAACCAGACGTGGAGCACCGGCAGCGCTCAGCCGGGGTACATGGATCGCTTCAAGCTGGGCAGCGACCCGAGCACGCGGGCAGCCTACAGCAACCTCTATGACGTGCTGTCCAGCCGCGGAAGCGTGGATCCCTACATCTACAACCGCAACATGGCCAGCACGGCACGTGATCTCCAGATGGCGAGGGATGCGGCGGCGGGAGCAGCGGCCGGGCGGGGGCTGAGCGGTGCTGGGACCACTGGCGCCGTCGATGCGAGCCTTCTGTCCCGGGGCATTCAGACCCAGGCTGATATCCGCGCGAAGTATGCCTCGGATCAGGCCGAACGCGAGCGACAGGATCTGGCTCTGTACCAGGCCATGATCATGCAGCCCGCGCAGTTCCTGAAGGAGATCCAGCTTCGGCGTCGTCTCGGTAACCAGCAGCTCGAGGCCTCCGGCAGAGGCGGACAAGGGACGAACTGGGGCGGTCTCCTTCAGGGTCTTGGCTCCGTGCTTCAGGGCGCCGGAGCGTGGAAGGCGGCGAGCAAGTGAGGAACCTCATCGATAAGGGCGACCGTGATGCTGGGGCTGCTCCGCCTCAAGGGGCGGGCGCCGGCCCCAGCGGCAGCTCGAATTCGAACCAGTCAATGCCAAGCGGTAAGGGTAGCAGGTCGAATAGTTCCAGCCCTGGTGGCGGCGGTGGTGGCTTTAACACCGAGTGGTTCAGCAAACTCGGCGGCATTCTCGGCAACATCGATCTTCCCAGTGGTGGAGAGATGAGCCAGCCGTCCACCACAGCCCCTACCTTCGAGACCGGTCCACTTCAGTCTTCGCTCCCTCGGCCAAATCAGCGGCTCGCGTACAGATCTTCGTCCACTTCACTGAGTGAAGACGATTGGTTTGAGCTGGGCCGACGGATCGCGGATGTACTGGCAGGTAACGCATGACCCAAGAAGAACTCCTTGCTCTTGAAGCAGCGCTCGACGGCCGCGATCCGAACTACCAGGAGCCGTTGAATTACACGCCGGCCGCGGGGCCGGTGAACTCACAGCCCGCTCCCATGTCTGCGCCCGATCCCTCCACCATGACGCTTGAGGAGCTTCAGCGCTACGAGATCGATCAGCAGCGGATTGAGAACCAGAGGCGAGCCGAAAGGCGACAGCGAGAACTGGACCTCACAAAAGCGGCATTCGAAGGCCACGACACGAAGCCAGGCGCCATCGGCACGAAGCCCTGGAAGGAACTGAGCCGTGGGCAGAAGGTCATGACCGTGATGATGGCCCTCGCGGACGTGGGAGCGGGTTACTTCGGACACGAGAGCCGCAGCTTCCTCAACACGGTCCAAGGGAATCAGAAACTGGACCGAGATCGCGACGAGAGGAAGCGTCAGGAAGGCTTCACGATGGCCCAGATGGGCCTGAAGAACGAGGGTGAAGCCGCCGATGATCAGTTGAGTCTCTTGAGGCTGGGCATGACCGCCCGGGCCAAGGAACTCCAGCAGCAGCGGGATTGGGTCCAGAACCTAATCGAAGCCACTCCGCCCGAGAGTCTTCACCGGGATGCAATGAAGCGGGCGGCGGGCCTCAAGACTCTCGTCGATGACCCCAAGGTTGCGGACACATACGTCCCGCCCACGGTCGTCGGCGCCGACAGGGACCGTATGCGGCAGCTCGTTCAGGCTCGCATCCGCGAGGGTGAAGTTCAGAACTCCGACAAGAAGCGCGAGCGCATCAACTACTGGGTGAACCGGGTCAATCAGATTATGGACAGCGCGCCCGCAAGCTACGACGAGCACGGCAACGTCGTTCCGACTGCGAATCCCTTGGAGGAGGATCTCGTGGCGAATGGCCTTATGGCCGTCGCCGATGACGATCCCGATCGCAGCAAGTTCACCAATGCCTACCGCGCCTTCGACGCCGTGGGAGCCGCGGACCTCGATAGCGTGGACAACCTAGGACGCGGGCTCGAAGCGATGGCTGCCCAGCGTGCCCAGAAGGCACGAGAGCGAAGTGCGAGGCGTGATCCCAACCTTCCGGAGAACGTCGCGGCAGCTCTCCGCAAGTCCATTACGAACAACGGGGGCGACCTGAAGTACCTCAGCGACGAGGAGAAGTCGGACCCCGACTTCCTTCAGACCCTTGCTGCGGAGCACGTCAATGTTCCCCGCGCCGAGCGGATGGATCAGGTCGAAACGGTTAAGAAGTGGGAGAAGGGGCTTTCGGACCTGGCCACCGCGGACGGAAGGGCTCAGCTCATTGCTGGCCGAGCGTCCTTCGATGATGTGACCGATGACCTGCTGAAGCGAGCGAACGCCTTCTCGGCGGGCACCACGATGAAGAAGGGCGAGCGCATTGTGCAAACGCCTCCGCTGGTGGGAACCCACGCCCTGGCAGTCTCGCGAATGACCATGGAGTGGTTGAAGAAGCACCAGAAGGAGATCGAGCGCGCGATCGAAGCGCGCAAGAGGACGGCGCCGAGAGCCAAGCCGCCGGAGCCTCCGAAGGCTGAGGCCGATGCACCTGTCGGCTTCGTGCCAGGGCGTCTGCCGCCCATGTACTGATGGCCGAAGATTTCTCGATCCTAGACGTCAAGCCCGGGGAAGAAGAAGAGCAGAAGCAGTCAGAGTCGGACTCCACCTTCTCCATCCTCGATGTGCAGCCCACCGAGACGGGAACGCCGGAGCGGGACTCCGGTTTCTCTGTCTTGGACGTCCAGCCGTCCACGGGTATGTCGAGCCGTGGGACCGGCGGAGGCTCGCTCGGCTCCGGTGACAGGGGCCGGGATAAGCGTCTCCTGAAAGACGTCGATCGCCTCGAAGAGAAGGCCGACGAAGGCGGCGTGTGGGACTCCGTCAAGAGCGGAGGGCTCACCACCCTGGGCGCCGTTACGGACATCCTGAGTCGGCTGAACTACGCCTCGGCCGGTGTCGCCGAGGAGCTTCTGACGGAGCGGGGTGGTGGCGGGCTGGCCGCGCTCAAGCGCGCTGGCCGGGAGATCTTCAGCGGAGCGGGGAAGATCCCCAACCTTCTCGATGCCGTCCTGCCCGGGGACATGATCCCGGACAACCTGCTACCGGATCTCGAGGGAGACAAGGAAGGCTACGGCCAAGTCCTCGAACAGTCGGGTTGGGGGACGGGCTTCGAGTTCTCGGACATCCCCGTGATCGGCAGCATCTACAACGACACGGGCGAGGGCTGGCGCTTCCAGAAGGGTGGGTGGGCCGACATCTCCGGCCGGGGCATCGTCGGCTTCGCTCTGGACGTGGTTCTCGATCCTCTTACTTACATGACGGTCGGTGTGGGGAAGGGCACTCAGCTGGTCCTGAAGCAGGGCGCCAAGGTCGCGCTCAAGAAGATGCTTTCGGTAGCGGGAGAGGATGCTCTCAAGATCGGCATGCGGAAAGTCCTCGGTGCGTCAGACGGCGGCCTGAAGCTCCTGCGAAAGGGACTCTGGGAATCGCTCCCCAACGCGGAGGGCAAGATCCTTCTCTCCAAGTCCGACGAAGCGGTCCAGGCCACGTGGCGCAACCTTCGCGGTTTGGCCAAGGACGCGCCGATCGAGGACATTGCCTTCAAGGATCTGACGGGTCACGAGCTTGCCGAGCTGACGGCAACCGCTACCAGAATCGCCAAGGAAGATCTGGCTTCGAAGTACCTGAGCGATCCCGAGGCGTGGGGACACATCTTCGACGACGGAGGCGTGAAGTTCTTCGAGAACAGTCGGCTCCTTAGGACACGCACTGTCCCTGGAACCGTTTGGCTCGAGGAGCGAATGAGCCAGATCGGCGCAGATGCGCTTCAGGGGATCAGAGGAAGGATCTACGGCAAGGCCGCCGAGGGAAGCAAGTTCTACATGAGCCTGCTCGAGAGCGGCCGTGTCATTTCACGGCGCGGTGACGTCATCGCCCGGCACTTCCACAGGGACATGACCCGCGATCCCATCTACCTCGATCTCAAGAAGACTCTCTTGGCCAAGCAGGCCTCGATGCAGGCCGATCTGGTCGAGACGGTTCAGAAGGCGGTAGGTGATCTGAAGCTCAAGCCCCAGCAGTGGGACGAGCTGACCTACACGATCGACGACGCGACCCGAAGAGCGAACGCCGAGGCGGCGAAGTCGGCCCTCGCCGGCCAAGCCAAGAACACCGAAGACATCATGGCGCAGATCGTCCGCGATGCTTCGTCAGTCGCCCCGACGATGAAGACCCTCCAGGGCGTTGCTCCTGAAAGGCTTCAATCCGCTATCGGCTTCACGGTTCGGTTCCTTCGCGGACTGGATGAGGAAGAGTTCTCGGCTTGGCGGAGGAACCTGCGCGAAGTCGGCGTGACCGAGAAGGCCATCAGGATCGCGGGCGACGAGATCGACAAGCTGGCGATCGCGGAGAACGGCCAGGCAGCGCTCGGCCGGGAGCTTGAGGGATCGATCAGCGACATCACGGACTTCATCGACTCCTCCGTGATGAAGCAGCCGCTTGGGGAGAACCAGCGGCGCGTGCTCGAGAACTACATGTACCAGCGCGCTGTCCGACTCTATCACAGCAACGTCCCGACCTTCTTCACCAACGAGGCCGAGAAGATCGTGGCCGGTCTCAACGAGATCGCCCGCGGCGGCTACTACTTCAACCGCGACCGGCTGAGCGGCCGGCACATGGCTGTCTACAGCGCCATCCCTCGCAGGTTGATCCTCGGAGAGAGCCTCAAGCGGGGAGTGAACCTTCCGGGATTCCCTGACCTCAGGCCCCTTCTGGATCTCCGCGAGACCCTGAGGCGGCGTGTAGCCAACCACGTCGAAGACCTGGTCGCCCGCGACTGGGACCGGTCGCTCAAGAAGCAGTTCAACATCGACGCCATGGGTGTGATCCCGGACGAGATCTTCCGGGGCCTCGATGTCGGCAGGGAAGCCTTCCCGACGCAGGAGGGCTGGGATCGATTCCAGAAAGCATGGACGCAGTGGTCCATCAAGAAGGCCCGCTTCCGTGCTGCCGCCGAGAAGGTCGGTACTCGCATCACGGAGGACGCCTACGAGAAGCGGCTTCACCGGTCCCTCGAGAAGACGATCGGCGCCTTTGGCTTCACAGATCTGGGCGAGAACGCCGTGGCGCGGAAGGCCTGGTTCCGGCGCGAGCTGGGCGACGTCGCCTCCCGGCGTGATCTCGTGAACGTGCTTCGCGTGTATGGCCCGTGGCTGGAAAAGGATTGGGACCTGATGCCCCGGTTCACGGGGCTCGAGGCGTACCGGCAGTTCCGGACCATGGACCCTTCGGCCTACAAGAAGGTCGATACGATTTTCGGGCGGGCGGACGTGCCCGTGGAGATCCTCTCGGACCTGAAGCACCTGAAGGATTCCGCCCTGAAGAGCCGCGAGCTGGCCGACTCGATCCGTTGGTACGACACCTTCAACAACACCTTCAAGAGTCTGGTGACGGCGTACTTCCCGTCGTTCCATTTCCGGAACTGGTACTCGAACGTTGCCCAGAGCTTCACGGACCTGGGCGTTTCGTCCATGAGTCCCGCGATCATCAAGCGGACATGGGACGTCTGGCGCGGGAACCCGGGTACGTTCGTGACGGACCTCGGTCAAGCCTTGGAGAACCAGGAGCTGAGGCGGCTCTCTCAGGAACTTGGCGTGTGGAAGAAGGGCGAGCCCTCCATCTTCGAGTTCACGGGCGAGTACAGCCCGTTCCAGGCAGGAAAACTGAAGGCGGCGGTACAGCGACCCGGCCGTTTCATGCGTGAAAAAGTCGGCTCCAACATCGAGAACGAGGGCCGGCTCCAGCTCTGGCTCAACTACATCCGCCGCGGCATGGAGCCCGGGCAGGCGGCCGACCGCGTCAACAAGTTCCTCTTCGACTACCAGGCCCTGAACAACGCGGAGCGCGAGCTGTTCCGTCGCGTCATCCCGTTCTACGTCTTCATGCGGAAGAACCTGCCGCTTCAGGCCGAGAACGTGATCAAGCGACCTGGGACCGTGACCACCCAGCTGAAGCTGGTGCGAGAGCGTCCCGAAGAGACTCAGCAGATGGCGATCTGGTGGGCGGACGACGGCTCGCTCGTGCGACTGCGAAGGGACGGCAGCCAGATTCAAGTTCTATCCAACCTCGATCTCCCGCTCCTGGACATCAAGAGGTTCGACACGCTGCTCGGCAAGGGCGAGGCGTGGCGAGAGATCCTGGCTTCCACAAGCCCGATCCTCCGGGCGCCCTACGAGATGGCCACCGACACGGACATCTTCACGGGCCGGCAGTCGGATCGGAAGGACGGCGAGACTTTCGGTCTGATGTTCGACAAGGCACCGAGGTCAATCCGGCAGTTCATGGGTTACGCCCCGGGCAGCTACGACAACGCTGGCCGGAGGATCAAGCCGAGTATCGATCAGGACAAGTTCTTCCTCGTCATGCAGGGCTGGATGGTCAGCCGCATCCTCCGGACGTCAGACAAGGCCTTCGAGAAGCTGTTCCTGGACCCGGAGAACCGGAAGATCGGAGAGTTCGCGGCATGGACGCTCACCGGTCTCGAGAAGCGCGGGATCGACCTGGACGCCGAAGCACGGCGCAAGCTTCGCCAGCGGAAGATCCAGCTCGAGGAGGCTCTCAGCAACTCCGGCCAGGGCTACCAGATGAACATCTACAGGGACTACCAACGCTGAGCAACGCCGCAAGTCTGTGCGCACTCTCAGGAGTGGTGCTCGACCAACCGGTTCCCGAACGGCATGAACCTGTCTACCCGTGTCCCTTCTACGACTTCTACGTACTCAAGAAACGTGAGAGTGAACCGTGATCAAGGACCTGGAGCCAGGCAAGCTCTACAAGATCAGCTGGTGGGACATTCTCGAGGACTCGCGGGGCAACCCGACAGAAGCACAGCCGAAGCTGTTCCGGCACACGTATCGGTTTCACTCGATCAGAAGCGCGCACGACGGCCGCCGCCGCATCCGTTACTTCGTCTTCACGGCCGGCGACGGGCCTGACTTCTACCACTCGATCGCGATACCGGAGGGATGCGTCAGCCGCATCGAACTGATCGCGCAATAGGACTTCCCGGTAATGATCTTCTCGGTCTCATTTGCTGAGGCAGTTGGATTCATCTTGTTCGTCTTCGTCATCGCTCCCGCGCTCCTGTGGATGGGTCGTTTCGTCTCCAGGACGAACTCTCGGCTGGGCATCCTTGAAGATTGGAAGGGAACCCAGGGCTCCCTCGCCGGCCGGCTCGACCTCAGCGAAAGAGATAACTCCCGCCTCAGTCAGGAAGTAGCGAAGCTCCAGACGACCGTCGAAACGCTGAGCGGTGAAGTGACCGAACTCCGGATCCTAGTAGCTACTCTAACTGCCCGACTCGAGACCTTCGGAAAGGCACCCGACCGATCGGAAGCCAGATGAGCCTGAAGTGGCATCAGATCTTCCACGCACGCTACCCCGCGCCCCCGACCGAACACGAAGTCATCGTCCAGGCGCCGTGCTCGTTCTGCCGGAAGTACTTTGATCAGGGGATGCTTAAGAGGAAGGGGAAGAAACTGGCGTGTCGGGGATGCCTACCGCGGCTGTTGGCGAAGACAAAGAAGCGGCGGAGATAGGCATCGGTGTTGGCTTGCTCCCACGCTTGCAACTCGATAGGATCGCGTTAAGTTGAGGTAAGGGGCGAAGCCGAGGTGATACCTTTTCTAAAGAAGAGAGCCACGCCTGAGGGGATTGGCGGAATACTGGCTGGCTTCGTCCATCACAAACTCCAGGAGCCGGAGCAGACTGGCCCAGAAGCAGACCTTAGCGAAGGGATCGATCCATTGGTTCTCCGGTGGGAGTCGGCCTTCTTGTTTGCGTTTGCGGGCGACTTTGTCATCTGGAAGGATCTTCCCGGCTCGAGTCAAGACCGGGCCTCAACCGGCTACTATTCTGCGCTACAGGCAATCCTCCGTCAGTACCCACAGCACTACGACAGCCTAGCAACTCAGCTTCAGAATCGAATCGAGCGCTACGGCAGGGCGATCAAAGAACCGCGAAGCGCCGCTGGTCCCTCAGGAGTAGCGCGCGCGTTTGCGCTTTGCTGTGCGGGTGATCAGTCGGATTTGTTCGTGGCGATGATTGGAGAGGCCTACTTCGGTAGTACGGTCAAGGCGATGTCTGATCTGGTCAAGTCATACAAGATCGTAGGGTAGTACCGAATAGTCGTTCCTCTATCGAGCCGCTCTTTTCGGCGGCTTGTTTGTTGTTCCCGTTGCGGCCTAGCTGCTTGTCGGCTCGACTTCGCACCTAAGCGTCCGCTCGGCTATCATGCCGTTCGATCGCGGTAGGCAAGCATGCCGACCGTCCGACAAAGGATCGAAGGAGGCGTGGAGGATGATCCGACGTCATCGAAGACACGCTGGCTCAATCGCTTTGATGGCTGGGATAGTTATTCTGTCGGGATGCACTACCCTGACTGAGTCTCTTGTTCAGTACGGCAAGACCGTCGAGGAAGCGAACAAGAATGCACCAAAGAAGGTTTGTCCGAAGTGCGGAAGAGTTTACGAACACGATGCGATTGTCGAATACTGCCGCACAGATGGAACAAGGCTCGTCTTGTCTGACAATGTGAGGCCCGCCGCCGAGACACTAGCCGTCGCATACCAGTCCGAGCCCGAGCCTCCGGCAGCCGTGTCACCGCAAGCGAAGCAGGACGTGTACGTCGTGCTCGTACACGGCACGACCCATATGACGGCCTTCTTGCAGTTCGTCCTGGGTGATGATAGCTGGTGCAAGGAAGACGATCCCGGCGGTTTTGTTCCCGCATTTCGTGCTGCCTTCGAGTTGGCTCAGCCTGACGCAGAATTGCACATTCAGTCATTCCACTGGGGCGGTGATGATAGCAACCCGGATCGGAACAACGGAGGCGTCGAGCTTTCGAAGCTATTGGACAGTTTTCCGGAAGACAGCAAGGTCTTCGTAATCGCCCACTCCCACGGTGGGAATGTTGCCCTTCGTGCCCTCACGTTCTCGGAGAGAGATGCGGAGACAGTGGTCCTGCTCGGTACGCCGTTCTTCGGCGTGAATATGGAAGTTGAGCAGACCGGACAGCGGTACACGGTTCCCCTCTATTTACCCCTGCCGCGTGAGGCTGCGAAAGCCCACATCGTGAACATCTTCTCACCGCAGGACAGCGTGGCAACGAGCCTCGCCAACCTTGCCCCCGGCATGACCGCTACGGATCTCAAGTACACCAATGCCGAAGCGTGGGAGAAGAAGTGGGGCCTCGATCGCGTGAAGATCCGGGCACCACGGAACAAGAAGCCCGGCTACAGGAACAAGCGGGTTGAATCGGAAGCGGTATACAACCTGGACTTCGGTACGGCGGTAATCGATCAGCAGGTGGATGAGTCACTCGGAAAGGATGTGACAAACATCTCCCTACAGGCGAACACTCCTGTATCCCTCGGAGTTCACGTCAAGACAAGATGGGTACACTCACAACTGCATTCTTCCCAGGTGGGTGCTGCTCTAGGCTTTGCCTTGGCAACCGACAGCTTCAGCAACTTCGTAGAGGCAGTAGGAGAGCTGCACCAGTAGCGAACCACGCAAGTTCGTGTAGAAGCGCATGCTAACGGTGTGGTGAAGCTAGGCGGTTCTGTGTGTCATCGCACGGTTCTTCTTGTCGATGAAGTCCAGGATACCTGCCTCTCGTTCCTGCTCCGAGCCATATTCGCCCTGGAACTCTGGAGACCGTGATCCCACGGCACCCATTCCGGCCGAAGAGTCTGGAAGTTCAACCATCATCAAGAAGTACCTGCCGCCACCCGAGGTTCTAATGCAGTCGTACGTTCTGTTGCCAGCCCGTATCATACTCACTGCCTCCTCCCTTTCCGGAGCTTATCTGGTTAACAACCGAACGACAGCGTTGTTCCAACGGACGAGATCTCTCCCTGTGTACGCCTTGGTGAGCGTCAACGAGGCGAACTTCTTATCGGCGACGTACATCTCTCGCCGGTAATTGGCTCCTACTCCCTTCAAGGCGCTCGGGTACAGCATCAGTGCTTGCACATTGCTGTATTCAGTCTCACGAAACCAACCGCCGCCGGCATCGTTCTGGAACAGCTTGTCGAACGCAGCGAAAGCGTTGTCCACGTGGTCTACGGGTATGCCGGTTTTCATTGAAAGCAGCTCGTACTCTTGGTCTTTGTAATCCTTAAGGATGAACCCGCCGAACACGCCGAGGAACCATTGCCAGAACACAGGGTATCTTCGGAAGTGAGGCTCCTTCGAGATCTCCTCTAGCGCCCGTTCGAATGCGCCGGGCATAGTCGCAGTCGGCATGTCCAAGGTCTTTTCGCCGATCTTCCACGTGATGGTGGATTCGGCCTTCGATTCCAGCCCGTCGGCCTTGTAGCAGATGTAGTCCACGGCCGCCTTGAGTAGAGAAAGGCGCGCTCGGTGCTCCGACCAGCAGGCCGCCTGTATCTCGTCGAGTCCGTTGTTGTAGAAAGCCTCTGCGAAGACCGAGCTTGGGATACGCGCATCTTCTGTATCGAAAGTTCCCCCGTCGATCTCAATGCCGCACTTCCCGGTCAGATTCCGGTTCTCGCGGTAGGTCTCGTAAAGAGCTTCGACACGCCCTGCGACGGTAGATTGAAAGAAAATATCGCTGTTGATCTGAAAGGCATGATCTTGGATCGCCTTGAACCTCTTCGCTTCAGGTTGACCATTGCCGAGTGTCCTGACGCGCATCATGAGTGCACGTTCGACCCAACACGCGAAGCGCCACGCTCGAACATCGCGTTCATCAAGGGTCACCTCACCGATCAGAGTAGTCAGGGGGCCGAGGTTCTTGGGGTCGGGTACGAAGATCAGTTTCACGCCGACCCGCTCTGCGAGACGCTGGTAATCGGCAAAGCGCTCCTTCTGGCGGGAGGTCACGAGCGCCGCGCCGTTGAGCTTCAGGTAGGTCTTCCAGCCCAGGATCTTGAAGATGTCCTTGAAGCCCCAGTCATTACCCGCTTTGGCTTCGATCAGGTGGAGAAACGGCGGCCGTGACGAGTAGTCGGTGCTGATCCCGTCCAACTGAAGGATCTCGATCCCGTCGCGCTCTGTGATGTCGCGCTCCACGTAGTGGCCCGCCGCGTGGAACGCTGCGCCGATCAGCTCTTCGTACTCCCTGCCCGTAGGCAGGCTCGGCAGAGCCGCGACAGTCAACCCGGTCTGCGCGCCGGGAGTCGCACCTGTTCCGGTCACGGCTGTTGCCGGTGTCTCGTGAGCAGGAGTTCCGCGATGATCCCCATCGTCTCGACGGCGGCCCGGGCCTCCGGATCCGACACCGCCGGAAGCCATGGACGTCCGTGCCCCGTGCCCTGCTTGTTGCGGAGATTGTTCACCGCGCACCCCGCCTCGTAGAGAGCCCTCTCGAAGCGCTTCTGTGAGTCGGCCGCCGGGGGCGTTGAGGCGTTGGCGTCCATGCCGAGAGCTGTGAACGCCCTACCCAGCAGCAATGGGAAGTTGCCGGCAGCGGAGGCCGACCCCCATCTCTCGGAAACGATGTGGGCTGCCGTCGCCTCGAGCAGATCCTTCCCCGTGCCCGTGACGAGCGCGGCGTCGTCGTAACCTCTCTTGGCTCGACGAACGTAGCTTCCAAGCGCATCCGAGAGCGCCGTGCCGGTCAGGTTGTCGAGCAGCAGCGACCGTAGTTCCCCGTCGCTGGTGAGTTCGAAGCCTTCCGACCGGAACGCGCACGCGGCGTTCGTGATGGCCTCGGCCCCGACGTAGTTATCCGACTCGTTCCGGAACCCACCGCACCCTCGAATGAGGGAGACCATGTTAGTCACCAAGGCCCCGCCCGCGTCGGGGTCGTTCGCGAGCGCGTGGCTCAGGGTCATCCTAAGCCGCTTCGCCTTGCCGACGAGCTGACCCTGGAACTTTGGATCTGCCGCCTTCAAGCCCGCCCTGGCGATCTCGAAGTCGATCGCGGAGTGGCTTGGGTCGCGGTGTGCCTGGGCATCGTCAACGAGCCGGGCGACCGCCACGATGATCGTGTCGGTGAGGGGCGCAATGGTCGACGTTTTGATCGGGGTGCTCATAATAACTCCTTATTCATCAATTACTTACCATTGACGCTCATCCACGTCTCGGTGCCCGGTGATTCCTGCGTGCATCTTGGCCTTCGTCGCTTCCTTTCAAACAGCACTTCCTACGGTGCGGGCCGAGTATACCATGAGTTACCTCGGGCGATGTACGCCTAAAGATGTTGGGTGCGATCATGTAGTAACCACAATATGTAGTGGGTACAGTCTCCTCCTCGACATCGACTGGGGCAGGCGGGTACAATCCTGGGCCGTCAGGAGCCCCGGATGAACACCCTCTACTACGGTGACAACTTGGACGTGCTCCAGCGCTACGTGAAGGACGAGACCGTAGACCTCGTTTACCTCGATCCTCCCTTCAACTCCAACCAGGGTTACAACGTCCTGTTCGCGGAACACGGCACGCGGTCTGGGGCTCAGATCAAGGCCTTCGAAGACACCTGGGAGTGGAACCTCGACGCGGAGGCTGCATACACGGACGCTGTGGAGCGGGGCGGGAAGGTATCCGAGGTCATGCGGGCGTTCATGACCTTCCTCGGCACCAGCGACATGATGGCGTACCTGTGCATGATTGCTCCGCGACTCGTGGAGCTTCGCCGAGTAATGAAGCCAACGGCCTCGATCTACCTGCACTGTGACCCGACGGCCAGTCACTACTTGAAGATGTTGATGGACGGAGTATTTGGTCCCACGAATTTTCAGAACGAGATCTTGTGGAAGCGGACAACCGCCCATTCCGACGCGAAGCAAGGTGCAACTCACTTCGGACGGATTCATGACGTCATTCTTTTCTACAGGCGTGGCCAAACCTCAGTGTTCAATGTTCAGTACACCACCTACGACGAGACCTACATGCGCAGTCACTACCGGCATGTCGAAGAAGGCACCGGAAGGAGATACAGAAAGGGAGACTTAACAGCTAACAAGCCGGGTGGCGACACAGAGTACGAGTGGAAGGGCGTGAGGCCGTACAAGGGAAGATACTGGGCCTACTCCAAAGAAAAAATGCAAGAGTTCGAAACGCAGGGTCGTCTCGTGTATACACGAACGGGAATGCCTGAGTACAAACGTTACTTGGATGAAATGCCAGGCAGTCCCGCGCAAGACGTGTGGGACGACATCTCCCCGATCAATTCTCAGGCTCAGGAGAGACTTGGATTTCCGACCCAAAAACCAGAAGCTCTTCTGGAAAGGGTGATCAAGGCGAGTAGCAACGAGGGCGATCTTGTTCTCGATCCCTTCTGCGGATGCGGAACGGCTGTCTCTGTAGCTCAGCGGCTAAACCGTCGTTGGGTGGGGATCGACATCACTCACCTTGCGATCAACTTGATCAAGCGTCGTCTACAGGATACTTTCGGCGAATCGGTAAAGGAAACCTACAGCGTGGTCGGTGAACCCAAGGATCATGGAGGGGCTGTCGCACTCGCCGAACTAGACAAGTACCAGTTCCAGTGGTGGGCTCTTGGCTTAGTGCATGCCCGGCCCGCCGAGCGGAAAAAGGGCGCTGATCGGGGTATCGACGGAAGACTTTTCTTCCACGATGAGAAGAAGTCGCTTGATCGAACGAAACAGATAATGATCTCCGTTAAGGGCGGTGGCACGTCTGTAAAGGACATTCGTGACTTGATCGGCGTGCTGACGAGGGAAAAGGCGGAGATTGGGGTATTGATCACACTTCAGGAGCCGACTCGTGACATGCTTCGTGAGGCAGCAGAAGCTGGCTTCTACGCCTCGCCCTTCACGGCCAGCCGGCACCCCAAGGTTCAAATCTTCACAGTTGCGGATCTACTCGGGGGGAAAGAGATCGACTACCCGCGTATCCGTGCCGAGGTCACCTTCAAGCAGGCGCCGCGGGCAGTGGCAGAGCCGGAAGGTGAACCCACGCTTCCATTGGAGGGATTTGGGCCGACAGGGCATGGACCAGTAAAAAAGACACGAAAGCGCCACGATGAAGATGTCTGACAGAACCCTCTCTATTCAACACGTCGGGAAGAACATTCCCTACCGCGCCAGAACTGACGACAAAGGCCGTGTCAACTACGGTTTCACTGCGCTCAAAGGACACCCTGAGCGAGTTGGAGATATCAAGGAGGTGGCGTTTAGCCCGGCCCTGGGCAGAGTCGTTAAGATGTTGGCAAACGCAAGATCGCCCCTGTTTTCAGGTGGGTGTGACTGGAACCTGTTGAGTGATGGAGAACGGTTTCAGGTGACTGGATACCTGGAAGTCGTCCACAACTCAAAGGTCCTAGTTCAGCATCCCGAAGCCTATTTCAAGCTCTTCTTCGACTTCAGTGCTCTGGACATCGAGCTGAAAGGAAGCTACCACTGGATGATCGAGACCATAAGGTTCCTCGACGCTGATTCGCTCGAGGGATGGTCTGTGGTCATCTACGTTTCTACTGATGGGTTAGCCACCAGTGCAGATGAGGCGCGTCATCGATGGGACGCAGCTGTAGACGATCTCGGCAATTATCTCAGTCAGGTACAGGCGTCAGGCGAGTGGGCATCGGCAGCGGATCGAATTTACTAGCACTGACCCCTTCCGTTCTGACCTAGCAGGGAATGAGGCCGAGACAGAAATGGGCGAACAGCCTAGGATGATTCTTGCCATCGAGAACATTGGGAAGGCCATACCGTATCCCGCAGCGCAGCATGGAACCTCGACAAATCACGGTTTCAAGCAACTAAAGGGCAGCGAAGACCCGGCCGCGAGTGTTCCAGAGGCCAAAGACAACGCCGCAATCATGCGGGCAATCAACCTACTCAACGCCAATGAGACGCACTTCTTTACAATCGGCTGCGAAAAGGCCCTAAACAAAAATCCCGATGGCTCCTTCTTCATGAAGGGCTTTCTTGAATTCTCGTACAACTACCGGGAGGCGATTGCCGATCCACAGGCCTACTTCAGGCTCTTTCTCGAGTTCGACGAACTCTTGCGAATGCAGACGCCTCCGTATCTGAGGGGACACTTCTACTGGGTGATGGAGCAGAATCGATTTCTCGATGTCTCACGCAGTGGATATTCGCTAGTGACATGGCTTACGACAGAGGACCGCCCTTCAGGTGAAGAGGCGTCGAGTTGGTGGGAGCGGGCACTGAATCTCCAAACCGACTACTTACTGGGATTCCAACTCCCAGAAGCCGGGGGTCTTCAGCGGATCTATTGATCCTCATGGGTCTCACTCCTTCTTCGTGTTCAGGATCTGATCGAGATGGGAGGACGCCGAGCGCACGACCTCGTCCGCCAGATGCGAGTACCGCTGGACCATCGTCATCGTCTTCCAACCGCCCAGTTCCTTCACGACCTGGAGCGGGACGTTGCTGGAGACGAGGATCGACGCGAAGGAATGACGGCACGTGTGGAACGTCACGCCGTCCGGGTCGTTGCGCCCCCACTTCAGCCCCGCCGCGGCAACGGCCTTGGGCATGAACCGCCGGATGCTGCTCTTCGCGCACCCACCCTCCGGGCCGGGGAACAGCAGCGCGTCGGCCGGTCCGAGGACACGCCGGGCCTCACAGTACTCGAGCAGCCAGCCCTCCACCGGGAACTTCCGGATCTCGCCGTTCTTCGTTGGCGCGATGAGGTAGGCGCGGCCTGTCCCGTCCGTCTCGAAGTCCGACACCCGCAAGCCGGTCAGCTCAGAGAGCCTGAAGCCCGTCCCCACGCCCGCACGGATGATCACCTGGAGCCAGTTCGGCGCCTTGGAAACGATCGCGTCCACCTCCTTGGGGCGGAGCCACCGAGTCCGGGCGTTGCGGACGATGGGCTTCTTCACCTTCGCGCACGGGTTGCGGAAGATCCAGTCCCGGGTGACCGCGAACGAGAAAAGCGCCGACAGGACCCGCAGGGCTTGGTGCCGGGAGGCCGGCTTGTAGTTGTGCGCGGTCGTCGCCTCGTCCAGGATCGCTTCGACGTCGTCGGGGGTGATGCTGCTGAGCGCCCGGTCCTTCAGGACGGGGAGCCAGACGGCCGAGAGGTAGAAGTAGTTCCGGATGTTGCGGCCCTCAGCCTTTTTGGATCTGAGGAACCGCTCGAGCGCCGTGCCGAAGGTCGGACCCTCGTAGACCGGTGCCGACGGGAGATCCCGGGGCTGCCCGGCTTCGAAGGCCAATGCTCTATCCAGCTGAGCTACGGGCGCGCGGGAATGGGATCTTAAAGCAGAGGAAGGAATTGCGGCAATGGGAGCCCCAGTGCCGACGCTGTCACAGCGGCCGGTGCGCGAGGCGGCACGGTGCCCATGAGCGGCGTCCGGGGCCGTGATCCCGGATGTTGGCGGAGGTCGATGCGATGGACTAAGCTCGAAGCGCATGATGTCGAACCAATCGACATTCCAGGAGATTCGGAGCTATGTCGAGTCCTCTCCGGATTCGATAGTTGCCTGCGACTCCTCGGCGCGCATCGTCCTGGCCAATCGGCCCGCCGAGAGTCTTTTCTGCTACGGGGCAGACGAGCTGACCGGCCAGGCTCTCCAGGAGATCCTTCCTCGTTTCGATCTCCCGTCGCAGGAAACACGCTCCCGCGCGGACGGAGCCAGCGCATGGCCTCCTCCGAGCGGACTCCATCTCGAGCTCGTGGGGAAGCAGCGGGCAGGGATTGCCTTTCCGGTGAACGCCAGCGTCACGGCTGTCAGGTCCGGCGGATCGGTGCTCGTCGTCATCATCCTGCAGGACCTCCGTGAGGAGAGGCGTACGGAGAGGGAACGGGCGGAGCTGCTGGAGAGCGAGCGCTCGGCGCGGTCCGACCTCGAGCGCGCGAACCGTCTAAAGGACGAATTCCTCGCTGTGCTCTCTCACGAGCTTCGAACGCCGCTGAATGCCATGCTCGGGTGGGTGCAGATTCTGCGGCAGCCCAACCTGGAGAGCGGAATCATCGACCGAGCCGCGAACACCATCGAACGGAACATACGCCTCCAGTCGCGTCTCATCGAGGATCTCCTCGACATGTCGGCGATCTCCTCCGGAAAGCTCAGCCTGAACGTTTGTCGCACGGGGATCGTTCCGATTGTCCAGGCCGCACTTGATCTCATCGCCCCCGTGGCCATGGCCAAGGGTGTGGCCTTGAAGAGCGAGTGGGACGCGAGGCTCGAGTGGATCGTCGCCGATCCCGGCCGGTTGGAGCAGGTCGTCTGGAATCTCCTCTCGAACGCGGTCAAGTTCACACCTGCGGGCGGCGAGGTATTCGTCCGTGCAACCCAGGAAGGGTCATTCGTGCAGATCGAGGTCCGTGACCCAGGGCAGGGAATCGATCCTACCTTCTTGCCGTACGTCTTCGATCGCTTCCGTCAGGCGGACTCGTCGCTGAGCCGGGGCCACGGGGGCCTGGGACTGGGGCTTTCCATCGTGAGAAGTCTCGTGGAGATGCACCATGGCAGCGTTCGCGCCGAGAGCGCTGGGCAGGGTCATGGCTCGACGTTCATCGTCAGGCTTCCGCTGGCCGGACCCGCGCAGGATGGATCCATCGGAGAAGTGCTTTCCGCGAATCGAAGCGCTCCGCCTTCGTCACCCACAGTCACCAAACCGAAGGGGCTCCGAGGCATACGGGTGCTCGTCGTCGATGACGAGCGCGACGCCCGTGAGTTCGTGCAACGCGTGCTCGAGGAGTTCGGCGCGGAAGTCGTGTCGTGCTCCTCGGCGGCCGAGGCCCTCGACGCGATAGCCCAATGCCATCCGAATGTGATGCTCTGCGATATAGGCATGCCCGGAGAGGACGGCTATCAGCTCATCCAGAAGGTGAAGGTGCTCGCCACGCATGAGGGGATCGAGATGGCCGCGGTTGCCTTGACCGCCTACTCGAGGGAGGAAGACCGACGAAGATCGCTCGAGCTCGGCTTCCGGCTCCACCTTGCGAAGCCGGTCGAGCCGATGCGTATCGTCGAGGTCGTCGCGGCGCTGGCGAACAGGCCCTGACAGATCAGCTGGGTTGCGACGGTCCCAGAGCCCTGGCGACCGCATCGACGATCTGCTGCAGGTCGTAGGGTTTGCCGACAACTTCGTAGACCTCGCCGCAGTTGCCTACGAGCTCCTCGAGCCGCTGCTTGTGGGTCGTCGTGATGACCCACTGCACCTCCTTGAGCGCGTCCGAGGTCCGCAGCAGCCTCAGGAAGGTGAAGTTCTCCTCATAGGGCAGGGCGATGTCGTAGACGATCACGTCCGGGGAGTGTTCCCCGACCCAGGCGAGCAGATCCGTCTCCCCGCTCTTCACGCTCGAAACGTGCGTCGAAGCGACTGCGAATCCTTCCTTCTCGAATGCGAGGCGTAGCACTTCGATCGTATCCTCGCTCGAGTTGATGATCGCAACCGAGGGAACTGTCTTCGGCATGGCGGTATCTCCCGGGCTCGTCCGCCGCGTCTCTCGCGTTCAAGTCAGATACTACACCCGGCGAAAGCCACATCCTTAATACCTCTCTTCCGAGCGAGGTCAAGGCCTTTTTCGTCCGGCGTCCGGCCGGCGAGTCAGGACGCCGAAACCCCGGTATAAGGGCTCGTGCGGCGTCATACCGCGCCGCCTCAGCGTGCGTGGGCGACGCACCGCTGGATCTCGCTGCGCTGGGTGTTCGTCAGGATTCCGTCCCTCCTCAGGCGCGTGGTCACGCCCGTGGCGCAGCTCACGAAGGTTCCGTGATTGCGCGCGTCCGCGGCGCATCGAGCGATCTCGTCCGCGATGGTGCAGCCCGGCTGCGTCGCCGCGTTCGGGACGGTCGAATCGCAACCGTCGACGATGACCGTGGACCGAAGGTCCGAGCCGAGACACGGATCGTCCGCGTCGTCCGCGCCGTCGAGGTCGGAGTCCGCGTACCAGCCGATGTCCCGCAAGTGACTCAGCGTCAGGTCCACCCCGTCCACCTCGTGCGTCAGGTCGGTGTTGATGGCCGGCTCCATGAGCTGGTTGGGGAGCGCGATCGGATCCCAGTGCGAGATCGACGAGCCGGGCTGGACGGGATCGGTGACGTTCACGAGCGCGCGCCCTTCCGCGTCGGCACCCGCGATGAGCGTGGGATCGACGCCCAGGGTGGCGGTCACGCTTGCGCCGGCCGCCAGGGCCGCACGGAACGCGTTACCGTCGGCCTGGGTGATACGAACCGTCGGGATGACGATGGTCGTGTCGGCCCCGCCGAGAGTGCCGGGCGGCCGGCCCGGCGCCGTGTCCGCCACGATGACGGCGACGGCTCCCGCCGCCTGGGCGATCTGCGCCTTGGCGGTGAAGGTGCACGTGCCGCGATCGACGAGGGCGATCCGGCCGGCGACCGCCGGCGCGTTCGTGTAGGGCGAGCAGCCGTCCGTCGTGGAGGGACCGGACGGATCCGCCGCATCGAGCGCCGCGGCGATGGGGGCCGTGAGCCCCGGCTCCGCCAGAGCCGGGCCGAAGGCGGCGGAGCCCACGTCGTACGCTCCCGCCAGGGAGGCCGGCGCGAGGATCCAGAGGTTCGGGGTGCCGAGACGGAGCGTTGTGGGGACGGCGCGGGTGACGTGCTCGCCGTCCCAGACGACCTTGCGCACGTTGACCGCCGAGGCGGCGCGCTCGTCCTGTGTCATCTCGTTCCAGTGACGGCCGAGGCTCGTGTCGAGCAAGTGGCGCGAATAGATGTCCGTGATGTCGGGCTCGTCGGGGACCGGACCCGCGCCGGTCGTCTCGTCCGTGAAGCTCGCGAACCCCAGCCCGTGCGCGAACTCGTGGAGGAGCACCGCCACGAGGTCGATGTCCGCGCCGTGCTGGTTGTCGAGACCGTAGTACCAGCCGCGCGGACCCAGGCACGCCGAGCCGTCGATCGAGGTGCTGAAGAAGGCGCTGATGTCGTCGCCATCGCCGCCGGGAGGTCCGGGGACCAGATCGACGAGGGCGCGCTTGTTCGCCAGGGCGATGGGGTAGAGCGTCCGCGGGAACTCGGCTCCGGGGAAGTCGGAAAGGGCCGTGACGGGCCCTGCGGCGCCGAGGACCGCCGACCCGCCGAAGCAGGGGAGCGGGAAGAAGCCGGCATCGATGAAGATCTCGGACCTCGTGTCCAGTTGCGCGCCCCACAGCGCGGCGGCGTGCTCGAAGGCGATGAGGCGCTGCTCGCCGCGCGTCGTGCCGGAGTTGCCGCCCACGGGCGCGACGGGCGTGGGATCGTTGAAGCCTTCGCCAGGCTCGTTGATGTTCACGATCGTGATGCGCGCGGCGGCGAGCGCCGGCGTCGTGGGCAGGATCCAGACGCCGAGGAGTGCGAAGAGGAGGGCTGGGACGAGGGTGCGCATGGCCTACTCCTTCTCCGCGGCGGCGGCCGGGGCGTCGTGGGAGGCGATCTGGCGCAGCGCCTCGTCGAGCGAGGACACGCACATGGTGCGGATCTCGCCGTTCGCGTCGGCCCGGACGAGGGCGACGTTGAGGAACCGGCCCGTCGAGCTGACCATCGTGGATCCATCCGGGCGGTGGACGACTTGGACGTCGCGCGAGAAGGGCGCGAAGAGCGCCGCGGTGCCCCTCACCGCCGCCTGCATCGCCGGCGACAACGCTCCGGGCGCGGAGACCGTGCGGACCACCACCGCGTCCGCACCCGGAGACGGTGCCGGCGTCAAGGTCGCCGGGGGTTTCTTCCGAGCGGATGCCGGAGGCGCGGTGCGAGGAGCTGAAGAAGCCGTCGCCGCAGCGGAGACGCGGAGCGCCGTTGTCATGAGGACGATGGCCGCGGCGGCGGCCGCGAGGGTGTGGAGTCGCCCGAGGCTCGTCATGAATCCCTCCCGTAGTGGATGTGCGCCGGGGAGCGCGGCCTCTCACCGCCGCCCCGGGTCCAGGTGCGACGAGGATAACCGAAGAGGGCGCCGCGGCCTCCCCCTAGAGGGAGGATTGGGATGCAGCCTTCAACCCGACATCGTCGTCGGCGTCGATGGCCGCTCAGCGCGGCGCGGGGACGTTGCATGACATCCCCTCGGGATGGCGCGCTACCGCCTCGATCTCCGATCGCGGCACGCTCGCGAGGAAGGGGACCTGACGGTACGATCCGGCGATCAGGTCGAGGTTCGCCTCGAGCGTGTAGTCGGTGAAACGGCCCGCCACCTCTCCTTGAAGAGGCGCCATGACGTCGAGGACCTTCACGGGGGTCGCGCAGGAGAAGTCGAACGAGGACAGGGCCAGGCTTCGGATGTCCTTGCAGTTCCAGGTCCGGAACCGGATCCGGGCGGAGGTCGGCTCGTAGACGATGCTCCAGCGGGTGTGGTCGCCCTGGGCGGCGCTCGCGAGGACGTCGAAGGCGTAGTCGGAGAGCGGCTTGCGGCGCTGCGCCGCGTCGCTTCCGACCATGGCGGCGGTCCTCGCAAAGCGTGCGAGAGAGCTGCGACCGGAGGGCGGCGGCTGGTCCCCGCCGAAGCCCTCGTAGCGGCCGAGCGAGGCCACGGAGCGCTCGTACGTGTCGTTCGTGAGGACAGCGACGGGCAGGGTCTTTCCCGTGTGCGTCTTCAGCCGGCCCTCGAGGAACTCGATCGTCGCCGCCGCGCCCGTTCGATCCGCGACGAGGTAGTGCAGCGGGACCTTGCCCGCGATGCGGATCTCTTCGGCGTGGGCCAGGAGCTCCTTGACGGAGGCGTATCGGTCGAGCTGGTATTGAATCCATTCCAGGACACTGACGGCCGGCCGTGAATCGCCGCGCGGATAGACCGTGTCCTCCAGCCACATCAGCTCGACGACGAGCCCCTTCTCGTTCATCCCTCCGGTGGGGAACTCGCGACCGTACTGATTGAAGGTGACGCTGCCGTACTTCGACTCCCAGCGCGCCGGCGTTTCGGCGCCCTCCCGGATTCCGGAGGCCGCGCTCTTCGCGACGCCTCCCTTGTTCACCACGATCAGGCCGTCTCCGAAGTCCCAGTCGTAGTTCCTGCCGAAGACCACGCTCGTCCCATCGGTCAGGCAGAAGGTGGTGCAGGCGGCCGGCGGTGGGAGCAGCTCGGCAGGACCGATCACGAGGACGGTGAGGGCCACGGTCCACGTGGTGATCCTGAAGGCGATGGTTCTCGACGGGGTTCTCATGGTGGCGGCTCCGATATTTCCTTCCTTCGAACGTCGCCCGCACCGTTTTGTTTCAGGCCGCACATCGGCGCCGCGCCGGGGATCAATCCCCGCCGATCTCCACGACCGCCTGGCGTAGGCGGCTCGCGATCTCGCGGGACGCGTCCCGCCCCGCGGCCAGCGTCTCGAACGTCAGCGGGGCGCCGATGCGCAGACGGACGCGCCGCGGCCGCGGCAGGGTCCGGCCCTTGGGCCAGGCCTCGAACGCTCCCTCGAGCCGGCACGGCACGACGGGGATCTGCGTCCCCGCCACGAGAGCCCCGATTCCGGGCTTGAAGTCCCCGATCTCGCCCTGGAGCGAACGCGTGCCTTCGGGGAAGAGGATGAGGATGTTTCCCGGGTTCTCCATGAGCCGGCGGCACAGGTCCAGGCTCTGGGCCACGTGGGTGCGCCGCCCGAAGGGGAGGGCGTTCACGACGATCGCCGCCGCCGCGATCCGCGGGAGCGAGACGAAGAAGTAGTCCTGCGCCGCGGCCGGAAACGCGCGATGCAGACGGCTCAACGGGAGCGCCGCGAGCAGGCAGAGGGCGTCGAGGTGGCTCGCGTGGTTGGCGACCATGACGAACGAGCCCTCGGCCGGTAGATGCTCGCGCCCCGTGATGGTGAGCCGGTGGTAGGTGCGCAGCCACGAGCGCAGGGCCAGCGCCGCGAGGGAGCGCAGCACGTAGACCGTCATGTCCGGCTCGCGCGGGAAGGTCTTGAGCCGCTCGACGAGCGACCGATCGAGGTCCCGGGCCGACTCGTACCGCCAGGCCGTCATCGCAGGCCGTAGAAGTAGCCGGCCATGTGGAAGAAGAGCGGCGCGGTGTAGATGAGACTGTCGATGCGGTCGAGGACGCCGCCATGCCCAGGGATCGCGGCGCCCATGTCCTTGATGCCGATGTCCCGCTTGATGACGCTGATCGCCAGATCGCCGAGCTGTCCGCCGACGCCGACGATGAGACCCGCGAGCAGGAGCTGCGTGACGCCGAAATGAGGGAAGGAGAAGCGCACCAGCCACGGGAGCAGCATCGACGTCGCCAGCGCGCCGAGCGCGCCTTCCCAGGTCTTCTTCGGGCTGATGCGGCTGCGGAGCGGATGCCGTCCGAAGAGCTTTCCGAACGTGAAGGCCGCGACGTCGTTGAGCTCGGTGGCGAACACGATATAGAGGATGTAGCCGTACGCCTCGACCGCGTTCGCCAGGAAGGCGAGGTGTCCGAACATCCAGCCGATGTAGATGAACCCGACGATCGCCAGAGAGACGTTCTGAAGCTGGCCCTCGACGCGGTTGCGCAGGATGGGGATCAAGAGGATGGCCGCGATCGCGAAGACGGGCAGCGCGATGAAAAGGCCGTACCAGCCGGTGCCGGACTCCGCTCCCTGGGGCTGGGAGACGAGCGAGGTGGCTCCGACGGCGAGGATCCCCAGGTAGACCGTGCAGGTCATCCACCAGTCGCGGTACAGGCCCGTGGCCCGTGCAAACTCCTTGAACGCGAGGAGGCTCACGGCGGTGATGAGGGCGATGAACGCCACGCGTCCCAGGAAGAGGCCGCCCAGGCACAGCGGCGCCATGATCATCCAGCTGCGCCAGGTCGCCGCGACCGCGCGCGCGTCCTTGCGAAGGACCCATTTCAGGAGCGCGAGCGCCACCGCGCCGGCGAGGAGCAGTCCGGCCACGATGAGGACGTAGGCAATGAAGATCCGGCTGTCGAGCGCGGCGCGGGGCGACACGGATCAGCTCTTCGTCCCGGAAGGTTCCGGGGCCTTCAATCCGCGCATGATGGCGCGGAGCCGCACGGCGATCGTCTCGACGCATCCCACCACGATCACGAGACACGTCCAGTCGAGGATCGTCAGCCCGCCGAAGCGCACACGCCCGTCGTGGGCGAGGACCGCGGCCAGGGTCGCCCACGCTCCGGCGTGCAGGGTCACCATCCGCCACGGCTTCGACATGAGGCCGCCGAACTGCCGTCCGACGCCCACGGCCTGGCCGAAGGTCCCGACGTAGGCCGTGAGCAGCGCGAAGATGGCCGCCCAGTAGCCGCTCGCCTGCGCGCTCCATCCGCTGTGCGCGACCCCGGCGAAGATCAGGACATCGGAGATCCTGTCGGGGAGATCGTTGAGGATCTCTCCGTGGCGGCTCGCCTTCCCGGATCCGAGAGCGACCATGCCGTCCAGCATGTTGAACCAGAGCCGGACATAGCAGAAGACGGGCGCCACGAGAAGAAGCCACGGCCGGCGTCCTGATTGCCAGAACCCGATGGCGGCCAGGCCGGCCGCGACGATCGAGAGATAGGAGATGACGTCGGGGTGGATCCCGGGGCGCACGCACGCCCGGACGGCCCCCCGTGCCGTGGCCCTGAAGGGCTCCCCGATGGGTCTGCGCGAAGTCGGTTGGTAGGGAGTCGTCGAGGCCATCGTGTCAGGG
>Ga0070671_100000148_pt1 | contig 45696 bp, 28 predicted proteins | sample KBSS73metaG_FD_65341 | JGI IMG/M metagenome (GOLD analysis project Ga0070671, IMG submission 65341) | Switchgrass rhizosphere microbial communities from Kellogg Biological Station, Michigan, USA - KBS S7-3 metaG | ecosystem: Host-associated > Plants > Roots > Rhizosphere > Soil ...
ATGACCCCGGTCCTCGCCGACGTCGACGGCGACGGGGATCAGGAAGCCATCCTCTATCCCGTGGTGGGAAACACCATCGTTCTCGTCGATCAGGATCGCGCCTCGGGCCGCCCGAAGATCGTCGCGAAGTTCTCCATGACGCCGGGCCTCGAGTCCGGGCTGAAGGGAACGACCTTCTTCACGGAAACGGGCTCCGCGCTGCTGGCCGACACCGATCACGACGGCGTGCCGGAGCTGTACACGGCGGTGCTGCCACTGCGCATGGCGACGTTGCGGACCAAGCCGGGCGTCCCGCTCGATGTCCCGATCGCCCTCGGAGGCTGGAAGGTCGGCGGGGAACCGGGCCGCCGCCCGACTCTGCCGATGATCGCGAACTACCCGCGCAGGATGGAGGACCTGATGCTCGGAGGCCGTCCGGTCGCCGCGGACGTCGATGGCGACGGCACCGACGAGGTTCTGATGGGAAGCGGCGGGTACCTCCTCCACGCCTTCCGGGGGGCCGGCGGAGAGGCCGAGGGGTTCCCGCGGTTCACCGGAGGCTGGATATTCTCCGGGCCCGCCGTGGGGGACATCGACGGGGACGGGAGCCTCGATCTCGTGACCGTGACGCGCGACGGGTACCTGTTCGCCTGGGGACTGAACGCGCCGGCAAAGCGGGTGAACGACCCCGGGCGACCGGCGGCGGGAGCGGATCAGCCGAAGACGATGACGAGATGATCTCCGATCACGCGGAAGGTCCGCGGCATCAGCCGCGCATCGCCCGCGCCCAGCCCGTCCCGGAACAGCGGCGCGTACCGGGTCTCGAAGACTTCGCCGAACACCAGCTCCTGGATCGTGGCCTCGAACAGATCCTCGTCGAACTCGATCCCCTCGGACGAAACCTTCCAGTCGTTCTCCACCATCTCGAAGGAGACGCCTCCCAGAGGATTCGCGTAGGGAATCAGGCCCACACGGCCGGAATCGATCTTCAGCGAACCGAGCCGCTGATCTCCGCCGTCGGCCGCCTGCCAGACGTCGACCTCGATCCCCGAAACGCGAACCTGGATCAGGGCGCGTTTCCCCTCCTCCAGCGCCGCTCCGGACGATGGTTCGACAGGTGAATCATCGGGATGTCCGTTCGCATCCAGCCGATGCAGCTCGACATCGGGAAGAGCGGATGTCTTGAACGTGAAGTAGACCTTCCCCTTCCCATGGACCTCTCGCAACCCCGGAACCAGTGAATACAGCGAGTCGCTCTTGACCACCTTTGCGAACTGTCCCCCCGGCTTGCGGGGCAGCGCCGCGATCCTCGCGAAGGCGTACCGGGCCAGCTCGTTCAAGAGCGGCTGGGACAGGGCCACGAAGGATCGGTCCGAGAGGGACGAGGCCCACTCCGGGACGGAGGATGTCACATCGCTGCGGGCAGAGGACGCGGCCAGACTGACGAACAGGCTTCCCCGGCTGATGTCGATCAGCTGGGGATGGACGAAGAGGTCTCCCGGCAGGTTCCGTTTCCGATCATGCCGGTTCGAGGTTCCGGGGCCGAGCTCCCATCCGTTTCCGAGGAGGCCCTCTCCGTCGCCGTCGTTGATCCGGGCGGCGCTCTTCTTGAGACTCGCCAGAAGGATCCGATCCAGGCCTCCCAGACGGTGCTTCAGCGCCGGCTTGCCGACCCACCACAGGATCTGCCTCGGCACCAGCGTGCCCTCGCAACGCGTGGGCTCGATGAGATGAATGCGCTTGGAGGCTTCGTGAATGGACACGCGATCGGGGAGGATCTTCAGATCTCCCCCCTCGTAGGCGAAGCGAAGTCCCACCGAGACATCGACGGGCCGGTCGCGCTCGACTCTCATCCCGAGGTTCTCGCAGGAGGCGTTCTTCTTTCCGGTCCCGCGTTCGTACCGGCCGACGTCGATGCGGGCCTCGCGGATGGAGAACGACACGTTCACCTCGCCGTCCGCTCCCAGCTTCAGGACCGGGTCGGAGATATCCGCCCAGTACTGCAGATCGAAAATGCCCTTCGCCGGATGCTGCAGTCTTCCCTCGAACACCGGTCCGCCGAAGGACTGCATTTTGCCCTCCAGGATCCGGTTGAGGTCCGCCTGGGTCACGTTCACAAGGACCGCGTTCGGCTCGTGAAACGGGGACTCCCCGGGCGTCTCAGGAGCGTCGGCGGCCGCCTGCGCCCCGCCCGCGACGGCTGGGCCCGCGACGGCCGGGCCCGCGACGGAAGGAGTTGCCGTTGCGGGCGCTGCCGCAAAGGCGCGGGAGGTCGATGGGACGAGCAGGCCGCCCGTGCAGAACAGCACGAGCCATGCCGAGAACGGCGCATGGGCGGCGTGCTTCCACGTCGGTCGACTCCCCGCCAGCCGCAAGAAAAGGATGGCGTGGGAGCCGCGCGTCCGGGCCGTCCCCATTGTCCGAATCTACGGCGTCGACCATCGCGCCGCCCGTTGGGGGCAAAGGAATCTCGTGGAGCGGGGCTCTGCTGGGAATAGGCGCCGGTACACGCCAGCAGTGCCGCCGCGGCGAGCGCCTTCCGCCTCCAACCCGAACACCGTGGTCCCTCGCATGGGACCTGCGCAGCGAACCCTCGCTGAGAGGCGGGCAGGCCCCAAACATGTCGCTGGCGGGATGGAAGTCCGGAGTTACTGGGCGAGAGACGGACGAGCCCTCTTCCGCGAACTGCGTGCCTCCGGCCGAGCCGCCATCAGCGCCATCTTCCCCCCACGGCCGAGCCGCCGCAGGGCGGCCTCGCGCTTGAGAGCGCTCGAGCGGTCGGGTTGCGGCTCCTGATAGGCGAGCGTGACGGGACGGCGGCCGCGCGTGTACTTGGCGGCCACGCCGCGCTGGTGCGCTTCGAAGCGCCGCTGGAGATCGACGGCGATGCCGGTGTACAGCGTGCCGTCACAACACCGCAGGATGTAGACGTGCCACCCCATCACCCGGAAGCATAACGCGGGTGATGGGGTGGCCAAGCAGATCCGCTCACGCGGGTGGTTTACGGCATGGCAATCGTGATGACATTCGCGCCAAGAGTGACCGCGCCGCTCCTGGCCAGTGCTCGGCCTTCCAGCGCCGCGCCGCTCGTCAGGGTGATGGATTGATCGGCCATGATGGTGCCCTTGAAGACGGAGTCGGTTCCCAGGGTCGCGGAGCTGCCGACCTGCCAGAACACGTTGGCCGCTCTGGCTCCGCCAATCAGGATCACCTGGCGCCCGGAGGTCGTCGTCAGGGTGGACGCGATCTGGAAGATGAAGACGCCATTCGCGTTGCCCTGGGCATCGAGCGTGAGATCGCCGGACGAGATCTCCAGCGAGGAGGTCGACTTGTAGAGGCCCGGGGCGAGGGTCTGTCCGCCGATGTTCCCGGCAACGGCAATCGAATCCACGGTGCGTCCCGCAGCATTGTTGAATGCGAGCGTCAAGTCGCTTTGGGCATTGGCCGCAGGCCCTGGAGTGAGGGTGTAGATCGTCCCGTTCACCGTGCCTGGTCCGCCATCCACGGTGACGAATCCAGTCACCGCAGAGCCGGGGCTCACTCCGAGATCACCGTCGACCGTGGTACCGCCCACATTGGTGACCGTGGAGCCGGCGAGAACGGCGAACGTGGTCGATGCTCCGAGGGCGACCGGGGATTGCCCGGACGATGTCGCCGCGGTGGTGAAGGTCCAGACATAGTCCGGGGCTATCGGATTGCCCGCGAGATCCCTGGCGCCGCTGGTGATCGTGGCGGTAAACGTGGTGAGGGACGCGAGAACGTCCGCAGGATTGAAGGTCGCGATGTTGCTGAGAACATCGTAGGTCACGGTCCCGGTAACGGGGATGGCTCCCTGTCCCACCAGCTTGAAGGTGACGGTGTTGATCGTCAAGGGATTCATCGCCTCGGAGAAGGTGACGTTGATGCTCTGGTTGAGCGCCGCGTTGTTGGCGCCGCTGAAAGGCACCGTCGTGCGCACGCTCGGTGCGACGATGTCCGCCGCCACGCCGGTCGTGAAGCTCCAGCTGAAATCGGAGAGGAGAGCATTGCCCGCCAGGTCCTTCGCTCCGGTGGTGATTGTGGCTGTATAGATCGTGTTGAGTGCGAGCGTGCTGGTGGGATTGAAGGTCGCGGCCACCCCCGCGTAGCTCACCGTGCCGACCACCGGCGTGGAGCCTTGCTTCAACGTGAAGGTACCGGCGTTGATCGTGAGGGGATCCATCGCCTCGCTGAAAGCGACGGCGATGTTTCCGCCGATCGCCACATCCGTGGCCGCATTCGCCGGGACGGTCGATCTCACGGTGGGCCGGGTGGTGTCTGCGGTCGCGCCTGTCGTGAAGGTCCAGGAAAAATCGTTGGCGAGAGGATTGCCGGCCGGATCGGTGGCACCGGTGGTGATCCTGGCCGTATAGGTGGTGCTGGCCGCGAGAGAAGCCGCCGGATTGAAGGTGGCGGTGATGCCGGCGTAGGTCACCGTGCCCGCGACGGGCGTGCCACCCTGCTTCAGAGTGAAGGTCACGGGAAGGATCGTGAGGGGATCCATCGGCTCAGTGAACACGATGGCGATGTTTCCGCCGATGGGAACGCCTGTGGCCCCGTTGGTCGGGATCGTGAAACTCACGCTCGGCGCAAAGGTATCCGCGGTCGCCTCTGTCGTGAAGGTCCAGACATAGTCAGCGGCCGGCGAGGTGCCTGCCAGATCCTGGGCGCCTGTGGTGATCGTGGCCGTGTAGGTGGCGCCGGCTGCAAGCGGGCTCGTTGGATCGAACGTTGCGGTGACACCTGCGTAGCTCACCGTGCCGGCCACGGGCGTCCCGGCCTGAGTCAAGGTAAATGTCGCCGTGGTGATCGTGAGCGGATCCATGGCTTCACTGAAGGTCGCAGAGATGTCATTGGCGATCGGCACGTTAGAGGCCGCATCCGCCGGTACCGTGGAGATCACGGTGGGTCGAGTGACGTTCGTTTGGTCATCCACCGGGATTCCCATTCCCCCGCTTCCGCCGCCGACCGTCAGGATCAGGTTGCCGGTGGTATCCGTCAGACCCACGGAGTGGATATCGAGCACGTCCGGAGCACCCGGGGGCAAGGCCTTCAGATCCAGCTCGCCGGACCCGCTTGAGGTGACCGTCTGGGCTGCGGTTCCGTTGATCGTGAGGACGTAGTTTGTGCTCGGAACCAGGCCGGAAGCCTTCAAGCGGAACTTGGTAGAGGCCGTCGTGGCTTTGATCTGGAGCGATCCCTCTGCGGCGGCGATGAACCCCGTGTTATCCAGACGACGCTTGAACAGGTACTGCAGCTCGTCCGGATCGGTCAGGTCCGCCCGCAGGATGACCTGCGAGCTGCCGTTGACGATGTCCAGCTCACTCACGTCTCTAAGCGGGTTGAGCGCGCTCGGGAGGGGCAGCTTTCCAGCCCTGGCTCTCGCCGCGCCGGAGTTTCCTTGCGACTTGTCCGAGTAGCTGATCCTCGCCGCGCCCTTCGAGTCCGTGAGGAACTCCGTCACGCTGGTCAAGCCGGCGTCACCGCCGATGATGGCCTCCAACCGGTACGTCGTGTTGGGGCTCAGGTGAACCAGCGCAATCGTGAGCTGCTGGTTGTCGGCGTTGCCCTGGCGGCTCACGTTACCGCTCAGGTTGCCGCCGGCAAGGGGATCCACGCCGGTGTTCGTCATGGCCGACTGAAACTTCAGATGCAGGATGCTGGTCCCGTTGGACGCAGCGAGCGCGTCCGAGCGCAGGAACATCATGGCAGCCGCAAGAGCGAGGCCCATGGTGATCTGCTTCGCAGCTCTCGAGATCAACGCTCTAGGATGGATCGTCTTCATTTCATTATTCTCCGGTTGGAGCTGAGTCGCATGAGACCTCAACTGCAACCAGACTATGTTGACGGACCGATCGCTGCTATGGGGCATAACCCTACCGGTGTGTCAGGGCCCTTGCCCGCATCCGGCGAGGGCCATTTCGCGGATGAGCGATGGATCGTCGGTGACGTCGATCGAGACGGCTGCGCTCCAGATCCTGGCCGTGGGGCGCAGCGCCCGGCACAGGTGCCTCAGGCAGTCCGGGCGCGAGCCGAGGTTGTTGTCGACGAACACCGCGTAGGGCTGGCCGTCCTCGCCAGGGCCGCACAAGGCCGGCCGACCGAGATTCACGAGGCCGCGCTATGATGACAGGCAGGGCCCGTCAGGAGGTACGCCGTGAAACGAATCGCATCCGTCGCCCTCGCACTCGCTCTGACCGCCGCGGGAGCCGCCGCCGGCGGGGACAAGTACAGCCTCGAGGAAACCCGCTCGATCGCCGAGCCGACCTCGCCCCCCAAGAACATCCTTGTCCTCGCGATCGCCGACGATCCCGAGATCCGGAACCGCTTCGAGGACAAGTTCGTGTCCCACCTCAGGGGGCGAGGCATCATGGCCACGGCGAGCCACCCCATCGTGCCGAGCCTGATCGAGCTCGCGGACCGTCAGAAGATCCTCGCCGCCCTGGCCAAGGAGGGAGTGGACGGCGTGATGACCGTGCACGCGGTGAGCCTGGACAAGACGGAAAAGGACAGCTGGGCGCAGGACTGGCACGCGTGGGCGGAGAGCGACTCGACGGTCCGCCAGCTGATCGAACAAACACTTCCCTTGCCGAGGAAGAAGTCGAAGCGCTACGGAATCGAGTTCACCCTCTGGAACTCGGCCGGTCACAAACTGTGGGTGGCGCGGACGGGCAGCTGCGCACGCAGCGACCTGAAGTCGGGCGTGGCGGACCTCCTCCAGCTCGCCATCGATGCCCTGAAGGACGCGCGCTGGGTCTGACCGCGACGCAGTCCGTTTGAAGGGCCCCTCCTTTTACGTCCCCCTCGGCACCCGGAAATTCGTGCACGAAACGGCACGACCGGGTGTACCTTCTTGCAAACGAACCGCCCCGTGGGGAGGGGGCCCTCCGACCGCGGGATCGACCTGATTCATTGAGCTCTCGCGCTGTGGGAGGAGAGGACCATGTCACCCATGTTCCTGAATCGACGTCTGGCGACGGCACTGCTGTGGGTCGGCATCTTCACCCTCCCGGGAGCTCTCCGGGCCGACGCGCCGGGGCTTGGATGGAACACGCCGCCGGGGCTGGCGGCCGCGAGCCTCGTCAAACGCGCGGACGCGGACCGGCCGATCTCGCTGACTCTCACGCTCGATCTTCGGGACCGCGCCGGAGCGGACGCTCTGATCGCGGCCCAGCAGGACCCGGCATCGCCGCTCTACCACCAGTGGATCCTCCCCGAGGAGTTCCAGGCGCGATTCGGCCCGGCGCCCGACGACCTGCAGGCCGCGAAGGACTTTCTCGCGGCCGGAGGGTTCGAGAACATCTCGCAGCCCACGTCCACGACGATCGCCGCCGAAGGAACCGTGGCGCTCGTGGAGCGCACCTTCCAGGTGCGGATCAACGAGTACGTCATCGAGGGCCGCAACGCGTTCGCGAACGACCGCGACCCTGTCCTGCCCCCGACGCTCGCGTCGAAGGTCGTGCTCGTCGGCGGCCTCGACGATCTCGCCCTCGTGCAAGCCCAGCACGGTCCCGCGACTCCGATCGACCCCGGCTACACCACCGGCGGCAACAGCTTCATCCTCGCTCGCGACAACCAGGTGGCGTACGGCCAGAAGGCCGGCTATTTCGACCTGGGGAAGAAGGGCACGTCGGGCGCCGAGCTGGCCATCGCCTCGAGCTGGGACATCGCGCTGGCCGACGTCAACGACCAGCTGACGCGTGAGGGCGGCGCGGGGGCCGGCTACAACGCGCTCTCGACGGCCGCGAGCGGTGCGCACACGATCTCCTCGACCTGCGTTCCGAACACGGGTGCGGGAACGGGCTGCACCTTCGTGAACAACGCCGGGACGAACGACTCGCTGGAGACCCAGTGGGACGTCTCCCTCGTCTCCAGCATCGCCAACGACAACCACTTCGGCGTGTACCTCTCGCAGACGAACGTTCCCGCATCGTTCAGCGTGCTCTATCAGTACCTCGCCGACCGCGCGGGCACGATCAAGGTCGTCACCCACTCCTGGGGCAATTGCCTGTCGATCCTGCTTCCCGCCGTCATCCAGGCCGACGAGAACGCATTCGCCCAGGCGGCGGCCGGCGGTCAGTCGTGGTTCGTCGCCACCGGCGACACGGGCAGCAACGGCTGCAACGGCAACGGCGGCCTCAACCCCGATCTGCTCTATCCGGCTGCATCCGCCTACGTGACGGCCGTCGGTGGATCGGAGCAGAACCACAACGCCGCCGGCACCTTCGACGGGAGCGGCTGGCTGGCCGGCTACCCGCCCAACGGCGAGGCCGCGTGCAGCGACGGCGGCGGCGGCGAGGCGACGGAAGGAGTCCTGGGACCGCGTCCCTCATGGCAGTCCGGCACCGGCGTCGGCGGCACGTACCGCCTCACGCCCGACGTCAGCCTGCACTACGGCACCTGCGGGGCGCCCGGCGCCGGCAAGCCGTACCTGGTCAAGCTGGGCGCGAACCTTCTGATCGTCGGCGGCACCTCCGGGGCCGCGCCCCAGTGGGCCGGTTTCTGGGCGGTCGCCAACCAGGTGGCCGGCACGAACCTCGGCCACGCTGCGCCCGTCCTCTTCCGCATCCTGCGCAACGAAGGGGGGACGAGCTACGCGACCAGCTTCCACGACGTCACCACCGGCAACAACGGCGCCTATCCGGCGGGCGTCGGGTTCGACTCGGCGACCGGGATCGGCACCCCCAAGTTCAATGCGCTCTATCCCGCGCTGCAGACACTCTTCGCTCCCCAGGGCTCGGGCTGCTTCACCGACACGACCCAGGGGGACTTCCAGGCGGGCACGGCGACCAGCGTGAGCGCGACTGTCAGCCCGGGCGACGTGAAGCTCGCGATCACCGCGGGAGGACAGAACCTCAACGCGCAGAACACGACTCTGGGAAGCAGCGGGGTCAACATCACGACCACCCAGTGGATCGGGCAGACCTTCACGCCCACGGCATCCGGGACACTGACGCGCATCGATCTCGCCCTGTTCTGCACCGGCTGCAGCGGCGCCAATCCGAGCATCACCGTGGAGCTGCGCAGCACCTCGGGAGGCGTCCCCACCGCCGTCCTCGCTTCGACGACGGTCCCCGGCTTCGCGACCCCCTTCGGTCCTTTCTACTACACCGCGACCTTCGCCTCGCCGGCCGCCGTCACGTCAGGAACGACGTACGCCATCGTCCTGCGCCTGATCGCGAACCGCGCCGCGGGGTTCTACAACGTCAACATCAGCGACACCGACGTCTACGCCGGAGGCCAGGGAATCGGGTCCGTCACAGCCGGCGCCTCCTGGGGCACGCTCGGCGGCCCCGATCTGGGCTTCCAGACGTACCTCACGACCACCCCCACCTACGCGGCGTCGGGCGATCTGATCTCCGACGTCAAGGACGCGAACCCCTCGGGCAGCGGGACGCCGCACGTCAGCAGCCTGACCTGGACGGGGACGACGCCCGCCAATACGACCTTGAAGTTCCAGCTCGCGACGAGCAGCAACCCCGCGGGGCCTTTCACCTACCTCGGTCCCGACGGGACGGGAGCCACGTTCTTCACCACGAGCCCCGCCGCGCCCGCCGGCGAGCTCTTCCAGGGACGCTACTTCAGGTGGCGCGCGTTTCTCAGCACGACGAACACGGCTGCGACGCCGGTCCTCGCCGACGTCACCGTCTGCTACAACAACACCTGCGCCGGACTTCCCTCCACGGCGCCCACGCCTTCGAGCAACACTCCGATCTGCGCGGGCGCGACGCTGTCCCTCCATGCGACGACCGTCGCGGGAGCCACCTACAGCTGGACCGGGCCGAACGGTTTCACTTCGACCCTGCAGAATCCCAGCATCGCGGGGGCGACGACGGCGGCGACGGGGACCTACAACGTCCGAGCGGTCATCGGCGCCTGCCTCTCGGCCATGGCGCCGACCTCGGCGACCGTGATCGCGAACGGAGCCGCCTGCAACGACGCCAACGCCTGCACGCAGACCGACACGTGCTCCACCGGAACCTGCACGGGGTCGAATCCGGTCGTCTGTCCCTCGGATGTGTGCCACAACCCGGGGACCTGCAATCCGGCGAACGGGGCATGCTCGGCGGGCACGACGCGGTTCAACCTGTCCTGCAGCGACGGCAACCCGTGCTCGAGCGGCGACACCTGCGGCATGACCGTCATCCAGAACTGGGACCAGGCCCCCAACCTCACCGTCCCCGCACCGTGGACGACGAGCGTCACCGGTGCGCCGGGCGACCCGGCGTGGGTCCTCGACAGCAATACCCCGAACACCACTCCCCTGTCCGCGTTCACCGACGATCGCAGCCACGTCACCGACAAGCTTCTGATCAGCCCGTCCTTCCCGATCACGGCGAGCCCGAACCAGGCCCTCGTGAGCTTCTTCCAGCGCTTCCAGCTCGAGAGCACCTTCGATGGCGGGGTGCTCGAGATCTCCCTCAACGGCGGCGCGTTCACGGACATCGTAACCGCCGGCGGGACCTTCACGACCGGCGGCTATACGGGAACGATCGACACACGCTTCTCCAGCCCGATCGCAGGCCGCTCCGCGTGGACCGGAACGTCCGCCGGCTATCCAAGCTACATACAGACGGTGGCGAAGCTTCCGCTGTCGGCAGCGGGCCAGTCCGTCCGGCTGCGGTGGCGCGTGGCGACGGACGCGACCGTCTCGAGCACCGGCCAGAATGTCGACAGCATCCAGATCATCGACGACTTCCCTGCGATGACGTGCGTCGGCCAGCCGCCGCCGATACCTCAGGAGGTGGGAACGATCCTCGCCCAGCCCGACAAGACCACCTACACGTTCCCGCCGGCGCTCGGCGCGGGGAGCTACGACGCCATTAGGGGGCTCACACCCTTCCTCCCGGTCGGGCCGGGGGGCGGGGACGAACTCTGCGCCTCCCTGGTAGGGCCGACCTTCGGGGACGGAAGCGCTCCGCCGGTCGGCACGTCGTTCTGGTACATCGCGCGCGGCAGGAACTCCTGCGCCGTCGGCACCTGGGGAACGCGGAGCAACGGAACGCCCCGAACGACGACGACGTGCCCGTAGATGGAATGGACCCGGAGGCATCCGGGCCTGCCGCAACCTGCGACACGAGGATGCCGATCCGAGCCTAGCTCTGAGTCTCCGTCTCCCCGGGGCCGCAGAACATCGCGCGCAGGCGCTCGATCTGCGCAATCGGCTCCGTACAGTCCGCGTGCAGGACACGGCTCAACATCTGCTCCTCGGGGATCTGCACGTCCTGGGCCTCGGCCGCTCGGTCCGCGGGAAGGTAGAAGGGATTCTCCCTGCAGAAAGCGGTGCCGAGGTAGGCGCTTCGGTGGGTGAGGAGGGCGTGCTCGATGGAGCCCGCCGGAACGGCGCTGCGCCGGTACTGACAGAGACCCTCGAGAGGTAGCTCGGCAAAGAGCTCGTCGAGGTGCGTCTCGTACTCCAGCAGCCTGGAGAAGTTCTGCTCGGAGCCGAGCTCCCACATCATGTCGCCTGACGCCGCCACGCCCTTGAATCCCTCGTCCAGAGCCTGGCCGACGAGACGGCGCAGGGTGTCCAGCATTTCTCGCGGCTCGAACCGGCCCCCGCCGAGGTAGCTGCGATTGGAAGAGAGGAAAAGAGCGCCGCCGCGGATCTCCGACGTCGTGTCCAGTCCCCACAGCGTCAGACCGGTGCCGATCATCGCGATCATTTCAGGCGGGCCGAGGTACACGGCCCTGAAGGAACGCCTCAGCGCCTCCGCCAGGAAGGGAACGACGATGGGCAGCTGTTCCATGGGGCTGCCGTCGTAGATGAGGCACTTGTGACGGCTGGCGACCGCGACTGCCGAGTCTCGGTTCATGGCCTTTCTCCTGCGTTCCCGCGCCGGCGTGGCGCATCCTGGAACGGTCCGTCCTCCAAGGCTAGTGTAGTTCCCGCCTTGGATTCGAGCCCGTTGCCCCCCCATGCGCCCCGCTGGTCGTGGGTTCCGCCCGCGGCTTCCCGGGCAGAGGAGTCCCGACAGCTCCTCCCGTGCTCGCCTACTTCGAAGCGTGCCGTCGCCTCTGGAGCGGTGACGTGGGACATCTCGACGCCTGGAAGGCCGCCGTCGAGAGGGGCGAGATCCCGGACTTCAAGGGCCACCTCCGCTGATGATCGCCTTCATGCCCTGAACGGTTGGGAGGCGCCGTCAAAAGGCCAGGATCGCCTGAAGCATCGGGATCCAGCCGTTCAGGCCTGACGTATAAGGAGTGAAAGTTCCGCTATACGGAACCTTGTGCACGTTCATCAGCTCGGCATTGAACCAAAAACGCTCCGTCGGGAGGCAATGCCACTTGACCCCTCCGGCGTACTCCCACGAGTCGCCGAACTCTCCAAAGACTTCGGAGCCGCGGCCATACACGCTCAACTTCCTGGGAACGACGAAGTAGCTCGCCGACAATTCAAAGCCGTGGTCGAACGTCGATGATATGGGAATCGGCCCGTCCGCATCGAAGTCTTCGATCCAGCGGAAAAAGTACTGCCCGTTGACCGCAAGCCCGTTCCACTTGAGGCCACCATCGATGGCCCACATGCGGTAGGTCGCCTGGTCGACGGTCACACCCGGCGCAAACGCTCCGGTCGAGAACGTCAGCACGCCGTCGGAGTTGTACATGGACGTGTTCTCGGGAGCGGATTGATCGAGGTTCGAGAAGCGATCCTCCCGGGATCTCGTATACGCGGTGCCGATGCGGATGCGCGTCTTTTCGGAAGAGAAGTAATCGTCGTACATGTTGCGCGACTTCCCGGGAGGGCCGAAGTCTCCCAGCGGCTCCCACCAGACACTGCCCGACCACAGCAGGTTCGTGTCGATCTTGTTTGCCGAGATATTGAGGGTATTGAGGCCGTTGCCGACGAACACGAGGTAGTTCAGCCCCTTCAGGGGCTCCCCGTTCGCCCAGACTCCCTGAGTGAAACCGGGGCGGAAGAAGTTGTCCGCCATGGTCCGATCGGTGGACGTAAAGAACGGGAACGTATTGACGAGCGATCGGCTTCCCGGAACGCCCGTGTAGCCGCCGGTGAGCGTGAGACCCTTGTTGAATTGCCAGCCGATGTTCCCGGCGATGACGATCGATGCGGACCCGGCGGACGTCCACACGGTGCTGCTGTATCGCAGCCTCTTGTCGAAGATGTAGCCGCCCAGGATGAACATCGTGCGGTTGACGGTGATGTCGTTGCGCTTGTGAACCTCGCGTACCACGCCCAGGTGGTCGGTGAACGTGTCGTCCGATCCCATCGTATTCAGATAGCGGACCTGGGTGTTGACGTTGAACCTCAGGAGGAATGGCACGGTCGCGTCGTCGGGCGTTTGCCAGATGACGATGCCGTCCTGGTAGCGCTCGGGCCGCTTCGGCGCCGTCTGTTCCGGAAGGCCGGCCGATTCCGGCGCGGCAGCCTCCGGCGCCGAAGCCTCTCCCGCCGCCGGCGGCGGCGCGGGAGATTCCGCCGGTGGCACCGCGGCAGGCGCCGCGGCGGGGGGGCCGGGCGGCACCGCGCCCTCAGGGCGTGGCGCTTCCGCGCTCGGGGCGGAGCCGAGCTTCCGGCGCAGGTCGTCGATCAGCACCAGCAGCGCCTTCTGCTGTTCCTCCATCCTGCGAAGCTGCTCTCGAATGGCGGCGTTCTCGGCCTTCACGGCCGCGATCTGATCCTGGAGGTCGGTCTCCGGAGTGCTCACCTTGGGTTTTTGAGGCGCGGCCTTGGCGGCATCCGGCTTCGCCGGCGCGGGTACCGGAGCCTGCGCATAGGCAGGGGCCGCGAACATCGCGAACAGCGCACCCGACGCGCACGCCCATGCGACCAAGACTCCGTAGACACGCCGCCTCAACATGAAAGGCTCCTTTCGCCAGATCTCGTCATCCGTACCCGATCGAGAGTACACCACCCGGGGTATGATTCCTCGTGCATCGCGGCAGATCACATCATGCTACGGTCCGCTTTCCTGAGAGAGGACAACGATGAAGAAGATGCTGGGAACCCTGTTGATCGCAGCGACCGCATTCACGGGACCTGTCATGGCACAGCAGCACGCTGCGACTCCGAAAGAGACGTCCAAGGACCTGCTGACGCCGTCTCCGGAGGACCAGGAGCGCTACATGACGGCGCTATCGAGCGCGCGGCGCAAACTCTTCGCCGAGTCCATGAACGACCTCTCCGCCGCCCAGCTCGAGGCCTTCTGGAGCATCTACGCCGAATACGAGAAGGACAAGAATGCCACCGCGGCGGCGCGCATCGAGCTGGTCAAGAAATACGTCCAGAGCTTCGATCACGCCGAGGGCGTCTCGGACGCGGACGTGTCCGAGGCGATCAAGGAAGCCGCCGACCTCCAGAAGAAGCAGATCGACTTGCGCATGAAGTACTTCAACACGCTCAGCGCGCGCATCGGCGCCAAGGCGGCGGGGCGCTTCGCCCTCACCGACGACTACGTCTCGACCGCCGTCCGTCTCGACTGGCTGAACGCGATCCCGTTCCCTGGGGACCAGCCGGTAAAGCAGGCGGCGCCGGCGAAGTAGCTCGGCTTCTACGGCTGAACGCGATTCCGTCCTCGTGCTCGGCGCGGGCACGGAGATTTTCTTCTCCCTGATGATCTCCCTGCGAGCCGCGGCCGTGTTCTTTCAGGCATCCGGGAGGATGCATGCATCGTTTCACGAAAGCGCGAGCGGTCCGAGCCGCAGGATTCATGCTCGTGGCGGGCGTCGCGGCGTCCTCCGCCGCACCGGTCCTCCGACAGCACGCGGTCCTCGCCGCGCGCAGCGTCCTGCCGGCGGCGACCTTTCGCGCGGGCTCGCCCCCGTCGGGGGCGTTCCTCTCCGCGGAAGAGCGAGCCACGGCGGCCGGCAACGGCGTGCAGGGAGCGTCTAGCGGGCCGTACTTTGCTGCGCAACCGGTCCAGGGATTCTCGAGCATGGTGCCTGCACAGGCCGGAACCTGGTGGGCGCTGGCCGACAACGGCTACGCATGGCGCGGAAACTCGGCCGACTTCCAGCTCGTCCTGTATCGGGTCGACCCTCGTTGGGATGATCCCGGCGGCGGCCCGAAGGTGCTGCAATCCGTCGTCCTCCGTGATCCCGACCGTCGTATTCCTTGGGCGATCGTGTGCGATCCCGAGCGCGGCGCGCGATTGCCCGACTTCTCGTTCAACGTGATCCCTCCGCCGCCTCCGGCGTGCGGAGAGCCGGCGGCTCGGCTCCTGACCGGCTTCGATCTCGACCCTGAGTCCTTCGTGCGCGCACCGGACGGCACCTTCTGGATCAGCGAAGAGTTCGGGCCGTTCCTGGTCCATGTAAGCTCCGACGGCCGCGTGCTCGAGCCGCCCGCCCAGGTGCCCGGCGTCCACTCACCGCAGAACCCCTTCCTGGCGATCTCGGATCGGGCGCACGCCGAGATGCCGACGGTGGCGGCGAGCCGCGGCTTCGAGGGCCTTGCCATCAACCCCGCGGGATCCAAGCTCTACGCGCTCCTGGAAGGAGCCGTGGTCGACGACGATGCTCAGGATCTTCGCATCTACGTCTACGACCTCGAGAAACGCGCGTTCGAGGGCAGGTTCCTCAAGATGCGGCTCGAGATGCCGAGCCAGAAGGTGAACCTCGTGAGCCTCACGGACGCCTCGGGCGCCCGGGTCTTCCCGCGCGCCGTCGCACCGCCGGCCGGTCCTGTCTCGATCGGAGATCTGAAGGCGGTGAACGAGAGGCTCCTGCTGGTCATCGAGCGGGACAACTACGGCGACGACCTCGCTCCGCCGCGCTTCAAGAAAGTCTTCCTCCTCGATCTGTCGCGGGCGTCGGAGCACGGCGGCTACGTCGGCAAGACCTTGCTCCTCGACCTGCTCGCGATCCCGGATCCCTCCGGAATCGGCGGAGATGGAGACTTCTTCCGACTTCCCTTCTACACCATCGAGTCGGTGCACATGGTCGACGCGAGGACGCTGCTGATCGCCTCGGACAACAACTTCCCCTTCTCGCATGGACGCGCACGCAGCCGCAGCACCGGCCGCGACGGCCCGCTTGCGGCCGACGACACGGAGCTCATTCTCGTAGGTCTGGGGGAGTCGCTACCGGCCGACACGCGGCTGCTCCCGCGAGCAGCGAGGTAGCACAGGTAGCGATCTCTCTTGGTTCGGGGTCAGAGGCCCACTGGCGAGACTGAGAAAGCCGCCGGGACGCGGGCGCCGTCCCGGCGGCTCGATCTTCGTGCTCGGCAAGAGCTACTGCTTTCCCATCTTCGCCATGAACTCCTTCTGCCCCGTCGCGATCTCCTCGGGAGTCATGTCGAGCTTGTGCGTCGCCATGCTCCAGCTGTGACCGTAGGGATCGGTGAGTTTGGCGAAGCGGTCGCCCCAGAACATGTCGGTGGGAGGCATGCCGGCCGTGGCGCCTGCCGCAACGGCCTTGTTGAAGGCCGCATCGACGTCCTGTACGTAGAGGAAGAGATTGACGGTGGTCGCGCCGAGGGACTTCGGCGACTTGCAGTCGGCCTGCGGCCACTCGTCGGCGAGCATCAGCATCGAATTGCCGATCCTGATCTCGGCGTGCATGGTCGACTTACCGTCGGGCCCGGGCATCCGCACGACTTCCTCGGCGCCAAAGGCGCGCTTGTAGAAATCGATCGCCTCTCCCGAGTTCTTGAGAGTGAGGTACGGAGTGACGGAGTGATACCCGTCGGGGATCGGTTTTCCCGGCTTAGCCATGGAGGAGCCTCCTTGAAAAGAGCCGCCTGTTCGTAAGCGGCCGGTTTCTAGTGACCAGAAGTGGAGGCAAAAATAATAGCACTGGTTCGCCGGCGCCTGTCCTTCTGACAGGGCATGTCCCGGATTTCGTCCGGGCAGTGATCCGCGAGACTCCCTAATCGGCGAGCGGCGACTCGGGCGTGCCGGGATCGGTTCCGGGATCCTCGCCCGGCACAAGGACAGCGCCGCAGTAGGAGCAGTGCTTCCTCCCTGTCTCGTTGACCTGCCCGCAGACCGCGCACGAGCGTGTCCTGTCGCCGAGGGGCCCGTCGATTTCGTCCTTGATCCTCATGTGTTTCTCCAAGGGCAAGTGCCGTGCCATGACCGTGCCGGTCGTGACCGCCCCGGCATCCTCCTTGCTCTCGGAGAGGACGGGGACACCTGAACGAGGTCCCTCATGCCCGAGAAGAAGACCATCGAACGTGCGCGCGCCGACAAGCGCGCGGGGAAGTCGTCGAGCACGCAGGCCGGCGAGTTCGTTCGCGAAGAGATTCATCACATCCGAGAGGGCAAGCATGGGGCGCGGTCTACCAAGCAGGCGATCGCCATCGGACTTTCCAAGGCTCGCAAAGCCGGTGTCGATCTGCCGCCGCCGGAAGAAGGCACCGTCTCGAGCGGGACGCGCCGCAGCGCCCAGCGCGCGTACCGGCAAGGGCAGAGCGGCGCGCACGAGGATCCATCCCCCGCGCGATCGCGCGCCACGCGCCGCGCGCTGAAGCGCGAAGGCCGTCGAGCGGCCACGTCGGGAGCCCTGGCCCGCCAGGCGAAGGGCGCGGCTCGCCGCCGGACCGCGACCGAGCGGAGCGCCTCCGCCCGCAAGGCCGCCCGGAGCCGCGCACGCCGCAAGGGGTCGTCGTAGTCGTCTGGTGCCTTGCTTCCGCCGCCCCTATCGCGCTCAGACCCGTGTGATCAGCGGGTCCGTCGCGCGGCCCTTCGTCAGCGGGCCCACCAGGGGAACTGGGCGACAGCGGCACGGGAGCGGGGAGTCCACCGCAGCAATCTCCACCACATCGCGCGGCGGCTCGGACTCGTGTAGTCGATCCTGCCGCGAGGGCCCCGAGCGCTCATGTGCCTTCCCCAGAAGCGGCCCGGAGCTCTCGTGCGAGCCACGCTCGGGCCAGCCGCCAATCCTCCTTGACCGTTCTCTCGGACACCTCGAGAACCGCGGCCACCTCCTCTACCGACAGGCCCCCGAACAGCCGGAGCTCCGCGACGCGGTGCTGCCGCGATTCCTGGCCGGCGAGCCGGTTGAGCGCCTCGTCGAGAACGAGAACATCCATGACGGGCTCCCTCGCGGGGATCTCCTCCGGGTCGAGGCTTGCGCGAACGTAGCCGCCTTCCCGCTTCTTCGCCCGCGTCCGTCGCGCGTGATCGACGAGAAGGTGGCGCAGCTGCAGCGCTGCCACCGCGAGGAAGTGCGTCCGGTCCTGCCACGATCCGCTCCCGCCGCCCCTCAGGCGCAAGTAGAGCTCGTGGACGAGCGAGTCGGTTCCCGGAGCGGCGACCCCCGCAAGGCCTCGTCGCCGGAGGCGATGGGTCAACTGGCGGAGCGTCTCGTACTCCCTCGCCGCGAACCCGTCGAGCTCGGCGGATGCTCGTGGACGTCGAGACTCACCGGTGGGAAAGGCTCGGTTCGTGTCGTCGCTCATGAGGTCGGTCTCATTCTACGACGCGATGTTGCCCCTCGAGCACATCATCGCGCCGATGTTCTCGCCTGGACCTGATCGAACCAGTTGAGGACGACCAGGATCCGATCCCCCTTGAACTGCGGGGGCAGCGTCCTCATGGCGAGGAAGCGCCTGCCGTCGGGGTCGGGTCTTATCATGTCGATGTCCGCCGGTATTTTGAAGAGGTCGGTGGGCGCGGAAGAGGAGACCTGGTCGTTCGCGGTGGAGACACGGACGGAGCGCAGCCACACGTCGCTGCCGGAGCCTCGCCAGTAGGTCACCTCGTCACCGTGGGGCGACCATATCGGAGTGTATCCACCTCCTCTGGTGATCTGCCAGGCGCCGCCCCCGGAGGGGAAAGAGGTGATGTAGATCTCGCTCTGGCCCGATGATTCGGAGTCGAAGACGAGCCATCGCGCATCGGGTGACTGATCGAAGAACCCCGTCGGTAGGTCGCGGCTGAAACGCCGCGGGCTCCGGTCCCCCTGGAAGGCATTGAGCACGATGCCGTCCTTGTCTCCGTGGAGGACCCCTATTCCGCCCTCCAGACGAACAATGCGGCTGAGCATGCTCGGTAAGACGTCCGCCAGGACGAGCTGGGGCCGTCCCGATCCGTCGGCGCGAGCGAGGAACATCGAATACTTGGAACGACCCTCGATGTCGGAGACGTAGAGGACCTGCCGGCTATCGGGCGTCCAGTCCACGAATGTGCAGTTCCCCTCGATCGGAAGACGTGTCAGCGACCGTCGCGCGACGTCGTAGACCACCACCGTGTCGGTGGCGCCCCAGATCGTCGACGCGACGCGGGTGCCGTCCGGAGAGAGCACCGGGTTGAACCAGGGCAGCAGCGGCGCACCGATGGGCGAGCTCCTGCCCGTCCGGTCGATCCAGTCCAGCTCGATGCGCGCCGCGCGCGCGCCTCCCGGAACGAAGGCGAGGGTCCCTGCGTCCTGTGCGATCGCGTATTGAGCGGCCCCGCTGCTGGGCTCGGTCATCACGCCGCTGGCGACGCTCACGGGCTCGCCCGTGACGCTCCCGGCACGGAGATCGAACGGCACGGCGAGAATGGCGTCGCCGCGCGCGAACACGATCTGGCCGGAGGGCAGGTACTTGGCGAAGGACCCGCCGTGAATGAGGGTCTTCCACGTCCCCTTCTCGACATCCAGAAGGGCGATGTCCGCCTGGTCGAACGACGTGATCCCCTCCTTCTTGATGGTGAACAGCACGTGGCGCGCGTCGGGGAGGACGCTCGGCCAGCGATGGGACACCTCGCCCTTCGACGCGTCCGGAACGGTCAGGGTCTCGAGCGGCCCGCCCTCCTCTTTCACCAGGACGAGTCCCGATTTCGCCGCGGGCGCGAAGACGATCCCGCGAGTCGACCAGGACGCGCCCTTCGAGAAGCTCGTACTCTCGGCCAGCTGGACCGGCGGTCCGCCCGACAGCGGGATCTTGTAGATCCCCGCGCACGAGCAGCCGAGCCACTTGCCGTCCGGGGAGAAGAACGGATCGTAGATTGGCTTGTCGCACGGTGATTCCACGCGGTGCGCGCGGGTCTCGTCCGCGCGGCGCACGTACAGGCCCACGGCTTCGGGTATGGTTTTGGGATCAGTGGGAGATGGGCCGATGTAGGCGATCGTCATCCCGTCTGGCGAGATCGCGAGCGTCGCGGCGTCCTCGTAGGGCACGCGCGGAAACTCCGGATCGCTCACGTCGGCCCGCAAGGGGGCGCGAGGCGCCCGGCCTCCGGACGACGTCGTCCCGCGTCGCGTGACCAGGGAGGCGGCGAGAGCGACGGCGAGAACGCCCGCCACCGCCCAGGGAAGGACCTGCTGTATCCGCGCTCGACGCGGCCGCCGGATGCGCCGGAGGCCGGACGTGCTCCACTCGCGGGCGTCCCGCGCGCGCTCGAGCTCGATCCGGACGTCTCCGCTGTCGCGCACGCGGTGCTTCAGGTCTTTCTCCAGGCAGCGCTCGAGCAGCTCGCGCACGCGCGGCGGAGTGCGTGCGGGAAGGGCATCCCAGTCCGGATCCCGCTCGAGGATCTTCGCGAGGACGTCCGTCGCCGTGTCGCCGTCGAAGGCGCGCCGTCCGACGAGGCATTCGTAGAGCACGCAGCCGAGCGACCAGATGTCGGAGCGCTTGTCGACCGCCCGCCCGCGCGCCTGTTCGGGGCTCATGTACGGAATGGTGCCGAGGACCATCCCGGGCGTCGTGTGCTGGGCGGTGATCGTCGGCGAGAGCTCGATGTCCGCGGCCGGCGCCGGCTCGTTCGCCGGCTTTGCAAGACCGAAGTCCAGGATCTTCGCCTTTCCGTCAGGGGTGATCTTGACGTTGGCGGGCTTCAGGTCCCTGTGGACGATTCCGTTGTCGTGCGCGGCCTCGAGGCCCCCGGCGATCTGCTCGACAATCGCGAGCGCCTCGTCGATCGGCAGCGGCCCCCCCCTCAGGCGCTCCGCGAGCGTCGGCCCCTCGACCAGCTCCATGACCAGGAAGTGCGCGCCCCCCTCGTCCTCGAACCCGTAGACGGCGGCGATGTTGGGATGGTTGAGGGAGGCCGCGACGCGAGCCTCGCGACGGAAGCGCGAGATCCGCTCGGGATCGTTGGCGACGGCGTCCGGGAGCACCTTGATCGCGACCTCGCGGCCGAGGCGCGAGTCGCGCGCACGATACACCACGCCCATGCCGCCTATTCCCAGCCGCGAGAGGATCTCGTAGGGACCGAGCTGCTCGAGCGCCAAGGACTGCGGAGGCTCGAGGGCGAGCTCCAGAAGGCACGCCGGACACTGCGTCGAGGTGGCGGCGGAGCCCGCCGCAGACTCGGCGCCGCAACGCGAGCAGCGGCCGACCGTGTTCATGAGACCGGGGCCTGTCTTTCCCGCGGTCCTTCCCGCGAGGTCCGTTCATCCGCGGATGACAATGAGCTCCCCCCAGGGGGACGGCGGCGAAATCCGGGCTCCTCTTACGAAGACGAAGAGGCCGGCAGGCCCTATCTTACGGCGTCGCCCGAAAAATCTTCCATCTGGGTGTAACGAAACGGACCGCCCGCTTTAGTAGCCGGTGAAAGAGAGAGGTTCCGAAGAACGGTCCCCATGGATCTGGACGGAACCGTAGGAGGCTACGATGAACGCCACCCGAACGTCCTTTTCGCTCAAGTCCGCCATCCCGATCGGCCTGCTCCTGCTGCTCGTGAGCATCCTCTGCGCGAAGGCCGGTCAGGACGTCACCGTGAAGATCCCCTTCGACTTTCAGGCAGGAAACACGCACTTCGCTCCGGGGACGTACGTCCTGTCGCTGGACCAGGCGCTCGCGGGCTCGGTGACCATCCAGAGTGCGGACCACTCGCGCCGGGCTACGCTTCTGACGGGCAAGTCCCTCTCTTCGAGCGTCGAGTCCGCCCCGGTCGTGATGTTCCGCACCTACGGCGATGTCCGCTTCCTGTCGGCCGTCCAGGGAGAGAGCGCCAGCCGGAGGTGGGAGATCGTGGCGTCCGAGGCCGAGACGACCCTGGCCCGGAATTCCGCGCAGCCCGTCGTCGCGAGCTTCAAGGCTGCGAGCACGGACACGGACGCGGGCACCAAGTAGGGACGCGGCCTGTCAGGGGCAGTCGCGTCCGGTGCGCGGGACGCCTGCGCTGTTCGCGCCGAGCGAGCCGAGGTTCAGCGGGAAGGCACATCCGCTTTGGGCGCGGGTCAGATAGAAGTAGGTGAGCCCGGGGGCCGGCGCCCCCGGGTCGTTTGCCGTCCGCGAAAAGGGCTGTCCACTGGCGTGCATTCCGCGAACAGAAAGTCCCCCGCGGCTGTCGGAAACGACGGGAAAGACGGACAAGGCTGCGAACGCTCATCGACGGAATTCAGAGACGGAGGCCGTCGGAGACCCCCCAAAGACCCAGCTGCCGGAGACTCCGCCCCGCACCCGGCCCCCCTTAGCCCAGCCCGGGCAACCATCAGCCCGGGAGTCCAGCCGGAGTTTCTGCGTCGAAGTCTTAAGCCTCCCGGCTGCGGGAGGTGCGGTTGCCGCGGCCGCGCGAGTTGATTCCGGCGGCCCTCTCGGATGCGCCCGCCGCCTCTTCCAGCGGGGGGATGACGGCCTTCATGGCTCCCGCCACAGCTCCTGCAAGAACCTTGGCTCCGATCCGCTTGGCCGTCTTCTTGACGGTCCCGCCCTTGCGGGTCGACTTCGCGGACTTCGACTTCGCGCGGCTCGTCGAGCGCGACGTGCCTCGCCCGGCTGCGGCGCGTGACTTCGTGCCCGATGTCCCGCGCTTGGCGCTCGCGCGGCTTCTTCCACTTGACGATTTTCTGCCTGTCTTGGCGGCCATCATGGTCTCCTCGAGTTGGACTTCGTTCGCTGCGACGTGCGTCTGCGACCGGGGGTTTTCGTGCTCACCTTCCTGCGGGGCTGCCGTGCTCGTTTCATGTCCGCCAGCAAGCCCGCAAAGTCGACGCCGAACAGCTGCTTGATGTTGGCCTGGAGGCGAGGCATCACGAGGTCGTTGCCGACGGTGGAGAGCTCCTCGACCACTGCGTCGGCGAAGCCGCCGAGCGACGAGGCCTTCCGCCCTTTGCCCTTGCCGCCTGTCTGCGAGCCGAGTGCATACCCGACGGCGAAACCCGCCGCAAGGGCGCCCAGGCTCCAGACGACCGGCTCGCTGGCGAACTGCTCGCGGAAATCGGAAACGCCTTCGATCACGTCTTTGGCGCCCTGGACATGACTGTCGACGGTCTCCTTGATCTCGGACACCGTCGCGTCGATGGATCCACGCGCCTTCGCCATCCGCCGCTCGAGAGCCCTCTTCTCCATCGTGGCGCCGTCTTCGTCCGTCACGGAACCCTCTCCTTGGCGATCCACCGCTTGTCCAGCTCGATCTCCTTGAGGCTTCTCTCCGGACGGACGCCTTCCCGCAATCGACGGATGCTCGCCACGATGAGAAGGCCTCCGGCCAGCAGGGCGGCCAGCGCCACCACCGCGAATCCCGCGGCGTAGCGCCCCGCCTCACCCATAGCGGCCGGCATCAGCGTCGAGAGGACGAAGCCGAGGGCCATAGCAAGCAGCCCTGCTCCCACGCTCGCCGCCACGACTCCTGCGACCAAGAGCACGGAGTTTCGGGCGAGGGCTCGGATGTCCTCGATCACCTCGAGCTTCAGGAGGCCGAGCTTGGCCTCGAGCAGTGTCAGGACCTCCTTGCCGAGGCGCGCGAACAGCTCGGGGAGGGTCTCGGAGGTCTTCGAGGCGGTATTCGCGTTCTTCGAGGTCTCCATCCGCTTCGTTGAAAGGCAAGACATGTGCCAAGCGACCGGCAAGGCATCCTGATTGCATGAGTGCGTCTCGTGGCGGACTCATCCCCGCCCGCGGAGGCACTCATGCAGGAGGTCATCATGGAGCTTGGGAAACTTTGCAAAGTGGCCAGTGAGCTCGAGCGGAAGTGGGATCTCGCGGGCAAGGACTACCTAGGAAGCAAGATGACACAAGTCGCATACGAGGAGATCGTGAGGCGGTACCTCGATTCCGTGAGGCGTCTCGAGTCCGCCTTGAGCCGTCATCTGGTCGCCTTATCGGAGGAGACGGCGCGGGACGCGGACCTTGCCGTGCCGGGACGGGAGCAGGATCACCGAGAGACCGACGCGTAGAGCGCCTGCCCGCCAGGCAGGGGCCTTGCATCAAGTCCTGACAGATCGGTCAGACACTGTCCGGGGGAAATCCTCTTCACAGATCAGCTATTCACGAGCGCTCTCACTCACGCACGAGCGCTCAGCTCACGACCGCTCGGCTCACGACCGCTCGGCTCACGACCGTCGGCTCACGAGCAAGCCGCTGTGCTGCGGGGAGCTCCGGAAGAGCCTGTGCCGAAGGTGCCGACTCCGCAAGGGTTCGACGTTCGGACCAGATAGTAGAAACCGGTTCCCGGCGCGGGCACGGCTGCGTCGGTGAGCGTTCTCGCAAGCCCGTCGTTCGCGAGGCAGACCTCTGCGGCGCCCGAGCCCGGCGGTAGCTGCGACAGCGCGCCCCGCACGACGTCGTAGCGGGCGCCGCTGCCCGACCCGGCGACGGCGCTGTTCCACTCCAGCTGCGTGCGCGCGCGGAACCGGACGCTCCTCACCTCGCGGGGAACGACGAAAGCCGTCGCGTCGGCGGGAGCGCAGTCGAGCGGGTCGCGCATGCCGTCGCGATCCGTATCCGGATAGTCGGCGTCGTTCACGTGCCAGACGATCTTTGCGTCGTTCTGGGTCGCCGAGAGGACGTCCGCATCCCCGTCCCCCTCCAGATCCGCGGCGAACACCGAGCGGGCGCCCATGGCGGCGGTGGAGATCGCGCGCTTGGTCCATGAAGGGGGCGATCCGCCGTCGTTCTCGTACCACGCGATCGTGTTGTCGAAGAACGATGAAGACAGGAGATCCATGTCGGCATCACCGTCGAGGTCCGCCCCGTACACGCTCGTCGGGAGATCCACGGTCGTGGACACGACGTGCTCGGTCCACGCGGGCGGCAGGGCGCCGTCGTTCTCGTACCAGGTGAACCTGTCGCTGTCGTGGCCCGCCGCCAGGATGTCGGGGTCGCCGTCGCGATCCACGTCCAGCACGGCGATGGACTCCGCGACGGGCGGATTGGCGACGAGCAGGCGCTGCTTGAACGTGGGCGGAGACCCGCCGTTGCTTTCGTACCAGGAGACTCCGGAAACGAGGTCGAGGTCTCCGTCCTGGTCGATGTCGGCCGCTTCGACGTTTTCGGAGCCTCCGCTCGGGAGGACCCGAGCCGTCCAGAAGTTCGCGAAGCTTCCGGTGTTCTCGTACCAGACGACCTTGCTGTCCGAGCCGCGGACCGTGATGGCGTCGTTGTCCCCGTCGCCGTCCAGGTCGGCCGCCCAGACGTCGACCGTCAGGGTGGCGGTGCTCGTGATCGGCCTCGACGTCCAGGTTTCCCCGTCCCCGCCGTTGTCCCACCACTTGATCTCGTCCCTGTTGAAGGCCGACGAGAGGATATCGATGTCGGCGTCGGGGTCCACCCGGGCGGCGAAGGCCGCCTCGGCCCCGTCGTCGAAATCGGTCAGGACGTGCTCGACCCAAGGACCCGGGGGGTGGCCGCCGTCGTTCTCGAACCAGGCGATCCTCCCGCTGTAGTTCGCCGAGTAGATGTCCATGTCCCCGTCCCGGTCGATGTCCTCCGTCCGGACGTCGAACGGCAGGAGGCCGTTGATCACGGTGTTGATTTGTCGCTTGGTGGAAAAGCTGGGAGGCGCCGCGAAGATCGGGACCCCCATCAATAAGAGGTAGACGGCGATCGGGGTCACGAATCGCACCGCGCGAAGACCGGTCCGTAGGGTCGCCATGGCAGTCCAGCCTCGGACGAGAAGGTGCTTCCTATTTACGACGAAGCGGCCTCCATGCAAGGGGGAATGCGCTCAAACGAGTCTCCGGTGCGGCGGTCGGCTCCGCGCCGGGGCGGCACACGCACGCCGCACGCTCACCGCGATCGATTGATGATAGACCCCTAACGGGACCGGCGAATTCCGGGAGGGCTCACGCGCCCTCCCGGAGATCGTTAGGAACGCCGGGACCCGGGGGATATGGGTCCGAAATTCAGTTCCGAGCCGCCGATGGGGCGCGGCGCGGCCACGAGCCGGAGCCGCGCATGCCCGGCAGGCTCAGCTGGGGTCGCAGGCGTCACCGAGCGCGTCCCCGTCCGCGTCCTCCTGTCCGGGGTTGGCGACCGTCGGACAGTTGTCGAACTTGTCCTGAACGCCGTCCCCGTCGGCATCGGGGTAGTTGCAGGGATACGGGTTCGGCTGCGCCGCGTTCTGGCTGTTGCGGCCGGGGATGGATTCGCCGCACTGCGTACGCCGCGTGACGAGGTAGTAGAAGGCGACACCCGCCTGGGGCCGCACGGCGTCGAGCGTGCTGGTCTCCTGCGTGGGACCGTCGATGCAGACGTGGTTGTAGGACCACGGCAGAAGGCTTCGCCGCGAGCCCCGGTAGACGTCGTACGCCCCCGGCGCATCCGTCCAGGAGACCGTCGTCACCCCGCCGCCCTGCGCGACCCGCAGGGACGCGTTGATCTCGGAGACGACCACCGGGTTCGAGCCGACGCACGCGCCGCTGCTGCAGGTGTCGGTCTGCGTGCAGGGATCGACGTCGTCGCAGGCCGAGCCGTCGGGCTTGGTGGGATGCGCGCAGGCGCCTGAGCCGTCGCACTGGTCGAAGGTGCAGGTGTCCGCGTCGGCGGTGCAGAGCGTCCCCGCAGGCACGTGGTTCGCCTGGCACGCGCCCAGGCCGTCGCACGTGTCGGGGCTGTCGCAGACCGTGCTCGAGGCGCTGCCGCACGCCGTGCCCGCCGCCGCGTTGCCGTGGGCGCAGAGGCCGGCGCTGCAGGCGTCGACGGTGCACGCGTTGCCGTCGGACGCGCAGCTCGTACCGTCGGTCGCCAGATTGGGCACGCACGTGCCCGCCCCGTTGCAGGTATCGGGATGATCGCAGTCGGCGTCCGAGGCGCTGCCGCACGCGGTCCCCGACGCGGCGTTCGTATGGACGCAGGTCCCTCCCTGGAAGGAGTCGACCGTGCACTCGTTGGCGTCGTTGCAGCTCACGGTGAAGAGGCCGTCGTCGAGGGCGGTCGGGATCGTCCCCTCGTTCACATCACCGGTCGCGACGTCGAGAGCGGTCTGCTGCCCATGGGCGCCGATCACGGTGCCGTGCAGGTCCAGGACGAGCGGGCCGCTCGCGGCCGTCGCACCGTAGAGCGCGATCTGCGCGCGTCCCGGCTCGGAGAGGTTCACGAGCATCGTCCACCCCGGCGGAAGGACGGACGGCGTCACGGCCGTCGCCTGCAGAACGAGCGGGTTCCAGCGAAGGTCGAGATCGAGCGAGAGCGACCCGGCCGGGAGGTTCGCCGTCACGGGGATCGCGATGGTCGATCCGTTCTCGCCGTCGGCGTCGTCCGGCATCGCGATCGTCGCCGCAGCGCTCACCGAGAGCGTTCCGACGGTCGCCGTGGAAGGGATGTTCCCCTCGTTCAGGTCGTGGCGCACCAGCGTCACCGGCGTGGAGCTGCCTGCGGCGCCCAACGCATGGAAGCGGATCCACACCACTTCCCCCGAGCCCGACAGGGGCGTCGGGCTGAAGATCGAGATCGCCGCGAGGCCGGGCTCGAGGATGTTCCACTCGATCTCGAAGGCGCTCGTGTACGAGGTGGTGAAGACCTCCGTGGGGAGGGCCACGGCGGGGTCGTAGCTCACCTGGAGATCCAGGGAGAGGACGCCGTCCGACGGGCTGATCGTGACGGGCACCACCGCGTCTCCGGCCGGAGGCACGGAGAGAGAGGCCGGCACGCTCGCGACGCTCGACGCGAGGGCGGGAGCGGCCGCGCATGCCAGCAGGAGAACAGCGAGTGCGAGCGATGACTTCAGCGACGCCTTGATGATCTTCATCGACAATTTCCTCGATCCGGCCGCCGTGGGGGGGGACACGGGCGGCTCTGTGTGCGCGCGGCTCCGGTGCGAAGCGTGAGGGCCCCGGGAGGATCGTCCCTCCCGGAGCCGTGGATGCATCGATGAAAGCGTCTACTCGCTGGTGTGGATCTTCGGAGCGCTCGTCGTCGAGGGGCCGCCCCACGAGATGGGGATGAGGCCCTCGTTCGCCTGGGCGTCGACCCGGAACGGCATCCCCGAAGGAGCGGACGTCGTGTACGTCACGTTGAAGAGCGCGCCGGTTCCCTCGAGGGGCGTCACGCCGTAGAGCGCGACGGCGTAGCCGGCGTCGGCCTTGCTGCCGATGGCGGAGAACGCGGACCCGATGCCCGTGGCCGCTACGCTCTGGACCTGAACGACCGAAGAGTCCAGCTTCAGGAGAACGTCCAGAGCGAGGATGCCGTGGGCCTGCTGAACGCCCAGGGCGATCGTGTAGCTTCCGTCGGGATTCTTGACGGGGCCCGAGGCGAGATACAGCGTCGCGCCTCCCTTACCCTTCGCGCTTGCCCAGCTGCCGGAACCCGCTTCGAGGGCGGTCGCCGGGATGCGGACCGTGGACTCGGCGAGCGCTGTCTCCGCCGCCGCCTCGAGCGAAGGGGCGGGCGTCTTCTCGTCCATCGACTGTGCGAAGGCGGGCGCCGTCCAGTTGCCGGTGGTGTCGCCGTAGAGGATGCCGAGGAAGCTGTAGTCCTCGCCGGCTCCCGTGAGCGGCGTGAAGGTGCGGCTCACCGGACGGAAGGCCCAGTCCGAGCCCGTCGCCGTCCGGACGGGGAAGGCGTACGCGAGGCAGGGCGCGGCGACCGCCTTCTGCGCGGTGAGAGCGGCGTCGAAGGAGCTGATGGTGCCGTTGTTGGAGACGTCGGCGGCGATGCGCTGGTTTGCCGTGAGAGTCACGATGCCGATGGCTCCCTGAGCGGTCTGCGTGGCGTCCGCCGCGGTGATCGAGTTGTGGCACTCGGTTTCGTCCGTCATGACCCGGACGGACGCCGGCGTGAGGGTGACGTTGCCGCCCTCGTCGGTGAAGCTGTAGCTGCCCGCCGCATCCGTCGGGACGGAAGCGCTCGCCTCGAGGGAGCTCGTCCGGGTGACGTTCTCGTCGGGAATGCCCTTGAGGCTGGGCTCGGCGCCGCCGACCTGCTCGCGGTAGTAGCGGACGGTGCCGTGGATGTCGCAGGAGGCGTTGGTCGCGTGGCTGCACGTGCCTGCCGGCTCGGCGCACGTGTCGTTGGTGCAGGAGCTGCCGTCGCCGCAGTCGACGGGCGTCGTCACGCAGCTTCCGCCGCCGTTGCAGTGGTCGCCGGTGGTGCATCCGAGGCCGTCGTCGCAGGGCGTCGCGGCCGGCTGGAACTGATCCGCAGGACACGCCGCCGCGACACCGTCGCACGATTCAGGCACATCGCAGGATCCGGCCGCCGCCCGGCAGACGGTCCCGGAGTTGCCGGGCACGAACTGGCAGCCGAGAGACGGATTGCAGGAGTCGACGGTGCAGACGTTGCTGTCGTTACAGGGAACGTTCGCGGGGGTGAGCTCGTCGGCGCCGATGTCCGGCGTCGCGCCGCGCGCCTGGTTGTCGAAGTCGACCGTCACGGAGGCGATCGAGACGCCGGCGTTGTTGACGGGCGAGGCAGGCGACACGCACTGGTTGATGTGCAGGTCCGACGTCGAGATGAACTGTGGATCGACCGCGATGGAGGCGAGGTCCTTCGGGGCTCCGATTGCGGTTCGCCACGCGGTCAGGTCCAGCCTGTCGGCACCCCCGATGAAGCCCAGGATGGGCGAGCCCGCTCCTCCGACGAAGTAGTCGTTGTTGTCGATGAGCGAGTAGGTGGTGCTCGCGCCGGCCGAGTAGATCGCGTAGCACTTGTCGGTCGTCGAGGACGAGTTGTCGAAGCTGTTCGAGAAGACGTTATCGCGGACGTCGGCGTTCGTGATGGGCCCGCTGTTGACGAACAGGGCCGCCGATCCGGTGGCCAGGTTGTTCCCGCTGTGAGAGCCGAACAGGTTCACCGAGTTGTGATAGACGCGCAGGGTGTCCGTGAAGCTATCCAGGTCGATACCCATGGGCCACGTGCTGTTCGACGCCGTCGGATTGGAGACGATGTCTGCGACGACGTTGTTGACGATCGTGATGTTGGCCTGCGTGTTGCTGCTGTTCACGATGATGCCACGGGCCCCTGCCCCCGTCGTGCCCGTCCCTCCGAAGGTATTGGAGATTCCCTGGATCCGGTTACTGGAGACGGTCACTCCCGTGACGGTCCCGCCGGTGAGCACGATGCCGGCGATCGAGCTCGTCCCCGTTGCGTTCGCCGAGGAGGTCAGATTGGTGATCGTGTTGCCTGCGACCGACCCGCCGATCACTGTGTTGTTCAGGACGATCCCGGCGGCGCCGGAAGTTGCCGTCGTGGTGAGATTCTGGACCGTGTTGCCCGAGATGGTGGGGGCCGTTACGGACTGCACGAGCATTCCGGCAAGACCGAGGCTGTCGGATCCCTGGGCTACCGGCCCGATCGTATTGCCGGTGATGTTCAAGCCGTCGTCCAGGCCCGCAGCCGGAGTATTCGCCAAGTTCGGACCGAGTACGTGGATGCCGTAGGAAACCCTGGTGATCGTGTTTCCCCGGATCGTGCTGCTGTCGTTGTCGGCGCCTGCCGTGTTCGGAGAGGCGCCGCCGATCGTGATCCCGTAGTTTCCTGCCGTGTTCGCGCCGCCGACGATCGAAAGGTTCCGGATCGTATTGCCGGTTGCGCCGGCCTGGAATCCGAGGGACGCAAGATGGATCGCCGCGGAGCCGCTCGTCGTGCTGGTGTTCTTCACGGTCAGGGCGTTGCCACCCGTGTTCAGACCGTCGATCGTCACCCGGTCGGCGCCGTTCAGCTTGATCAGCGCGCCGGTCAGGCTGCCCGAGATGGTTCGCGGTGCGCCGCCGCCGGGGCGGATGGTCAGCGTGAAGCTGCCGCCGGAGCCGGCCGGCGGGTCCTCGGCCCACTGGTTGAGGGCGTTGGCGCCGGTCTCGGCCGTCGTATCGCCGAGGATGTCGATCGTGAGGTTACCCGTGAGAACGCCGGCATTGATCGCCGCGAAGAGGCCGCCCGCGTTGGTCAGCGAGGCGTAGTCGCAGCCGGAGGAGCAGACAGTGTTCGTGCCGGCGAACGAGGCGGCGGTGACGTAGCTATTCACCGGCGCACCGATGGGGAAGGCGGCCGAGGTGAGCGCCACGCTCGAGGGCGCCGCGGCGAACGCGCCCTGGTAGATCCCGACGTTCGGCGTCGGCGCGCTGTCCTGCGCGACGACGAAGTACTGGATGGTGTCCCCGGGGTTGACCGATCCGGCGTTGAGCAGGGAGTAGTCCATCGTGAAGGTGAAGGGTGACCCGCCGCTGCCCACCGCCTCGGTGTACTTCCAGCCGGTCACATCGTTGGGGTCCGTCGACTTCTTGTAATAGACGCGCGGACGCATTCCGGAGGCTGTCGCCACCCCCGTCAGGTCGGTGGCGGTCGCCGTGAACGTCCGTGTCGAGGCGGCGGCGCCGGTGCCCAGGAAGGTGTAGGAGACCGCGGGAGGCGTCACGTCGCCCGCGCCGGCGCCTTCGAACTCATCGGCGCCCAGGTCCGGGGCCGTGCCGGTCCCGGTGTAGCCCGGGCTCCCCTGGCGCGTCTCCCCGTCGTAGTCGTTCGTGACGCCGGGGCCGAGGTCGACCCCGTGGCTCTCGAGCTGCGTGGGAATCGATGGATTGACGTGCAAGAACGAGGGGCTGCTCCCGTTCACGACCTCCAGGAACGGGGGGTTTTCGGAGATGGACGCCGTCTCACGCGGCGACACCTGGGACCAGAAGCCTCCCATCGTGTAGGTCGCCGTTCCGTCCCAGTACACACCGCTCGTTCCGTAGAAGTCGTTGTTGTTCGAGGCATTGTCGTAGAAATACGGGGCTACGTTCGAACGCCACAGGGCGACCGCGCGCGCACCGCCGGTTGGGTTGGATGTGTTGAGCAGGACGTTCCCGCGCAGGAGCAGGACCACTCCGGAAGCCGCCTGCACGGCCGTCGAGGAGAACGCGCTGCTGGGTCCGGTGATGTACACCGTGTTGTCGTAGAAACTGGTCGTGGAGAGCGAGCTGGAGGAGGTCTGCAGACCGATGACGGTGGCGCTCGTCGCGCTCGTCGGCGCCGAGCCCGCCGTCAGGTTCCCGACGATGTTGTTGGAGAAGGTGCTCGACGAGGATGCCGCGTTCAGACCGACGACGGTTCCGGTCGTTGTCGCGCCCGTCAGGGAGAGGTTGTAGACCTTGTTCCGGAAAACGCTGGCTGTGTTTGCTGCGCCGCCTCCGGTGATGCCGACGACCTGGGCGGTCGCGAGCGACGACGTGAGCCCACTGATCACGTTCTGGCTCGCGGTCGCATTCAGGGTTCCACCCAGACCGATGGATCCTCCGAGCTGGATTCCTGTCGCAGATCCCCCGGTCGAACTGAGTCCGCTGACCGTGTTCGACGTGAAGAAGACGTTGATCGTGACTGGAGGCGGGCTGCTGGGTGAGCCGACCGCCATTCCCGTGACGCTCCCGCTCGTGCTGAGGTTGCTGACGGTGTTGGAAGTCACGTGAACGGTCGAAGTACTCGCGACGCCGATCGTGATGCCGGTCTGAGTGGAGCTCGAGGAGAAGTTCGAGACGGTGTTGGAGATCACGTCGTTCGTCGGACCGTTGGCCACGCTCAGGCCGGTGAGTGCGGACGTGCCTCCCGTGAAGTGGTCGCAGGTGTTTCCCTGAACGGTCTTGGACCCACCGTCCTGGTTCAGGATGCAGGTGATCGCGGTGGCGCCTGTCACGGTGATGTTCGAGAAGTTGTTGTTGCTGGTGGTCTGGGTGGCGTTCGCCCCCGTGCCCGTGAAAGCGTTGATGCCGAAGACCGTGCCGCCGGCCGCGGCCTTGTTGAAGCTGGGGGTCGGAGATCCCGCGATTGCGTTGCCCGTGATGGTTTGGGTCGCCGTCCCGGTCGAGGGAAGCGAGGCCTGGACGCGGATCAGATACACCGTATTCGTGGTGTTCACGTTCAGTGCGGTGAAGGTGTTGTTGGTGATGGTCTGTGACTTGACCTGGGTCGGCGAGATGATGTTGATGTAGTCGTGCTCGTTTCCGGAGCCTGCCGCGGAGGCGGCGTAGACCACGCCGCGGAAATCGTTGTGATTGATCGTCATGTCCGCCGCGCTCGTGCCGGCGCTGTTGACGATTCCGAAGAGGGCGTTGGACTGACCGCTGCCGGCCGGGATCACGCCGTTGTACGTGACCAGGCCGCCGGTCGCGTCCCCGAGCCGGTTGTCGTTGATGTTGATCGCCGACGTCACCGCGCCGGCCTGCTGGATTCCCTGGAACGACAGCGCCGTGCCGAACACGGACATGCTGCGGAGCGTGTTGTTGTTGATGTTCGCGGTCGAGACGGCGGCGGTCGTGACGATACCAAACACCTGCGCGAGCGCGGTCGAGCTCCTGCTGGTCCCCGCGATCACGCTGTTGCCGGTGATGGCGAGCGTGCCCGTTCCACCGCTGTTGTTGATTCCGTGGAACAAGCCGCCGACGTTGCCGTTCGTGGTGCAGTTCTGGATCGTGTTGTTCGTGATCGTGATCGAGCCCGTCGCCGCATTGACGATGCCCTGGAGGGAGGTCGTGCCCGTCGTCTGCGGCGAAGTCGTCCCGACGGCGATCGAATCGGCCACGGTCGTGCTGCCCACCGTGTTCCCGCTGATCGTTACGTTGCCGCCGGTGCCGAAGGTGTCGATGCCCCGGACGACGTATCCGATCGCCGCCGCCGACGTATTGCCCGCGGTGATGCCGCCCACGTTGTTGTTCTGGATGGCGACCGTTCCGGTCGATGTCGCGTAGATGCCGTCAGTGACGCTGCCCGTGGTCGTCGAGTTGACCGTGATCGCACCGGTCGCTGTCGCGGAGCCGACCGTGTTGCCCGAGATCGTCCCGACGTTGACCGCGCCGCCGAGGACGCTGATCCCCGCGAAGGCGCCCGCCGAGGAAGACGAGCTCGTCGTGCTGGCCGTGGTCGAGAACTGGATCGCGGTGACAGTGTTCCCCTGAACGCTGGAAGCAGACGAGCTCGACACCGTCATTTCGATGCCGCGGTACAGGGTGGCCGCCGACGAGGTGTAGATCGTCTGACCGCTTCCGGCAGCCGAGCCGTAGCCGATCGTGTTGTTGCTCACGGTATATCCACCGCCGCCCGCCGTGACGATGTTGATCGCACGGTGCGTCACGGCCGCCGTGGAGGCCCGGCTCGCGGTCTGGAACAGCTTGTTGCCCGTGATGACCCACGCGGCGCTGTTCGACTTGAGGAAGATGCCGTTGGACGCGAGCGTCGGGCTGAACCAGTCCGAGATGTTGTTGTTCGTGATCGAGGCCGTGTTCGGGATACCCGGGGACCCGGCCGAATAGATCGCGTTGACGGGGTTGCCGGCGCCCGAGGCGGTGATGGTATTGGCGGTGATCGTGTCGTTCAGGTTGCCAAAGTCAAAACCGACATCGAAGACGATCGTCCCCGAGGACGCCCCCGTCTCCGCTCCCTTGATCGTGCAGTTCTGGACCGTGTCATTCGAGGCGTCATCGATGAAGCGGATCGTCGCCGCGCTGGAGGCCGTGCTCGTGTTCTCGAGTGTGAGCCCGTTTCCTCCACTGTTCAGGCCGTCGATGACGACGTTCGCGGCGCCATCGAGGTCGATCAGGACGCCTGCGACGGCACCGGTGATCGATCGGGTCCCGGCGGGGGAGATCGTGATCCCCGTGTACGAAGCGGAGCCGGATCCGCTGGCGTTCAGGACGGCGGAGGCCGACTCTGTCGTGTCCGCGCAGATCGTCAGCGTGATCGCCCCGGTCGACGTTCCCGCGTTGATGGCGGTGAACGCATCGCCGAGCGTCGCGTAGCCGGTCGGCCCGTTGTCGCCGCCGGTGGCCGTCAGCTCGACGTTCCCCGTCGTGCACGAGGCATGTGCCTGCGGCACGCCGAAGAGCGCGGCGGCGAGAAGGATACTGAGAACGAGGAACGGCGTCAGCGAGCGTCTTCTGGCTGTCTTCATGAATGGGTCCCCACCTGAGCGATTACCGTGCGTCTCCACGGGATGACTGAGCGTCTGTTCGAGAGCGGTCACTCGGCGATTGATATGCATTGACATGGTTTCCTGGTTGCGGGCGCGCGGCACGGGCGAGGCTTTCCCGCCGCTGCCTCGGGCAAGTTCGTCATGGACATGGGTGCCCCGAGGCGGCGATCTCCGCGTCGCGTGAGCCGGTCTGGGACGGCGCACCGGAGTTGTAGGTGCCGGCGCCCCCGCAGTTGACCGCCCGCAGCAGGTACCAGTAACCCTGGCCGGCCGCGAGAGGCTGGTTGTCGTCGATAGTGGTCGTGGACAGATCGTTGCCGAGACAGTTGGTGGTGGCGGTCGTGAAGTTGCCGCCGCTCGATTCGAGGACGACGAGGCTCCCGCGCACGGCGTCGTAGCCGGTCGCGCCGGCGATCGAGCCCCAGACGAGGCGCGCCACGCCGGTGCTCGGCTGGTGCACCGTCAACCCGGGAGGTCCGGATGGCGGGGCCGCGTTGTCGATGGTGCCGTCGCAGTTGTCGTCGATGCCGTTGCAGGACTCGGCGGAAGGAGTGCCCGCCGTGCAGCTGTTGCGGACGTGACCGTTCAAGCAGAAGGTCGCGCCGGTCCGGGCGCACGCGCCGACGCCGCAGCTCGTGGGAGATCCCACGAACCCTTCGTCCGCGGTACCGCTGCAGTTCTCGTCGATGCCGTTGCAGTTGGCGTCCGAAGCGCCCGGATGGACGCTCGCGCTCGTGTCGTCGCAGTCCGTGTTGTTCGCGACATACCCTGAAGGAGCCGTGGCGTTGGCGCACACGCTGAGCGGCGCGGCGGTGGCGTCGCCGTAGCCGTCACCGTCGGCGTCGACGTAGTAGTTCGTGGGCGGGTAGCAGTTCAGGTCCACCGTCACGATGGCCCCGCCCTGGGGATTGCAGGAGGTGTTAAAGGCGAACAGACCGTTCTTCGAGAACCCGAGCGATTGGCCGTCCGTGTTGTTGAACTGGAGGGTGCCGAAGGCGAAGGGGGTCAGGAAGGCGTTCTCGATCGGGAGCATCTCACCGGCGCGCGCGAGCAGGAAGAGCCCCTTCACCGGGTCCCAGGCGTACAGCACGCGGTCGTTGAAGCCCGGGACCACATCGCCGCCGAGCAGGTTGACCGCGAAGACCACCTGTCCGAGGTCGTTGAAGTAGGTCTGAAAACCGAGGAAGTTATCGAAGGTTGCGCCCTGGGTGCCGGGGGCCGGATCGCCCTCGCGGGCGACCTTGACCAGGCTGCCGGGCGTCCCCGTCCAGAGGCCCGAGTCGTTGGTGGCGTCCGCGGTGCCGCCGACCAGCTGGGCCTGAAGGAGGACGCGTCCGGTATCGTTGACGAAGTCGAAGAACCCGTTGTAGGCGGCGAAGCGGGCGTCCGTGCCCGGGGCGGGGTCGTTCGTACGGCTGACGAGCGTCAGCCCCCCGGTCCTGGAGCCCATGTAGACCGCCCGGTCGTTGACTCCGGGGACGGTGTCTCCGTGCAGGAGCTCCCCCGTGAACAGGTAGCGCCCGCTCCGGGTGAAGGCAGTGGCCGAGATGAAGGGGAACCAGCTGTTGTCCGCGTTGTTGAAGGTCGCGCCGATCGTGCCGGGGGCACTGTCCCCCTCGCGCATCAGCATGGTCCGGCCCACGCCGGGGGTGTAGAGCCAGATCGAAGCGTTGTTGGCGGGGGTGACGGCGCCACCGAGGGTCAGGTCGAAGAGGACGCGGCCGTCGTTGTCCATCTGCACGGTGCTGCCGCCGCCCGCCACCGTGACGCCGGGCATCATCGTGTCCCCGGCGCGCACCATGATCCCGAGCGAGCCGATCGGGCCCGTGAAGATCGCCGAGCCGTTCGATGGGGTCGTGTCCCCGCCGGACAGAGTGGTGCCGAAGAGGACGATCCCGTTCCGGTTGATCGCGGTGGTCTGTGTATCGACCGTGTTCGGGTTCCCCCCGAGGATGGGACCGTAGACGGCGCCGGCCGTGCCGGGGGCGGGGCTTCCCTCGCGGGCGATCAGGACAGGCGCGCCGGCGGGACCGCCGAAGATCGCGCTGTCGTTGGCGGGGACGACTCCCGGACCGGAGAGCCAGCTCGCCCAGAGCGTCTGATCGTTCGGGGCCCCGCGGAGATTGGAGATCCCGAGGTTGTTGCCGCTGTTGACCAGCGAGAGCCCCGGAAGCCCGGGCGCCGCGTCGGCCTGGCGGATCATCATCGCCAGGTCGGCCGTCGTGGTGCCCCGGAAGAGAGCGCGGTTGTTCGCCCCCGTGATGCTGCCGCCCTCCACCGTGGCGGAGAACCAGACCGACCCGTCCTCGGCGATGGAAGGAAGTCCGAACTGATACGCGAAGTACTCGCCCGGATACGAGAACCCGGGAGCGGGCCCCTCGGACCAGGCCACGATGTTGCCGTTCGTCGTGAGCAGCGACAGGGACTGCGCCGATGCGGACGTCGCCGTCAGGCACAGCGCGATGCCGAGGCCGGCGATGGCGACGAGGACCCGCAGGGGGATCACGCTCTCGAGTCTCTTTTTCATTTCACCTCTCCGTCGTTTCATCGGGTTCTCGGACCGTTCGGATGAGCGATCGAGCCGGGCCGTCACGGGCATACCGCCGTCGAAGCCAGCATCTCGGCGTCGCGCTGGCCGGTCTGGGACGGCGCGCCGGAGTCGTAGGTGCCGTGACCGCCGCAGCTCACGGGGCGGATCAGGTACCAGAAGCCGTCGCCGGCCGCCGCCGGGTCGTCGTCGTCGTACGCGTTCGCGTGCAGCGCGCTCTCGAGGCAGTCCTTCGTGGCCGTGGTGAAGTTGCCGTGGCTCGAGGAGAGAAGGGCCAGGCTGCCGCGAGCGATGTCGTACCCCGTCGCCCCTCCCACGGACGTCCACTGCAGGTGCGCGATGCCGGGGGCGGGCCGGCCCACGAGCAGCGCCGGGACCCCCAAAGGAACGGCTTCACTGCACGGGCAGGGTCCGATCGTGTCGCCGGCCTGGACGGCGCTGTTCAGTCCCGCGGGGAAGCTGACCGCCTGCGTCTGGGGGGCGCCGCCCCCGATCGGGACGTGGCAGACGACCGACGTCGGTATCTTCACCGCGTAGCCGATGTATCCCTGGATCGAGTTGGCCACGCCGGTCATGACCGTGGCGTCCGCCGACATGGCGTTCACGGACCCGAGAAGGATCCCGGCCGTGTTGATGCCCTGGGCGCTCAGGAGAGTGCCGAAGTTGGACCAGTGGAGCTGCGCCGTCCAGATCGTGGGAGCCTGGCCGCCGGTGGAGGAGTTCGTCGAATAGCCCCCGAGCAGGGTGCTGGTGTCGTTCATGCAGGAGGCATTGCCGGTGTCCCAGCCGGCGCCCAGGTTGCCCATCAGCTCGACCACGTGGGTCGTGTTGTTGTAGCGCCAGGCCTGCCCCGAAGTGGAGGATGAGGAGTGGCCGCTGACGTAGTGGCCGTCCCGGCTCACCTCGAGGGCTTCACCGATGAATTGACCTTGATAGAGGAGGACCGTGGGCGTCGTGCCGTTCCAGACCTCCGCGCGCCGGAAGCCCTGCGAGGAGTCGTCCCAGCCGGCGATCACGGACCCGTTGTAGTTGACCACGTTGGCGCGTCCGGCCGTGAGGAACGAGTTGGCCTTCGGAAGCACCACGGTGCCGCCGGCCGCGGTCCACTTGAAGCCGCGAATGCTGGAGGTGGCGCAGCCTCCCGCCCCGTAGGAGAGCCCGACCACCGTGGATCCGTCGCCGGAGATGTCGTAGGCGCTGCCGTACGTGACCCCGGCCCCCGCGCCGCCGTTGCCGCAAGCGACCGCGCCCGCGACCGGCGGGAGGACGGTCCAGGCGCCGTTCTGATAGATCGCGGGCTTCGTGGTGCTGTCGAGCGGGTCGATAGCATCGGAAACGATCTTGGTGCCGTCGTCCGAGATCCTCGCCTCGCCGGTCACGACGCCGCCGATGTTCGTGAAGAGGTTCGTGTTCAGATCCCAGCGGAAGGTGGCGCCGCCGTTGGAAGTGCTGCCCACGACGGTCGCTCCGTCGGGGGTGATGTCCATCGGAATGCTCGAGCTGGGAGCGATGAGGAACGTGGGCGCCCCCGTGTACTTGCCGAAACGGATGTTGGCGGTGACCGGCGATCCGGCCGTCACGGCCACGGTCGTCCAGGCGCAGGGGTTGTCGAGCGACTGGTCCGCGCTTTCCGTGGCGTCGTTGTAGTACTCCTCGGGACCGGGCAGCACGACCGCGTGGGGCACCGAGAAGGCGCCGATCGCGAGGTTGTCGACATAGAAGACGTAGCGGGCGCCCGGCGTCAGGTCGTTCAGGATGTAGGCCCCATCGGGCCCGGCCTGGCCCTTCGACACCTGTCCCGAGATGTACGAGCTGAAGTCCTCGAACGGGGCGTCGATGTTCCTCGCGATGACGTTGACCCCGGTGACGGGATTGCCGACGGCATCGAGGATCTGGCCGCTGATCGTCCCCCGGCTCGCCGGATAGCCGGCCGCGGGATAGATGTCCGAAAGCGCGGACCTGTCGTCGAGGCGGTCCACGGTCCCCATGTACTCGCCGGTATCGCCTTCCTCCGGAGTGCTGATCGGATACATCGTCTCGATCTGCGTCGGATTCATGAGAGCGTCGCTCCAGGGCGAGCTGCAGCCCGACGGCTGCGGTGCGTCCAGGATCGAGGCGTTCGCCACGGCGCCGTTGGCCTGCGAGTGCGCGAGGTTGAGCGCGTGGCCCATCTCGTGCGTGACGACCCCCTGGAAGCCCACGCCGTTCGGATCGCCTGCGTGGATCCCCGGTCCGCTGAGGACCATCCACGCTTCGAGGATCTCCGGCCCGCTGGCCGCGACGTTGTCGATGTTCGTGATGCCCAGGACGGCGGTGGGAGGCACCCCGAAGAAGTTCGTCAGGATGCTGCCGTCGCTGTCGTAGATGACGTCGATCCCTCCGCCGTTGTAGGGGCCGATGACCGACGTGACGTTGGCGAACGTGATGTCGCTCAGTCCGAGCTGGGAGACATCGCCGACGACCGCCGCACGGAAGCTGGAGGTCGGGACGCTCGACCACTGCCCCGCGGAGAACGTCACCATCTGGCCTGCCCGCTGATGGGAGAGGACCCCGAGGTTCCCCAGGTCCGTGTAGACGGGCACCTGACCGTTGGGCCACGTCGCCGGTCTCCAGGCGTACGGAATGCGGTTCTGGTAGTCGTAGGTGTAGAGGGGACCGCCCGCGACGGCGGCGGACGCGAGTGCGGCGGCGAACAGTCCGGCGAAGAGGCGTCCCGCGAGAGCGGATCTTCCGTGGGCGCTCATCGAGGGGTTACTCCAAGCGCGTTGTTGGCGTTGGGATCGAGCGTCTGGGTCGCGGGCGGCGCCGGGCTCTGGGGCCCGGAAGGCCGGGCGTGCGGATCGTTCGCTTCGGGCCGCGGCGGATTGCGCGGCAGGCTCCGGCCGTCGGCGAGGCTCATGCGGCCGGTCTCGATCCAGCGGTCGCGAACGGCGCGCCGCACGAAGGAGAGGAACGTATCGGGATTCGCGGCGCCGCCGATCGACATCATCTGCTTCTCGGCCGCGGTCGCGAGGCCCTTCTGGAGCCGGACGTTGTAGAAGAGCCCGGCGTTCTGCGATTCGTTGGCGAGCCGGCCCGGCGCAAGCGCGAACTTCCCCTGCGTGACGCCCGCGGGCATCCGGAAACCGGTCCAGGACGCCGAGGGGCGCAGGAACAGGACGACGCCCTCGCCGGCCGTGTACTTCGGGAAGCCGTCGGGAGCCGGCATCATCTTCCGCGTGCCGTCTGCGGACAGGCGCGGCGCCAGCAGACCGAACTGCCGGAACGTGTACGTCCCCGACAGCTCGCCCCGGATCGCCTCGGACACGTTGAGCGTGATCTCGGTGTACGCGATGCCGCGATCGTCGATGCCGTCGGTGACCGAATCGACGGTCCCGACGACGATGTCGTTGGACTGCTGCAGGAGCTGTGCGATGTTCGACTGGCCCGCCGACAGGGTCATCGCCCGCGACGCGCCGATGGCGGCTGCCAGTGTGCCCAGGACGGCCATAACGACGTGACCGACCGCTTTCCTCGTCATCTGAAATCCCCCTTCTGGTATCGCCGGGTCCTAACTCCCGGGACACGCTCTCGTGGCGTGCGCTCCTGATTTACGCCTGATCGGGGGGCGCAGCTATCGGTGGAAACCCCCAATAGGACGGCGGAATTCACTGTCGAGGGCCTGCACCGGCCCCGGCCAGGGTCGTTTCCGGGCTCGAACCGGGTTTACCCCGAGGCAGGGAGCGAAACTGCAGCGAGCCACGGCGGGCGCGGCCTCGGGCGCCGCAGCCGAGGGCGCGATCGGGGCGCTTGCCGGCGAAAGCGCTCGACGAGCGCCGAAGACCTTCCGGATGCGCGGGCCTGTCTGCGGGTTTTTTCCCGGCTTTTCCAGGGTCTGTACCGATGGTTCCTGGAGGCCTTACGCGCGATATTCACGCGGTCGAGGGAGGCCGATGATTTTGGCAAAGCAGCTTCGAGTGCTCATCGCCGACGAGAGCGGCGCCTTTCTCGCGAGCACCGTTCGATGGATCGAGGCACGCGCCGACCTCCGTCTCGTCGGAACGGCCAGGACCAGCACCGACGCCCTCGAGGCGGTCGATCGGCTGCGTCCGGACCTCGTGATCCTCGAGGCGGTCCTTCACGAGATCGACGGGTTCCAGCTCGCGCGCGCCCTCAAGGCGCGCAAGAATCCCCCGCTCGTCGTCCTCGTCACGTTCCACGCGAACGCCGCCGTGCGCGAGGAGGCCCTCGCGTCGGGAGCGGACGGATTCCTCGCGAAGTCGGACTTCAGCGACAGCTTCGAAGCGCTGCTCGACGAATGGAAGGGGCTCGCGGCAGAGCGCGCGACGGAGCGCGCTCTGGAGCCACCGGCCCCGCTCACGACTCCGGAGAGATCAGTCCTACCCGGATCGCGAACCGTACCAGACCCGTAAGGTCGTGGACGCCGACGCGCTCCATGATCTGCGCGCGGTGCGATTCGACGGTCTTCACGCTGAGCTCGAGCATCGCCGCGATCTCCTTCGACGACTTCCCCTCCGCCACGAGCTGCAGGATCTCCCGCTGGCGTGACGTCAGTCCCGCGAGCGGATCGGGCGCCGCATCCGCCGATCGCAGGAAGCGGTCCACGACCTGCCGCGAGATCTTCGGGCTCAGGTAGACGTCCCCGCGCGACACGGCCTTGATCGCGAGAGGCAGCTCGTCGTCGGCCGCGTCCTTGAGGAGGTATCCGGCGACGCCGGCGCGCAGCGCCTGCGCGACGTAGGCCTCGCCGGCGTGCATCGACAGGATCAGGATCTTCGTCCTCGACGAGCTCTTCGCCGCGCGCTCCGCGACCTCGAGGCCGTTCAAGCCCGGCATCGTGACGTCGAGGACCGCGACGTCGGGGTGGTGCTGCTCGATGAGCGCGAGCGCCTCGCGCCCGTCCCCCGTCTCCGCCACGATCTCGACCCCCGGCAGGGACGCGAGCACCGAGCGGATCCCCTTGCGCAGCAGCGTGTGGTCGTCGGCGAGAAGGACTCTCATGACGCGGCTTCCTCTTCGAGCGTCAACGGTACGTCGGCCCGGATCTCCGTGCCCTGACCCGGGGCGGACTCGATGTCCAGCCGTCCGCCGAGCGCCTCGACCCGCTCGCGCATGCCGAGCAGCCCCAGATGGCCCCCCCGGGAGGCCCGCCCCAGCGCCTCCGCCACGTCGAACCCCGACCCGTCGTCACGAACGCTCACCAGCAGCCTCCTGGCGTCGCGGCGGACCGAGACCGTGATCTGTCCGGGCGAGCCGTGGCGAAGGCTATTGTGGACCGCTTCCTGGACGATCCGGAAGGCCGTGATGGAGGTTTCCGGGCGGAGCCCCTCGGCGTCCGCGTTCGCCTCGACGCGGATCGCCACCCCGCTCCGCATCGATTGTCCCTCGGCATAGCCGCGCAGCGCCGGAATGAGGCCGAGCTCGTCGAGAAGCGGCGGGCGCAGATCCAGGGCCATCGCGCGCACGTGGCCGATCATCTCGTCTACCAGCCCGATGGCGTCCGCGATCCGCTCACCGCGGACGTCGACCGCGTCGGGAAGCCGGGAGAGCGCCTTGAGGTTGATCTTGACGGCGCTCAGCGCCTGGCCCATCTCGTCGTGAAGCTCTCGGGCGATCCGTCGCTTCTCCTCCTCCTTGGCGTCCTCGAGCTGGCGCGTGAGTCCCCGCAGCCGGCCGTAGGCTCCGTGAAGCGCCGCCTGGCTCGCGCGCGCCTCGAGCAGCGCCTTTTCGCGCTGGAGCTGCAGCGCCTCGAGCTCGCGGTTGCGCCGCTTGAGCGAGAGCGTGCGCGCGCGGAAGACCACCGAGACCACTCCGATGATGCCGAGCGCCGCGCCCAGCCGGAACCACCACGTCATCCAGAAGGGCGGCGTCACGCGGATCCGGAGCGGCGTCTTCGTCTCGCTCCATGCCCCGTGCGCGCTGCGCCCCCGCACGCTCATCTCGTAGGTCCCCGGAGAGAGATCGCTGAACGTGATCTCGCGCGTCGTTCCCAGATCGGTCCACGTGTTGCTCTTCCCCTCGAGCCGGTAGGCGAAGTGATGCGGCGAGCGGAAGTCCAGCACCGTGAAGGCGAACGACAGCGGCGTCCCGTAGGGGAGCTCGAGCCGCTGCGTCTCCCAGGGAGCGGCGGGCAGGCGCATGGGCCCGGTGAGCGTGCGGATCTCCGTGATCTGCGTCGGTACGAACGCCGGCTGCGTGAAGGGCGTTCCCGGCAGGACCGTGATCAGTCCCCTCGACGTGCCGAAGTGGAGGCCTTCTCTGCCGCGCCACGCGGCCCCCGGGTTGAACTCGACGCTGGGCAGGCCGTCGCCCAGTCCGTAGTTGCGGAACCGGCCGGTCACCGGATCGTAGCGGGACAGACCGTGACGGGTCGCCACCCAGAGCGTCCCGTCGTCCTCCTCGAGGAGCGAGGCGATGTTCTGGTTGATCAGACCGTCGTCGGTGGTGACTCGCGCCACCCGCCAGCGCGCCGCGCCGCCGTCGGCGGAGGCGTCCTCGGCGCCGTGCTCGATCTTCGCGAGGCCTCCTCCATCGGTGCCGACCCAGATCGTGCCCTTCCGGCTCTCCAGGAGAGCCGTGATGTGGTGGTGCCCGATCGTCGCGGGATCGTCGTGGGAGGGGAGGAAGCGCAGCGACTTCCCCGTCTCGCGGTCGAAGGCGTTGAGCCCCCCCGAGCGGGTTCCGACCCACAGCGTTCCGTCGGAGCCCTCGAGGAGCGCCGTGACGAAATCGTCGCTGAGGCTCGCGTTGTCGGCGGGATTGCGAAGGAACCGCGTGAAGGACCGGCCGTCGGGATCGAGCCGGTTGAGCCCCCCGCCGCCCGTCCCCACCCAGAGCGTCCCGGAGCGGTCGACGAGGAGGGCGTCCACGTAGCCGGGACCGAGCCCGCGCGGATCGGCGGGGGCGCGCGTGAACGTCTTTTCTCCGCGCGACGCGTCGCGCGCTCCGGGATCGATGCGCAGAAGGCCGGCCATCGACGCCGCCCACACGGTCCCGTCGCTGCCCTGGGCGAGCGCGAGCACCGTGTTGGTCGCGGCGGGCAGCTCCGCGGGCGGTGCGATCATCGCGAACTCGCCGCCCGGAGCCTCGCGACGGCAGAGCCCCTTTCCCCAGGTGCCGGCCCAGAGCCGGCCCTCGTGGTCCTCGAGGACCGCGGTGATCTCGCGGTACGGGAGCCCCGCCGTTTCGCCGGGCCGCCGCTCGAGGACGGCGTGGAACAGATCGGCGGAGGAGCTGAAGCGGTTGATGCCGCTCCCCCAGGTGCCGACCCAGAGGTCCCCCGCCCCGTCCGAGACGATGCACGACAGCCGGTCCGCCGCGAGGCTCTCGGCCCGCTCGGGATCGTGGCGGTAGCCGCGGCTCGACCCGCTCGCGGGATCGTAGGCGACGAGCCCGCGGTTCCAGGTCGAGATCCAGATGAGGCCGAGGGGATCGACCGCGAGAGACGTGACGATGGGGTTGTCCTTGCCGGGGGCGAGCTCGGGGAGGTCCAGCCGGTGCAGGGTTCCCTTCCCCTCGTCGAACCGGTAGAAGGCCGCCTCGGATCCGAACCACAGCGCGCCTCCCCGGTCCTCGGCGATGCCGAACATGAGCCGATCGGAGTCGGTCACGGCGGCGCCGGGATCGAGGGGGATCCGCGTCACGCGGCGGGTGTGCGGATCGATCCACGCCACGCCGCCTCCGACCGTCGCGATCCATAGCCGCCCTCGCCGGTCGAGCTCGAGCGCGTAGACGTAGTCGTGGGGGATGGTCGCGGGATCGGCGGGGTCGGCGTGCAGCCGCTCGAAGGTGCGCGTGCGCGGATCGAAGCGGTTCAGTCCTTCCTGGGTGCCGATCCAGAGGTAGCCGTCGTGGTCCTCGACGATCGCGTAGACGCTGTCGTGGCTCAGGCTCTTCGGGTCGGCGGGATCGTGCCGGAGGACGTCGAACCGACCTGTCGCGCGATCGAGAAGCGCGAGACCGCCAGTGTTGGTTCCGACCCACAGACGTCCTTCATGGTCCTCGCAGAGCGTGCGGATGGAGTTGTCGGGCAGCGAGCGAGCATCGCCCACCTCGTGCTCGAAGATCCGAACCGTATAGCCGTCCCACTCGGCCAGACCCTCGCGGGAGCCGGCCCACAGGAACCCGGCACGGTCCCGGTAGAGGGACGTGATGGTTTCGGAAGGGAAGCCGCGCTCCTCGCCGAAGCGCTCGACGAACAGGTCGCGGGGAAGCGCGGCG
>Ga0070671_100000153_pt1 | contig 45037 bp, 45 predicted proteins | sample KBSS73metaG_FD_65341 | JGI IMG/M metagenome (GOLD analysis project Ga0070671, IMG submission 65341) | Switchgrass rhizosphere microbial communities from Kellogg Biological Station, Michigan, USA - KBS S7-3 metaG | ecosystem: Host-associated > Plants > Roots > Rhizosphere > Soil ...
CGTGAGCGCATGCAGGGCCTTTGGCCGGCTCAGGGTGAGGCGCCCCACGCGGCCTTCCACGCCGATCAGGACTTCGGGGTCGGGCGATGTCCCGATCATGGCCGCCCCCTAAAGTCGGCGACGCCCGGCTCCGCCGTTCGAAGGCGAAGGTCCTCGTCGAGCCTGATATCCATGGGGCGGCAACTGTCGCGGCCGACGCGGGCCTGTCAATCGAAGCCCACTCCCGGCTTGCGCGCCGCTGTCGAAGGGTCCAGAGGCGAAAATGACATGTCCAAAGCGCCGCTCGCCCCCTACCCCGCCTTGAGGCTCCGTCGCCTGCGCCAGGCCGACTGGATCCGGCGGCTCGTGCGCGAGACGGCGCTGACGCCGGCCGACCTGATCTGGTCGGTGGTCGTCCATGAAGGCGAGGGCCAGGTCCCGGTGAGCTCCATGCCGGGCGTCTTCCGGCTGTCGCTCAAGGACGTGGCCGCGGCGGCCAAGGAGGCGCGCGCTCTGGGCGTCCCGGCGATCGCCGTCTTCCCCTACATCGACGGGGCGAAGAAGGATGCGACCGGCGCGCTGGCCCACGATGCCGACGGGCTGATCGCACGCGCGGTGAAGGCCATGAAGGACGCCGCACCCGAAGTCGGCGTGATGTGCGACGTGGCCCTCGACCCCTTCACCGACCATGGACACGACGGCGTGGTCCGGGACGGCAAGATCCACAACGAGGCGACCATAGAGCGGCTGGTGATGCAGGCCCTGATGCAAGCCAAGGCCGGCTGCGACATCCTCGCGCCCTCCGACATGATGGACGGCCGCTGCGGAGCGCTGCGTCAGGCGCTGGAGGCCGAGGGGTTCGCGGACGTGATGATCATGTCCTACGCGGCCAAGTACGCCTCGGCCTTCTACGGCCCCTATCGCGAGGCGATCGGCGCGGGAAAGCTGGGCGCGGGCGGCGCGCCCGCCGACAAGAAGACCTATCAGATGGACCCCGCCAACCGGCAGGAGGCCCTGCGCGAAGTGGCGCTCGACATCGCCGAGGGCGCCGACATGGTGATGGTGAAGCCAGGCCTGCCCTACCTCGACGTGATCCGCGACGTGGTGGAGGCCTTCCAGATGCCGACCTTCGCCTATCAGGTCAGCGGAGAGTACGCGATGCTAATGGCGGCCGCGCAGAACGGCTGGCTGGACGAAGAGCGGGCGATCCTGGAGACCCTTGGGGCCTTCAAACGCGCCGGCGCGACAGGCGTGATCAGCTACTTCGCCCCCCGCGCCGCGCGCCTGCTGGGCGCCTGACGCCGGCCTATTTCGGGGGATCGAGCCGGGCGACCAGGCTCGAGGTGTCCCAACGGCGGCCGCCCATCTGCTGCACCTCGGCGTAGAAGCCGTCCACCAGCCGCGCGAGCGTCAGCTCCGCCCCGTTGCGGCCGGCTTCGTCCAACACCAGGCCGAGGTCTTTCCGCATCCAGTCCACCGCGAAGCCGAAGTCGAACCGGCCCTCTGTCATGGTCTTCCAGCGGTTGTCCATCTGCCAGGACTGGGCCGCGCCCTTGGAGATGGCGTCGTAAACGAGCTCCGGGTCGAGGCCCGCACGCCTGGCGAAATGCAGCCCCTCCGCCAGGCCCTGCACCACGCCGGCGATGCAGACCTGGTTGACCATCTTGGCGAGCTGGCCCGAACCCGGCCCGCCCATCAGCCGCACCGCCTTGGCATAGACCTCCAGCACCGGGCTCGCCCCCTCGAAGACCTTCGGCTCGGCGCCGCACATGATGGTGAGCTGGCCATTCTCGGCCCCGGCCTGGCCGCCGGACACCGGCGCGTCGATGAATGCCGTCTTCGCCGCCATCTCCCGAGCGACCACGGCCGAGGTGGTGGTATGGTCGACGACGATCGCACCCGGCGGCAGCGTCTCCAACGCCTCGCCCACGACCTGGCGCACATCGTCGTCGTTTCCCACGCAGAGCAGAAAGATCTCGGCCGCGGCTGCGGCTTCGCCGACCGATGCGGCGGCGCGGCCGCCGTGGGCCTCGACCCAGCGCCGGGCCTTTTCGGCCGTGCGGTTGTAGACCACGACCTCATGGCCGGCCCGGGCCAGGTGACCGGCCATCGGGAAGCCCATCACGCCCAGGCCTGCGAACCCTAGCCTCATCCCGCCTCCCGCTGTCTCGCAAACGGCATCTTAACGCCCGCCGCCGATGCTGCCGTCTAACAGAGTTAATCGGGGTGAACCATGGCCGGCGTCGGCGAGCAGCCCATCGTCATCAAGAAGGTCAAGAAGGGCGGCGGCCATGCGCACCATGGCGGCGCCTGGAAGGTGGCCTACGCCGACTTCGTCACCGCCATGATGGCCTTCTTCCTGCTGATGTGGCTGATCAACACAACGTCGCCGGAACAGAAGCGCGGCATCGCCGACTATTTCGCTCCCGCCAGCGTATCCGAAACCACCTCCGGTTCCGGCGGCATCCTCAGCGGCACGGCGCTGGGCGACGACGGACAGAAGGCCGCCGGCACCAGCTCGGTGATCGAGCAGATGTCGCCGGCCGCCAAAAATCCCGACGAAGGCCACTCGAAGGAAGGCGCCAAGGCCCAGGACGAGGCTATGCGCGAGGCCTTGAAGAAGCGGGACGACGCGGCCTTCGCCTCGGCCGCCCAGTCGCTGCGCCAGGCGCTGCAGGACATGCCCGAGCTGGCGGAGCTTTCGAAGAACATCATCGTCGATCAGACTCCCGAAGGGCTCCGCATCCAGCTGGTCGACCAGGAAGGCCGCTCGATGTTCAACGAGGGCTCGGCCCAGCCCAACGACCGGGCCAAGCTGCTGCTGCGCGCCATCTCCAAGGTGATCAACCAGCTTCCCAACCGGATCAGCATCTACGGCCACACCAGCGCCAGCCCCGGCGGCGCCAAGGCCGAGGGCGACTGGACCTTGTCGGCTGCGCGGGCCGACGCCTCGCGCCGCATCCTTCAGGGCGCCGGGGTGGACCGAGACCGCGTCTACCAGGTCTCGGGAAAAGCGACGTCGGAGCCCCTCTACCCCGACGATCCGATGCTGCCCGGCAACCGGCGGATCGCCATCGTCCTGCTGCGCGAGGCGCCTGTCCTTCCGGCGCGCCCTGCGCTTTAGCGCCGCTTGTCTTCCGTCTTGCGCAAGAGGCCGGCATAGCCCCTAATCACGGGAAACTAGGGAGAGGGCCAGCCCTCAGTGACGCAGCATTTTGCGACAAGGCAGCTCAGGTTTTTCCTTACGGCGCCGTCCCCTTGCCCCTACCTGCCCGATCGGTTCGAGCGGAAGGTCTTCGCGCACCTGCCGCTCTCGGATGGAGCCACGGTCAACGACACCCTGACCCAGGTCGGCTTCCGCCGCTCCCAGAACATCGCCTACCGGCCCGCGTGCGAGGGCTGCATGGCCTGCGTCTCGGCGCGGCTGCCGGCGCTGGACTACGTCTTCTCGCGCTCCGAACGGCGGGTGCTGAACCGCAACGAGGACCTGGAGCGACACCTGGTCGAGGCCGAGGCGACCATGGAGCAGTTCGACCTGCTCCGCCGCTACCTCACCACGCGACACGCCAACGGCGGCATGGCCGAGATGACCTGGCCCGACTACGTCGCCATGGTCGAAGACACCGCCGTCCGCACCCACATCATCGAATACCGCTTGAAATCCAAGGACCGGGGGCCGGGCGACCTGGTGGCCTGCGCGCTTGTGGACCTGATGAGCGACGGCCTCTCGCTGGTCTACAGCTTCTATGAGCCGGGCATGGGGCGGCGCAGCCTGGGCTCCTTCGTCATCCTCGACCACGTGGTTCAGGCGGGCGTCACCGACCTTCCCTACGTCTACCTGGGCTATTGGGTGCGCGGCTCGGCGAAGATGAACTACAAGGTCCGCTTCTCGCCCATCGAGCTGCTCCGGCCCGACGGCTGGACGCTGATGTCCGCGCGTGATTTCCCGGGCGGGCCGATCGGCGGCTGACAGCTTGCCGGTGGCGCATCCGGCGCGGCGGACCTAAATTCCGCCCGTGCCCCTTCCATCCGTTCCTCGCCCATGTCCCGGCAGCTTCGGCTAGGCCTGCGCCAGCCGCCCGCGCTCAGCCGCGAGAGCTTCGTCGAAGGCCCGTCCAACGCCGCGGCGCTGGCGGCGCTCGACGCCTGGCCGGCGTGGCCCGGCGGCGCCCTGGTGCTGTTCGGACCCGAGGGCGTGGGCAAGACCCACCTGGCCAGCGCCTGGGCCCAGCGCGCAAATGCGGCCGTGCTTTCAAGAGAAACGCCGGAACCCGCCCAGGTGGAACGCGGCCCAGCGGTGCTGGAAGACGTCGACCAGGGCGTCGCGGACGAAGCGCTGTTCCACCTCATCAACCTGGCGCCGCGCGGCGGCGGTCTGCTGATGACCGCCCGCCGGCCTCCGACCCTTTGGGCGGCCGCGCTGCCGGACCTCAGGTCGCGCCTGAACGCCCTCTACGTGGTCGAGCTCAAGGAGCCGGACGACCAAGTTCTCGAAGGCGTGTTGAGAAACTTGTTCCGTGAGCGGAGCATTCGTCCGCCGCAGGAGGTCTACCCCTACCTCCTCCGACGTATGCCGAGATCCGTCCCCGCGGCGCGTGAAGTCGTCCAGCGCATGGACGAGGCCGGCGACGGTCCCATATCAAGATGGCTTGCGCGCGAGGTTTTGGAGGACCAGTCTCAAAATCTTGACCTTTTTGAGTGAAGACTTGTGCGGGCGCGCGCGGCCAAGGGAAAAGGTCGCCTTCGCGTCCGGGAGCCTGATTCCATGACCGTCCTTGCGCCCATCGTCTCGCCAGCCGCACCAGAGGCGCAATCCGACCATCCCGAGGGCGCGATCGAGTTGGCGAGCGCGCCGGCGCGTTTCTTCAACCGCGAGCTTTCCTGGCTGTCCTTCAACCGCCGCGTCCTGGCGGAAAGCGTGAACCCCCGCCATCCCCTGCTGGAGCGGCTGCGGTTCCTGGCGATCAGCGCCAACAACCTCGACGAGTTCTACATGGTCCGCGTGGCGGGCCTGAAAGCGCAGGTGCGCGAGGGCGTGCGCGTCCTGAGCCAGGACGGCCTCACACCGGCCGATCAGCTCGACCGGCTGAACGCGGCCGCCGCCGACCTCATGGCCGACCAGCAGACCCGCTGGGGCGAGCTGTGCGGCGAACTCCAGGACGAAGGCCTCACCCTGGTGAGCGCGTCGGAGGTGTTGTTCAAGGAGCGCCAGGGGCTGGAAGGGGTCTTCCTCAACCAGATCTTTCCGGTGCTCACGCCCCTGGCCATCGACCCGGCCCACCCCTTCCCGTTCATCCCGAACCTCGCCTTTTCACTGGTGCTGAAGCTTAAGCGCCTGAGCGATGGACGGCTGCTCTACGCGCTCGTGCCCATCCCGGCCCAGGTGGCGCGCTTCTGGGAGCTGGCTCCCATCCCCGGCCGTCGCCGCGCCACGCGCCGCTTCGTTTCTCTGGAGGGCCTGCTGACCCTGTTCCTCGACCATCTCTTCCCGGGGTGCGAGGTGGAGGGCCAGGGCGTGTTCCGCCTGATCCGCGATTCCGACGTGGAGATGGAAGAAGAGGCCGAAGACCTGGTGCGGGAGTTCGAGGCCCTGCTCAAACAGCGGCGGATGGGCTCGGTGGTGCGCGTGGAGCTCGAGGCCGCGATGCCCGAGGAATTGCAAGGATTCATCTGCGAGAACCTGCACGCCAACACCGAGGACATCATCCTGATCGACGGCTTGCTGGGCCTGGACGAACTGACCCAGCTCATCCCGTCGGACCGGTCGGAGCTGAAGTTCAAGCCCTTTGAACCGCGCTTCCCCGAGCGGATCCGCGACCACGGCGGAGACTGCTTCGCCGCCATCCGCGAGAAGGACATCCTGGTCCACCATCCGTTCGAGAGCTTCGACGTGGTGGTGCAATTCGTGCGGCAGGCCGCCCGCGACCCGAACGTGCTGGCGATCAAGCAGACCCTCTACCGCACCTCCAAGGACAGCCCGATCATCGCGGCCCTCATCGAGGCGGCCGACAACGGCAAGAACGTCACCGCGGTGGTCGAGATCAAGGCGCGCTTCGACGAGGAGGCGAACCTGAAGTGGGCTCGCGACCTCGAACGGGCGGGCGTGCACGTGGTCTTCGGCTTCGTGGAGTACAAGACCCACGCCAAGCTCTCGACGGTGGTCCGCCGCGAGGGTGACTCGCTCCGAACCTATTGCCACTTCGGGACCGGCAACTACCACCCGATCACCGCGCGCATCTACACCGACCTGTCGCTTTTCACGACCGACCAGGCGCTGGCGCGCGACTCGGCGCGGCTGTTCAACTACGTCACCGGCTACGCCCAGCCCGAACGGCTGGAGAAGCTTTCCTTCTCGCCGGTGACCATGAAGCGCGACCTGCTGGCCCTGATAGCTACCGAGGCGAGGAACGCGGAGAGCGGCCGCCCTGCAGCGATCTGGGCGAAGCTGAACTCGCTAGTGGACCCGGAGATCATCGACGCCCTCTACGCGGCCAGTCAGGCCGGCGTGGACATCCGCCTGGTGGTGCGCGGCATCTGCTGCCTGCGCCCCGGCGTCCCCGGCCTTTCGGAGCGCATCCAGGTGAAGAGCATCGTCGGCCGCTTCCTGGAGCACGGCCGGATCATCGTCTTCGCCAACGGCCAGCCCCTGCCCTCCTCGGAAGCGCGGGTGTTCATCTCCTCGGCCGACTGGATGCCGCGCAACCTCGACCGCCGCGTCGAGGCGCTGACCCCGATCGAGAACCCCACCGTGCACCGCCAGGTGCTCAATCAGATCATGGTCGCCAACATGCGCGACGAAGCGCAAAGCTGGACCCTGGACAGCGAGGGCCGCTATACGCGGGACCCGGCCTGGGACCATCCGGACGCCTTCTCAGCCCATGAGTATTTCATGACCAATCCCAGCCTGTCGGGACGAGGCCAGAAGGTGAAGGACATGCCGCGCGCGATCGATGATGTGGCCCCGCGGGGATAGCGCCGAAAGCCGCCAAGCGGCCGTCATCGACCTGGGATCGAACTCCGTCCGCCTGGTGATCTACCGGCTGGAGGGCCGCGCGATCTGGACCGTCTTCAACGAGAAGTCGCTGGCGGGCCTTGGCCGCGACCTGCCGGTGACCGGGCGCCTGTCCGCCCAGGGCGTGGAGGAGGCGCTGCGCGCGCTCAGCCGCTTCCGCACCCTGTTGAGCGGGTTCGACCCCCTGGACGTCACCGCGGCCGCCACCGCGGCGGTCCGTGAAGCCGCCGACGGCGCCGCCTTCCTGCGCCGCGTCAAGGCGGAGACCCAATTGGACGTCCGCGTCCTCTCCGGCGAGGAGGAGGCGCGCTACGGCGCCTTGGGCGTCCTCGCGGGCGCGCCGGGCGCCGAGGGCGTCGTGGGCGACCTCGGCGGCTCCAGCCTCGAACTCGTGCGGCTCGAAGGCGGCGAGCCCCGCGAGGGCGAGACCTTGGCGCTGGGGCCGTTCGCGCTCGGCGCGCCGCGGGCCCTCGACATCGAGCGCACCAAGCGCGCCATCGAGGCCGAGCTGGCGCCCGTGGCCGGCCAGTTCCGAAGCCGGACCTTCCATGCCGTGGGCGGGGCATGGCGCAACCTCGCCCTGCTGCACATGGAGATCTCCAACTATCCGTTGAAGGTCGCGCACCAGTACGAGATGAGCCGGCGCGACGCCGTCGACGTGGCGCGCTTCGTCGAACGCCTTTCGAAATCCTCGCTGGAGCGCATCCAGGGCCTGTCGAAGAAGCGCTTCGACACCCTCCCCTATGCGGCCCTGGTTCTGGAGACGGTGATCGAGCGCCTGGGCGTCGAGCGCGTGGTCATCTCGGCCTACGGCGTTCGGGAAGGCTTGCTGCTCGAGGCCATGGCCCCGGAGGTGCGCGCACGCGATCCTCTGGCGGCGGGCTGCGAGGCCCTGACCGGCGTTCGCGGGCTAACTCACGACCTGGGCGCGGCCTTGGAAGCTTGGCTGAAGCCCGTGTTCAGCCGCCTGCCTCCGGTCTTCGGCGCCCGCGAGCCGACGCTGGTCGCCGCGGCGTGCCGGCTGGCGGACATCGGCGCGCGGCTGCATCCCGACCATCGGGCCGATCTCGCCTTCCAAGAGGTGCTGCGCGCGCCGATCCCCGGCATGGACCACTACGAGCGGGCCTTCCTGGCGAGCGTCGTCTTCTCACGACACACCGCCGCGACGCCCCCCGCCGTGGAGGTCACCGAGCGATTGTTGACCTTCGAACGCCGGCAGCGCGCCCGCGCCCTGGGCTCGGCGATCCGCCTGGGGGCCGACCTTTCCGGCCGCAATCCCAGCCTGCTGGGCCACGCCACCCTGACGCTCGACGGCGCGCAGTTGCGGCTCGCCGCCAAGCCGGGATGGGAGGACATGCTGCTGGGCGAGCAGATCGGCAAACGGGCGCAGGTGATGGCGTCTGCGCTTCGCACCCAGATTCAGCTCGGCTGATCAGAGAAAAAAAGAAAAAGGGCGGCGCCCGGGAGACGGAACACCGCCCTTCGTCCAGATCCGTTGGGAAGATCTGCGCCGCGAGCCGTCCACCCCGTCTGCAGGTCGCCCCGCAGAAATGCGGCGTTCAAAGATTCGTCCGCAAGCTCGGGGTCGCCCCCTCGCCTTCGCCCGAAGCCGTCGACCCGCTTGACGCCCGACCAGGCCGGTGCGCCGCGCCGTCGCCCTCTCGACGGCAGGAGCTTGCGCGCGTGAACATCGATCGACAAGCAGGGCGCCAGCCCGCGTTTCCGGCCGTTGGGGACCAAGCTGTGGAGACGCTGTGGAGAAACTGGGGGACGGCTCCGAAACCTCACGCATTTCAAGCGGCTTGAACTTATCCACCGAAAGCTGGCGCCCCCACCAGCGCCAAATATTATGCCTGCGCGGCCTTGGGGGCGCGGCGGACCTCGACCACCCGAACCCTTGCGCCGTCCAGCACCAGGGCGAGCTCGCCTCGCTTGAGCTTCAGCGCGTCCGCCCCGAACGCCTCGCGCCGCCAGCCCTTCAACGCCGGCGTGGACGCCTCGTCGTCGTTGGCGATCAGCTCGAGGTCTGACACGGTGGCGATCAGCTTGGACGCCACGCCCGCCTCCTCGGCCCGGGCCTTCAAGAGCACCTTCAGCAACTCCACCACCGCGCCGGCGGCGGGCGAAGGCGGGGTCTTCTGCCGTTCGATGACCGGGGCGTAGCCCTCCGGGTCCTGCAACGCCTCGCGCACGGCGGCCAGCAGTTCTGGCCCGAACCGGGAGCCGGAAAAGCCCTTGGGCACCGAACGCAGGCGGTCGAGGGCCTCGGCGTCCGTAGGCGCCTGGGTGGCCAATTCGTCGATGGCCTCGTCCTTCAGGATGCGCCCGCGCGGCTGATCGCGAAGCTGGGCGGTCCGCTCGCGCCAGGCGGCGACCGCGCGATAGACGGCCAGGTACTTGGAGGTGTGCCGGCGCGGGCGAAGCCGCCGCCAGGCGTTCTCCGGATCCACGTCATAGTTGGCCGGATCAGTCAGGCCCGCCATTTCGTCCGTCACCCAAACCAATCGGCCTTCGCGCTCGAGGCGCTGGCGCAGGATGGGGTAGAGCTCGGCCAGGTGGGTCACGTCGGCCAGCGCATAGGTGAGCTGCGCGTCCGACAGCGGCCGCCGGGCCCAGTCGGTGAACCGGGAGCTCTTGTCGAGCTCGATCTTCAGCATCTGCCGGCACAGCGCGTCGTAGGCGATCTGTTCGCCGAAGCCCGCCGCCATGGCCGCCACCTGGGTGTCGAACAAGGGACGCGGCATGGCGCGCAGGTTGTTGAAAATCTCCACGTCCTGCCGCGCGGCGTGGAAAACCTTCAGGATGGCCTCGTCGCGCAGGATTTCCAGGAACGGCTCGAGGTCCATGCCCTCGGCCAACGGGTCGATCACGGCATGGGCGTTCGGGGCTGCGGCCTGGATCAGGCAGAGCTTCGGCCAATAGGTCGTCTCCCGCATGAACTCGGTGTCCACGGCGACGAACGGCTGACCCTTCAGCTTCCGGCAAAACCCCGCGAGTTCCGCGGTGGTGGTAATCGGCGTCATCGATTAGCTATAGCCCCGCGTCCGCCCGAGTCTGCAAGCCCGGGCCGCGTTTCCTGCGCCCCTCCTATTCCGTCGAAGGCTTCACCTCAATGTCCGAACGGCCCAACGGTTTGACCTACGCCGCCGCCGGCGTGGACATCGATGCCGGCGCCGCCCTCGTGGACCGGATCAAACCGCTGGCCAAATCGACGCGCCGGCCGGGCTCCGAACCCTCGCTGGGGGGCTTCGGCGCGCTCTTTGACCTGAAGGCCGCCGGCTATTCCGATCCGCTGCTGGTCACCACCACCGACGGGGTCGGCACCAAGCTGAAGCTCGCCATCGAGTCCGGCCGCCATGAGACCGTCGGCGTGGACCTGGTGGGCATGTGCGTCAACGACCTGCTGGCCCAGGGCGCCGAGCCCTTGATGTTCCTGGACTATTTCGCGACCGCCAAGCTGGAGGTGGAAGCCGCCGCCGCCGTTGTGTCCGGGATCGCCGAAGGCTGCCGTCAGGCCGGCTGCGCGCTGGTGGGCGGCGAGACCGCCGAGATGCCCGGCATGTACGCGCCTGGCGACTACGATATGGCCGGCTTCTGCGTGGGCGCGGTGGACCGCGACAAGGTGCTGCCCCGCCTGGGCGACCAGCGCCCGGGCGACATCTTGATCGCCCTGGGCTCGTCAGGTCCGCACTCCAACGGCTACTCCCTGATCCGGCGGATTGTGGAGCGCGCCGGGCTGTCCTGGGAGGCCGAGGCGCCCTTCGCGCCGGGACAGGGCCTGGCCGAAGCCCTGCTCACGCCGACGCGCATCTATGTGAAGACGGTGCTGCCGCATCTGAAGGCGGGCCGGATCAAGGGGCTGGCGCACATCACCGGCGGGGGCTTGGTCGAGAATCCGCCGCGGGCGATCGCCGAGGGGCTGACCCCGCGCTTCGACTGGAGCGCGTGGGTGATGCCGCCGGTCTTCCAGTGGCTGCAGGAGGCCGGCGGCGTCGCCGAGGCCGAGATGCGCCGCACCTTCAACTGCGGCGTGGGCCTGGTGCTGATCGTCGATCCGCACGACCTGCCGGACGTGCTGGAGGGCCTGGTGAGGGCCGGCGAGGACGCCTTCGTCTGCGGCGAACTGGCGAGCGCCTGACGCGCTCGCCGTTGGGGATCAGCCGCCGTAGCCCTCGGGCACGTCGTCTTCCTTCATCAGCTCATCCTTGCTGACGGCCTGGTCGGCGACCTTGGCCTTGGAGACGATCAGGTCGACGACCTTCTCCTCGAAGATCGGGGCGCGAAGCTGCGCCTGGGCGTTGGGATTCTGACGCAGCAGGTCGAAGATCTGCTGGGCCTGGGCGCCGAAACGCATCGCCTCCTGGCGCATGGCCTCGCCCAGCTCCTGGTCGCTCACCTGGATGTCGTTGGCCCGGCCGATCTCGGCCAAGACCAGACCCAGGCGCACGCGGCGCTCGGCGATCTTGCGGTAGTCGGCCCGCAGCTCCTCGTCGGACTTCTTCGCTTCGTCCTCGGCGAGCTGGCCGTTGGCCTTGTCCTGCTCCACCTGCCTCCAGATCGAGGCGAACTCGGCCTCGACCATCTTCGGCGGCAACGGGAATTCGTGACCGGCGTCGAGCTGGTCGAGCAAGGCGCGCTTGACCTTCATGCGGCTCAGTCGCGCGTACTGTTCGCTCAGGTTGGTCTTCAGGAGTTCGCGGAGCTTCTCCAGGCTCTCGACGCCTAGGCGTTCGGCGAAGGCGTCGTCCGGCGCGGCGTCCACCGGCGCCTTCACCTCTTTCACCTTGACCTCGAAAACCGCCTCTTTGCCGGCCAGGTGCTTAGCTTGGTAAGCCTCGGGGAAGGCAACCTTCACCTCGACCTCGGAATCCGGCTTGGCTCCCACCAGCTGCTCTTCGAACCCGGGGATGAACTGGCCTGAGCCCAACACCAGCTCGGCGTCGGTCGCGGCCCCGCCCTCGAACGCCTCGCCGTCGAGCTTGCCCACGAAGTCGATGACGACCATGTCGCCGTCCTTGGCCTTCACGGCCTTGCCGGTGCGCGGCTCATAGGTGCGGTTCTGCTTGCCAAGCTCGGCCAGGGCTTCGTCCACCTCGGCGTCGGACGGCTCGTACACCGGCCGCTTCAGTTCCAGGGTGGCGGGGTCCACGGGTTGGAAATCGGGCATCAGGTCGACCGCCAGCTCATAGGCCAGGTCCGCCTTGCCTTCGATCACCTGTCCGATGTCGCCCTCAGGCTTCAGGTCGGGCTCGCCCGCGGGGCGCAGGTTGTTGTCGGAGATGACCTTTTGCGTGGTCTCCGAAAGCGTCTGCTCCACCACCTCGCCCATCAGGGCCTTGCCGTACAGACGGCGCACGTGCGCGAGCGGCACCTTGCCCGGACGGAAGCCCTTGATGTTCAGGGTCGGCGTGATCTCGGCGATCCGCGCCTCCAGCTTTTCCGTCAGATCGGCGACCGGCACCGTCACACCATAAATCCGGCTCAGGCCTTCACCAGACTTTTCAACGATCTGCATCGACATTCTTAAGCTTCCGGTCAGCGGCGGGCGGCGTCCGTGCGCCAGCGCTTTTCTCTAAGGGACGGGACCCGCGCCGAGGCCGGCGCGGAAGGCGGCGACTTATGTCACGTGATCCCTGGGGCTCCAAGCCCAAAGCCTGGGCGCGGTCCCCGGGTCGCGGGCGCCCGAACGCCGCCGTTCGTCGAGGAAGCCGTCCGAAATGACTTTGCTCGCCATCCAACTTCGATCAGCCTGTCGGCTGGCCCCGCGATGGTTCGGTGCGCCGACGAAGGTTAGGTTCTAAGAGGTTGGCTTGAAAGGTGACGAGTAATGGAACCCCAGTCAGTGCAGGCCGCACCCAGCGGGCGTGAAGTCATTCAGACCTTCTTCGACCTGTTCGCCGAGAACAGGCTGGAAGAAGCCTTGGCGCTGCTGAGCGAGGACCTCGTCTGGACAATACCCGGGCGATCGAGCTTTTGTGGAACCTTCGGGAAATCGCAGATCGCGCAAAACATCCTGGGCATCCGGGACATGATGGAGGGGAGTCCCCGCTACGAGGTGCTCGGGATGACTTGCGAAGGTTCCCGGGTCGCGGTGGAGGCCAGAAGCCATGCGAAATTCAAAAACGGCACAATTTACGAAAATTGGTTCCACATGCTCCTGATCATCGAGAACGGAAAGATCGTCTCCGCGACGGAGTATATGGACACCGCATATGCAGAACGTGTCTTCGCCGAGTTCGCGTTCGCAACGTGAGCTTCCATGACCGTCCAAGAGTGGCGTCGGCAAGTTCATCGGCCGTAACGAGGGAGGAACGATGATCAAGATGATGATGGCCCTGTCGGCCAAGCCTGGCCTGACGCTCGACGACTTCAAACGCTATTACGAAACCCAACACCTGCCCTTGGTGGCCCGTCTTTTCCCGCAGATCGCCGAACACACCCGCAACTACGTCACGGCGGATCAGTTTGGAGGGCCCCTGGGCTTCGACGTCCTGGTCGAGGTCACCTTCGCAGACGAGGCGAGCGCCTCGGCGCTCAACGCCCAGATGGAAAAGCCCGAGGTGCGGGACGCCATAGCGAAAGACGAAGAGAACTTCCTGGACCGTTCTCGAATTCGGATTTTCCCCGTCGATCAGACAAGGACTCCGTTGGGCGCGTCCGCCAGCACCTAGGAAATCCGAGACGATCGATTGAAATTTCCACGCTAAAACGGGAGGAGCGGCATGGGGAAGTTGGAGGGCAGGTCGGCGATCGTGACCGGCGCGGGATCGGGCCTTGGACGCGGCATCGCACTGCGCCTGGCGTCCGAAGGGGCGCAGGTGATCGCGGCTGACATCACCGACGCCGCCAAGGAGACCGCGGCCCTCGGCGGCGGCAAGATCCACGCGTTCAAGGGCGATATCTCAGACGCCAAGACCGTGGAGACGCTCATCTCTGAGGCTGTGAAGCGCTTCGGCCGGCTCGACATCCTGTGCAACAACGCCGGGATCGCCTCGCAACTGGCTCCCCTGCACGAAGTCGAGGTTGAGGACTTCGATCGCGTGATCGCGGTGAACCTGCGCGGCGTGTTCCTGGGCATGAAGTTCGGGCTGGCGCAGATGGTCAAACAAGGCGGCGGCGTCATACTGAACACCGCTTCGGTCGGCAGCATGTACGCCTCACCGCTGATCGCGCCCTACAACGCCTCCAAGGGCGGCGTGGTCATGCTGACCAAACAAGCCGCCATCGACTACGCGGATAAGAACATTCGCGTGAACGCCGTCTGCCCCGCCACCGTGAACACGCCGATGGTGCAAGCGGCGCCTAAGGAGGTGGTTGACTCCCTCATCGCCCGCATCCCGATGGGACGCCTGGCGTCGATCGAAGACGTGGCCTCCATGGCCCTGTTCCTGGTGTCGGACGAAGCCTCGTTCCTGACCGGCGGAGCCTACCTTGTCGATGGCGGCTCGACGGCCTGACAATAGGGCGGTTTGGATCGCCTAAGCACAAGGGGTCGCTCGCCGGCGGCCTTGGTGCGGACGAGAGGACTCGAGCCTCCACGCCTCACGGCGCTGGAACCTAAATCCAGCAGGTCCCACGCTCCACCTTAGGATCGCAGGCGCACACCGACCTTGTTGTGGGCGGCGGGGCCGATATACACCTGCCCCATTGCGGGCGTGGCGGAATTGGTAGACGCACTCGGTTTAGGTCCGAGCGCCTCGCGGCATGGGGGTTCGAGTCCCTCCGCCCGCACCACCCCCCTCCCCCCGCGCCGCCGACCGGCGTCGCCCGCGGCCAAGCGGAGGATGCGACGCTCTACCGGCCCAGGGGGAATCCCGCATCCCCATTCGCCCCACCGGGTCGTCGTCATCCCATCGTCCCGACCGCATCCGGCCAAGCCTGGCGGTCCAGCTGATCACGGGACTCTTTAGTCGTTTCCCAAGCTTGCCCCTCACGCTAAGGCTGTAATGCTACTACGCGCAACCGCTACGCTCGCATGATTAGCGGATTACACAGGTGCCGCGAGAGCACCTGCTTCAGGGGGGAATCACAAATGCTGAACGCATGCGAATTTCGGCTGGCCGTGGGCCATGCCCAGCCGGGCTCGACAAAGGATGCCCAGAGACCCTGGCTGAAGGCGTTGCTGGCGGGGACGGCCGCCGCCGCGCTGGCGGCGGCCCTGGCTCCCTCGACGGCTATGGCGCAGCCGGCCGCCGCGGCCGCGAAGGCCGCGTCCGAGATCGAAGCGGTGGTCGTGACCGCGCGGCGCCGGGAGGAAACGGCCCAGAGCGTCCCGCTCACGGTCTCGATCCTTGGCTCGGCCGAGTTGGCGCGCGCCGGCATCCAGGACCTGCACGCGATCGCGCAGAACGTGCCGGGCTTCAACGTCATGTCCATGGCGCGAAAGGACACCACCATCCTGCAGCTGCGCGGCCAGCGCAGCTTCGACGTCCGCCCCACCCAGGACGCACCGGTGGCGATCTATTTCAACGACGTCGTCATGACGCCGCAGACCGGCAGCAACATGGGCATCTACGACCTGCAGTCGGTTCAGGTGCTGAAGGGACCGCAAGGGACCCTGTTCGGCCGCAACACGACCGGCGGCGCCGTGCTCTTCACGCCGGTCAAGCCTGGCGACACGCACGAGGGGAACGTCACCGCCGGCTACGGCCGCTTCAATCGCATGCATCTGGAGGGCGGCGTCACGATGCCGATCAACGACCAGGCGTCGATGCGGATCAGCGGCCGCATCGTGCGGCAGGACGGCATCGGCGAAATCGTCTCGGGCGCGCTGCGCGGCTACGACCTCGGCGACGAGAAGTCGGAAAACGTCCGTGTCTCGCTGGTGCTCGGCGGCCATACCCGGCTGGAAAACTACACCATCGGCTATTACGATCACTATCGCAGCCATGGCCCGGCCATGCACCCCGTCTATCTGACGGGGGCGTCCCTGCTGTACAACGGAGGGCCGCCGTTTGGCCTTCCGGACATCCAGCAAGCTGTCGCGAGCAACCTCGGGAATTACTACGATACGAACTCCGAGGTCCGGAGCTTCGTCAATACGAAGGCGTTCGGCCTCAACAATACGACGACCTTCGATCTGGGCTCCTCCAGGTTCGGCGACCTGAAGATCAAGAACATCCTCGCCTATCGCGGGGTCCGGTCCGACGGCCTGATTGACTATGACGGGACCCCCGTGGGCCTGCTGACTTCCCCTCAGAACGGAAAGAACTCCGACCAGTTCTCTGAGGAGCTGCAGCTTCAGGGTTCGAACGACACCGCGCAGTGGGTCGTTGGCGGCTACTACTATCGGCTGAACGGCGACGATCCCACGGAGAACGTGATCGCGCTGCAGTTCCTCAACCCGGGCAATCCCTTCTCCACCTCCGGCAAGGTACGCAACACCTCCTATTCGCTGTACGGAGAAGTCACGACCAACCTCTCGTTCCTTGGCGACAGCGACGCCCTGCGCAAGCTGTCACTCACCCTGGGCGCCCGCGAGTCGTGGGACAAGCGCTACATGTTCGTCTATTCGAGACTGCGGATCGGCACGCCGAATGTTGTCTCGGCCATTCCGGCGGCGCTGCAGAACGTGCCCGACGGACGCACGGAGTTGAAGAGCTTCAGCGCCTTCACATACAACGCCACGCTCGACTACAAATTCGACTCCGGCAACATGATCTTCATCAGCCAGAAGCGGGGCTACCGTTCGGGCGGATTCAACATCGGCGCGACGAACGTGCTGGCGCAGTTCGCGCCCTTCCAGCCCGAGAAGATCGACCAGACCGAAGCGGGCATCAAGACAGAGACCCGGTTCGGCGACGGCATGATGCTTCGGGCGAATCTCACGGGCTTCTATTCGAAGTACAAGGGCATCCAGAGAAACGTCAGCGAGTTCAACGGCAACACCGTCACGACCTTCATCCTCAATGCGGGGAACGGAAGCGTGAAGGGGGCGGAAGCCGATGTCCTGTTCCGTCCGACGCCCTTCCTCGACCTCTCCGCGTTCGGGTCCTACACCAAGGCCGAGTACGACAACTTCCGGGACGCGGTGGCCATCTACACCGCCAACCGTTTCGCCTGGACGCCCAAGTGGACCGCCTCGGTCACGGCCAACCTCCATTTCCCCGTCGGCGACGACGGAGCGACCCTGTCGATCCAGGCCAACTACTATTACCAGTCCAAAATCTTCTTGGACGAGCGGACGCAGGCCACCGCCACCACCCTGGCCGGGGCGCCCGCCTACCCCGCCGCCTGGTATCCGTATCTGAGCCAGGGCGGCTACGGCCTGACCAATTTCCGGGTGAGCCTGGAAGACTTCGGCCGCAAGGGCCTGACCCTGTCGACCTACCTCAAGAACGCCTTCGACAAGCGCTATGTCACAGGCGGAGTGGTCGCCGCGGGATCCCTCGGCTTCATCAGCCGCATCTATGGCGACCCGCGGACCTGGGGCGTCGACGCCTCCTACCGCTTCTGACGCACGCCGACGGCGGGAGACGCAAGCGCAGGACCTGCGCTTGCGTCTCTTCCACGGCGGCCAGAGCTTCTTCCACCGGCGAAAACCGGAGCTCGGCGGATCGAGGTTCCGCTGCTCTCCGCAGGAAACAGGGCCGAGGTCTGCCGCTTCTCGATGGCGATCGCCGCGCTGGGCGCGATCGCCCCGTCGATGCAAGGCTATCAACGCGGCGCCATGGTCACGACGGCGGCGGAGCACTGCCCCCGGGCCTGGACGACCCGGTGCAAACGCTCGCCGCCGCGCAGGCGGCGCTGGGCGGTTCGTCTGCGGGAAGCGACCGGGGTTAGGCGCGGGCGGACACGCCTGCGCTGGGACGGCTCAGACTCACAGCTGCGAATGACTTGATCCAGATCAAGCCGCTGTCGCGTATGCGCAATCCTTGGCGCGAGACGCTCACCCACGACCAGCACTGAACTTCACCCGCCGCTTCGGCTCGCAAGACGGAAGCCCGGCCTCCAAGGGGGCCGGGCCCGGGCTCACCCTACCTATAGTTCCACTTGAAGGTCACGCCATAGGTGCGTGGAGCCTCCACCGCGCCATAGTCCGACGTGGGATTCGAAGTGCCCCAGGCGAAATAGCGCTCGTCTGTCAGGTTCTTGCCCCACACCCGCACGCCCCAGCGCCCATCGCGGGCGGTCCAGCCGATCGAGGTGTTCAGCAGGTCATATGACGGCTGGCGCAGCCGATTGTCCGGGTCCCAGCGGAAACCGCTGTTGTGGTACCACTTGCCGGAGAAAGCCACCTCGCCCGAAAGCGCCTCGAGGGTGTAGGTGAAGCCGGCCGCGAAGGTCAGCTTAGGCGCCTTTGGCAGACGGTTCCCGGCAAGGTTCAAGGGCGCGCCCGTCGGCGCGCCCGTCGCCGGGTCCAACACCTGGGTGACGGTGCAATTGCCCCCGAGCCCGTTGCCGTTCGGCAGATTGGGGCACGGCCCCGTCAGGAACGGCCGGTAGGACAGTCCGGTGTTGAACTCGCGGTACCGGGCGTCGAGGTATTCCGCCGAGAAGGTCAGGTTCAGGTTGTCCGTCGGCGCCGCCTCGATGTCGACGTCGATCCCGCGGTTGCGCGAACGGGCGGCGTTGTTGATCACCTGCGTCGACAGCGCGCCGACGACCGAGCGGACCTGCAAGTTCTTATGGTCGTACCAGAAGCCGCCGACGTTAACTCGTAGCCGCCGGTCGAAAAATTCGGTCTTGGCGCCGATTTCGTAGGCGTCGATGGTCTCCGGCGCGGCCGGGGCGGTGGTTGCCGGGACGGTGACGTTGAAGATCCCGCTTTTGAACCCGCGATTCCATGAGGCGTAGACCATCACGTCATCAGTGATGTCGTGATCGATCGCCGCCCGCCAGGTGAGCTTCGACCAGCTCTTGCTGTTCTGGGCCGTCGCCCCCCCGATAAGGCTCGCCGTCTCGCGTCGGTCCTTTGTGTAGCGCGCTCCGAGGGTCAGGCGGGTGGTGTCGGTGATCGGGGCGGTCGCCTGCCCGAAGCCGGCGTAGCTATGCGTGTCCTGCGCGTAGTGGATGCGGAGAGAGCGTGGAGCGAACACCGTGCCGTTGAACGTGCCGACCAGGTTGTTGTTGTGGTAGAGGTCGCGCAGGAAGAAGCCGCCGACGATCCATTTTATAGGCCCCTCGTCGGACGCTATGTGGACCTCCTGGGTCATCGTCTTCTGCGCTTGCGGGGAATAGATGAGCGAAGCCAGGCCGGTTGGGCCGCCTTGACCGCCGCTCTGGTTCACCGAGACGAAGGCCTCGGTTTCCGTGTAGCCGGTGATGCTCGCAAGCCTGATCGCCCCGACTTGGTGGACCGCCTTGAGGCTTAGGCTCCAGGTCTTGGAGCCGTCGCGCGGGTCATAGAAGGGGGCATAGATGTCGTAGCGGCTCCCGAAGCGGGTGCGGTTATCTGCGTTCAATGCACCCGGATAGACCACTATGCCGGTGCCGCTGTTGCCGTTGTCGCGTGAGAAGAAACCTGCAAGACGCACCTCTGTGGCCTGGGAAGGCGTCCACAGCAGGCTGCTCCGCAGGGCCCACTCGCTCTGCTTGAAGACCTCCTTGCCGGTGGACAGGTTCCGTCCCCAACCCTTGTCCTGAACCGAGCCGGAGAAGGCAATGTCTCCGGCCAGGTTGTCTGCGATCCGGTCTGTCGCGTAGAGGGCGCCGCTGAGGGTCTTATAGTTCGCCAGGCCCAGCTCGGCCTTCATCTCCGGTCGCTCGGACGGCTTGCGCGTCGTGATCTGGATGACTCCGCCGGTCGCGTTGCGGCCGAACAGGGTCCCTTGCGGCCCCTTCAGCACCGAGACCTGCTGGATGTTATTGAACGCGAACATGGTCGCGCCTTTGTTCGCCATATAGACGTCGTCGACGTAGACCGCCGTCGGAGCCTCGTCGCCGAGCGCGCCGAGGTTGGTCCCCACGCCGCGCAGCGTCGGCAGACCCGCCAGCAGGTTGCGGTTGAACTGCAGCCCCGGGATGACGCTCTGCAACTCCCGGGTGCCGGCGGTGCCCAGCGCCTCAAGCTTCTGGGCGGTGACCGCGGTCACCACGATAGGTACGGATTGCAGATTCTCGCCGCGACGCTGCGCAGTCACCACAATCTCTTCAACATGGGCGTCGGCCGCAGGCAGGGGCGGTGGTGGTGGGGGTGGCGGCGATTGCGCGGGCTCCGTGCTCACCTTCTCGAGCATGGCGACCCGCCTCGCGACCACGGGGCGGAGGTAGATCACGCCTTGCGGCGAGCGTGAGGCCTCGAAACCGGTTCCCTTGAGCAGCTCTCGAAGGGCGGCATCCGGCGTGTATTCACCCTTCAGCGCCCGACTGCGCTGCGAAGCTATCGCCTGATCGTCGATCAATACCTGCTGGCCGGTGCTCAGACCGTAGCTTTGCAGCGCACTGCGAAGGTCGTCGGCCGGTATGTCGAATCGCTGGCTCGGCTGGGGGGCGCCCAGCGCGGGCGCGGCCGCCAGCAATGCGAGCAGCGACGCGGACGCGCCGCCCGCCCATTTGGAAATTCTCATCTAGCCCCCCTTCTCTCGTGCGGCTGTATCGCCCCACTGAAAGAGAGAACGGCCGGGCCTGGAAAACCCACATCAGCCGAATAGGAATTTCTAGCCCGGGGCGCTCACTTCGACGCGGCTCCCGCTGCGCCGGACGCGGACGTCCGGATACAGGGTGTGGAGCGCGTCGACGAAACCGTCGATGTTGCCGACCGCGAAGATCCCGCTCACCCGGCGGCTGCGGAGACTCTCGCCCGACACCACCAGGTCCACCTGGCGTCCGCGGCTGACGGCCTGTGCGACCCGCGCCAACGTCTCGCCCTTGAACACGACGCGCCCCTCCTCCCACGCGCCGGCTTCAGCCGGGTCGAAGGCCCGGACGATGGGACGCCGACCGGCGGTGGCGACGAACTGCTGGCCCGGCCTCAGGGCCGCGACCGGCGCCACGTTCGTCTGGGACGTCAGGCCGAACCAGTCGCGCCTGGGCGTGACGACACCCACCACCACGCCGCCTTCCGTCAGGCTGGCCATGACGCGACCTTGGTCCTGTTGCACATAGAAGCTCGTGCCCGTCGCCCTGACCTCCACGTTTCCGGCGCGGACCAGGAACGGGCGCCGCGCGGCCTGGGGCAGATGGGCCACGTCGAACCGCGCCCGGCCCTGCAACAGCGTGACCCGTCGGGCGCCGCGCTCCATCCGCACGACGACGACGGCGCCGCGGTCGAGCTTGACCGTCGAACCGTCGGCGAGTTTCACAGCGCGGATAGCCGCTGGCGGCGCCTCCAGTCGGAGCGGCTGGGCCGAGGGCGGCGACCCGAACAGGATGGCGACAGCCAAGCACGCCCCCACAGCGCAGACCGACGCCGCCAGGGCGAGGCCGCGGCCAACCTGTCGGTCGCCCCAGGCGGAAAATGGCCGTCGCGGCTGGGGATCGGGGGCGAGCGACGCACAAGCCGCCTCGCGCCAAGCCATCATCTGGTCGTGTCCGCGCAAAGCGCCGATCGAGCTCCAAGCCTGCTCCAGCCGAGCCGCCAAGGCTGACCTCTCCGCCGAGCCGCCGATCCAGTCGCGCAAAGCCTGGCGTTCACGCCCGGCGCCGCTGAGGGCGCGTGCGACCAGGAGCGCCGCAGTCTCGCCGTCGTCGTCTTGGCCGGGAAGGGTCGAACTCATGATTCAAGCCGCTCCATCAGGTGCCTGAGCGCCTTCGCCACGTGCTTCTCCACCGCGCTGACGCTTATCCCAAGACGTTTCGCGATCTGCGGATGACTCATTCCTTCGATCCGACAGAGAATGAGGATCGTCCTTCTCCGCTCCGTCAGCTCGCGCATCGCCCGCATCAGCCGTTCCACTTTCTCCTTGCCGATGAGAACGTGCTCAGCGTCCGGATCCTCATCGGCGATGTCCATTCTCGCCAGCGGCGCGCCAAGCACTCGAGCGCGCACGACTTCCCGGCGGGCGCGGTCGCGCAGCAGGTTGGCCGCCACAGTGAAGCCGTAGGCTTCGAGAGGGCCGTCCTCGTTACGGATCGGCCGGTTCAAGATCCGGACAAGCGTCTCCTGGACATAGTCTTCGGCTTCAATGTCCGACCGCATGCGCGCGCGAAAGAAGTTCAGCAGCGCCTTGCGATAGGATTGCGTCAGCAAGCGATCCCGTGGGCGCTCTGTTAATGTGCCGGGCGGCCCCATTTCCCCTCTTCGCCCTGTTCTCGCGATCACGGAACCGGTTAGGGCCGAAGGTAGCATTTCCTGGGCGGGTCACCAGCTTCGTCTGCCGTGGGGACCGGGCGGCAAGGAATGTGGCGCAGCAGGACGTGAGCGGCTCAGGCTACAGCAGCGCTTCGCCGCCGGAAACCACCGATTAACGGCTTAAGGTCAGGCTTTTCCGTGAGTCTTGGGAGCCGACCTTGGCCCTGCAGCCGGTCACCTATCGTCCGATCCCGGCCGTCACGCCGGTGAAGCGGCGCCCGGAAGAGGCGCCGAAGGCTGTTGCGCGCCCGAGACCCAAGCGGGGACGCACACCCGACCCCGGGCTTGGAGAGAACCTCGACACCTGGGCCTGAAATGGCCCGCCCTTCGGCTCAGCTTTCGGACTCGCGCTTTTCCCAGACGTGGTCGACCAGGCCCCAGTCGCGCGCTTCTTCGGCCGTCATGAAGTAGTCCCGGTCGAGGGTCTCCTCCACCACCTCGATCGGCTGGCCGGTGTGCTTGGCGTAGATCTCGTTCAGCCGGTGCTTTGTCTTGATGATGTCCTCGGCGTGGCGCTCGATGTCCGAGGCCTTGCCGGAGAATCCGCCCGAAGGCTGGTGCACCATGATCCGCGAGTTCGGCAGGGCGATCCGTTGCCCCTTCTCGCCCGCCATCAGCAGGAACGAGCCCATCGACGCCGCCATGCCCAGGCACAGCGTGATCACCGGGCTCTTGATGTATTGCATGGTGTCGTAGATCGCGAGGCCCGACGTCACCACTCCGCCTGGGGAGTTGATGTACATCTGGATTTCCTTTTTTGGGTTCTCGGCCTCCAGGTGCAGCAACTGAGCGCAGATCAAGGAAGCCATGCCGTCTTCCACCGGACCCGCAAGGAAGACGATGCGATCCTTGAGCAGGCGGGAGAAGATGTCGTAGGCGCGCTCGCCCCGGCTGGTCTGCTCGACAACCATCGGCACGAGGCCCAGGGCGGTGGTCACGGGGTCACGCATATGGAGGAAGCCCTTCTGGAAGCACGGGCGCGCCCGAACGGTCGCCGCCCTGTTCGATATCGCGCGCCCATCGCCCCGGCGCAAGGCGAGCGGCGCGTGAAGCGACAGGTTTCCGCTTGCGGCGGCCGCAAAGCCCGGAGCCTGGGAAAAAACAAGTCAAGCGCGCTCCAATGAACGCGCCGTCCCCAGCCGTCAGGTCCACGTCAGGAACAGATCGCGAGCCGCCAAGAACAACCCGAACCGCTGATTTGCCCGCCAACGTACAAACGTGGCGGATCGCCCAAACCCGGCGACGCGGGAACCTTTGTCGAGCTTAAGCGCTGCGGCAACGTCGCGAGGAAGTTGCGGAATGGTTCAATACGCAGTGACGCTCAAGGACGGCGATTGGACCGTCTTCTGCGATGGCGAGCCCATCGAGCGCGGCTTGTCGCGCTCGGCGGCGATCCAGATGGCCAAGGACCTCGCCTTCGAGGCCGAGGAACGCGGCGACACCGTCGAACTGCTGATCCAGGGCTATTACGGCGAGTTGTCCCGTCGCCTGACCGGCGCCCCGGACGACTAGCCTTCCAAATCGCCTCTAGCCGCGCCGCGCGGCGGATTTGGCTTCTCGTTTCGCCCGGGCCTCGGCCTTGGCGGCCGCCTTGCGGGCCTTGCGCTCGTCGCGCTTCATTTCAAGCTGAAGCTGCTCGTCGTTCTCCATCGCGAGCTGGCGCGCAGCCTCAGCCTCTTCGGCGCGGACTCGGGCCGCTTCCTTCTCGGCCGCGCGTCGGGCGCGAACCTCCTGGAGTTCGCGCTCACGCTTCTGGGCCGTCGTCTCGAAGACCTCCGGGCGAACCGTGGGCTTCGGCTTCATCTTGGCGAGAAGGGCTTTACGGGCTTCGGCCTGGGTCGACAGGCGCTCGTTGAAGCCCCCGATCTTGGGCTCTTTCATCATCAACTTGTTCTAGTGGGTGGAGTCAGCCAAGCGGGTGAAACCCGCTCGGCCAGCGTGGGTTGCCCGCCTCAGCCGACGATTTCGGTCTCGGTGAAAAATTGGGCGATTTCAAGCTTGGCGTTGTCGAGGCTGTCCGATCCATGGACCGAATTCTCGCCGACGCTTTCGGCGTACAGTTTGCGGATGGTGCCGTCCGCGGCCTGGGCCGGGTTGGTCGCGCCCATCACCTCACGATAGCGGGCGACGGCGTTGGGACCCTCCAGCACCTGCACCACGACAGGGCCGGAGGTCATGAAGTCCACCAGCTCGCCGAAGAACGGGCGCTCCTTGTGCACCTCGTAGAAGGTCTCGGCCTGGGCGCGGCTCATGCGGATCCGCTTTTGGCCGACGATGCGCAGGCCGGCCTCCTCGATCACCGCGTTGACCTTGCCCGTCAGGTTACGCCGCGTGGCGTCGGGCTTGATGATCGAGAAGGTGCGTTCGGTCATGTCTCTCGCGTGGTCGTGTGTGGAGATGTCGCGGCGGGCCGCGAGGTGGCGCGGTCTATAGCGGCAAGGCCCCCGCTCGCCAAGGCCGAAGCGCAGGCGGAGACGCCAGTTCCCGCAGCCGGGCTGACGCGCCGCGGCCGATCTGCTACCCGAGCCCGCCTCTCCATTCCGAAATCCAATGCTGCAGATCACCGACCTGACCTTCGACGCCTGGGGACGCCGCTTCTTCGACGGCGCGACCGTCACCTTGCCCAAGGACGCCAAGGTCGGCCTCGTCGGCCGCAACGGCGTCGGCAAGTCGACTCTGTTCAAGCTGATCCTGGGCGCGCTCACGCCCGGCGGCGGCGAGATCGCCGTGCCGCGCCAGGCGCGGATCGGCTCCGTGGACCAGGAGCATCCCGCCACCCCCGTCGGCCTGCTGGACACGGTCCTGGCGGCGGACGAGGAGCGCGCCGACCTGTTGGCCCGCCTGGAGACCGCCGCGCCCGACGACCTGGGTGACATCTACGGCCGGCTGATCGAGATCGACGCCGATCGCGCGCCCTCCCGCGCGGCCGAGATCCTGACCGGCCTTGGCTTCTCCCAGGCCGACCTCGCCCGACCCATGGCCGAGTTTTCCGGCGGCTGGCGCATGCGGGTCGCCCTGGCGGCGTCGTTGTTCGCCGAGCCCGACCTGCTGCTGCTCGACGAGCCCACCAACTACCTCGACCTGGAAGGCGCGCTCTGGCTAGAGGCGCGGCTTCGGAAGTATCCCCGCAACGCCATCGTCATCAGCCACGACCGCGAGTTGCTCAACAACTCGATCGACCACATCCTGCACCTGAAGGACGGCAAGCTCGCCCTCTATCCCGGCGGCTACGACGCGTTCGAGCGCCAGCTCGAGGAGAAGCTGCGCCTGCAGGAGGCCAGCCGACGCAAGGTCGAGGCGCGCCGCGCCCACCTGCAAAGCTACGTCGACCGTTTCCGCGCCAAGGCCAGCAAGGCCGCCCAGGCGCAGTCGCGGCTCAAGATGCTGGCGAAGCTGCCGGTCATCGACGCGACGGTCGAGGACCATGTCACGCCCTTCGTCCTGCCCTCGCCTGAGCGGCCCCTGCCCCCGCCGCTGCTGCGGATCGAGGGCGGCGCGGTCGGCTACGGGGGCGCGCCGATCCTCCGCAAGCTGGAGCTGCGGCTCGACATCGATGACCGCATCGGCCTGCTGGGCGTCAACGGCGCCGGCAAGTCGACCTTCGCCAAGCTCGCCGCCGGCGCGCTCGGCCTGGAGGCCGGGCGGCTGCACCGCTCGGGCAAGCTGAAGGTCGGCTGGTTCCACCAGCACCAGATCGAAGCGATGGATCCGACCGACACGCCGCTGGCGATCATCCGCCAGGCCCTGCCGGACGCCACCGAGGCCAAGCGCCGCGCCGTGCTGGCCTCCTTCGGCATCGGAGTCGACAAGGTGGAGACGACCGTCGCCAACCTGTCGGGCGGGGAGCGCGCGCGCCTGCTCCTGAACCTCGTGGCCATGGAGGCGCCGCACCTTCTGATCCTCGACGAACCGACCAACCACCTCGACATCGACAGCCGGCGCGCCCTGCTCGACGCCTTGAACGACTACGAGGGCGCCGTGATCCTGATCACCCACGACCGCTCGCTGATGGAGCTGGTCGCCGACCGGCTGTGGCTCGCCGCCGACGGGACCATCGCGCCCTTCGAGGGCGACATGGAGGATTACGCCCGGCTCGTGCTCGAGCGCGCCCGCACCGCCGCGCGGGCCCCCGCCCAGGTGAGGGACGAAGCGCCCCCCAAGCCCGCCGTCCATCCGTCGCCCCCGGCGCGCGCTAAGGTCCCCACCGGCCCCGCCCGCCGACGGGCCGAAGCTGCGGAGGCGACGCTCGCGCGCGCCAACGAAGCGCTCGCCCAGCTCGACATGGCGCTCAGCGATCCTGCGGAGCTTGGCGCCGAGCCCGCACGCGTGGCCGATCTCGCACGTCGGCGGCAAGCCGCCCAGGCTGCGCTGGACGCCGCCGAGTCCGAATGGATGCAGGCCCACGAAGCCTACGAGGCGGTCCGATCAGGAAGCTGACGGCGGGGTCGGAACCCCGACCTTGCTCGCGCATTGCGGCGGCGTCACACCGAAAGGAGCGCGTCGGCCATGCGCCTGAGGAGCAGGATCAAGGCGACCGCGTCTCGACAGCCCGTCCAGCGCCGGCGGCGCTCCCGCGGCAAGGCGCGCAGACTCCCCAGCCTGACCTGGGACTTGGCGCCCCTGATGGTGCTCGCCACCGCAGGGGTCGCCTTGTTGCAGGAGCCTGGCCGCGCCAAGGCGCGCCGCCATGAGCGCGGCCGCGGCCGTCTCGCCCGCTCGCCGCAGGAGATTCCGCGTCGCGGCTGGAAGGACATCCTGCTGCGGACCAAGGAGGAGTTCGCCAAGGACCAAGTGCCCATGGTGGCCGCGGGCGTGACCTTCTACACCCTGCTGGCCCTGTTCCCGGGACTTGCGGCCTTCGTCGGGCTTTACGGCCTGTTCGCCGACGTCGGCGACGTCCAGCATCATCTGGCGGTGCTGTCGTGGGTGCTGCCGCCCGGCGTCCTGCAATTCATCGGCGAGCAGATGGTGCGGATCGCCGAGGCGAATAAGGAGACGCAGTCGCTGGCCTTCGCATTCGGCCTGCTGGCCTCCATCTGGAGCGCCAACGGCGCCGTCAAGGCGATGCTGGCCGGCCTCAACATCGCCTACGAAGAGACGGAAAAGCGAAGCTTCGTTAGGAAGACCGCCCTCTCCCTCGCCTTCACCTTCGGCTTCCTCGCCTTGGCGCTCTGCGGCGTCGCCTTGCTGGCGGCTCAACCCATGCTCGCCGGGTTCGTCGGTCCCAGCGCGGCTGCGGTTGTGGGCTGGGTCAGCTGGCCTCTGCTGTTGGTTGGGTTGGGGGTCGGCCTGGCGCTCCTCTACCGTTTCGGTCCCGACCGAAATCCGGTGAAGTGGAGCTGGATCAGTTGGGGCAGCGCCGGCGTGATCATCTTCTGGGCCGCAGCCTCGGCGCTGTTTTCGATCTACGTCGGCAACTTCGCCCACTACGACCGTACCTACGGCTCCCTGGGCGCGGCGGTCGGCTTCATGATGTGGATCTATCTCTCGGCCATGGTCGTCCTGGCTGGAGCGGAGCTCAATGCCGAGATCGAGCACCAGACCACCGTGGACACCACCACCATCGGCGCCCCCCGGCCGCTTGGCCTGCGACGCGCGGTCATGGCCGACACGGTGGGAGCCGCAAAGGGGAAGTGAGATCGGCCTCCCCCTCCGTTCGCGGAGAGGGAGGCCCGCGCCTCAGGTGATGTGCTTGGGGCTGATCGGATCGCTGCTGGGGAAGGTCTCTTCGATGGCTTCGTCAAGCAGGGCGTCCTGGTGGCTTTCGGCCAGCTTCTTCTTCTCGGCGAGCTGATCGTGCTTCTCGCCTTCGGGGAGCGGCTCCACCTCCCGGGCGTGGGGCGTCTCGATGAAGCGATCTTCGTGCTGAGGGACGCCTTCCACGGCCATGTCGGCGTTGGAGCCGCTCGATCCGTGAGAGAAGGCCCGGCGCTTTTCTTCTTCGGTTTGCCTTTGAGGCATCTGGCTGCTCCTTGCGATTGCCTTGACGGCGTAACCCCCCAGGCTGCGAGCGGTTGCGCCTGTGGCGAACTGCGGGCCGCTCAGTTCGGCGATTGGTTCATCGGCGGATGATGCTCTTGCACCAGGTCGGAACGCTCGGCCTCGCGGACGGCCCGCGTCACGTTCAGCCGGGTGAGCACCTGGACGTGGGCACGGGTCCGGCGCGCCTCTTCCAGCTTGGCCCGCCAGGCGGGATTAGCCAGGTTGTCCGTCTCGCCAGCATAGATCAGCTTGAGGCCTTCCGCCGTGCGCTCGGCCAGCACGAAGTTGGCCCCCGAAGGCGGAACCGCCCGGTGTTCCTCGAGCGGGGTGTAGCGGTAGCGGGCGCCGGATGCGCCGGCGAGTTCGATCGAACCGTTCACGGATTTCGCTCCCTTTGCGGAATCATTTCGGGATATCCCCCGGCTGACAGGGTTCTCATCCCTTCCGGTGCGACTGCGGCGGAATGCGGGCGGAACTTGGCCGCAGGCGGTCCAACGCCGTCTGGAAAACGGAACAAGCGGCGCCGTGAGCGCGTTCGCTCAAGCGCCGCGCCTCTGATAGCGTCGGCCTCGGAGGCGCCGTCGATGCCGGCGAAGAAGCGAGATTCAGCCCCTGATGGACAGACCCGCCGACTTCAGCCTGCGCAGCACCGCGCAAGGCCCTCGGCTTGCCTTCAGCGGCGATTGGACGACGGCCAACATGGGTCGGGCTGACGCGGCCCTTCGCCAAACCCTGGGATCAGCCTCCGGCGATGTTCGCGCGGACATGCGCGAGATCGGCCGCCTGGACACCGCCGGCGCCTACGCGATCCTGGGCGCGCTCGGCGAGGGCTTCGACCTGGGCCGGGTCGAAGCGCGCCCGGAGACGCTGAGGCTGCTCGGCCTGGTGCAGGATGCGCGGGTCGCCCGCTCCGTCCAGCCTCCGCGTCCCCACAGCTTCCGCGAACTGACCGAGCGCATCGGCAAGGGCGTGGTGGAGATGTGCCTGGAGGCCGTCGACACCATGGCCTTTCTGGGCCACCTGCTTGTGGCCCTGGCCCGCGCCGCCGCCAATCCCCGCCGCATCCGGATCCCGCCTCTGGTGTCGTTGATGGAGCGGGCCGGCTTCGACGCTGTCCCGATCGTGGCCACCACCTCCTTCTTCATCGGCGCCGTGGTCGGCCTGCTGGGCGCCCACATGCTGCAGCAGTTCGGCGCCGAGGTCTTCGCCGTGGAGCTGATCGGCGTCGCCGTCATGCGCGAGTTCAACATCATCATCACCGCCGTCCTGCTCGCCGGCCGCTCCGCCTCCGCATTCGCCGCCGAAATCGGTTCGATGAAGATGCAGCAGGAGATCGACGCCATGCGCGTCTTGGGCGTCGATCCCTTCGAGGCCCTGGTGCTCCCTAGGTTCGGCGCGCTGCTGCTGACCATTCCCCTGCTCACCTTCGTCGCCACCCTCGCAGGTCTGTTCGGCGGCCTGGTCGTGAGCTGGTCGACTCTCGGGATCAGCCCCACCTTTTTCCTGCAACGGATCGTCGACAACGTGGGCGTCACCCACTTCTGGATCGCGCTCTCCAAAGCACCGGTGATGGCCGCCGTGATCGCCGGGATCGGCTGCCGTCAGGGCCTGGAGGTCGGGGGCGACGTGGAGAGCCTGGGCCGGCGCGTCACCGCCGCGGTGGTGCACGCCATCTTCGCCATCATCATGATCGATGCCGCCTTCGCCCTGATCTACATGGAGGCCGACCTTTGAGCTTGGCCGACACGCAACAGGACGATGATCTGCTCGACGCGGACGGGCCCCCCATCCAAGTGCGCGGCTTGGTGAACGCCTTCGGCGACCATATCGTGCACGACCACATCGACCTGACCGTCAACCGCGGCGAGATCCTGGGCGTGGTCGGCGGTTCAGGCGCCGGCAAGTCGGTGCTGCTGAACAGCGTGATCGGCCTGCGCCAACCGCAAGGCGGCGAGATTCGCATCTTCGGCGTCGACCTGCGGCGGGCGAACGAACGGCGCTGGAACGCTGTGAACAGAAGGTGGGGCGTGCTCTTCCAGCAGGGCGCCCTGTTTTCCAACCTCACCGTCCGCGAGAACGTGGCCGCGCCCTTCTTCGAGCACACGCGCCTGCCGCGAAAGCAGGTCAACGAGTTGGCTGAGTTGAAGATCGCGCTCGCCGGCCTGCCGCCAGAGGCCGCCAACCTAAAGCCCGCTGAACTTTCCGGCGGGATGCGCAAGCGGGCGGGCCTGGCACGGGCGCTGGCGCTCGATCCCGAGCTCCTGTTCCTCGACGAGCCGACGGCCGGCCTGGACCCGATCGGCGCGGCCGCCTTCGACAAGCTAATCAAAGAGTTGTCGGATAGTCTTCACCTGACCATCTTCATGATCACCCACGACCTCGACACACTGTACGAGATCACCGATCGGGTGGCGGTCCTGGCGGACAAGAAGATCGTGGCGGCGGCGCCTGTGGCGACCCTCGAAACCTCGGATCACCCCTGGATCCGGCAATATTTCACCGGGCCGAGAGGCCGGGCGGCCGCGGCGGCGAGGGCCAGGAGCTGATGGAAAAGAACGCCAACTACGCCCTTGTGGGCCTCTCCTCCCTGCTCCTCTTCGTCGGATTGGTGGTGTTCGTCGTCTGGCTGGCCAAGATGCAGCTCACGCGCGACTACGACACCTACGACATCCTGTTCAACGGACCGGTTCGCGGCCTGAGCCAGGGTGGCGAGGTGCACTTCAACGGCATCAAGGTCGGCGAGGTGACCAAGATCGCGCTCGATCGCACCAACCCGGCGCGCGTGATCGCCCGGGCTCGGATCACCTCCGACGTGCCGATCCGCCTGGACTCCTACGCCACCCTGGAGCCGCAGGGGATCACCGGGGTCAACTATGTTCAGATCACAGCCGGCACGCCCGCAAAGCCCCTGCTCAAGGACACCGTGCCGCACGACCAGATCCCTGTGATCCGCAGCCAGCGCAGCGCGCTCTCCGACCTGCTGGAGGGCGGCGGCACGGTGCTGACCCGGACGATCGAGGCGCTGGACCGCGTGAACCGGGTCCTCTCCGACCAGAACATCAAGACCTTCTCGGCGGCGGTCTCAGACACTCAGGCGGTGACGGCCGAGCTTCGCCGGCGCAAGGCGGTGATCGCCGATGCCCAGAAGGCGATCCAGGACATCGACGCCCTCGCCCAGCAGGCCACGAGCCTCACCGCCAACGCCAACGCCATGCTGAATGGCGACGGCAAGCGCGCCTTGAAGAACGTCGCCGAGGCCGCCGAGTCCGCGAAGTCGGCCGCCAGCTCGGCCCAGTCGATGATCGACAAGCTCCAAGGGCCGACCTCGGACTTCGCCACCAACGGCCTGCCCCAGATCACCTCGGCGGTGATCGAGCTGCAGAGCGCCGCCCAGTCGCTTTCGCGGCTGGTCAACGAGATCCAGTCCAGCCCGCCGAGCGTGCTCGGCAAGCCCGCGGGCCAGGAAATCAAGGTGAAGCCATGACCTCTCGCCCCTCCGCCCTGCTCCGCCTGGCGGCCGCCGTCGCCCTGGCCGCTTCGCTCGCGGGCTGCGTCTCGCTGCTGCCGAAACAGAAGCCCTCGCCGCTCTACAGCTTTGGCGCCACCCCCGTGGCGGCGACCCAGACGACGCCCGCCGGCGGCGCGCGGGTGGGCGTCTATCGCGCGGGCGGGGTGTTCCAGCGCGAGGCCGCGGGCGACCGCATCCTGACCGTGACCGGCGCCCAAGCCGCCTATATCGCCCAGGCGCGGTGGGTGGGCCCGGCCGAAGTTCTGTTCGACGCCGCCGTGGCGCGGGCTTTCGACGCCTCCAACCGCGTGCGCCTCATCGCACGGGGCGAGCCCGGGCGGGCGGACTACGCCCTGCGCCTCGACATGCGGAACTTCGAGACCCGTTACGCCGACAAGGATGGGGCGCCGACCGTGGTCGTCCGCCTTCGCGCCGTCGTCATCCGCCAGGCCCAGGCCGGCGACGCTGCAGAGCGCATTTTCGAGGCGCAGGTCCCGGCCGCCGACAATCGCATCCACGCTATCGTGGCGGCCTACGACAAGGCGCTGGCGCAGGTGCTGGGCGACCTCATGGCCTGGGTCGAGGCGAGCGCAAGCCCTCGAGCGTAAGCTGGGGAGCTTATTCCAGCCCGGCCATTCGTCTGGCCGCGGTGACGGTGTTTTGCAGAAGCACCGCGACAGTCATCAGGCCGACGCCGCCCGGAACAGGCGTGATCCAGCCCGCCACCTGACTGGCCTCCTTGAAGTGAACATCGCCCACCACCTTGGTCTTGCCGGCGGCCGCCTTCTCCGGATCGTCGAACGGCACGCGGTTGATGCCCACGTCGATGACCGCCGCTCCCGGCTTGATCCAGTCGCCCCGGATCATCCGCGGCCGGCCCACCGCCGCGACCAGGATATCCGCTTCGCGGCATACCGCCGGTAGGTCCTCCGTCCTAGAATGGGCGATGGTCACGGTGCAGTCGGCCTGCAGCAGAAGCTGGGCGATCGGGCGGCCCACCAGCACCGAGCGGCCCACCACCACCGCGCGCTTTCCCGACAGGTTTCCCATCGTCTCGCGCAGCAGCAGCATGCATCCCAGCGGCGTGCAGGGATAAAGCCCCGGCAGGCCGCTCGCCAGGCGGCCGGCATTGACCACGTGCAGGCCGTCCACATCCTTGTCGGGACTGATGGCGGCGAGCACGGCCTTCTCGTCCAGGTGCTTGGGAAGCGGCAACTGCACCAGGATGCCGTGGATCAGAGGGTCGGCGTTGAGGTCCGCGATCAGCCGGATCAGTTCGTCCTGGGCGGTGTCGGCCGGCAGGCGGTGCGTCACCGAATGCATGCCGGCGGCCAGCGAATGCTCGCCCTTCGAACGGACGTAGATCTGGCTGGCCGGATCCTCACCCACCAGCACCACCGCCAGCCCCGGCTGCAGGCCGTGAGCGCCGCGGAGCTCGGCCACCTGATCGGCCACGCTCGCCCGCAGGCGCTCGGCGTAGATCTTGCCGTCGATGAGTTGAGCGGACGCTTGAGCCTCGGCCATGTGCCCTCCCGGAACAGGACCTGGAACTAGCCGTTCAGCCGAGGTCGCGCAAACCAAGGAATGATGGGCCGGTTCCAATGACCTTCAGCGAAGCCTTCGCCAAAATCGCCAGCGCGGTCTCCCGCTGGACGGGCCGCCCAGCCGTTTTCCTCACCTGTTGCGCCGTGGTCGTCGTCTGGGCGGCGACAGGCCCGGTGTTCCGCTATTCCGACACTTGGCAGCTGATCATCAACACCGGCACGACGATCGTGACCTTCCTGATGGTGTTCCTGATCCAGAACACCCAGAATCGCGACAACGCCGCCTTGCAGGCCAAGCTCGACGAGCTGATCCGGGTCACCCGGGCGAAGAACGAGTTCATCGGCATCGAACATCTGTCCGACAAGGAGCTGGAGGATATCCTGGAGCAGTGCGAGCAGCATCGGCCCGACGTGGTGAAGCGGGCGGAGGCGCGCGCCAACCGGGCCCAGCGCTCGGCGATCCGCCGATCCCGCAAGCAGGCGGATACAAATTCAAAATCCGCGAGGCAGCGCGCCTAGTTCTCCACTCGACCACGCAGCCAGACGATCAGCGCCCACACATGGGAATCCCGGTCGAGAGCCAGAAGCGCCTCGTGCGGCGTGAGCCAGACCAGACTGTGGTCGGGCTCGCTCTTCAACCCAGGTTCGACCGCGATCAGTTCGGCGCGGAAAAAGACGCCGCGGGTGTTGTTGGCCCGGCCCTCGTCATTGATGAAGTAATGGTCGGCGCCGACCAGGGGCTCACCCTCCACCTTCACCTTGAGGCCGGCCTCCTCGGCGCACTCGCGCGCCGCCGCGCGGACCGCGGTCTCTCCCGGGTCGATGCCGCCGCCCGGCAGATCGAGGCGGACACGGCCGCCGCCCAGCTCGACCCGGACGCAAGCGATGCGGCCCTGGTGGGCCACGAGGGCGAACGCCGCGGGGCGATCGGGATAGTCCCGTCCCGCCTCGGGGCGGCCGAACTGCGGCGTACTCATCAGTCCACCGTATACAGCGCGTCGTAGGGGTCCACCCGCCCGCTGAGGATGTCGGCGGTGAGGACCGGCTTCCAGCCGATCATTTCGCGAGGGCTGTCGCGCCAGGCCATCAGGATGAGGTCGCGCAGCTCCGACGCGCTCCGCGCAAGCTGGACGGCCGCGAAACGCGCGCCGCGAAGGTCTCCGCCCTCCAGCCCGCCGGCCTTCTCCAGTTCGTAAAGCGGGACGACCCGCCGGTTGTTCTCAGCCAGATAGGCCCCGACGCGGACCTCCACCGCGCAATCGCAGGGCGCGGGCGGCGTCATCCTGGCGGCCACGTTCTTGGGCTGGACGAAGGTGTAGACCAAGGCGCCTTCGAACGGTCCATGTATCCGCGCCTGGGTATAGCCCGCCGGATTGGGATAGTTACCCCAGCCGTTGTAGTGGACGGTCACATGCAGCGGCTGGCCGCCGTCTCCCACGAAGTGGGAAAGTTCGCCCAGCGTGTGCAGGATCAGACCCTCGCGCCGCTTGCGGTCGGCGACGAACCAGGCGCGGCGCCCCGCCCAAGCGGGACTGCGCTCGGCCGCGTCAAGCGCGCGCCAATAGGCGAAGTCGAGCCTCAGCTGCTGCCAACGATCGACGATGGCGTAGGGCAGATAGCCGACCTTCCAGCTTGTGGTCCCCTGCGCCCGCAGCGCCGTGTCGTAGTCTTCGCGGGTCGGCGGCAGGGCGGTGAGGGAAAGCCCGCCTTCCCCGCCGTCAAGGTCGACGTGATGCGCCGGATCGCGGTCGGCGTCGTGCGTCTTCCCCGCACCTCGAGAGCGGTCCGGCTCGCGCGAAAGCTCGGCGACGTCGGCCGCCGCCTGGGGCGTGCGAAGGAAGGCGGGCAGCTCCGCCGGCAGCGCCCGCACGGCCGTCCAACCGATCATCCGATGCCCGGCCGCGCCCCAGGCCAAGGCTGGAGCCGGGACAAGCGCCGTCAAAACAGCCAGGCGCAGGGCGAGGACGCGCATCATGCCCCGGTGTTGCGCACGACCGACGAGGACGCAAGGCGCCCTCATGTTCTCCTCAATTTCGCCAGGATCGTCTCCACTCGCGCAAAGCGAGGTATGAAGATGCGCGGCGCGGGAATCACCGCGCCAATCGTCCTTAAGGAACCCGTGGAGTATCCGCGCTCGGTCGAGCGCGCTCACCTGGGCGGCCGGGCCTTAAGCTTTCGATAAGCCTGCGGAATAACTGCATTTTCAATGGTGCTCGCCTAGGAACACCAGCCTCATTTGGTCGCACGGGGGTTGCCCCTCCGGAAAGGGGTGGGTAAGACTCGTCGCCGACCAGCCCAACGACGAAGGAGACGCCGTCATGCGACGCCGCCTCGCCGCCCTGGCCGTACTTTCGGCTGTAGCGCTCGCAACCCAAGCAAAGGCCGCTTCCCCCGACCCCATTGGCGACGTCCTGATGTCGGTCGTCACCGGCGGCCTGCCTGGCGCGCCCGGATGGAACGTCAAGGCCACCCTCTATCACGCTGGCGCGAAGGGCGTGGGCGCGTTGGACAGCCTGGGATGCAAGGTCGTCGCCATGCGCACCGTGGCCGTGGATCGCACCCTTATCCCGCGCGGCTCCATCCTGTTCATCAAGGAGACCGCCGGCCTGCGGATGCCCGACGGCAGCGCCCACGACGGCTACTGGTACGCCTCCGACGTGGGCGGCGCGATCAAGGGCAAGCGCATCGACCTGTTCACCGGCTTCTCGGCGTCTTCGATGAACCCGCTCAAAAGCCTGAACCTGGCCAACCTCAGCGCCATCAAGGTCGGCAACTTCAAGGGCTGCCCGCCGAGGTGATCGGCGGCGCGGCTCAGGTCTCGACGAACGCCTTCTCCAGGACGTAGTCCCCCGGGCTCGAGATGGAGCCTTCCTCGAAGCCCATGCCTTCGAGCTGCACCTTCAGATCGGCCAGCACCGAGGGACCGCCGCACAGCATCAGGCGGTCCTCCGCCGGATTGAGCGGCGGCAGGCCGAGATCGCGGAAGATCTGTCCCGATGCGATCAGGTTGGTGATCCGGCCCTGGGTCTTGAAGGGCTCGCGCGTCACCGTCGGGTAGTACTTGAGCTTGGGCGCGATCATTTCGCCCAGGTACTCGTCGTTCGGCAGCTCCTGCTCGAAGAGGTCCCGGTAGTTGAGGTCGCCGACTTCGCGGACCGTGTGCGTGACGATCACCTCGTCGAACCGCTCGTACACCTCAGGATCGCGCGCCAGCGACAGCCAGGGCGCCAGACCCGTGCCGGTGCCTAGCATGTACAACCGCTTGCCGGGGCGCAGGCCGTCCATGACCAGGGTGCCGGTGGGTTTGCGGCCGATCAGCACCTGGTCTCCCACCTGGATCTTCTGCAGGCGCGAGGTCAGCGGGCCGTCCGGCACCTTGATGGAATAGAACTCCAGCTCCTCGTGCCAGGCGGGGCTGGCGATGGAATAGGCGCGCACCAGCGGCTTTCCCTCCTCGGTCGTCAGCCCGACCATCACGAACTGGCCGCTGGTGAAGCGCAGGCCGGGATCACGGGTGGTGCGGAAGGAGAACAGGGTGTCGGTCCAATGCTGCACCCAGGTCACGGTCTCGACGAAGAAGGCGCCACTGGCCTTGGGCGCGGGCTTCTCCGCCACGGTGGCGTCAGTCATGGTCAGGTCGTCCTTCGCCTATGCGATTGTCAGATGTCGCCGCCGGGGTTGGCGACGGCGCCCGGCGCACGGGCGACGTGGATTCCGCACTCGGTCTTCCGAGATCCCGCCCATCGGCCGGCGCGGACGTCTTGCCCCTCCTCCGCAGGCTGGGTGCAGGGCCAGCAGCCGATGGAGGGGAAACCCTGGGCCACCAAGGGGTGGGCCGGAAGGTCATGCTCGGCGGCATAGGCCTCAAGGTCCGCCTTGGTCCAGTTGGCCAGGGGGTTGAACTTCACATGCCGATCGGCCTGTTCGACGACGGGCAGGCTGGCGCGATCGCCGCCGTGGAAGCGCTTGCGCCCGGTGACCCAGGCGTCGAAGCCGTCCAGGGCCCGTTCCAGGGGAACCACCTTGCGCACCTGGCAGCAGGCGTCGGTGTCGGTCTGCCAAAGCTTCGCCTCGGGGTCCGCCACCGCCAGGTCCTGGAAGTGGGGTCGCAAGTCGCGCACGTCGGTCAGGCCCAGCTTCTGGGCCAGAGCCTTACGGTAATCCAGGGTCTGGCCGAACAGCATGCCGGTGTCGAGGAACAGCACCGGGATGTCCGGGTTCACCCGCGCCGCCAGGTCCAGCAGCACCGCCGATTCGGCGCCGAAGGAAGAGACCAGGGCCAAACGGTCGCCGAACGTCTCCAGCGCCGCCTCCAGGATCGTGCGGGGGTGGGCGTGGCGCAGTTCGGCGTCCAGCCGGGCCGCCAGGTTCGGGGACCGCTCCAAGGTGTCGAAGGGCATCGTCACACTCCTCGTTCCGCGAAGGCCGGTTCGCGGTCGTCGGCGGCGCGCTGATAGACATGGCGGAACCGGCGCGTGGCGTGCTCCCAATGGGCCGGGGCGGAGCCGTCAGCCGGCTCGAAGGCGTCGATGCCGCAGCGAAGCATGTGCTGCGCCTGCTCGCGCAGCACCTCGCCCACGGCGCGGACTTCGCCCTTGTAGGCGTACCGTTCCCGCAGCAGGCGGGCGTTGGAGTATTGCCGCCCGTCGCGGAACTTCGGGAAGGCCAGCGCCACCACAGATATCCGCGGCAAGTCGTAGGCCAGGGCCTCGACTTCCTCGCCGGCCTCGAGGCGAACGCCCACCGAGCGGCCCTGCGACAGCAACCGGTCGCCTTCCGCCTGGAAGCGCGCCAGCGAGATGATCACGTCGCCAGGCGGCAGATCCTGGTCGTCCGCCACGTGGGTGAAGGCGTCGTTGGCAAGCACCATGCCGCCGCCTTGGGCCTTAATGAGCGTCGGCATAGACGGCCTCCTTGAACGGCGCGACGCCGGTGCGGCGGAAGGTGTCGAGGAAGCGCTCGCCCTCCTTGCGCTGGCGCAGGTAGACCTCGACCATCTGTTCGACGGCCTCTGCGACCTTGTTCGCCGGCAAGGCCGGACCCAGCATGGACCCGAGCGCGGCGTCGTCCTCGCCCGACCCGCCCAGGGTGATCTGGTAGAACTCCTCGCCCTTCTTATCGACGCCCAGGATGCCGATGTGGCCCACATGGTGGTGGCCGCAGGCGTTGATGCAGCCGGAAATCTTGATCTTCAGCTCACCCACCGCCTCGGCCCGCGCCGGGTCGGCGAAGCGTTCGGCGATGTGCTGGGCCACCGGGATCGCGCGGGCGTTGGCCAGGGCGCAGTAGTCCAGCCCCGGGCAGGCGATGATGTCGCTGACCAGGTCGATATTCGGCGTCGCCAGGCCCGCCGCGTCCAGCGCCCGCCAGACCTCCGGCAGATCGTCGAGCTTCACGTGCGGAAGGATCAGGTTCTGGGTGTAGTTCACCCGGATCTCGTCCTGCGAATAGCGCTCGGCCAGGTCCGCCGCGGTCTCCATCTGCACGTCGGTCATGTCGCCAGGCGTCTGACCTGGAACCTTCAAGGACACATCGACGATGGCGTAGCCCGGCTGCTTGTGCGGGTGGGTGTTGTGCTTGACGAAGCGGGCGAAGGACGGGTCCGCCGCCATCAGCGCCTCGACCGCCTCGGACCGCGGCGGCAGGGTCTCCAGCTGCGCGGCGAAGCTTGCGCGGATGCGTGCAACCTCGGCCTCCGGCGCGTCGATCCGCGCGGGGTTCGACTTGGCCCACTCTTCCTCGACCTGGCGGGCGAATTCCTCGGCGCCGAGCGACGCCACCAGGATTTTGATGCGCGCCTTCCAGATGTTGTCGCGCCGTCCATGGCGATTGTAGACCCTAAGGATCGCCTCCAGATACGACAGCAGATGTCGCGCCGGCAGGAACTCGCGGATCGTCGGCGACAGGTGCGGGGTGCGTCCCAGCCCCCCTCCGACGCGCACCTCGAAGCCCGGCTCGCCCTCGCGGCCGTGACGCAGATGCAGGCCGATGTCGTAGATGCGCAGCGCCGTGCGGTCCTTGGCGGCGGCGGTCACGGCGATCTTGAACTTCCGCGGCAGGAAGCTGAACTCCGGGTGCACGGTCGACCACTGGCGGATCAACTCGGCCCAGACTCGCGGATCGTCCAGCTCGTCGGCGGCGGCGCCGGCGTAGGGATCGGCGGTGACGTTGCGGATGCAGTTCCCTGAGGTCTGCATGGCGTGCATGCCCACCTCGGCCAGCTCGTCCAGGATCTGGGGCGCGTCCTTCAGCTTGATCCAGTGAAGCTGCAGGTTGGTGCGGGTGGTGAAGTGGCCGTAGCCCTTGTCGTAGGTCCGCGCGATGTGCGCCAACCGGCGAAGCTTGGCCGAATTCAGCGTGCCGTAGGGGATGGCGATCCGCAGCATGTAGGCGTGCAGCTGCAGATAGAGGCCGTTCATCAGCCGGATCGGCTTGAACTGGTCCTCGGTGATCTCTCCCGCCATGCGGCGGGCGACCTGCTCGCGGAATTCCGCCGCCCGGTCGGCGACGAAGTCCTTGTCGATGGCGTCGTAACGATACATGCGCCTACTTCCGCTTGATCAGACTGAGGCGGCCGGTGGAGCGGGCCGCGCCGGAGGCCTGGGCCAGCGCCTCGATGTCGGCGCCGCCTTCCGCCTGCTTGCCGTGCTGGGGGTGGTTGGTGGGGCCAAGCGCGCGCACGCGCTCGCGATAGCTCAGGGGGACCCAGCCTTCGCCGCTCTCCACGACGTCGATCAGATAGGGATCGACCACGATGGTGAGTTGCGCCTTGGCGTCGGCTTCCGCGGCTTCGGCCGCAGCGACATCGTCGAAGAGCTCCGCCTGAGCGAAGCGTTCGACCCAGCGGCCGGCGTTCCAGAACACGGCCTCGCCGTCGGCGAGGCGGCTGCCCGTAAGCGCCCTCATGCCCGCGCCTCCCTGATGATGTCTTGGGCCAGGTCGCCGGCGCCGGCCTGGGCGAAGGCCATGGCCTCGCCAAGGATCAGCAGGGCCGGTCCGCGCAAAGCGGCGGCGGCCCCGGCCAAACCCGAAAGTGTGGTGACGATGCGCCGCTCGTCGGCGCGAGACGCGTTCTCGACGATCAGCGCCGGCGTGGCTCCGTCCCGTCCGGCCGTCATCAGCCGCGCGGCGATCGGCGCCGCCATGGAAAGGCCCATGTAGACCACGACCGTCTGGTTGGGCTTCGCCAGGGCCGCCCAGTCGAGGTCGGGCTCGCCCCCCTTGGCCGCATGGCCGGTGACGAAGGTGACCGCCTGGGCCGCGCCCCGGTGGGTGAGCGGCGCGCCGGCCGCCAGGGCTGCGGTGACGCCCGGAATCACATGGCAGGGAACTCCGGCTGCGCGCGCGGCCTCCAGCTCCTCGCCGCCGCGGCCGAAGATGAACGGATCGCCCCCCTTCAGGCGAACGACCCTCAGGCCCTCCAGCGCCAGGGCGACCAGCAGGCGGTTGATGTCGTCCTGGCTGTAGGTGTGGCGCGACTTGCGTTTGGCCACGCTGATGCGCCGCGCCGCCGAAGGCGCGAGGTCGAGGATTTCCGCCGGCACCAGCCCGTCGTGAACCACCACCTCGGCCCGCTGCAACGCCTTGAGCGCCTTCAGCGTCAGAAGCTCCGGGTCGCCTGGACCCGCGCCGACCAGCCAGATCTCGCCCACGGCCCGCCGGGCGCCGTTCAGCGCCACCAGCGTTCGCCGCCGCTTCGACCTGTCGTCCTGTCCACTCATTCGCGTTAAGGTTCTCTAACAGCGTTGCTCACCGTAAATCGGGACGAGCCGCATAGCCCGTCCCGCATAGGATCGGCCAGCGAAAAGGCTGATACACCGGTCGAAGGCTTGCAAATAGTGTCCGAAGGGGCCAACTCGCAAGCCAAGGACTTCTGCCGGGGTAATCAGGAAATCTATGGAAAGGAACGCGGAGCGCCGCCGCCTGCCCCCGCTCAATGCGCTCAAGGCGTTCGAAGCCGCCGCACGCCACCTGAACTTCAGCCGCGCCGCCGAAGAGCTGTCGGTCACCCCCGGCGCCGTCAGCCAGCAGATCCAGAACCTCGAGGACTACGTCGGCGCCGCCCTCTTCAAGCGCACGCCCAAGGGACTGTTGCTGACCGACGCGGCACAGACGGCGCTTCCGGCCCTCCGCGAGGCCTTCGACCGTTTGGCCGAGGCGGCCGGCCTGCTCACCGCGGCGGTGGACGGGCGACGGCTGACGCTTACCGCCCCGCCCTCCTTCGCCGCCAAATGGCTCGTGCCTCGCCTGGGCGCCTTCGAACAGGCGCACCCCCAGGTGGACGTCTGGCTCACGGCCGGCATCGAGCTGGTGGACCTGACTGCCGGCGAGGTGGACGTGGCCATCCGCTACGGCTCGGGCCGCTATCCCGGCCTGGAGGTGCGCCGCCTGATGAGCGAGACCGTGATCCCGGTCATCAGCCCCGAGCTGCTGGCCCAACAGCCCCTGGACTCGCCTGGCGACCTCACCAACCACATTCTGCTGCACGACGGCTCGCCGGACCTGGACGACAGCTGCCCCGATTGGTCGATGTGGCTGGCCGCCCGCGGCGTCCGCGACGTGGACGGCATGCGGGGACCGCGCTTCAACCAGTCGAGCCTGGTGATCGAAGCGGCGGTCAACGGCCGCGGCGTGGCGCTCGCCAAGCGCACCCTCGCCCAGGCTGACCTGGAAGCGGGCCGCCTGGCGGCCCCGCTGCAGATCGCCACCGCCGTCGATTTCGCCTATTATCTCGTCCACTCAAAAGCCAAGGGGCGGCTGCCGCAAGTGAAGGCCTTCGTCGCCTGGATCGCCGCCGAGGCGGAGGCGCACGAACAGGCCCTGCGGGCCATCGACAACGGCGCCGGCATCTGACCATTACGGGGCCATGAAGCTGACCATTGACGAGCGCCTGGCGCCGGAGGCTTGCCGCACCATGACCGAAGTGCGGCAAGGCGTCGATGCCTTGGACCGTGCGCTGGTGACGCTGTTGGCGGAGCGCCAGCGCTACATGGACGCCGCGGCGCGCATCAAGCCCAACCGGGACGCCGTACGCGATCCGGCGCGCATCGAAGAAGTGATCTCATACGTGAAGGCGGCCGCGCGCCAAGCCGGCCTTTCCGAGGCCATCGCCGAGCCCGTCTGGCGACTGCTGATCGAGCGTTGCATCGCTCATGAACTGGAGCGTTGGGACGCGCTGCGCCGCTAGGGGTTGCTCGATCAATGGATTGGGATTTTCGGCTAGTTATATGGTTTAATTGACTTTATTGAGATAGTCAGCGATGGCTGACAACGCCGCGTCCAGCTGGACGTGCACGGGCGGCAAATCTTCCGGCCGGCCAAACTCCGCCGTCTCGCAGGCGTCGCCAAGCGCCGCGGCGCCCACGCCTCGGGCGGCTCCCTTGATGGCGTGGGCGACCTTGCGCCAATCGGGATTGTCCGCCGCCAGCGCCCGGCGCCAGTCGCCGCCCTGCTGGCGGAAGAGCTTCAAGACCTCCACGATCACAGCCTGGTCGCCGTTCAGGAAACCTTCGAGGTAGGCGAAATTCACCGGACTCACAGACGCCCCATCCCTCCGGCCCAAGAACGAACCCTGCGCCGCCTGGCGCGCTTGTCGAGGCCTATGTCGCCCTTCGGCGCGACGACGAAGGCGACGGTGCAGACGTCGTGCGAGTGAGGCAACCCTTTCCCGCCGCGGCCAGCGCACGGCATGCGTCTTCGGCTTCGGCCGGGCTAGCGAAGCCGCTTAGCACCGCGGCGTATCGGCGCTTGGGGCCGATGCGGGACAGTTCCGTCGCGCTGCTCAAGCGCTCCGCCTTGGAGCCCAGGACGGCGCGCGCGTTCGCCAGCGCCCGCCGGGCGCCATCCTGGAACGGACCGCGAGCGACTTGAATGGCGTACTGGAGACGTAGCGCCTTGGCGTCGATGGCGGGCGGCGGCGGTTGCGCCAGCGCCGCCACGACCGAGGCGGTGGCGCGTCGCGTGAAGCACGGCCGCCCCGCGTGAATCACGCGCTCGCAGGCGGCCGCAGCCGCCGCGAGGCTCGGGAAGCCGCCGATCATGGCCGTAAACCGGGGCTTTCGTCCCGCGCGGCTGGACGCCACCACCGAGGGGAATCCCTCGACGTCGGAACCTAGCGTGACCCGCGCCTCGTTCAACGCGCGTTGCGCCCCCCGTTCCTGAGGTCCGTAGGCAAGCTGCACCGCAAATGATCCTGTCGCGGGCGCCGGCTCGCCCTGGGACCTCCCCTCAGCGGGAGCCTTGGCCTCGACCACGGCCCCGGCGACCGGCGCAGCGGCTGCGAGCATTGGGGCCGCAGGCGCAGGCTGGGGCGCGTGATGAGATGCGGCGGCCACGGTCCGCCGGCTCAGCGGTCCGGCGAAGGCCGCGTCGCAAGCCGCGACAAGCAGTCTGGCGCTGGGCTCGCTCGGCGCGGGCGACAGCCAGGCGGCGTCGGACGTCTCGGGCGAGGCCTGACCTTTGCGGTTGTTCTCCGAGTAGGAGGCGCTGCGCATCACCCGCAGGCGGCCGCCGGGGCAGTCGAACAGGATATGGGCGTCCCACGACTTGAAGCGATGGGTCGCGCTCCACTCGGGGGCCACGGCCTCGGTTCGCACCAGGGCGATCACCTCGCCCGTCGGCAACCGCGGGCCGAGCGGTTCGAGGCTGTAGACGTTTTCGGGGCCTGCGATGACGACCTCGGAGGCCGGTATGTCGGTGGTCTGGGCCAGCCAGGCTGCGAGATCCGGAGCGGTGGCGGGCATGGCCGAGGCCAGGGCGGGCGCGGCGAACAGGGCCGCGGCGAGGGCCGCGACGCGCTTCAGCAGCGACGGTCTCCGAGCATTTTTCATGCTCGGAGAATATCCGGCCCTGGCTAACGGCCGTTTAAGCGGGAATCATATGGGCGTCGCGTTCAGAGTCTCGATGCTGTCGCGCTGGAGCTTTGAGCGCAGCTTCGGATCCACCCCTTCGACTTCCCAGCGGCAAATCTGGTTGGCGTTCTTCCAGACCATGTGCACCCGGTCGAACCGGCGTTGCATGAACTCGGCGAAGGCGCTGTCCACGTCATCGTGCTTGACGAGCACCTCGGCGAGCACGGCGGCGTCCTCGATCGCCATGCCCGCGCCGTTGCCCAGGTGCGGCGCGAACCCGTGGGCGGCGTCTCCGATCAGCATCGTCCGACCGACGTTCCAAGGGGCGGGGAGGAGCAGCTCGGTGATCGGGCGCGCGACGATGTAGCTCTCCTTGCTGATGGACGGCCGCAGCAGGTCGAAGATGGGCGCGGTGAACTCCTCAAGCTCATTCAGGACCGTCGGCACCAGCTCGTGCTCCTCGAAGCGGCGTTCAGGGTCCATTGGGATGCTCAACGGGAAGTACATGGAATCCCGGCTAAGCGGCACCAGGGTGACCACGTTCCGGCCCCCGTACGCATTGAGCTCGTCCTTGATCTCGGGAAGGCGAGGCAAGTAGCAACGCAGGACGGTCTGTCCCAAAGGCTTGTGGCGGAAGCGGTCGCCATGTAGCAGGGTCCGCATATCCGACATCGCGCCGTCGGCCGCGACCACCACGTCGTAACGATCCTGCGAGCCGTCGTTCAGCGTCACCCGGACGCCATCCGGCTCGTTGACCAACTCCGTCACCGTCATGCCGATGCGGAGAGGGATGCCGAGCTGCGCGGCCCGGCGGCGCGTCGCGCCGGCGAATTTCGGTCGGAGGATCGCGACGCAGGCGGGATACTGCGGGCTCGCCGCTCGGGAAAAATCGTAGCCGATGAGGAGGTTGCCGGCGGAGTCATGGACGTT